>Ga0315910_10001964_pt1 | contig 18486 bp, 19 predicted proteins | sample EdamamesoilMG_FD_204470 | JGI IMG/M metagenome (GOLD analysis project Ga0315910, IMG submission 204470) | Garden soil microbial communities collected in Santa Monica, California, United States - Edamame soil | ecosystem: Environmental > Terrestrial > Soil > Garden | place: USA: California...
GCGGCCATGGGCTTCGACGTGGGCACGCACGGCCTGCGCATCCTGCTGCAGAAGGAGCTGCCCGAGCTCGTGCGCAGCGAGATCCGCCCGGTGGTCGAGGCCTTCCTGGCCCGGCACGGCTGCACGCTCGCGGACATCGGCCTGCACCTCCTGCACCCGGGCGGGCGGCGCATCCTGGAGGCCTACCGCGACGAGCTCGGGCTGTCCGAGCACGAGCTGCGCTACGCGCGCGCCTCGCTGCGCGAGCACGGCAATCTGTCGTCGGTCTCGATCCTGACCGTGCTCGAGGGCGCCCTGGCCGACGGCTTCCCGCTCGCGCCCGGGAAGCGCGCGCTGGTGATGGGCGTCGGGCCGGGCCTGTCGCTCGAGTTCAGCCTGCTGGCGGGCGCGGAGGAGCCGTGAGCGCGCTCACCGCCTTCGAGGCGCTGGTGGCGCTGACGGCGGTGCAGCGCGGGCTCGAGCTCCTGTATTCGCGCCGCCAGCAGCGGCGTCAGTCCCCCGCCAGCCGCAACGCCGATCCGCGCGGCAACTGGAGCGCGCTGGTCGTGCTGCAGGGGGCCTGGCTCGCGGGCTCGGCCCTCGAGCCGGCCCTGCGCGGCGCGATCGCCCGCGGGGCGGCCCTCGCCTGCGGGCTCGCGCTCTTCGCGGCCGGCGCGGCGCTGCGCGTGTGGTGCATGCGCGCCCTGGGCGCGAGCTGGAACGCGCGCGCGCGCGTCGACCCGACGCTCGCGGTGGTGAGCACGGGCCCCTACCGCTGGCTGCGCCATCCGAACTACCTCGGCGTCCTGCTCGAGGCCGTGGGCCTTCCGCTCGCCGGCGGGGCCTGGATCGTGCTCGCCGCCGCGGCGCCCCTGCACGCCCTCGTGCTCGCGCGCCGCATGCGCGGCGAGGACGAGCTGCTCGCCCGCGTGCCGGGCTACTCCGAGCACATGGCGCACAAGGGCGCGCTCTGGCCGCGCTGGACGCGCGCACCGCGATGAGCGTCGCCCGCGAGCTCGACGTGGCCGTGGTCGGCGCCGGTCCGGCCGGCGCGGCCGCGGCCCTGGCGGCGGCGCGCGCGGGTTGCTCGGTCGTGCTGTTCGAGGCGCGCCGCGAGCCGGGCGACAAGCCCTGCGGCGAGGGCATCCTGCCGGGCGGGGTCGACGCGCTGCGCGCCCTCGGCCTGGACGAGCTCGTCGCGCGGGGCGAGCCCCTCGAGCGCATCCGCTACGTGCTCGCCGGCGGGCACGAGCTCGACGTCTCCCTGCCGCGCGCGGGCCTGGCGCTCGAGCGCCCCGAGCTCGAGCGCGCGCTGTACGCGGCCGTGGCCGCCGAGCCCGGGATCGAGCTCGTGCGCGAGCACGCCGCGGCCGAGCGCCGGGCGCAGGGCTTCGAGCTCTGCACGCCCACGCGCGTCGTGGGCGCGCGCACGCTGGTCGCGGCCGACGGCCTGGGCGGCGGCGCCGCCGCCTGGCTCTGCCACCCGCGCCTCCCGGCGCGGCGCCATGGCCTGCGCGCGCGCGCCCGCAGCGCGCGGCCGCTCGAGCGCGTCGAGGTGCACCTCGGCGGCGGGAGCGAGGTCTACCTGACGCCGCTCCCGGGCGGACGCGTGAACGTGGCCGTGCTGCGCGACGGCGCGCCCCCGCGCGGGCGTCCGGCGCGCACGCTGCTCGCCGAGGCGCTGGCCGAGCACCCGCGCGCGGCCGAGCCGCTGGGCGAGTGGCTGGGCGAGCCCGAGCTGCGCGCGCTGCCGCGCCCGCGCGCGCGCGCGCCGGCCCGCGCCGGCGCCTTCCTGGCCGGCGACGCGGCCGGCGGCATCGATCCGGTGCTGGGCTGCGGCGTGGCCCTGGCCCTGTCCTCGGGCCTCGCCGCCGGTCGGGCCGCGGCCAGCGTGGTGAGCGCCGGCTCGGGCGCGCCCGAGCGCGAGTTCGCGCGCCTCGTGCGGCGCGAGACGGCCGTGCGCCGGCGCGTGGCCGCGGGGCTGCTCTTCCTGGCCGCGCACCCGCGCCTGCAGCTCGGCTTCGCGCGCACGCTCGGCGCCTGGCCGGCCCTGGCGCGCGCCCTGGCTGCGGCCGTGGCCGGTGGATCCGCGCGCGCCGGACCGTAGGATTCGGCGCGCGTGCCCCGCTACCTCGTCACGAGCGCCCTGCCCTACGCCAACGGCGCGCCGCACCTCGGGCACCTGATCGGCGCCTACCTGCCGGCCGACTGCTACGTGCGCACGCTGCGCGCCCTCGGGCACGAGGCCTGCTTCGTGTGCGGCACCGACGAGCACGGCGTGGCCATCACCATCGGCGCCGAGCAGGAGGGCGCGCCCTACCCCGAGTACGTCGCGCGCTGGCGCGCGGAGATCAAGCGCGCCTTCGACGCCTTCGGCATCGCCTTCGACGTGTGGTCGGGCACGAGCATCTGCCCCGAGCACGCCGCCACGAGCCAGGAGTTCTTCCGGCGCCTGGACGCGAACGGCTACCTGCAGAAGCGCAGCGAGGAGCAGCTCTACTGCCCCAAGGACGAGATGTTCCTGGCCGACCGCTACGTGCTGGGCACGTGCCACGAGTGCGGCTACGAGCAGGCGCGCGGCGACGAGTGCCCGCGCTGCGGCAAGTGGCTCGATCCCCTGCGCATGCCGGTCGTGCAGTGCAAGGTGTGCGGCACGACGCCCGTGCGCCGCGCCACCTCGCACTGGTACCTGGACCTGCCCAGGCTGCGCGACGACGGCTTCGGCGCCTGGTTCGAGGGCCATGGCTGGAAGCCCAACGTGCGCTCGTTCATCGGCAACCAGCTGGCCGAGATCCGCTCGCGTCCGATCACGCGCGACATGCGCTGGGGGGTGCCGGTGCCCGAGGATCGCGCCGGCGGCGAGCGCGGCAAGGTGCTGTACGTGTGGTTCGACGCCCCCATCGGGTACGTCTCGTTCACGCAGCAGTGGGCGCGCGAGCGGGGCACGCCCGAGGCCTGGAAGCGCTGGTGGCTCGAGCCCGACACGCGCCTGGTGCACTTCATCGGCAAGGACAACATTCCCTTCCACTGCCTGGTGTTCCCTTCGATGCTGTTCGGGATGCGCCAGGACTGGGTGTTGCCCTGGCAGGTGCCGGCCAACGAGTTCTACAACCTGCAGGGGCGCAAGTTCTCGACCTCGAAGAACTGGACCCTGCCGCTCGAGCCGCTGTGCGCGCGCTACGACTCCGACCTGCTGCGCTTCTACCTCTTCGCCAGCGCGCCCGAGACGGCCGACAGCGAGTGGCGCTGGGAGGAGTTCCAGCGCTGCGTGAACACCTCGCTGGCCGACACGATCGGGAACCTCGTCACGCGCGTGCTGCGCTTCGCGGCCAAGCACTTCGAGGGGCGCGTGCCGCCCCTGGAGCGCGGCCACGAGGAGGAGCTCGACCGCTCGCTGCTCTCCGAGTGCGGCCCGATCGCCGACCCGGCGCTGTCCGTGCTCGACTTCCGCTTCCGGCGCGCGACCGAGGAACTGGTGGCCAACGCCGCCGCGGCCAACGTGTTCATCGACCGGCACGCGCCCTGGGCGCTGCGCGCCAAGGATCCGGCGCGCGCGGCCAGCGTGCTCAACACGGCCTGCAACTGGATCGCGCTCCTGGCGCGCTGGGCCGCGCCCTTCATGCCGCGCAAGGCCCAGGCGCTGTGGAGCATGACCGGCGGACCGGGAGCGGTGGCCGAGGTGCCGTGGCCGGGGGCGCCGCGCCCGGGCGCCTGGCGCGTCCTCGCCCCCGGAGCGGCCTTCGGGACGATCGAGGTGCCCTTCCCGAAGATCCCCGACGAGGTCGTGCAGGCGGAGATCGCCGAGCTCGAGGCGCGCGCGCTGCCCGAGTGAGCCCCCGCGAGGGGCCGGTTAAAGCAGGCGGGCCGACCCCGGCTGGGATCGGCCCGTGTTCAGAGGAGGACGAGCCGGAAGGCGCGCTAGGCGAGCTGCTTCAGACCCTTGCCGACCCGGAAGCCGACGCGCTTGCCGGCCTCGATCTGGATCGGCTCGCCGGTGTGGGGATTGCGGCCGACACGCGGCTTGCGCTCCTTCACCTCGAAGGTGCCGAAGCCGGTGATCGTCACGGTGCCCTCCTCGCGCAGGCCCTTGCGGATGCCGTCCAGGACCGTGTCCAGGAGGTGCGTGGCCGCCAGCTTGGAGGTATGGAGCTCGTGCGAGATCTTGGTGATGAGATCGCTCTTGTTCACGGCGGGGGGAGAGGGACAGCCCGATGTGAAAGAGGCCTGGTCCCCTCGGACCAGGGACCAGGCCTGTTTCCGATTGTCTAGGCCTTGCGACGACCCTTGCGCTTGGCTTTCTTCGCAGCCTTCTTGGTCGCCTTCTTGGCCTTCTTCTTGCGCTTCGCCATGTGTTGAAAAATCTCCTTGGGGCTTTGTCCCAGTTGGGCACCCGAAGGCGCCCTCACCACGACATCACGGAGCACCATCGGCGCTGCGCGCGCACACCTTTCCCCCGAACCTCGACTTTTTTTTGAGCGACTGCGTCGTTCCGTCGCACTCCAGGTGCTTCCAATCGCGTCGCCGAGCTCGAGAGCGCGCCCGCGTGTGCGCCGCTAACTGCGCTTCGCCGTAGAGACTTACGACGAGCGCGCGACTACCGCACTCGGCCCTGCACCACGCCTCGGAGCCGCACGCGAGCTCGCCGGTGTCGCTCTCCCTTTTTTTTTGCGCGCGCGCCGGTTCTGAACCCGAGCGAGAACGGAAGGGGCGCGCGAGGATCGCGCGCCCGGACGATCCTTCGAGCCCGAGCGAGAATGCCGGAGGCATTCTCGCTCGGCCTCTCAGCTCGCCTTGGCGCGGATCGGCTTCTTCACGCGCCCGCTCTTGATGCAGCGCGTGCACACGGTCATGCGGCGCACGACCTTGCCGATCTGGACCTGGACCTTCTGCAGGTTGGGGAAGAAGCGGCGCTTCGAGTGGCCCGTGGTCTTGAGGCCGACGCCGCCCTTGCGCTTGGGCAGACCGCGGCGTGCGATCGTGCCGCCGACCCTGGTTCGCTTCTCGCAGATGTCGCACACCCTGGCCATGGAAGGTCTCCGCTCGGACTCGCCGGGAAAAGGGGCGGAGAGCCTAGCCCAGATGCGAGCTCCGGGCAAGACAGCACGCCCGTCCCCCGCGGCGGGCGCGGAGGACGGGCGTGCCGATGTCGAGGGCCCCGGTCCTGCGCCCGTCAGCGGGCGCGGGCGGCCCTAGAAGAGCTTGTCGAGCGCGTCTTCGGCGCTGCTCTGGAAGTCGGGCTTCAGGTCGGCGCTGCGGTTCTGCTTGTGGATGTCGTCCAGCACCTCGGAGATCCGTCCGGCCGTCTCCTGGGCGTAGAAGCGCACCATGCCCAGGTTCGTGCGCCCGTCGAAGAGCGTGGCCAGCAGCGTGCGCTCGCCGATGAGCTGCAGCTGGATCGAGTCGCGCGAGCCCTGGTGGAACAGGATCGCGAACTCGTTCTCGCCCAGCAGGCGCGCCATCTCGCGCGTGGCCGCGAAGGAGCCGGCGATGAGCGCCGAGATCGTGTCCTCCGAGGTGCGCACGGGCTCGCCGCGGCGCGTGACCAGGTGGCCGTCGCGGTCCACCAGCAGCGCGCAGCGCGCCTTGGAGAGCTCGAGGAACGTGTCGATCTCCGAGTTCAGGCGGGCGACGTCGTTCTCGTAGAAGACGAGGCGTGACTTGCGCAGGTTCTCGTCGCGGGAAGAGGGTTCGCGGGTCATGGTTTCTCCTAGAGAACGGACATCAGCACCCAGGCCAGGAGCGCTCCCGCTCCCGCACCGACCACGATGAAGATGGGCGTGAGTCGCCCGCGGGAGCTCTTCTCCGGCGCCGCGGCTTTCGCGGGCGCCGGGGCACGTTGTTGTTGTTGTTGCTTCGGCGCGGGGCGCGGGCGCGCCGGCGCGGGACGCGCGGGTGCGCTGCCCTCGCCCATGCTGATCGGGCGCGCCTGTGGGCGACCGCCGCTGGGCGCGAGCTGCAGCCCGGGCTGCATCTTCGGCGCGAGCTGCAGACCGCCCGGCTGCCCGCCCTGCGGATGCATGCCCTGCGGCATGGGCCCGGGCCCGCCCTGGAAGAAGCCGGCGCCGGCCGCGGGCGCCACGCCCTGGGGCGGGTAGGCCGGCATCGGATGCGCGGGTGCCTGCTGCGGGAAGCCGGCCGGGCGCTGCTGCGCGGGGCGCGCGGGCGCGTGGCCGGAGACCGCGGGCGCCGGAGTGGGCGCGGGTGCCGGCGTGCCCTTGGAGCCGCTCTCGTTCATGATGTTGCGCAGCACGCCCGCCGCCAGGGCCTTGAGCGTGGGGAACACGCCCTGGCCGGTGTTGGCGATGGCCTCGAACTGCGGCGCCTTGTGCGGATTCATGGCGCGCGCCAGCTCCTCGACGCTCATGGCGTCCGGGAGGTCGCGCTTGTTGAACTGGATCACGTGCGGCAGGGTCGAGAGCGACTTGCCGTACTCGTTCAGGTTCTCCTCGAGGTTGCGCAGCGACTCCAGGTTCTGGTTCATCATCGAGGCCGAGGAGTCGGCCACGAAGATGATCCCGTCCACACCCTGCAGCACGAGCTTGCGCGTCGAGTTGTAGTAGACCTGGCCGGGCACCGTGTAGAGCTGGAACGCCGTGCGCATCCCGGCCACCGTGCCCAGGTCGAGGGGCATGTAGTCGAAGAACAGCGTGCGGTCGCCGTCCGTGCTGATGCTGGTCAGGTCGCCGCGATTGCCCTGGGGCGCGCGCTGGTGGATGACCTCCAGGTTGGTCGTCTTCCCGGACATCCCAGGTCCGTAGTAGACGATCTTCACATTGACGGTCTTCTGGGCGAAGTTGATCTGGACCATGGTTCAGTGTCCCGGGGGTTGTCCACGGTGCGGAGCCGGGGATAGCTGTTCTTCGGCCGCGGGCGGCTCGGCGCGCGAGGGAATCGGCGCTGCCGGCGTCTCCGCGACCTGGCCGCGCGGCACGGCGTCGCGCCCGTGGCGGGCGCGCTCGATGCGCGCCAGCACGCCGTCCATGGGCAGGCGCACGTCCTCGGGCGAGCTCTCGCGCCCCAGCAGCACGACCAGGCACGCGCTGTCGGAGCGGTGCAGGACCAGGGTGCCGCGCGCGGCGCGCAGGCACACGCGCTCGGGCGCGCTCCAGGTGAGCGGCGCCACGGCCATGCTGATGTCGTTGAGCCACGAGGCGGCCAGCGCGGCGAGGCTCATCTCGCGCTCGCTCTCGCCCGTGCCGCCGGCGTGCGCGATGGGCACGCCGTCGTGGGAGATCAGCATCACGAACTCGACGCCCGGCAGGCGCGAGAGGGGTTCGAGGACGGCGATCACGACTGGTGGTCTCCTTGCGAGGCATCGGCATTGAGGCCGGCCATGCCGAGCAGCGCTTCCTCGCGCGCGCGCCCGAGCGGACCGGAGCACAGCAGCGCGCCGGCGTCCTGCTCGCCGGGCGCTATGGAGAGCGTCCCGAACGAGCCTTCGAGCTGGATCTGGAACACCTGCCCCAGGCCGAGGCGCCGGCCCGCGGCGCGGCTGCCGGCCAGGATCGACTGCACGGCGCGCGCGGTGCGCTCGGCCGTGGCGCCCTTCGGGCCCTGCACGAGGGCGGTGGAGCCGCGCACGTACAGCGCGGCCTGCACGTCGGGCTGGGCGGCCAGCTCGCGCAGGAGCGGCAGCGCGCTGCGGCCCGGGGCGCGCTCGGCGCCCGGCTCGCGCTCGTCGGCCAGGCGGCCACTGCGCTCGACCTCGTGCATGGCGCGCTCGACCGACGGCGCGCCGTCGGCGCGCGCGGACAGCGTGCGGTAGCGGCCCTCGAGCTCGAGCGCGCCCGGCTCCAGCGCCAGCATCTGGGCGGCCACGTCGCGCGCGTCCTTCCAGGCTCCGATGCGCGAGAACAGCTCCAGCTTGGCGCGCAGCGGGCGCGCGTCGCGCGGCAGTCGCTCGAGCGAGTGCTCGATGGCGGCCAGCGCCGCGCGTCCCTGATCGCGCCCGCGGTCGGCCAGGTAGCGCGCCAGCAGCACGCGCGCCAGGAGGTAGTAGGCCTCGGGATCGTGGTCGCGCTCGAGCCAGGCCGTGACCTCTTCCTCGGCCTTGGAGAGCTCGTCGGAGTCGATCAGCACCTCGCACAGCTCGCGCCACAGCCGCGCGCGCGGCGCCTGGGCCAGCTCGCGCCGCAGGCGCTGCACGTGCGCCTCGCGCTCGGCGCGATGCGTGCGCTGGTGGAAGCGCGACAGCTGCGCGTTGTCGGGGAAGGCCGTCAGGCCCTCGACGCAGGTGTGCTGCGCCTCCAGCGTGCGCCCGGCCATGGCGTACTGCTGGGCCAGGGCCAGGTAGGTGCTCGGCGTGGGCTCGGCCGCCAGCGCGCGGCGCGCGCGGCGGATGCGCCCGAAGGACAGCAGACGATCGAGGAAGTTCATCGGGGACCTTTCAGGTGCGCCTCGAGTTGGGCGACGTCGCGCGCGACCTCCTCGCGCCGCGACCAATCGGATCCGCCGAACTCCAGGGCGCGGCGCAGGTCCGTCAGGGCGCCGGCGATGTCGCCCGACTGCACCTTGCCCAGCCCGGCCTCGCGCGACAGTTCGGCCGACTCCAGGCGCTCGCGCACGACCTCCGCGGCCTCCAGGCCGGCCTGGCGATCGCGGTCCTCGAAGACGGCGATCTGCACGCGCAGCTCGGAGCGCTCGGACAGGGCGCCCAGGGCCCCGTGCCACACGGGGTGCTTGGCGATGAAGCGTTCCAGCTCGCCCAGGCGGCGGCGCGTGGAGTTGACGTTGCCGTCGATGACCTGCGGGAGCGTCTCGAACTCCTGGTGCAGGCGCAGCTCGCGCTCGACGCCATAGCTCGCGCCCGCGGCCAGGGCCAGGGTCACGGCCAGCAGGCGCAGCGTGGGACCGAAGCTGCGGCGCTTGCCGCGCCGGCGCTTGATGCGCAGGTCGCGGATCATGCGCGCGGCGTCCTTGCGCCCCGGATCGAGCTGCAGCACCTCGCGCAGCCAGCCGGCCGCCTCGTTGTTGCGGCCCTCGCGCATGAGCTTGCGCGCGCGCTCGAAGTAGCGCTCGACCAGGTCCTGCACGGTGCCCTGGCGGCGCATGAGCTGCCCGAGGTCGCGCTCGAGCGCGTCCTGACCGGGGAAGCGTTCCTTGAGCATCTCGAGCACGGCCATGGCGCGCTCGTTCTCGGCCAGACGCTCCAGGCGCGTGGCCAGCCGCCGCCCGAGGGGCACGGGCGGCAGGTTGATGCGCTGGGCCAGTTCGGGCTGGGCCACGGCCACGATCACGAGCGCCTCCAGGACGTCGGGGTCGGCGCCCTCGCCGCGCGCCACGGAGCACAGCACCTCCACGCACTCCTCGGCGGTGCGCGGATCCATGGTCGCGACCTCGGTCAGGCGCGACTCGATGTGGGCGCGGTGCTCGCCGCGCTTCTCGGGGGCGCCGTTGATGGCCAGCGTGGCATCGCGGACGATCAGCGTGGTGGTCATGGGGTGGCGGCGCGCCTCGGCGCGCGCGCGCCGCGATGGGCGGCAGCGCACGGGCAGGGCGCAAGACGGCCACGTATCGACCCGGTTGGAGTGCCGCCTGTAGCCAATCACCGCCCGGGGGGGACGGGGGTGGGCACTCCTTTCGACCGCTCTCCCGAAGCCACTCCAGCGCTCCACGCCCCCCCGCCCGGCCCCGCGGGGCGCCTCGCGGCTTGGAGGTCGATTCCCTTTCCTATACATTTCCGCGCCCCCTGGCCGCCCGCGGAGACGCCGGCGCCGGCCCTCGGATGAAGGACACCCCCCTGCGCTCCGTGCACCTCGACCTGGGTGCACGCCTGGTCGAGTTCGGCGGCTGGAACATGCCCGTCCAGTACGGCTCGATCCTGGAGGAGGGCAAGCTCGTGCGCACGGCCTGCGGGCTGTTCGACCTCTCGCACATGGGGCGCTTCCAGGTGCTCGGGCGCGACGCGGTGGCGCTGGTCGACCGCGTGTGCACCAACCACTGCGCGCGCATCCCGGTGGGCGCCATCCGCTACTCGCTCCTGTGCGGCGAGGACGGCCACCCGCTGGACGACCTCTTGATCTACCGCGATCAGGTGGGCGTGTACCTGGTGGTCAACGCCTCGAACACGGCGCGCGACCTGGAATGGATCCGGGCGCACGCCGGCACGCTCGCGGCCGAGGTGCGCGACCTGACGGACGAGACCAGCATGCTGGCCCTGCAGGGCCCGCGCTCGCAGGAGATCCTGGCGCAGGTGACCAGCGCCGGCGACCTCGCGCGCATCGGCTACTACAAGTTCGGCTTCGCCACCGTGTGCGGCCTGCCCGACACGCGCATCAGCCGCACGGGCTACACGGGCGAGGACGGCTTCGAGCTCTACCTGCCGCGCGCCGAGGGCGTGCGCGTGTGGCACGAGCTCATGCGCCTGGGGAAGCCCGCGGGTCTCGCCCCCATCGGCCTGGGCGCGCGCGACATCCTGCGCCTGGAGGCGGGCATGGCCCTGTACGGCCACGAGATCGACGAGCGCTCGAATCCGCTGGAAGCGGGCCTCGACTTCGCCATCGCCTTCACGCCCGAGAAGGGCGCCTTCGTCGGGCGCGCCGCGCTCGAGCGCATGGCGCGCGAGAAGCGCGCGCGCCTGGTGGGCATCACCACGCCCGGCCCGCGCGTGCCGCGCCAGGGCCAGGAGCTCTTCCGCGCCGGCGAGCGCGTGGGCGCGGTGGCCTCGGGCGGCGTCTCGCCCACGCTGGACACGAACATCGGCTCGGCCTTCGTGCGGCTGGGCCTGGACCAGGAGGGTACGGAGCTCGAGCTCGACGTGCGCGGCAAGCGCCAGCCGTGCCGAGTGCGCGAGCTACCCTTCTACTCACGCACCCGCAAGAAGTAGGACCATGCGCCCCAACGATCGCAAGTACACGAAGACCCACGAATGGGTGAAGCTCTCCGGCGAGGACGTCATCGTCGGCATCACCGACTTCGCCGTGCAGGAGCTGTGCAGCGGCAACGAGGGTGACCTGGTCTACTGCGACCTGCCCGAGCCGGGCCGCTCGCTCGAGGTGGGCGAGACCTTCGGCGAGATCGAGTCGGTCAAGGCCGTGGCCGACCTGAACGCGCCCGTGGCCGGCACGGTGCTCGAGATCAACGTCTCGATCGAGGAGCACATGGAGATCCTCTCCAAGGATCCCTGGAACCAGGGCTGGCTGGTCAAGCTGCAGCCGCGCACCAAGGGCCTCGACGCCCCCGAGCTCATGGACGCCGCCGCCTACGAGGCCATGATCTCGGCCGAGAAGCACTAGCCGCGCGCGAGGGTGACGCCCCGCGAGAGCTGGCGCCTGCTCACGACCTGGGGCGGCGAGCCGGGCTGGAACATGGCGCTGGACGAGGCGCTGCTCGAGGGCGCCGACGCGCGCCCCGTGCTGCGTTTCTACACCTGGTCGCCGGCGGCGCTCTCGCTGGGCTACTTCCAGCGCTGGGCCGAGCTCGCGCCCCTGGCGGGCACCGCCGTGCTCGTGCGCCGCTTCAGCGGCGGCGGCGCCATCCACCACGGGGACGAGCTCACCTTCGCCATCGCCGCCGCGCAGCAGCACCCGCTCTACCGGGGCGAGGTGCGCGCCTCCTACGAGCGCGTGCACGCCCTGCTGGCCCACGCCCTGGCCGGCCTCGGCGTGCGGGCCGAGCTGCGCGGCGCCGCGCCGGCGCGCTCCGACCGGACCGCGAGCGGCATGTGCTTCCATGTCTCGACGCCCATCGACCTCGTGTGGGACGGGCGCAAGGGCGTGGGCTCGGCCCAGCGCCGCGCGCACGGACGCGTGCTGCACCACGGCTCGATCAAGCTCGGCGCGAGCGCGCTCGAGGCGGGCGTGGCCACGCTGCGCGAGCACGCGCCCGCGCTCGCACCCGCGGACCTGGCCGAGACGATCGCACGCGTGTTCGAGGGTGAGCTCGGCTGCGCTTTCGCGCGCGAGGAGCCCGGCGCGGCCGAGCTCGAGCACGCCCGGCGGCGCGCCGACTTCTACCGCTCGGACGAGTTCGTGCGGCGGCGCTGAGGGTCCCGGGCCGCGCGCGAGCTGGTTACCCCGCCTGGATTCGAACCAGGAATGACAGGACCAAAACCTGTAGTGTTACCGTTACACCACGGGGTAGCGCGGTCGCTCGCTCGAGCTCGGCGGACCGAGCCGGCGCTCCGCGGGGGCGGGGACGATACCAACGCCCTCCGGGGGGGTCAATCCGAACGACGGGGCCGGGCCAGGCCCGCGTCGGCCAGGCGTTTCCAGCCCAGGAACAGCGCCGTGCGCGCGGCCCAGCGCCGCACGAGCTCGCGATCCGAGGGCGGGAAGCGCCGCTCGAGGCTGACGACCTCGCCGTCGAAGGCGCTCGCGAACCACACCAGGCCGACCGGCTTCTCGGGCGTGCCTCCGCTCGGGCCGGCGATGCCCGTGACCGCCAGCGCGAGGCGCGCGCCGGTCGCGCGCGCCGCGCCGAGCGCCATGGCCTCGACCACCTCGCGGCTGACGGCGCCGTGGCGCGCGAGCAGCTCGCGCGGCACGGCGAGCGCCGTCTCCTTGGCCGCGTCGGCATAGGTCACGAAGGCCTGCGCGAGCACGGCGCTGATGCCGGGCACGCCCGTCAGCAGCGCGGCCGCGAGGCCGCCCGTGCACGACTCGGCCAGCGTGACCTTCGTCGCGCTGGCGATGAGCGCTTCCCCCAGGGCGCGCTCGAGCTCCCACTCGCTCTCGGAGTAGATCTCGGCCGCGAAGCGCGCGCGGAACTCGGCGGCGCGCCCCTCCAGCGTCGCGATCGCGGCGGCGTCGCGCCCGCCGGCGCGCAGCGTGGCCGTGAGCACGCCGTCGCGCACGGTGCAGCCCATGCGCGGCTCGGCCTCGCGCGCCATCCACGGCCCCACGCGCTCGGCGAAGCGGCTCTCGGGGATGCCGAACAGGTAGAAGCGCCGCTCGGGGATGGGCTCGCGGCCCCAGCCGCGGGCGCGCAGCCAGGGCTCGACCTCGTCGTTCCACACGACCGTGAGCTCGCGCGGCGGCCCGGGCAGGGCCAGCACGGCGCGCCCGGCGCGCTCGACGCGGAAGCCGGGCGCGGTGCCGGCGCGGTTCCTCAGGATGGTGGCCCCGCGCGGGAACAGGGCCTGGCGCCGGTTGGTGTCGCTCATGACGACGCCACGCTGCGCGAACCAGGCCGCGAGCTCGGCCACCGCGCCCTCGTCCTCCACGAGCTCGAGCGCCAGCGCGCGCGCGATGCCGTGGCGCGTCACGTCGTCGAGGGTCGGTCCGAGGCCGCCCGTCACGGTCACGAGCTCGGCCCGCTCGAGCGCGCGCACGACGGCGGCGGCCACGGTCGGCTCGTCGTCCGAGGCGACCTCGACCGACTCGACCGCCAGGCCCACGCGCCCGAGCGCGCGCGCGATCCAGGCCGAGTTGGCGTCGGCGATCGCGCCCGACAGGAGCTCGTCCCCCACCGCGACCAGCGCCGCTCGCACGGGCGCGCTCACGCGCCCGCCACCTTGGCCTTGGCCGCGCGCCGCGCGCGCCCCGCCATGGCGCGCGCGCCCAGGATCCCGATCTCGTACAGGAGCACCATGGGCAGGGCCATCGTCACCTGCGAGAAGATGTCGGGCCCGGGCGTGAGCACGGCCGCCACGACGAAGGCCGCGATCAGGAAGTACTTGCGCAGGCCCGCGAAGGTGGCCGGCTCGACCAGGCCCACCGTCGAGACGAAGGTCATGAGCATGGGCAGCTGGAACACGGCGCCCATGCCCAGAGCGAGCGTGGCCACGAACGAGAAGTAGTACTCCAGGCGCAGATCGGGCGTGAGCAGCTCGATGGGCATGCTCTTCAGCAGGTAGTAGAGCCCGTAGGGCACGAGGATGAAGTAGCTGAACAGGACGCCCAGCAGGAACAGCACCAGCGCGGGTGGGAAGAACCAGCGCACCCAGCGGCGCTCGCGCTCGTACAGCCCGGCGGCCACGAAGCCCCACAGCTGCCACAGGAGGAAGGGCGAGCCCACGAACAGCGCGAAGTAGCCGCACACCTTGAGGGCGAACCACATGCCCTCGGTCGGGCTGAACACCTTCAGGCGGTCGTCGATCTCGCGCCGGTAGGTGCCGTCGGGCTCGAAGTACTTGTCGCGCAGCTCGGGCTTCTCGGCCACGAGCTTCTCGGCCTGGCGGCGGTACTCGGCGTTGAGCTCGGCCACCTGCCGGCGGTGCGGACGCAGGACGACCTCGGTGATCTCGTCGGTGAAGAACAGCGCCCCGACGAACAGGATCACGACCGCGGCCAGCCCGCGCGCCAGGCGCGTGCGCAGCTCGCCCAGGTGCTCGCCCAGGGTCATGCGCGTGTGCGCGAAGGGATCGTCGGGCTCGCCGGCCATCCGCTGGATCCTACCCGCGCGCGCCCCGGCTCCGGCCGGCCGGCCCGACGCGCGCTCCCGAAACGGAACGGGGCGCCCGCGGCGCCCCGTCCTCGGTCACGCGTCGCGGCTCAGGTGCCCGCGCCCGCGCGGAAGAAGGCGCGGATGTCCTGCAGCGGGATGATCTGCACGCCCTGCGACTCGGCTTCCTTGTAGGTCGGCAGCTCGGAGGGCTGGATCGGCTCGGACAGGGGCTCGCTCGTGTCCGGATCGCTCCACAGCTCGGAGCCGACGATCAGGAAGTTGGTCGTGAGGTCGAGGCGCTTCTGCACGCGCACGCCGATCTTCGCGAGCAGCGTGGTCAGCTCGGCTTCCGTGTAGGCGCCCGAGAAGCGGCCGAGCAGCACGGCCGTGCGCTCGCCGTCCGGGTCGTAGATCGGGCTGATGATCAGGTCGCCGGCCACGACCGGGTCGTAGCGGTCGACCACCTCGGAGAAGGCCACCTCGGCGCTGCCGGCCTTGACGTCGGTGACGTCGGCCCAGGCCTTGGGATGCGCGTCGCCGGGACGACCGGAGACGACCTGGAAGCGCATGCCGCGCACGATGCGCTGGTTGGCGCCGCGGTCGATCCAGCCCGTGCCCAGGCGGTCGGACACCTCGAGGATGCTGCCGTCCGGCTGGTTGGCGAAGGGGGCGCGCGCGAACTTGGTCTGGTCGGAGAGCGCGTTGATGCGCGCGTTGTAGACGTTCTCCTTCTTCTCGAAGGTGCGCTTCTCGGAGCCGGCGTCCTCGCGCGCCTTGCGCAGCTCGGCCTCGCGCTCCGTGAGCTGCGTGCGCTGGGTCTCCAGGCGCGACTCGAGCTCGGACACGCGCTGCTCGGCGTTCTTCTGCTCGTCGGCGATCTGCTGGCGCAGGCCGGCGATGGTCTCGTCCTTGGCGGTGGTGACGGAGGTGACCGAGGCCTGGGCGGCGGCGAGCTCGCTCTCCAGCGACTTCACGCGCGTCTGCTGCTCGGCCACCTGGCGCTGCAGGTCGCCGAAGGCGGCCACGAGCGTGGGCAGGGTCTTCTCGAAGTCCTTCTCGGCCGCGCCCACGTCGGGGAAGGTCGACTTCAGGCCCTCGAGCGCCTCGCGCGCCTTGGCCGCGTCGGACATGGCGTCGGTGGGGTCCGCGTACCAGCCCAGGACGCCCGAGAGCTCCTGGCGCATGGTCTTTTCCTTCTGGAGGTCGGCCGTCGCCTGCGCGACCTTGGCGTCCTTGTCGGTGCTCTCCAGGTGCGCGGCCTTGAGGTCGGACTGGGCCATGAAGGCCAGGAACACGGCGATCAGGAACAGCACGCCGACCGTGACGAGCCAGACGACGCCGACGCGGGCCTTGCCAGCGGTACTGCGCAGCATGAGAGCTTCCCTCGGGAGGAAGAAACGAATCGAGTGATGGGGGCGGCCCCGGGATCGACGTCTCCTGCGCAGCGGGGCCCATCCTGCAGGGGGTTGGAGAGCGCGCCTTATTACCCCAGGACGCGCCGATTTCGCAAGGTTCGCATGGGATTTCGCGCCCTTGATCGCCGCGCCGGAGGGCGTACGCTCCGACCTTCCGGAGGCCCCTCCGCGCGCGGCGGAGAGAGCGACCGGCGCCCCTCCTATCCCGCCCACCGCCGGCGGTTTCTCGGCCGCCTCCGCGCGCCCCGCCCCGCCCTCCGAGCTCCCGTGCCCCCCGCCCCCCCGAGCCTCGTCCCCCCGGCCCTCGTCATCGGTGTCCTGGGCGGCATCGCCTCGGGCAAGTCCGCCGTGGCGCGCGGCCTGGCCGGGCCGGCGGGGGTCGTGATCGCGGCCGACGAGCTCGCGCACGAGGCCCTGGACGCGCCGCCCGTGCTGGCCTGGCTGCGAGCGCGCATCGGCCCGGACGCGGTCGGGCCCGACGGGCGCGCCGACCGCGCCCGCATCGCGCGCGCCGTCTTCGCCGAGGGGGGGTCGGCGCTGCGGGCCGAGCTCGAAGGCTGGACCCATCCCCTCGTTCGTGACAGGATCAGGGAGCGCGTGAGCGCCGCTCGAGCGGCCGGGGCACCCCGGATCGTCCTGGACGTCCCCCTGCTGCTCGAGAACGATGCCCAGCACGGCTTCGCCCGCATGTGCGACGTGCTGGTCTTCGTCGAGACCCCCGACGACGAGCGCGAGCGGCGCGCGCGCTCGCAGCGCGGCTGGCCCGCGGGCGAGGTCGCTCGCCGCGAGTCCGCGCAGCTCTCCCTGGCGCTCAAGAAAGAACGCGCCCACCACGTGATCCCCAACCACAGCGGCGTCGCCGAACTCGAACGGTCCGTGGCCGAGCTCTCGGCCCGGCTCGCGCCGCGCTAGCCCTCCCGTTTCCCCCAGCCCGACGACCGAGGTCCATGTCCAAGAAGCGCAACTGGCAGAAGAGGAAGAAGTTCCGCCACTTCGGAGGCGGAGGCGGCGGCGGAGGCATGGGCGGCGGCGGAGGCGGCGGCCACGGCTACGGCGGTGGAGGCGGCGGTGGGACGAGCACGTTCGTCGCCCCCGCGCCCGAGGAAGTGCGCGTCGATCTCTCCGCGCTGCCGGCCGACCTCTCCATGGAGGACCTGGCCGCGCTCGAGGCCACCCTGCCCGCGGCCAAGAAGACGCGCGCCAAGGCCATCGACTACGGCGAGCTCCTGCGCCTGCCGCTGAACGACCTGGTCGAGCTGTCCGAGAAGGAGAAGGTCGAGACGACCGAGCCGCTGCGGCGCCGGCGTGACTACGTGTGGCACATCACGCGCGGGCGCCTGATGAAGCCCGTGCCCGTGCAGGTGACGGGCCTGCTCGAGGTCGGCCCCGACGGCCACGCCTTCCTGCGCGCCGCGCACAACTCCTATCTCGCGGCGGAGGAGGACCCCTTCGTGCCGCCCTCGCTCGTGCAGCGCTTCGGCCTGCGCACGGGCATGACCGTGCAGGGCGAGCTGCGCGCGCCGCGCGAGGCCGAGCGCTACTTCGCGCTGAAGAGCATCGCCACGGTCGACGGCATGGATCCCGAGAAGGTCCACTCGCGCACGCCCTTCAAGGAGCTCGTGCCGCTCTACCCGACCAAGCGCCTGATCCTCGAGGGCACCGAGGTCAACCCGATGGAGATGCGCATCGCCGACCTGATCACGCCCCTCGGGCGTGGCCAGCGCGGCCTGATCGTGGCGCCGCCGCGCACGGGCAAGACCGTGCTGCTGCACCAGATCGCGCGCTCGATCGTGGAGAACGCGCCCGACGTGCACCTGATCATCCTGCTGGTCGACGAGCGCCCCGAGGAAGTGACCGATTTCGAGCGCTCGCTGCCCGAGGGCGCGCGCGAGGTGATCAGCTCGACCTTCGACGAGTCCTCGGCGCGCCACATGCGCGTGGCGCACATGGTCATCGAGAAGGCGCGCAGCCTGGTCGAAGCCGGACGCGACGTGGCCATCCTGCTGGACTCGATCACGCGCCTGGCGCGCTCCTCCAACAACGAGGCGCCCTCCAACGGCAAGCTGCTCTCGGGCGGCATCGAGGCCACGGCCCTGCAGTTCCCCAAGCGCTTCTTCGGCTCGGCGCGCAACACGGAGAACGGCGGCTCGCTCACGATCCTGGGCACGGCCCTGATCGAGACCGGTTCGCGCATGGACGAGGTCATCTTCGAGGAGTTCAAGGGCACGGGCAACATGGAGCTCGTGCTCGACCGGCGCCTCTCGGACCGGCGCATCTTCCCGGCCATCGACATCAACCGCTCGGGCACGCGCAAGGAAGAGCTGCTCTTCACCGAGGAAGAGATCAAGCGCATCTGGATGCTGCGCAAGGTGCTGAACGAGCTCGACCCGGTCGAGGCCATGGAGATGCTGGTGCAGAAGATGAAGCGCACCAAGATCAACGGCGAGTTCCTGATGACCATCGGGAGCTGAAAGCCCGGGCAAGAATGCCTCCGGCATCCTTGCCCGGACTCGATGGACCGTCCGAGGCGCGCGATCCTCGCGCGCCTTGTTCTTGCCCGACGCGCGCGCCTACTCCTCCGGCGGGCGCGCGACGCGCAGCAGCTCCTCGATCGAGCGCACGGCCGGCGGCTGGGCCGCGCGCGCGCGCAGGGCCGCGCCGAGCTCGTCCAGGGCGAAGGCGATCCACACCAGGTCCTCGCGCCGGTCCTCGAGGTACGCGTCGACCGCCCAGCGGTAGAGTGCGGCCACGTGGCGCGCCTGCAGCT
>Ga0315910_10001965_pt1 | contig 18475 bp, 9 predicted proteins | sample EdamamesoilMG_FD_204470 | JGI IMG/M metagenome (GOLD analysis project Ga0315910, IMG submission 204470) | Garden soil microbial communities collected in Santa Monica, California, United States - Edamame soil | ecosystem: Environmental > Terrestrial > Soil > Garden | place: USA: California...
GCGACCGCGGTCGCCGCGATGGGTTTGCTCGGCCGCGCCGAGCCGACTCCGTTCCTGCTCGAGCTCCTCACGCTGAAGTCGAGCGACACCGACGTGCGCGCCGCCGCGGCGCTGGCCGTCGGCGAGGTCGCGCCGCGCGGCGACGACGAGGTGGTGCGCGCGCTCGTCCGCGCCGCCGACCACGAGAGCAACGCGCTCGTCGGCCGCTTCCTGCTGCTCGCCATCGGCGAGGTCGGCGGCTCGACCGCGCGGCTGCGCCTCGAACGAGCGCTGCAGCACGAGAGCGCCGAGCAGCGCGTCTTCGCCGAGCTCGGGCTCGGACTCCTGGCGCGCCACGGCGACCGCGAACCGGCGGTCGAGGCGCTGCTGCAGGAGCTGCGGCGCACCCGCTCGCAGGACGAGCAGTGCGCGCTCCTCTGCTCGCTCGGGCTCGCCGGCGTCGCGACGGTGCAGGAGGAGGTCGCTTCCTGGCTCGCGCACGACGCGCCCGAAGTGCGGCGCGCCGCGTTGAACGGCCTCGCGCTGCTGGGCCAGCCCGGCTCGGTCGCCCTCTTCGAGCAGCGCCTGCTCGACGACCCCGCGCCCGAGGTGCGCCTCCACGCGGCGCGCGCGCTCGGCCGGCTCGACCCGACCTGCGCGTCGCTCCTGATCCGCGAGCTCGGCGGCGGAGTCTCGCGCGCCACGCAGGAGCGCGCCGCGCTGCTGCTCGCGCTCGGCTCCACCGGCGATCCGTTGGCGGTCGAGCCGCTGCTCGACCTGCTGCGCGAACCGGCGACCAACTCGAGCGAGCGCGAGGCGGCGACCCTCGCGCTCGGCCTCCTCTACGACCCGCGCCGCCTCCCGCTCGCGAGCCGGCTCGCGTCGGGCCGCAGCTTCCTCCACGAGTCGACGGAGCTGGCGCCGCTGCTCGCGCTGGCGGAGTGACCCGGCCGGCGATCGCGCAGCCGCCAAGCGCACCGCACGCTCAGCGAGCGAACCGAAGCGATCTCCCGCATGCGTGAGAGCGGCTCGCGCCGCTCAGAGAAACGTCGGCGGATCGTCGTCCTGGTCGGACGGGGCACGGCCACTTTCGGCCGAACCGTGGTCCCCATCGTCCTTCTCGTCGTCGTCGCCCTCGTCGAACTCGGCCCCGCCGTCCGGCGCGCCCGTCGGCGCGCCCGCGCGCACGCCGTGGCGTCGCCGCAGCTCATCGATGAACGCGGCGACCTTCTGCCGCAGCCGGATCGCGCCGTACGCGCTGGCGAGCGGCGGGAAGAGGCGCGCGTCGGCCTGCGCCAGCGTCGAGGCGAGCGAGAGACGCAGCGCTTCGGGCTGCTTGTCGGGACCGATCGCCTCGCGGATCCGGTTGCCGACGCCCTTCCAGCCCGGGAAGGTCGGCAGTCCGTCGACCTCGTTCGGCGCCTTCCATGCCGTCTTCTTGCGCAGCGCGCGCAGCGCCATCGGATCGGTCAGCGGATCGAGCCCCTGGAGCTTGTGGCCGGCCGACTCGACGGCCAGCGGCTCGCTGCCGGCGACGATCGTCCCGAGGCGGTGGAGCTGCGGCGCGTCGGGCGCCGCGGGGTCGGCTGCCTTGAGCGTCTCGTAGGGGAACAGGCCGCCCGCCGCGCCGTCGCGCGCGTGGACCGCGTCGATCAGCGCGAAGTGGACCGGCAGCTTCTCGAGCAGCGCCAGCGCGATCTCGCCCGGATCGAGGCCGTACTCGAGCGAGAGGAGCTCGGGCGGCGTCGCCATGACGTGCCAGAGGTTCCAGAGGACGAGCGCCGGCCCCCAGTGCTCGTCGGTGCGGTTCTTCGCGAAGACGATGCGGAAGTCGGCCTGCTTCCACCACTTGCCGGTCGGCCGCTTGCCCGTCGCGAGCTCGACCGGCACCAGCTCCTCGGCGAGGTCGCGCAGCTCGTAGCACGACTCGTCGTAGCCGAGCGCGTTGCCGACCTGCTTCACCGAGCGGTTGGAGAGGAAGCGCGACAGCTCGTTGCGCGTCTCGACGACGCGCAGGATCCGGAAGCCGCGGTCGAGCAGCCCGTTGAAGAGCTGCGCGACGAGCTTCGGATCGACGTAGCTCACCGGCTCGTTCTCGCGCCGGACGCCGCGCATGAAGTCGACCTTGCAGGCGACCTCGAAGAGCTCGCGGCGCTTGCCCGACTTGATCTGCGCGTTCTCGACCGCCTCGTAGAAGCCGGAGTGCTTGAGCGTCTCGGCGAAGACCTTCGCGCTGTCCTCGCCGCGCGCGACCACGAAGGGGCGCGAGCCGGGACGGAAGGAGGCGTTCGAACCGAGCGGGGAGGGCGGGAAGGCGGCCGGCGGCGCGGCGGCGCGGGGCGCGACGGCGCGCGGCATCTCGGCGCTCGACGGCATCGGGCGCGGCGGAGCCAGCGGGTTGCGCGCCGGGATGGGCGGAGCGCCGGGGGCCGCGCGCTGCACCGCGCGCGGACGGGTGGCGGGCGGGAGGTCGTCGTCCTTGTCGTCGTCGTCGTCCGCATCGGCGGAGGCGTCGTGGACGTCGTGCAGCTCGGCCGCGTCGTCGGCCGCGTCGCCTTCGTCGCCGTCGTCGAGCGCCTCCTCGTCGCGCGCGTCGTCACGCGGCTCCGCGTCGGCCGCGGCGCTGCTGCGTACCTTGCGCTTCGTCGTGCGCGGCGCGACCGCCTTCTTGCTGCTGCTCTTCGACGCGGCGCGCCCGGTGGTCGAGCTCGCCTTCTTCCGCGTGGCCATCCATTCCTCTTCGCGGCTCCTTCCCCGGAGCCAAGGCGTCGTCGGTGCGAGCCGTCCCGCCATGGACGTCCGCGACGAACCGCGAAGCGATCGAGCGACGCTCCGCGAAGGAGTGGCTCCTGCCCAGGCTTCCTTCGCCTCGCGGAGCCGACCGACGACGGGGCGATGGTCTAGTGCCTCGTCCGGCGCGAAGCAAGGGGCGCGTCGCCGGGCGCCGGCCGCGCCGGCTCGCCGCGGCTCAGCGCGGCTTGCCGGTGAAGAGGTGGCCGCCCACCTCGAGGCGCGCGCCCGCCGCGTCGGCGACCGCGAAGGAGACCTTCTCGAAGAGCGACGCGCTGGCGTAGGCGCCGTCCTTCGCCAACGCGTAGAGCGAGAGGTTGAAGGTCGGCTTGCCGTCGCCGTCGGCGTTGCCGTTCTTGCGGCTCTGGTCGACGACGCGCGCGAGGATGTCGAGGATCGCGTCGAGCGGCTTGCGGCCGGCGCGCATCCGCTCGACCACGGCGAACGCGCCGCAGGAGAGGATCGACGCCTCGCCGCGGCCGGTGCCGCCCGCCGAGCCGACCTCGTTGTCGAGGTAGAGGCCGTCGCCGACCAGCGGCGAGTCGCCGACGCGGCCGCTGATCTTGAAGGCCAGCCCGCTCGTCGTCGTGGTGCAGCCGAAGTCGCCCTTCGCGTCGCGCGCGGAGAGGTGGATCGTGCCGGTCGGCCGGTTCTTCAGCACCGGATCCTTCGCGATCTCGTCGTCGGTCGGCGGGAACCAGTCGTCGGTCGCCGACTGCGTCTCCTTCCAATAGAGCCAGAGCTTGCGCGCCTTGTCGGTGAGGAGCTCCTCCTCCGGGAAGCCGTGCGCCTTGGCGAATCGGAGCGCGCCCGCCCCCACCAGCAGCACGTGGTCGGAGCGGCGCATCACCTGGAGCGCGACTTTCGACGGCGTCTTGATGTTGCGCAGCGACGCGACGGCGCCGGCGCGATGGGTCGGCCCGTCCATCACCGCCGCGTCGAGCTCGACGATCCCCTCCTCGTTCGGCAGGCCGCCGTAGCCGACGGTCATGTCCTCGGGATCGAGCTCGTTCAGGTTGACGCCGGCGACCGCGGCGTCGACCGGACGCGCCCCCTTCGCCAGCTCGGCGAACGCGGTCGCGACCGCCGCGAGGCCGTTGCCGGAGGAGATGCAGCGCGCGCCGCCGTCGCCCGGCGGATTCGGCGGCGAGGGTGGCGGCGCCTGGAGCGGCGTCGCGGCGCGCGCGAGCGCGGCGGGCAGCGCGGCGCCGGCGGCGGCGGTGGCCGCGAGCGTCGTCAGGAAGTTGCGGCGCGTCGGCGCAGGATCACGGGTCGCCATCGAGTCACTCCTTCGCGGGGCGGCGTATGGTAGCCCGACCTTCGGGACGGAGCCGACCATGGTCGCGCACTTCGGATTCGCGCTCGCGTGCTTCGTGCAGGCGCCCGCGTCGGGCGCGGCGGGCGGGAGCGCCGACTTCGTCCTCTTCGCGCCGACGGTGCGCACGCTCGATCCGGCCGCGCCCGTCGCCGAGTTCGTCGCCTGGCGTGGCGATCGGATCGTCGCGGTCGGCGCGCGCCGCGACGCGGCGGCGTGGATCGGGTCGAAGACGAAGCAGTGGGAGGCGCCCGCCGGCTCGACCGCGCTGCCGGGCATCGTCGACGCGCACGCCCACCTCTTCGGGCTCGGCCATTCGCTGCGCGAGCTCGACCTCGTCGGGACGAGCTCCTACGAAGAGGTCGTCGCGCGGACCGCGGCGCGCGTCGCGGCGACTCCGGCCGGCCGCTGGATCCGCGGCCGCGGCTGGGACCAGAACGACTGGACGGCGAAGGCGTTCCCCCACCACGCGGCGCTGAGCGCGGCGACGCCGGGAGTCCCGGTCCTGCTGCAGCGCGTCGACGGCCACGCGGCGCTGGCGAACGCGCGCGCACTGGCGCTCGCGGGAATCGACGAGCGGACGGTCGCGCCGGCCGGCGGCGAGATCGTGCGCGACGCCCGCGGCGTCCCGACCGGCGTGCTGATCGATCGCGCGGTCGACCTCGTCGTCGCCGCGATCCCGCCGCCGACCGAGGAGGAGGAGCGCGAGGCGCTGCGGCTCGCGCTCGCCCATGCGGCGGCGCTCGGCGTGACGGCGCTGCACGACGCGGGCATCGGGCGCGAGCGGCTCGCGCTGTTGCAGCAGGAGGCGGCGGCCGGTCGGCTCACGTTGCGCCTCCACGAGATGCTCGACGGCGAGGACGGGGCGCTGCTCGACGAGTGGTTCGCGCGCGGACCCTGGAGCGACCCGCGCGGCTTCCTCGCGGTGCGGGCAGTGAAGCTCTACGCCGACGGCGCGCTCGGCTCGCAGGGCGCGTGGCTGCACGACGACTACTCCGACCGCGCGGGCCATCGCGGCTTGCCGCTGATCGATCGCGAGCGGCTCGTCGACGTGGCGACGCGCGCGCTCGCCGCCGGCTTCCAGGTCTGCACCCACGCGATCGGCGACGCGGCGAACACGCTGGTGCTCGACGCCTACGAGGCGGCCCTCGCGCGCCACGCCGCCGCCCATCCCGGCGCGCCGCGCCCCGACCACCGCTTCCGCGTCGAGCACGCGCAGTTGCTGGCGCCCGCCGACGTCGCGCGCTTCGCCAAGCTCGGCGTGATCGCGTCGATGCAGTGCTGCCACGCGACCTCCGACGCGCCGTGGGTGCCGACGCGGCTCGGCGCGGAGCGCACGGCGCGCGAGGCGTACGTCTGGCGCAGCCTGCTCGACTCCGGCGCGCTGCTCTGCAACGGCACCGACGCTCCGGTCGAGCCGCTCTCGCCGTGGCGCAACCTCGCGGCCGCGATCACGCGCTGCGATCCCGACGGCGGCGGCACCGCGCCGTTCCTGCCGGAACAGCGCCTCACGGGCGAGGAGGCGCTCGCCGCCTCGACTCGGTCCGCGGCGTTCGCCGCTTTCCGCGAGCAGGAGCAGGGCGTGCTGCGACCCGGCGCGTGGGCCGATGTCGTCGTCGTGCGCGGCGACCCGCTCGCGCTCGACTCGAGAACGTGGCGCGGCGTCGCCGTCCTCGCGACCTGGGTCGGCGGCCAGCGCGTCGGCGCGGAGGGTGCCGAGGCACGCTGAGCGCGGAACGCTTCGGCGCTCGCCGCGACCGCGGTCGTCCGGGGTTTCCCTCACTCGCGCCCCGAATCCGCGGCCGCCTCGCCGCCGTCCGCGCGAAGTTTCGGCAGGCGTTCCAGGCGCCTGCGCGATGCGGTCCGCAATTTCCTTCGAGGCGAACGATCGACTCACGCGAGCCCGGGGAGCCAGGGTTCGCGCCGGGGAGGTTTGGTGCAGTTCTGCTTCACAGGGTCGTCGGTTCGAGCGGACGCGCACTCCCGGATCGGGCGTGAATGAGCCTGGGAGCGGGGCGCAGCGGCAAATCGGCGCTATGGAACGGCGCCGCGAAACGAACCTTGTCGCAGGGTGATCCGTCTGACCGCGGCTGCCTCGAAGCGACCAAGCGAAGCACGCAACCGGGACCTCGCCTACCTAGAGAGCAAGAGAAGGAGCCTCGCTTGAACGCCCCTCTTTCGAGGGCGCTCGTCGCCACGAGCGCTTCGGTGATGTTGTTCCTCGGCGCGTCGACCGCCATGGCGCAGGTTCGCGTCGGCTCGTTCGTCGACGGCGAGCGCCCGATGTACCTCGAGGTCTCGCCCTTCGTCGAAGGGCAGCCGATCCACTTCGAGCTCCGCAACCTGCCGGCCGGCGCGAAGGACCCGCTCCTGATCTGGAGCGTCGGCACCAATCTCGTCGACCTCACCGGCCTCGGGACGCCCGGCCACCTCGGCCCCGACCTCGACCTCGGCGGCCTCGTCGCGATGGACCCGGTCACGTTCACGTACGACGACGTGGCGCCGACCGGCGTCGCCGGCATGCCGATCTACCTGCAGGCCTACGTGAAGATCGGCGGCGGCCAGGGCCGGCTCAGCTCGATGACGACGGCGAACACGATCCTCGTCGGCGACGATCCCGGCACCGACCTGAGCGTCAAGTTCCCGCTGCCGCTGACGGTGAAGGAGATGCTCGCGCCGGGCCACTCCGGAGTCACGCGCACGCGCGAGGCGCTCCGCGTCGGCGTCCCGCTGCCGCAGGGGCAGGTCTTCGAGGTCGCCGGCGTGCCGCAGCTCACGCTGCTCGGCGGCGCGACCGAGGCGCAGTTCTCGACGCTGGCGCGCTGGCCCGACAGCAGCGTGAAGTGGGCGCTGTGCGAGTGGCGGACCGACCTCGCCGCCGACGGCTCCTCGACGCAGTACTCCGTCGACAAGGGGAGCGGCAACTTCGGCGCCGCCGACCTCGCGACCGTGCAGGGCAACGTCATCACCGTCGACACCGGCCGCGCGACGATCACCTTCGACCCGTCGACCAGCGACCGCGTCTTCGACAGCTACGTGCGCGCGAGCCGCGAGTGCTTCGACACCGCGAGGGGCAACCGGCCCCATTACTGGGACGACGCCGACGTCGAGTGGACGTGGCACGAGGACGCGGCGAAGCTCCGGCGCAACGGCCCGGTGCGCGCCGAGGTCGAGATCGACGGCCACTTCACGCGCTCGATCGCCGCCGACGACCTCGACCGCATCTACGTCCATCTCTACGTCGAGCTCGTGCGCGGCTCGGCGATGGCGAAGGTGACCGCGTCGCTGCGCGCGTCGGCCCTCTCCTTCCCGGAGCACCTCCTCTACCGCGGCTTCACCTTCCGGGCATGGATCAACGAGACCGGCGCGCTCGACGTGCGGATCCCCCAGCTCGGGACCGACGGCCCGCCGCCGGGGACCTGGAGCGGCCAGCTCGCGACGACCAGCGACACGGCGCTCTTCAACCAGGGCTTCGCGCGGCTGAAGAAGGACGAGCTCTGCTTCGACCCGAACTGGTCGGGCTTCGTCACGCTGATCGAGCGCTTCGGCAACGACGTCTTCGCCACCGAGGGCGTGCAGGCGCGCATCGGCTCGACCTTCTTCACGGGCGACGCGACCAGCGGCTTCCGCAGCCTCGAGACCGAGTTCGCCGAGACGACGTTCATGGAGCTGAACGCGGCGAGCGGCCGCGGCGTCCTCTTCGGACTCCCCTACGCGCGCTACTTCTGGCCGACCGAGCTCAACTCGGCGGGCGACGGGATGTTCGAGGTGGCGCTGCTGCCCCACAAGGACCCGGCCGACGCCTACGACTACACGCTCACGTACGCCAGCGCCGAGACGCGCTTCTTCTGGCTGCTGCCCGAGGGCGGGCCGAACGCCGATCCGATCGCGACCGCGATCCCGCTCGAGGCGCCGCTCGGCGCGCGCGCGGATCCGTGGGTCTACAACCAGTCCGACGTCTGGCACTGGAAGCTGGTGACGAAGGCGGAGGTCGACGCCTACGCCGCGCACGCGGGCCTGCGGTCGCCGGCCCCCGCGTCGACCGACATCGTCCGCACGATCTACGAGTACTCGAACACCACCGGCGGCGGCAGCAACAACTGGGAGGAGACGCGGCGCTTCTACCAGTGGCTGCGCGGCGGGCTCGGCGGCGCGGCGATCAACTCGTGGATGGAGGCGTACTACAAGGTCGACAAGATGCCGTGGACCTTCGACGACGGCGCCGTCGCGCAGCGCTCCACGGTCCGCAACAAGTCGGCGACGGTCACGAAGAAGGACGACTACTACAACAACTCGAAGCACACCTACTGGCAGGTCGTCGCCGACTGGGGCCTCACCCACGGAGAGACCTACCTGCTCGACAGCGGCCGCAGCATGAGCGAGACGCTGCAGGACCCGGTGATCTCGGGCAACGTGCAGCCCTTCGGCAACTTCGTCTCGGGCACCTTCGGCGCGATCGTCGACGCGGCGGCCGCCGTCCTCGACTACCAGCCCGACCCGGCGCTCGACAGCTGGATGCGCCTCATCGCCTTCCAGTGGGCGAACGTCGTCTTCCAGGTGAACAACAGCTTCGGAGTCGGCACGTCGCAGCTCGGCTGGCAGGCGCCGATCGGGACCCCGCCGGGCGGCCCCGCCAACCCCGACGGCTACATGATCAGCTGGTCGGCCGGCAAGTCGTCCGACAAGGCGACCTACGGCTACACCACGCAGGGCTGGACCGACATCCGCAACGGCGCGCAGGCCTTCATGCGCGTCGTCCACTACCTGCGCGAGCACGCGCCGACGGACCCGCTGATCGGCGACCTGATCGCGCGCGGCGAGGATTGGTACCACTACGCCCGTCGCTCGATGCGCGACGACTACAACCAGCTGACGGGCGACCTCTTCATCATCGACGTCTTCCGCGGCGACGCCGGCAACCCGGCGGTCAACCCGTTCGCCGATCCCGGCTTCGACATCGAGGACGACGACCAGGCGGGCTACACGTTCCACGCGATCATGAACCTGAAGCTCGAGAGCGGTCTCTCGGAGACCGCCTTCTCCTACGGCCTCGAGCTCCACCGCAGCATGAGCAAGGGCAACTACGACGCGACCATCAACGACCCGCTGCTGAACGAGTTCATCTGGCGCTACCTCGTCCACTACGGCGTGATCAAGCCGTGAGCCGGCGGCGGCCGCGCGCCCGCGCGCGCGGCGCCGGCGCCGTCACGGCGGCGTGAAGCGAATCGCCTTCCCATCCGCCCTCCGTCGGCCCGCCCGACGGAGGGCGGAACCCTTTTCGGCGAGGCGCTCGCTTCAGATCGCCCCCCCGGACACCGAATCCCTGCCCCGACTGCATGTGAGGCACCTGGGGATTCGGAGGTCCGCAACGACATGTCCAAGCATTTCGCGGTTCCGGCGCTCGTCGCCGCGCTCGCCCTCACGGCGAACGCGCAGTCGACGTCGACGGCGACGATCGGCTCGCTGGTGAGCGGTGAACGGCCGTACTACCTCGAGATCGACGCGTTCGCCGACGACGCGCCGTTCACGGTCAAGTTCATGAACGTCCCGGCGGGCGCGACCAACGTCACGCTCTACATCTCGCCGAAGATCGTCGTCACGAAGCACGCCGACGCCACCGCGCCCGGCAACTTCGGCATCGACCTCGCCGGCGCGCAGGTGATCGCGCTCGGGACGAAGACGACCTACAGCGGCACCGTCAGCGGCTCGCGCTGGAACGGGCCGTGCTTCCTCCAGGGCTACTTCTCCACGCCCGCGGGCGGACGGCTCACGTCGCTCGTCGAGGTCCACCCCGACGACGCGCTCGGCTCGCCGCCGCCGCCCGCCGTCAGCTTCCCGATCCCGCTGATGACGCAGGAGGTCCTGCGTCCCGGCAAGAAGGGCTACGACCGCAGCCAGCAGGCGGTGCGCGTCGGCATCCCGCTGCCCAAGGGCGCCGTCTTCGAGAAGGCGGGCGTGCCGCAGCTCACGCTGACCGGCGGCCCGAAGGAGGCGCAGTTCTCGACGCTCGCCAAGTGGAGCGACGGCAGCTGCAAGTGGGTGCTGGCCGAGTACCGCGCCGACGTGCTGGCCGGCCAGGTCAACAGCGGCGTCAAGGTCGACAAGGGCGCCGGCAACTTCGGCGGCGCGAGCCTCGCCGCGACGAGCGGCAGCGTCACGACGGTCGACACCGGCGCGCTCAAGCTCGTGATCGACGCGGCGAAGGACGACCTCTTCCAGTCGGCGATCGCCGCCGGCCGCGACCTGATCTCCACCTCCGCCGGCAACCGTCCGCACTACTGGGACGACACCGACAAGGAGTGGACCTGGCACAAGACGGCGGTGACGACGCGCCGCAACGGGCCGGTCCGCGCCGAGGTCGAGGTCGACGGCATGTTCACGCGCTCGACCTCGGCGAGCGACGCCGACCGCATCCTGGTGCGCCTCTACGTCGAGGCGACCAAGGGCTCGGCCGACGTGCGCGTCACGGCGTCGCTGCGCGACACCAGCATCCAGTTCCCGGAGCACCTGCTCTTCCGCGGCTTCACCTACCGGATGCAGCTGAACGAGTCGGGCCCCTTCGACGTCCGCATGCCGAAGCCGGCGATCAACGGCGACGCGACCGCGCTGGTCGCCGGCGCCATCGGCTCCGGCCAGGACGCGGCCTACGTCACGGGCTACGTGAAGCGCACCGACTACCGCATGCAGACCGACCCGAACTCGGGCAACTACTTCGGCTTCGTGCAGCGCACCGCGGCCGACGCCTTCGCGATCGAGGGCGTCTCCGCGCGCATCGGCTCGACCAACTTCTGCGGCTCGGCGACGACCAACTGGTTCTCGGCCGAGAGCGAGTTCTCCGACCCGAGCTTCGCCGAGGTCAACGCGCAGTCGTCGGGCCGCGGCGTCCTCTTCGGCGTCGAGCACGCCTGCCGCACCTGGCCGGTCAGCCTCGAGGCGGGCGGCGACGGCCGCATCGAGGTCGGCCTGCTGCCGCACAAGAAGGCGAGCGACACCTATCCCTACCCGCTCACCTACGCGAGCGCGGAGACGCGCTCCTTCTGGCTGAAGTTCGAGAGCGGCCGCGCCGCCGACCCGTTCGCGGGCGCGACCGCGTTCGACTACCCGCTCGCCGCGCGCGCCGAGCTCTGGGCCTACAACCAGGCCGACGTCTGGGCGTGGAAGCTCGTGACGGAGGCCGAGGCGCGCACCTACCAGAACTACGCGAACATCCGCACGACGAAGCCCGACACCTCCGACCCGGTCCGCACCAACTACCGCTTCGCGGGCGGCACCGGCGGCGGCAACAACAACTGGGAGGAGACGCGCCGCTTCTACCACTGGCTGCGCACCGGCCACGGCGGCAGCTACCTCAACTCGCTCTTCGAGGCCTACTACAAGGCCGACAAGATGGCGTGGAACATCGATGACGGCCGCCTCGACGCGCGCCAGAAGGTGCGCAACGGCACGGCGAAGGTGACGCGCAAGTCGGACATGTACGACGGCAGCAAGCACACCTTCTTCCAGGCCGTCCCCGACTGGGCGTTCACGCGCGGCGAGACGGCGCTGCTCGACGCGGCGAAGCCGCTGGCCGAGACGATCCTCGACAAGAACATCTCGCCCAACGTCCAGCCCTACGGCAACTTCGTGTGCGGCACCTTCGGCTCGGTCACGAACGCCGCGTGCGCCGCGCTCGAGCTCGCGCCCAACCAGGAGCTCGAGGACTGGCTCCACCTCGTGATGTTCCAGTGGTCGAACATCGTCTTCCAGCAGTCGAACAGCTTCGGCGTCAACACCGCGACCGTCGGCTGGCAGGCGCCGCTCGGCACGCCGGAAGGCAGCGCCACCAACCCCGACGGCTACATGATCACGTGGGCCGCCGGCAAGGCGTCGGACAAGGCGGCCTACGGCTACATGTCGCAGACCTGGACCGACCTGCGCGGCACGTCGCTGGCCTACCGCCACTTCGCCCACCTGCTGGGCGAGAAGGCGCCGGGCGACGCGCTGATCGACGACCTGCTGGCGCGCTCGACCGACATGTACCACTTCGCGCGCCGCGGCATCGTCGACGACCACAACCGCAACACCGGCGACTACTACATCACCGACGTCTTCGCGGGCGACGGCGGCAACAGCAAGCCCAACCCGCTGGCGGCGCCGGGCGCGCTGATCGACAAGCCCAACTCGAGCGGCTACTCCAACCAGAGCATCGTGAACCTGCTGCTCGAGCTGCGCGACAGCGAGAGCGCCTACAGCTACGGCGTCGAGATGAACCGCAGCATGTCGGAGACGACCTACCAGCACATGGTGAACGACCCGATCCTGAACGACTTCATGTGGCGCTACCTCGCCCACTACGGCGCGATCAAGCCGTGAGGTCCTGAGCGCGAACGAGACCGAACCCGCGCCCGCGCCGGCGACTCCGGCGCGGGCGCGCGGCTTTCAGGCCGCGCCCGCTCCGCCGCGCAGCCGCGCCAGCAGCCGCCCCTTCACGCTGGTCATCGCGACGCGCTCGCACGCGTCGGCGCGGCTGGAGCTGATGAAGAGGGGCGCCTCCCCGTCGCCGTCGGGCAGCCGGCCGTGGCTGCCGCGCGCGAGGCCGGGGTCGAGCGAGACCGCTTCCATCAGGTAGCGGAAGCCCAGCTTCTTCCGGAGCAGCGTCGCCGCGAGCTTCAGCTTCAGCAGCGGCGCGTCGGGCGCGAAGAGCAGCTCGCACGGGTCGTAGCCCGGCTTGCGGTGGATGTCGACCGTGCGCGCGAAGTCGGGCGCGCGCGCGTCGTCGAGCCAGTAGTGGTAGGCGAAGTAGCGGTCGCCCGCGCTGATCGCGACGAGCTCGCCCGAGCGCGGATGGTCGAGGCCCGCCGCGCGCTTCCCCGCGTCGTCGAGCACCCGCTCGATCCCGTCGCTCTTCTCGAGCAGCGTCCTCACCGCGGCGAGGTCGGCCGCGCGCTTCACGTAGACGTGGGCGACCTGGTGGTCGGCGACCGCGAAGGCGCGCGACCCGCCGGGATCGAGCAGCTCGCCGCACGGGCCGTCGCGCACCGCGAGGAAGCCGCCGTGGCGCAGCACGCGGTTGATCGCGACGGCGCCCTTCGTCTCCGCGATGCCGTACTCCGAGACGACGACGATCTCGCGGCCCGTCGCGCGCGCGACGTCGATCAGCTTCCCCGCCTCGGCGTCGACGGCCGCGACCTGCGCCGGGATGCGCGGGTCGCGCGGGCCGAAGCGCTGCAGGTCGTAGTCGAGGTGCGGCAGGTAGACGAGCGCGAGGTCGGGATCGCGCCGCAGGACGACGCGTTTCGCCGCCTCGGCGATCCAGCGCGTCGACGCGATCGACGCGGTCGGCCCCCAGAACTGGAAGAGCGGGAAGGTGCCGAGCTCCGCGGTGAGCTCGTCGCGCAGTTCCGGCGGATCGGTCTGGCAGTCGGGCAGCTTGCGGCCGTCGGCCGGGTAGTGGGGCCGCGGCGTGATCGCCCACGTCGCGCCCGAATGGAAGTTGAACCACCAGAAGAGGTTCGCGGTCGTCGGCGCCGGCGTCGCGGCGGCCAGCTCCGCGAGCAGCTTGTCGCCCTGCACGAGGTGGTTGCTCTGCCGCCAGAGCCACACCTCGGCGAGGTCGCGGAAGTACCAGCCGTTGGCGACGATCCCGTGCGTCCGCGGCAGCGCGCCGGTGAGGAGCGTCGCCTGCGCCGTGCAGGTGACGCCCGGCAGCACGCCGTCCATCGGCGCCACGAACCCCTCCTGCGCCAGCGCGCGCAGCCGCGGCGCATGGGGCAGCAGGTCGAGGGTCAGGCCGACCACGTCGAGGACGAGGAGCTTCTTGCCGCGCATCCGCGCAGGATGCCCCGCGGCGCGCCGCCCGGAAAGGCGCCCTCCCGCGGCGCCACGCCTTGCGCCCCCCCGATTCCTCCGGCATGAACACGACGCCGGCCGCTCCGTCGAAGGGCGCGCGCCCGACCCCGCGGCGCACCCGACGGGCCGCCCCTCCCGCGAGGGAGCCCCGCTCCGAGGTGGACTCTTGGACCTCCTGCGCAAGTTGCGACCGAGGAGAGCGGTGGAGGACGACCGCGCGCTGGCGGAAGCCGCGTCGCGCGGCGATCGCGGCGCGTTCGACCGCCTGGTCGACCGCTACCTCGATCGCACGCTGCGGATCTGCGTCCGTCTGCTCGGCAACCTCGACGACGCCGAGGACGCGGTGCAGGAGACCTTCGCGCGCGCCTGGTCGCGCCTCGCGAGCTTCGCCGGCCACTCGACCTTCGGCACCTGGGTCACGACGATCGCGCTGCGCCACTGCACCGACGTCGATCGCGCGCGCAAGAGCCGCCGCAAGCACGTCGCCCCGCTGCCGGCCGAGTTCGAGCCCGACCGCGACGCGGCCAGCCGCACCTCGCCCTCGCCGCCGCGGCAGGCCGAGCAGCGCGAGCTGCTGCTGAACCTCGAGAGCGCGCTCGCGCAGTTGCCGGCGCGTCTGCGCAACGCGCTCACGCTGCGGACGATCGAGGGGCTCGAGTACGAAGAGGTCGCGAAGGCGCTCGGCACCTCGATCCGCAGCGCGCGCCTCTACGTCTGGGAGGCGCGGCAACGCCTCGGCCGCGAGCTCGGCTTCGACGACGAGGCGGCGCCATGAATCGCTGCCGCCAGTCGCGCCTCCTCCCCGCCTACGTCGATCGCGAGCTCGACGCCGACCAGGCGCTGGCGTTCGAGGGCCATCTCCGCGAGTGCGCGGCGTGCCGCGGCGCGGTCGAAGCGCAGCGCGCGCTCGACGAGGCGCTCGCGTCGCTGCCGACGCCGCAGCGCAGCGGCGCCGGGCGCGCGCGCCTCCTCGCCGCGATCGCCGCGCGCGTCGACGCGCCGCCGCCGGTCGCGACGCGGCCGTCGCTGGCGGAGCGGCTCGTCCGCTGGCGCGCGCCGCTGTCGGCGGCGGCCGCCGTGCTGCTGCTGATCGCGGGCGGCGCGGCGTGGCGCGCGCTGCGGCCGGAGCGCGCCGCGACGCCGCCGCTCGCGCCGCAGCCGCCGACCGAAGTCGTGGCGAGCGAAGCGCCCGCGGCGCCCGAAGCGACCGAGGCGCCCGCCCCCTCCCTCTTCGCGACGGTCGCGAACGAGTCGGCGCTGCAAGGGCCGCGCGACGAGCTCGCCGTGATCCTGCGCCAACTCGCGCGCGGCCACGCCGCGGCCGAAGGGGGCGAACTGCTCACGACCTTCCTCGTCGCCGCCGAGCCGCTGCGCCGCCGCGGCGTCGCGCTGCCGGCGCTGCTGATGGTGCTGCTCCACGACGAGGACGCCGAACTCGCGACGACGGGCGCGCAACTGCTGGCCGCGTCGGTGCGCGAAGGGGCGCTGCGGCGCGACGAGCCGGGGCTGATCGCCAGCCTCGAGCGGGCGTTGCGGCGTCCCGACCGCGCGACCGCGATGGTGCGCGCGCTCGAGGCGATCGGGACGCGGCGCGCCTTCGAGTCGGTGGCGCAGGCCGCGGCGCTCCCCCACCTGCGCGAGCCGGCGCTCGTCGCGCTGGCGCGCAGCGGGCGGCGCGACGCGATCGAGCCGCTGCAGCGCGCGCTGCTCGGCCTGCTGCGCAGCCGTCCGACCGACCGCGGCGGCGACGTCGCGCTGGCCGAGCGCGTCGCGGCTCGCATCGCCATCGACCACGTCGAGGCCGTCCGCCTCGTCGCGGCGCTGGCGCGCGCCGGCCTCGCCGACGATGTCGTGCGCGCGCTGCTGCGCCGCCAGTCGACGACTTCCGTGCCGCTGCTCGCGGCGGCGCTGCGCGGCGACGACGCGGCGGCGCGGCGCGACGCGATCGAGCTCGCGGTGGCCTGCGACGACCGGCGGCTCATCGCGCCGCTCGCCGAAGCGGCCGCGCGACCGCGCGACGCCGCCCCCGTGATCGAAGCGCTGCGCCGGATCGGCGGCCCCGACGCGCTCGTCGCGCTCGCCCACGTCTGCGAGCAGCGGAGCGAGGAACGCGGCAGCGAGCGCGTCGCGACGCGCGACGTCGAGCCCGCCTTCTCCGCGCTCGCCGCGTCGCTCCCCGACGACGAGCTCGACGCGGCGGTCGCGACCGCCGCCAGCGCGGCGCCGCCGCTCGCCGCCACCTTCGCCGACCTCGCGCTCGTCGCCGACGGCGGCGGCGGAGCGCGCCTGCGCGCGGCGCTGCTCGACCACCTGCTGGCGCCGCGCGAGCTGCGCGCCCGCGCCGCGCTCGCGATGGCGCGCCGCGGCGAGCGGGTCGACCGCGACCTCTGCCTCGCGCGGCTGCGCGACCTCGCGCCGCGCCTCGCCGACGCCAACGACGGCGGCGGTATCGACGCCGATTCCGCCGGGGACGGCGGCCTCGTCGCGGCGCTGCTGGTGCTCCTCCACTCCGACGGCGGCGACGAGGCGCTGCAGCGCGGCCTCGCGGCGGTCGGCTGGCCGTCGAACCCCGCCCGCGTCGCCCGCTGCGCCGCGGCGTCGCAGCGGATCCTCTCCGAGCGGACGATCGACCGCAGCGTGGAGCGCCTCGCCGCGCTCCTCGCCGTCGGGCCATAGCAACCGCGCGCGCAGCTCCGTCCAACGCCGCGCACGGCTCCGCGCCTGCCCGGCCGGCGCCCTGCGGGAGGGATCGTCCGATGGTCGCGTCGCTGCTGCTCGCCCTGCCCCTCGTTGCCGCGCCGGCGCGCCTCGCCGGCGAAAGCGACGGCGCCGACCAGGGGCGTCCCGTCGTCCTCAAGCGCCACTCGATCGCCGCGTTCGCGGAGCCGCTGCGCCCCGCGATGCGCGAGCTGCCGCTCCTTCCGCTGCGCGAGCGCGGCCAGGACCTGATCTTCGGCGGCGGCGAGCTCGAACCGCTCCCGCTGCTCGATCCCGACGCGATCGTCGACCTCATCCGCACCGTCGTCGAGCCGGCGAGCTGGGAGAGCGAAGCCGGCTGGCGCATCGAGCGGCGCGAGCCGGGCGACCTCTTCGTCGTCGCCCCCGCCGAGACGCAGGCGCGCATCGGCGAGCTGCTCGACACGCTCGAACGCGACCTGCTGCCGAGCGAGCGCCTCGAGATCCGCCTCCTGCCCGGCGGCCCGTCGACCTCCACGGGCGGCGCGCTGCTGGTCGATCGCGCCGCCGCCGACCGCCGCATCGCGGAGCGCGGCGCCGCCCGTTTCGCGAGCGCGCGGCTGCGCGATCGGATCGCGGTCGGCGGCGAGACGGGCGAGGTGCACGACTACACCTCCGACTGGGAGATCGACGTCGCCGACGGCATGTCGATCGCCTCGCCGCAGCGCTACTCGTGGCTCGAGGGGCTCCGCTTCGTCGCGCGCGCGACGCGCGTCGAGGGCGGCGCGCTCGTCGACCTGCTGGTGCAGGCGACCGACGCGGTCGCGGCGACCGAATCGGTCGCGATCGACTCGGCCGCGCTCTACAACGTGCAGGCGACGCTGCTGCCGCGCTCCGCCGTCGGCCGCATCGACGAGCCGCGCGTCGGCTTCGTCACCTTCGCCGGCACGCTGCTGCTGCCCGACGGCAGCGACCTGCTCGTGCCGGTCGCGGTGAAGAGCGCGTGGGGCATGGTCGAGTGGACGCTCGACCTGCGCTGCGAGCTCGGCGGCTCGAAGCCGACGACGGTGATCGAGCCGATCGCCCGCGCCGAAGGAGGCCCGCTCCGGCTCGCCATCCGCCGCTCGCCCGCCGCGGCGCTCGGCTCGATCGCATTCGAGCGCGGCGGCTACGAGTCGTCGGACCTCCGCGACTTCTTCGCGCAACGCCAGCTCGGCTGGAGCGCGATCCTCGGCGACCCGCCGCCGCTCGAGGTCGAGCAGGCGCTGGCGACCGGCGCGATCGCGGAGCTCCTCGAGCGCGATCCGGCCGCCCAGATCCGGACCGTGGGCAGCAGCGGCCACCTGCTGACGCTGCTGCCGCCCGCCGAGAGCGACGCGGTGTCGCGCAGCCTCGCCGTCACGTCGGCGCTCGACGCCGGCGCCACGCTGCGCGGCCGCGTCAAGGTCGGCGGCGAGCTGCGCGCCGAATTCGCGGCGCCGCTCTTCGTCGGCCGGCGCGTCGCGCTCTGGGCCGGCGTCGAGACGCGGCTGCTGCGCCGCTGGAACTGCGAGATCGCGAAGGAGGCGGCCAGCCCCGAGCCGAAGGTCGAGGGCTGCCTCGACGGCGTCGCGCTCCGCTTCCGGCTGCTGAAGAGCTCGCGCGGCGACCTGCTGCTCGACGTCGACGGGAGCGCGCAGCTCTTCGCCGCGGTCCCCGCGCTCGCCGACCTCGGCGGAGCGACCAGCCACGCGATCCAGCCGCTGCGCGCGAACGTGCTGGGCCTCGACGAGCGCGTCACGTTCGGCCCGCGCGGCGGCAGCGCGACGCTGGGCGGCGACGTCACGCTGGAGCTCGAGCTCGTCCCCCACTGAACGAACTGCAAGGTCCCTCCTGCTTGATCGGCGG
>Ga0315910_10001966_pt1 | contig 18468 bp, 16 predicted proteins | sample EdamamesoilMG_FD_204470 | JGI IMG/M metagenome (GOLD analysis project Ga0315910, IMG submission 204470) | Garden soil microbial communities collected in Santa Monica, California, United States - Edamame soil | ecosystem: Environmental > Terrestrial > Soil > Garden | place: USA: California...
ACGGCGTGCTGCGTGCATTACCATGAAGTCTCACTCGGGGTTCCTCCGGCATGGGTTGTCCACACAACTCCCCATGTTCCCGGAGGACTCCGGGTGAGACCAACGTTCCTAGCCTTCAGAACTAGCGAGCCCTGGGAACGAGGCCGAGCCTCGTCAGGTCTTGGCCGGCACGTTCGCGCGGTAGCTCTTCTGCTCCTCGCGCGGGATGTAGGCGTCGAGGTGCGCGAGCGCCTCGGATTCCTTGATCAGGTTGCGGGCCACGACCATGCGCTGGATCTGGTTCGTGCCCTCGTAGATCTGGAGGATCTTCGCGTCGCGGAAGTACTTGGCGATGGGGTAGTCCTCCATGAAGCCGTAGCCGCCGAACACCTGCACGGCGTCGGTGGCGACCTCCATGGCCGTGTCGGTGGCGAAGCACTTGCCCATGGCCGCGATCTTGGTGACGTTGCTCATGCCCGTATCGATGGCGGCGGCCGAGGCGTACACGAGCCAGCGCGCGGCCTCGGTCTTGATGGCCATGTCGGCCAGCATCTTCTGCACCATCTGGAAGCTCGAGATCGGCGCGCCGAACTGCTTGCGGCGGTTGGAGTAGACCACCGCCAGGTCGAGCGCGCCCTGGGCCGCGCCCACGGCCTGCGCGGCCACGCCCGGGCGCGCGCGGTCGAGCGTCTGCATGGCGTGCTTGAAGCCCAGGCCCTCGCGCCCGCCGATCAGGTTGCCGACGGGCACGCGCACGCCGTCGAAGTGCGTCTCGACCACGGGCACGCAGCGGATGCCCATCTTGTCCTCGATCTTGTTCACCGTGAAGCCGGGCGTGCCCTTCTCGACCACGATCGCGCTGATGCGGCGCGAGGAGGAGTTGGCGTCGGTGACGCAGAAGACCGAGTACACGTCGGCCACGCCGCCGTTGGTGGTCCACTTCTTCTCGCCGCTGATCACGTACTCGTCGCCCACGCGCTCGGCCGTGACCGAGAGCCCGCCCGCGTCCGAGCCCGCGAACTTCTCGGACAGGCAGAAGGCCACGAACTTCTCGCCGCGCGCGATGGCCGGCAGCCAGCGCTTCTTCTGCTCGTCCGTGCCGCCCACGACGATGGGTGTCGCGCCCAGCGAGTTGACGGCATAGGCCACGCCGAAGCCCGAGTCCGCGCGCGCCAGCTCCTCGGTCACCAGCGCCAGCGCCAGCGCGCCCGCGCCGTAGCCGCCGTACTCCTTGGGCACGAAGACCTTGAACAGCCCGGCCTCGGCCACGGCACGCGCGGCCTCGTGGTTGTACTCCTGGGCCTTGTCGTACTTGGCCGCCGACGGGCGCACGTACTTGTCGGCGATCTCGCGCGCCTTGGCCTGGAGCTCGAGCGCCTCGGGGGTGAAGACGATGTTCTGCGGCATCGGTGGTGCGGGGTCTCGGGACGAAGGCGCAGAATACAGCCCTGTACCGGGCCCGCAAAGACGCCCGGCGGGGTTGTCAGCCCGAGGTCGTCGCCGAGCGCGTCACCGGCCGCGTTCCTCGGCCAGGAGCGCGTCGACCGAGCGGTCGAGCACGTCCTCGCCGGGATTGCCGAACCACTTCTGGCGGATCACGCCCCGCCCGTCGAGCAGATAGAACTGCGGGAAGCCGCGCGGCGCCCAGCGGCTCCACAGCGTGCCGTCGGCGGCCTCGCCCAGGTCGAGCGCGTTGCGCCAGGCCAGGCCCTCGGCCTTCATGCGCTTGGCGATCTCGGCCGGGTCGCCCTCGCGCCCGTACATGCCGATGAAGGTGAAGTTCTCGTCCTTGAGGCGCTGCACCAGCACCTTCTCGTGTGGCAGCAAGGCCACACACTCGCGTCAGACGAAGCCCCAGAAGTCGAGCAGCACCACGCGCCCGCGGTAGTCGGAGAGCTTGAAGCGCTGGCCGTCCTGGTCGGCGAGCTCGAAGTCCGGCGCGGTCATGCCCGCGCGCAGCGTCTCGATCTCGTAGCGCGCGCCGTCGGCGAACTGCGCGCCGCTCATGCCGATGAAGTCGCTCGTCCCGAACTCGGCGCGGATCGCGTCCAGGAGCTTGTTCGCCTCCTCGCGCCCGGCTTCCTCCTGGCCGACCAGGAGCGAGAGCTGCGCCAGCGCGCTGCCGCGCACGTTCTTGTCCTGCGCGCCGGCCAGGATCTTGCGCAGCGCGGCGGCCGCGCTCTCCTTGCCCCAGGGCGGCGCGCCTGCGCCGTACACGAGCTCGAGCGCGAAGCCGGCCATCTCGGGCGAGGCCACGTGCTCGCCCACCAGGTGGTCGACGCCGCGCTGGTAGAGCTCTCGGTCGTCGAGCAGGCAGCCCAGCCGGTAGAGCTCGAGCCAGGCGCGCGCGGCCACCTCGCTGCCCTTGACCGCGGCGGCGGCCTCGGCGGCGACGGCCTCGAGCTCGCGCGCGTACTCGTCGCGCGGGAAGGCGGCGACGAGCTCGGCGCGCTCCTCGTCGCTCTTGGCCTGGTGGCGGAACTCGATCCAGGAGCGGCTCTCCTCGGCCAGGCGCTGGGAGACCTCCTGCAACCTCTTCGCCGCCTCGCGCTCGTCGGCCGCGGGTGCGACGGCGGCGAGCAGCGCGGGGACGGAGAGCAGGGCGGCCCACGAGAATCGGCGGAGTTTCATGGCGATCCGTGCGGGGACGATCGGGGGAAGGCACGCGGGGGCGGGCGCGCGCCACGCATCCGAGGATAAGAGCCCGCGCGCGCGCGCGCCGCAGCGCGCGCGCCTTCCAACAGACCTCGAACGCCCTACGATCCCCGAACGCTACGCGCGTTCCAGGCGCGCCCACACGAGCTGGCGCGGGCTCGCGGCGCCGAGGGGCGAGCCGTCGAAGTCGCCCTCGCTGCGCAGGTGAGCGAGGCCGGCGCGCGCGAGCAGCCCGTCGAGCTCGGCCGACTCGTACAGGCGCACGTCCTCGCGCCAGCCGCGCCCGCGCCCATCCGCGGGGCGGAGCTCGACGTCCTTGACCACGCGCTTCCCGACCAGGGCGCGCCGCTCGTGGATCTCGAGGCCGCCTCGGCGCGCGCTCGACTCGGGCACGAGCGTGGCGCGGACGCGCGCGGGGTTCATGAGGTCGAGCACGGCCAAGCCTCCCGGCACGAGCACGCGCGCGACCTCGGCCAGCACGCGCTCGTTCTCGGCGTCCTCGAAGTAACCGAAGGAGGAAAACAGCATGAGCAACGCGCCGAAGCTCCGGCTCCGGAACGGGAGCGCGCGGAAGTCGCCGCGCGCCGTGCGGCCGCGCAGCGCACCGTCGGCCAGGCGCAGCAGCTCGAGCGAGCGATCGAGCCCGACGGCCGCGAAACCCTGCTCGCGCAGGGCGAGCAGGTGCCGCCCGAAGCCGCAGCCGAGGTCGAGCACGCGCCCGGCCGCCCCGGCGCGCCCGCGCAGCGCCCCGAGCTCGCGCGCGGCGAGCCCGCCGACCTCGGCCCGCGCCGCGGCCACGTCGCGGTGCGGATAGACGGCGAGGTAGTCGCCCAGGAAGGCCTCGTCGAACCAGGGACGCGCGCCCATCGGGCCGCGATCATCTCCGCCTGGTGGCTCCGCCACCAGGCGGAGATGTCCGGGGCCAGCGCGAATCCCCGACACGCGCTCCCTTCGCGCTCGTCCTCTCTCGGCCCTGCTCGATGGCATGCCCCCCACCCCATCCGCACAATGGCCCCACCTTGCCCCACTTCTTCGACCGGCGTTCCAAGGAAGCGCGCGAGCGCGAGATCCTCGCCCCCTGGGCCATGCAGAGCTCGCGCTCGCGCGGCCGGCGCCACCCCGAGGAGGAGGACGACCTGCGCACGGTCTGGGAGCGCGACCGCGACCGCGTCGTGCACTCGCTCGCCTTCCGGCGCCTGATGTACAAGACGCAGGTGTTCGTCAACTGGGAGGGCGACCACTACCGCACGCGCCTCTCGCACAGCCTCGAGGTGGCCCAGGTGGCGCGCAGCATGGGTAGCGCCCTGTTCCTGAACGAGCCCCTGTGCGAGGCGCTGGCGCTGGCGCACGACATCGGGCACCCGCCCTTCGGCCACCGCGGCGAGCAGGCCCTCGACCGCCTGATGGAGGGCCACGACGGCTTCCGCCACAACGCCCAGGTCCTGCGCGTGGTCGACCAGCTCGAGCGCCGCTCGCCCGCCTACCCCGGCCTGAACCTGACGCGCGAGGTGCGCGAGTCGCTGCTCAAGCACGAGAGCGACGCCGACTGGCCGGCCGAGTTCCGCCCGCGCCCGGCGCGCCCGTGCCTGGAGGCGCAGGTGGTCGACCTGGCCGACTCGACCGCCTACCACGTGCACGACGTCGAGGACGGCCTGCGCTCGGGCGTCTTCCGCGAGGAGGACCTGGCCGAGGTCGAGCTCTGGCGCGGAGCGCGTGAGGCCGTGGCCCTGCGCCATCCGGGCTTCCTCGAGGGTACGAGCGACGCGCAGCTGCGCGTGAAGCGCATCGCCAACGAGCTCCTGAAGATCTGCATCAACGACCTGATCACGACCTCGCACGAGCGCCTGACGCGCGAGGCGCCGGCCTCGCCCGAGGACGTGAAGCGCCGCAAGGAGACGCTCATCTCCCACAGCGCCGCGCTCGAGGCCGAGGTGGGCGAGCTGCAGCGCTTCCTCTACCAGCGCGTCTACAAGCACCCGCGCCTGCTCGAGCTCTCCGGCCACGCCGACGAGGTCCTGGCCGGCCTCTTCCGCGCCCTGGTCGAGCGCCCGCAGGAGATGCCGCCCTGGTACCGCCGCTGGGTCGAGGAGGTCGGGCGCGAGCGCGCCGTGTGCGACTACCTCGCCGGCATGACCGACCGCTTCGCCGAGCAGGAGTTCGAGCGCCTGACGGGCCACCTGCCCGCCTGGAAGCGCGCGCGCGGCTAGCGCTCCTAGCGCTTCTTCGGGCGCGGTCTCCCGCGCGGGGAGAACTCGTTCGGCTTCAGGTTCTCGTCCTCGGCCCCGCGCGATTCCCCGGGCACGATCGTGGGCCTGGGGAAGGTGAGCTCGACCTCGAGCAGCTCGCCCACGCGCTCGAGCAGGAGCCGCCCGAGCACGCGTCCGCGTGGCGGGCGCAGGTGCAGCGGGTCGTCGAAGTCACCGGCTTCGTAGGGGCCGGTCTCCTCGAGCGGCAGGAAGGCGACGCCATGGTCGCGCTGCAGGCGCTCGACGAAGGCCAGGAACTCGGGGCGCGTCGCGGCGCGGTCGTAGAGCTCGTAGCTCACGGGATGCAGCGGGCCCTCGACGATCAGGACCTCGCTGCCGGCGGCGTGCAGGATCTCGACCGTGCGCTCGATCAGGTGCTCGCCGAGCTCGACGTGCGGGCCGGGGCGGATCTCGTACAGGAGGTTCAGGGTCGAGTTCTTGATCTTGCGCCGGCTGGTCTCCTGGAAGCGCGCCAGGATCCCGTCGAGATCGGCCACCGGCGGCGGCGGCTCGGGCTCCTCGTCCGTGTCGCGGTTCACGAGCTGCGGGATGCGGCCCTCGGGGTCGGCCTCGTAGCCGATGAGGTCGTTGAACCAGGCGCGCTCGAGCACGTCGCGCCAGCGGTAGCCCGGGGAGAGCGCGGCCAGCTCCAGGCGCTCGAGCTTGACGCGGTTCGCGTTGACGAAGGCCGGGCCGGCCGCGAGCGCGATCCCGGGCACGGCCAGGGCGTCGGCGAAGCCGGCCAGCGGGACCACGCGCGTGGGCCGGTGCGTGTCGAGCTCGGACAGCAGCAGCACGACCACCTCCGGCCGGTGCCCCGCCGCCTCACGGGCGAAGAGACACATCTCGAGCGGCGAGATCGGCGCGTGCGCCACCTTCACGAGCGCGAGCTCGGGCGGCATCGAGTCGAACAGGAAACCGTCCTGGGCGCGGCTGTTGCCGATGCACAGGACGCGGTGCTGCTCGGGCGCGGCGCGCTCGAGCTCGAGCAGGCCGATGCGGTCCTGGGCGATGCCCTGCTCGACGCGCACGAGCGCCGGCGGCAGGGCCGCCAGGCGCGCGTCGGCCGCGCGCCACAGCTCGACGCGGCCCCAGACCGTGCGGTCGGCGACCACGACCAGCGTGGTCGCGAGCAGCCCGGCCCAGGGCATGCGGCGCGCGCTAGAACTGGAAGTAGACGAAGGGCTTGCCATGGTCTTCGCCCAGGAGCACGAGGCTCGCCAGGAGGACAGCGTACACGGCCGTGCGCACGAGCAGCGGCGCGCGCAGGAACACCTCCTGGTCGCGCCCGTTCCAGGCCTGCCAGCCCTGGATCAGGACCAGCGGGACGACGGGGAGCAGGAGCGGCCGCCACCAGCTCGCGCTCACGCCGGCCGTGAAGTCGGTGAACAGCGCGGTCCACATCGACCAGGCCTGCGAGAACGTCTCGGCGCGGAACAGGACGAGCAGCATGCACCAGACGTGGAAGGTGAACAGGAAGGCCGCCGCCTTCCAGCCGAGCCAGGCCAGGCCGGCCTTGGGCATGAGGCGCTCGGTCGTGGCGCGGAAAGCGTGCTGCACCGAGAGCAGCACGCCGTGCGCGAAGCCGAAGGCGACGTAGGTCCAGGCCGCGCCGTGCCACAGGCCGCAGGTCGTCATCGTGAGGACGAGGTTGCGATACTGCTTCCACTTCCCGCCGCGGTTGCCGCCCAGCGGGATGTAGAGGTAGTCGCGCAGCCAGGTCGTCAGGCTGATGTGCCAGCGGTTCCAGATGTCGCGCAGGTTGGTGGAGAAGTAGGGCAGGTCGAAGTTGGACATCAACTCGAAGCCCAGGCACCGCGCCGTGCCGCGCGCCACGTCCGAGTAACCCGAGAAGTCGCAGTAGATCTGCACCGCGAAGGCGTAGGTGCCGAGCACGACCTCGAGCCCGGTCGGGCGCGCGCCCGGGTCGTACACGGCGTCGACCAGGTGCCCGACGTTGTCGGCCACGACCACCTTCTTGAAGAGCCCCCACAGGATCAGCCAGGCGCCGCTCGAGACGCCCTCCCAGGTGGTCGTGCGCGGGCTCTGCACCTGCGGCAGGAGCCGGGTGGCGCGCTCGATCGGACCGGCCACGAGCTGCGGGAAGAAGCTGACGTACAGGGCGAAGTCGAGCAGGCTGCGCACGGCGCGCAGGTCGCGCCGGTAGACGTCGACCGTGTAGGAGAGCTCCTGGAACGTGTAGAAGGAGACGCCCACGGGCAGCACCACGCGCAGCGTGACCTCGGGCACCTCGAGCCCCAGGCGCGCCAGCCCGACCGTGGCGCTGTGCACGAAGAAGTCGAAGTACTTGAAGAAGCCCAGGATGCCGAGGTTGACGACCAGGCTGGCCATGAGGAACAGCCGCCGGCGGCGCGGGTCCTCGCTCGAGTCGATGCCGCGCGCCAGGCCGTAGTCGATCGTGGTCGAGAGCAAGAGGAGCCCGGCGAAGCGCCAGTCCCACATGCCGTAGAAGAAGTAGCTCGCGATCAGGAGCAGCACGTTCTGCGCGCGGAAGGGCAGCACGTGGTACAGCCCGAGCACGAGCGCGAAGAACAGCGCGAAATCGAGCGTGTTGAAGAGCACGTCAGTTCCGCGGCGGGACGTCGTGCGCCAGGATGGCGCGCAGGTTGTCGAGCGCGGCGCGCTGCTCGAGGTCGAGCTCGCCGTCGGCCGCGAGCGGGTGCTCCTCGTCGGGATCGTGCACGAGGTCGACCAGCGTCTCGACGCCCTCGTCGCGGCGCAGCTTCCAGCGCGGCGTGCGCAGCGCGAGGTCGTCGCCCTCGCCGTCGTAGCGCTCGGCCAGCACCCAGGCGCGCTCGGGCTGCCAGGTGGCGGGCTCGCGCAGCGCGCCCAGGAAGGAGCGCGAGTCCTCGCCGCCCGCCTGGCCGGCCACGGGCACGCGCGCGCCCGCGACCTCGGCCAGCGTGGCCAGGAGGTCGACGATGCTGACCTGCGCCTGGGAGACCTGGCCGCGCGCGACACCCGGTCCGGCGGCCACGAATGGAACGCGGATGCCGCGCTCGCGCGTCGTGCCCTTGGCCTCGTCGCGCTTGACGCCGTGCACGAGCGGCGCGGTGCCGTTGTCGGCCAGGAACAGGAACAGCGTGTGCTCGGGGTCGCTGGCGGCGCGCAGCTTCCCCACCACGTGGTCGATGCTCGCCACCATGCCGAGGAAGCGCCGGTCCGCGCCCGAGCTGGCGTCGAAGCCGGGCGGCAGCATCTCGGCCGGCGGCGCGCTGAGGGGCTGGTGCGGGGCCGAGAGCGACACGAGCAGGAACTTGGGGCTCGGCGTCTTCTGCCACCAGTCCAGGGCCGCGTCGCGCATGGCCTGGGTGGCGTACTCGGTCTCCATCCGGCGCGCGCCGTCGTCGACCCGCACCCACTTCTTGTAGCCGGTGCCGCCGTCCGAGCGCAGGTTGGCCGGCGCGCCCGCGAGCCAGTGCTCGAAGCCGTGCGCCTGCGGCGCGGTCAAGGTCGGATCGGCGCCCGGTCCTGCAGCCGCCTGGCCGAGGTGCCACTTGCCGACCAGGGCCGTGTGGTAGCCGCGCTGCGCCAGCACCTTGGGCAGCGACAGGAGCTCCGGCGAAGGGGTCACGTTCGTCTCCGAGGGCGGCTGGTAGCTGTTCACGTTGCCGCCCAGGCCGCTGCGCCGCGGCCAGCGGCCGTGCAGGAGCGCGTGGCGCGCGGGCGAGCAGATGGGCATGCCCACGAACTGCGTGAGCGTGACGCCGGCCGCGGCCAGCGCGTCGATCGAGGGCGTGGGCGCGTCGGCGAGGTCCGGCACCGAGAGGTCGTCGGCCATCACGATCAGGATGTCCGGCGGCCGCCCGGGCTCCTGCGCGCGCGCGGCCGGGGCCAGCGCGAGCAGCAGCACGACGGCGCGCCTTCCGGCGGCCGGGAGCGAAAGGCGCCGGAGCGGTCGGGCCATGGGGGCGACGATTCTCGGCGCCCCCACCCGGGGACGCAAGCTACGCGCTCGCGCGCCCGAAGAGACGGCGCAGAAAGGCGCGCACCCGCGCCCAGAAGCCCGGGCGCGGCGGCTCGGGCGCGCGCTCGACGCCCAGCCCGGCGAACATGGGCTCGACCAGGTGGTCGTGCTCGCGCGGTCGGAACCCGTCGCTCATCGCACGCGCAGGCGGCGCTCGAAGAGGCGCAGGGCGAGGCCGATCGCGCCCACGGCGATGCCGGCCAGGACGCCGATCTCGAGCCCGATCTCGGTCAGGCCCTTGCCGTACCAGAAGATGCCCTGGAAGCCGTCCATGGCCCACGCGTTCAGCGTGAAGTGCCCGAGGAAGCGGTACCAGTCGGGCGCGAAGGCGAGCGGCCACCAGCTCCCGCCCAGGGCGCTCATGGTCAAGACGACGATCGTCGAGAAGCCCTCGAGCTGCTTCTGCGTGCGGCACAGGACGGCGAACAGGATGCCGAAGCCGGTGGCCGCCGCCGCCACCGCGGCCGAGAGCACGACCAGCGCGACCGGCGAACGGAAGACGGGCACGTCGAAGATCGCCCTTCCATAGAGGAAGAGGATCACGAGCTGCGAGAGGCCGACGAGCCAGGTGAACAGGCACTTGCCGAGCAGGATCGAGCTCGGCCCGCCGGGCGCCAGGCGCAGCCGATCGAGCGTGCCCTCGGCCTCCTCCGCGAGCAGCGTGCCGCCACAGTGCACGAGGCCGAAGAGCAGCATCATCACGGCCATGCCGGCCACGGCCTGCGCCTGCTGGGCGCGCCGCTGGGCGGCGCCGTGCTCGCCGCCGCCGACGACGTCCTCGACCGTGAGGCCGAGCATCTCGGCCACGGCCGAGGCGAAGTCGAAGGCCTCGTCCTCCTTCTCACCCTCGGCCGCGACGGCGACCGCGGCGGCGGGCGCCTCGTCTCCGTCGGCGGGCGCGCGCTCGAGCTCCTGCACGAGGTCGGACAGGCTCGACCACGAGCGGTCGAGGATCGCCTGCGCGCGCTCGCGCCCGAGCAGCGGGAAGTCGAGGGTCTCCAGCACCTTGCCGATCGAACGCTGGCCGAGGTCCTCGCCCAGGGCGCCGAGGAAGGCCGGGATCAGGTTGCCGGCCACGATCTGGAGCTCGATCACCTTGCCCGGATCGCGGTACAGCGTGAGCGGTAGCGGATCGCCCGCCGTGAGCGCCGCGCCGAAGCCGGCGCCGATCGCGAGCGCGACCGGCACGTCGCCCGCGGCCACGCGCTCGCGCGCGCCCTTCTCGTCGGGTCCGACCAGGTCGAGCTCGAGCCCGTCGGCGGCGCCGAGCTCGGAGAGGAGCTTCCTCGAGGCCTCGCTGTGGTCGTCGTCCTGCACGGCGATCTCCACGCGCCCGAGCGTGTCGTCGCCGCCGATCGCGCCCATGGCGCCGCCGAAGACCGTGCACAGCGCGATCGGCAGGCCGAAGCCCAGGGCCACGGCCACGCGGTCGCGGAAATAGACGCGCAGGTCCTTCCGGGCGAGCAACCAGGCCCTCATCGGGCTTCCTCCCGTGCGGCCGCACCACCTTCGGGCCCACCTTCGGGCCCACCTTCGGGATCGTCGCGCAGGGCGCGCCCGGTCAGGTCGAGGAAGATGCGCTCGAGGCCGGGGCGATCCTCCTCGAGCGTGGCCGTGGCCCCGCGCGGGCCGAGCGCAGCCTGGGCCGCGCGCGCGGCGGCGGCGCTCTCGAAGCGCAGCGTGGCCGTGCCGCGCTGCTGCACGCGCGGGTGCTGCTGCAGCTCGGAGAGCGTGCCCTCGGCCACCTTGCGCCCGCGGTCGAGGATCACGATGCGGTCGCACAGGCGCTCGACCTCGCCCAGCTGGTGGCTGGTGTAGACCAGGGCCGTGCCGCGCTGGCGCAGGGCGGCGACCATCTCGAAGATGCGCTCGCGCGACTGCGGATCGATGCCGACCGTGGGCTCGTCCAGGAACACGAGCTCGGGCGCGTGCACGAGCGCGATGGCGACGTTCAGGCGGCGCTTCATGCCGCCGCTGAAGGTCTTCACGCGCTCGTCCCTGCGCTCGGCCAGGCCGGAGAGCTCGAGCCCGGCCGAGACGGCCTCGGTCCGGGCCGCGCCCGTGCGCCCGGAGAGCTCGGCGAAGAAGGCCAGGTTCTCGTGCGCCGAGAGCTCGTCGTACAGCGCCAGCTCCTGCGGCACGACGCCGATGCGCTCGCGCAGGCGCGCGCCCTCGGCCACGGGGTCGAGGCCGAGCACGCGCACGTGGCCGGCCGAGGGCGCGAGCAGGGTGGAGAGGATGCGCACCGTGGTCGACTTGCCGGCGCCGTTCGGCCCCAGGAGGCCCAGGCACTCGCCGGCCGAGAGCTCCAGGTCCAGGCCGTCCACGGCCGCGCGCGCGCCGAAGCGGCGCACGAGGCCGCGCACGGAGATCACGTTCTCGCTCGCTTCCATCGCTCCTCGGGGTGGGGCCTCGGGGTGGGGTCGGGGTCGTCCGGCGCTCGCCACGCCGCCCCCAGCATGGAGGCACGCGGGGCCCGATTACAATCCGTGCCGCCGCGCCGGCCGGCCCTGCGCGCAATCCGAAGATTCCTCCGCGTGAGCGCCCTGCCCCACTCCTTCCGCGACCCCGCCCTGCTCGACCTGGCGCTGACGCACGCCTCGACCAGCGCCGTGGCCGACAACGAGCGCCTGGAGTTCCTGGGCGACGCCGTGCTCGACCTGATCGTGGCCGAGGAGCTGTACAAGAGCGCGCTCGCCCTCGACGAGGGTGCCATGACCGAGCTCAAGGCCTGGGTCGTGTCGCGCAAGGTGCTGGCCGGCGTCGCGCGCGAGCTCGACCTCGAGCGCCTGGCGCGCGTGGGCCAGGGCATGAAGGACCGCACGCTGACGCCCTCGATGCTGGCCAACCTGTACGAGGCGCTGCTGGGGGCGGTGTACCTCGACGGCGGGCTCGAGGCCGCGCGCCTCTTCGCGCTGGCGACGCTCTCGGGGCCGCTCGAGCGCGTGCGCGACCTGCGCGGCGCGCCGAGCGAGAAGCAGCTCCTGCAGCGCCACGCGCAGGTCGAGACCGGCGCGCCGCCCACCTACCTCGTGCTGGGCGAGCGCGGCCACTCGCACGCGCGCGCCTTCCTGGTGGCGGCCGAGATCGAGGGCCGCCGCTTCCCGAGCGCGTGGGGCCGCACGCGCAAGGAGGCCGAGCGCTGGGCGGCGCACGAGGCCCTGCTCGTGCTCGGCGACGAACAGGGGCCGGCCACGTGAGCGAAGGCGGCGCGGCGGAACGCGCGCTCGACCCGGCCCTCCTCGCGGACGACCCGCGGGTGGCACGCGTCGTGGCCGGGCTCGAGGCGCGCCGGCACGTGGCGGCCGGCAACCTGTGGGGCTCCTCGCAGGCGCTGTTGCTCGCGCACCTGGTGACGCGCGCCGAAGAGCCCTTCCTCGTGACGTGCTCGACCGAGAGCGAGGCCGAGCAGCTGGCCGAGGACCTGCGCTGCTTCGGCCTGGAGCCGTGCCTGTTCCCCGCGCGCGACTCCTCGGGCTCGCTCGGACGCGCCGAGGTCGATCCCGAGACGCTGCGCGGACGGCTTCAAGCGGCGCAGCTCATGGCCGGCCCGCGCGAGCGCCGGCCGCGGCTGGTGCTGGCCTCGCTGCTGGCGCTGCTGCAGCCCGTGCCGGCGCCGGGCGAGCTCGAGAAGCAGCTCGTGCACCTGCAGGTGGGCACGCGCCTCGACGTCGAGGCGCTGCTCGAGCGCCTGCTCGCGGCCGGCTACTCGCGCGCCCCCCTGGCCGAGCGGCCGGGCGAGGTCAGCCCGCGCGGCGACATCGTCGACGTGTTCCCCTTCGCGGCCGAGCTGCCGCTGCGCATCGAGCTCTTCGACCAGGAGATCGAGTCGCTGCGCACCTTCGAGCCCGAGAGCCAGCGCAGCGTCGAGTCGCTGGCGCGCACGGCGCTCTCGCTGGCGGCCGACGCGGGCGACGTCGAGGACGGCAAGGGCGTGCAGCCGCTCGACCTCTTCCCCAGGAACGCCACCTGTGTCGACGTCGAGCCGCTGCGCATCGAGGACCAGGCCGCCGGCCTGCGCATCCGCTCGTCGGCGCACGCGCGCGCGCTCACGCGCCTGCGCGCCGACCTGGACGTCCGCAGGCGCCTGACGCTGCACAGCCTGCCGGCCGGGATCGACTTCCCCACGCGCTCGGTGCAGTCGCTGGCGGTGGGCCCGCGCGAGGCGCCGGGCGCGCTGCGCGAGCTCGCGGCCGGCGGCGCGCGCGTGGTCGTCCTGTGCGCCGCCGAGGGCGAGCGCCACCGCTTCGGCGAGCTCGTGCGCGAGCACGGCGCGGCCGAGGCGGGCATCGAGCTCGTGCTGGGCTCGCTGGCGCGCGGCTTCCGCTGGGAGCGCGAGGGCGGCCCGCTCGTGCTCGTCAACCACCGCGAGCTGCTCGGGCTCACCGGCGTGCGCCGGCGCGCGCCGCACCGCGAGCGCAAGCTGCCCGTGCGCGCGCTGGAGTCGTTCTTCGAGCTCACCGAGGGCGACCTGGTCGTGCACGCCGTGCACGGCGTCGCGCGCTACCTCGGCCTCGAGCGCCTGGAGCGCGCCGGCGGCCAGGAGGACCACCTGCTGCTGCGCTTCGCCGAGGACGTCAACCTGTACGTCCCGGCCTCGCGCATCGACCTCGTGCAGCGCTACGTGGGCGGCGGCGCCTCCGCGCCCGAGCCCGACCGCCTGGGCGGCCAGTCGTTCCGGCGCCGCAAGGAGAAGGTCGAGCGCGCGCTGCTCGATCTGGCGGCCGAGCTGCTCGAGATCCAGGCGCGGCGCGAGCTGAGGAAGCGTCCGCCCTGGCGCTACGACGCCGAGCTCGTGCGCGACCTGGTCGCGGCCTTTCCCTACGCCGACACCAAGGACCAGGCCCAGGCCGACGGCGAGATCGAGAAGGACCTGACCGCGCCGCGGCCCATGGATCGCCTGCTGTGCGGCGACGTCGGCTTCGGCAAGACCGAGGTGGCCCTGCGCGCCGCCTTCCGCGTCGTCTCGGGCGGCGGGCAGGTGGCCGTGCTCGTGCCCACCACCGTGCTGGCGCGCCAGCACCACGAGACCTTCCGCGAGCGCCTGGCCGACTTCCCGGTCGAGGTCGAGATGCTCTCGCGCCACGTGCCGCCCGAGCGCGTGCGCGCGATAACCGGGAAGGTGGCGCGCGGCGAGGTGGACGTCCTGATCGGCACGCACCGCCTGCTCTCCAAGGACGTGAACTTCAAGCGCCTCGGGCTCGTGATCGTCGACGAGGAGCAGCGCTTCGGCGTGGCGCACAAGGAGCACTTCAAGAAGCTGCGCTCCGAGGTCGACCTGCTCACGCTGACGGCCACGCCCATCCCGCGCACGCTGCACTTCTCGCTCTCGGGCGCGCGCGACATCAGCGCGCTCTCCGAGGCACCCGAGGGCCGGCAGGCCATCGCCACGGTCATCGCCTGGAACGAGGACGACGCCCTGGTGCGCGAGGCGCTGCTGCGCGAGAAGCAGCGCGGCGGACAGAGCTTCTTCCTGCACAACCGCGTGCACTCGATCGAGGCGCGCGCGCGCCAGCTGCAGGCGCTCGTGCCCGAGTGCAACTACGCCATCGGGCACGGGCAGATGGGCGGGCGTGAGCTCGAGCGCGTGATGGAGAGCTTCACCAGCGGCGCGGTCGACGTGCTGGTGGCCACCACCATCGTCGAGAACGGCATCGACATCCCCTCGGCCGGCACGATCCTGATCGACGAGGCCCAGAACTACGGCCTGGCCGAGCTGCACCAGCTGCGCGGGCGCGTGGGCCGCGGCGCGCACCAGGCGCACTGCTACCTGCTGGTCGACCGCTCCAAGCCCATGGACGAGACCGCGCGCGCGCGCGTCAAGGCGCTGGAGGAGCTGACGCAGCTCGGCGCGGGCTTCCAGATCAGCATGAAGGACCTGGAGCTGCGCGGCGCGGGCAACCTGCTGGGCTCCGAGCAGTCCGGGCACATCGGCGCCATCGGCTACGACATGTACTGCCGCCTCCTGCGCCAGACGGTCGACCGCCTGCGGCACGAGCCGCTCATGGTCGGCGCGGCCGGCGCGGCCGGCGCGGCCGAGGGCGACGAGCTGCGCGCGCGCCTGGCCAAGGAGGTGCCCGCGGCCGTGACGGCCGACATCGAGCACGCGGCCGTGGAGCTCGAGCTCGGCCTGGCGGCCTTCCTGCCCGAGGCCTGGATCCCCGAGGAGAAGACGCGCCTCGAGGTGCTGCGGCGCATGAACTCGATCGACACCCCGGCCGACGCCGACGAGGTGCTGGCCATGCTGCGCGACCGCTTCGGGCGCGTGCCGCCCGAGGCCGAGGCGCTGGCGCGCCAGTTCCTGCTGCGCTCCGAGCTCGTGGCCGTGGGCATCACGCGCCTGGGCTACCGCGACGAGACCTACCTCATCGAATACAAGGACCGCGTGGCCCTCGAGCGCGCGCTGGCGCGCGGCTCGATCGAGCTGCGCCCGCTGCGCGCGGGGCTGGCGCACCTCGTCATCCCGCCCGAGCGGCGGACGCCCGAGCGCGCGCTGGAGTGGATCCACGGGCTCTTGCAGGGGCACGAGCGCGCCTCCAAGATGGCCGCCCACGAACCCGGATGAGCCTCCCCCACGCCTGGCTGCTGACGGTCGCGCTGCTCCAGCAGCCCGACGCGCCGCGCCCCGAGATCCTGGACGGCGTGGCCATGCAGGCCGGCGAGTCCCTGATCACGCTGAGCGAGCTGCAGCGCGCCAAGGACCGCGTCATGGCGCGCGCCAACGTCAAGCGCGAGGAGGAGGCCCAGCTCACGCGGCGCCTGCTGCGCCAGCTGTGGGACATCCGGCTCGAGGAGCAGATGGGCCAGGAGCTCGGCCTCGACCCGGAGGCGGTCGAGCGCCAGACGCGCGCCTTCCTGGCGCGCGAGCGCCACGACAAGGGCCTGGACCTGTTCCTGGAGGAGGTCGCGCAGGGCGGCCAGGACGCCCTGGAGTTCGAGGGCGACGCCGCGCGCGACACCTACCGGCGCCTGTGGGAATACTCGAAGACCGGCACGGCCGCGGCCGGGCGGCGCGCGACGGTGGACCGCTTCCTGCGCCCGGGCGAGCTGCGCTTCCTGTACATCGACAAGCTGGACGAGCTCGCGCCCACGCTGGTGCAGCTGCAGATCCTGGTCGTCTCCACGCGCGCGGCCGGCAACGCCGAGCAGGCGCGCCAGACCTGCGAGGACGCGCGCGAGCGCGTCCTGGAGGGCGAGGACATGGCCGCGCTGGTGGACGAGTTCGGCGCCAGCCTGCGCGACACGCACGGCCTGCTGCAGTACGCGCCCGCGGCCATGATCCCCGATCCCGGGCTGCGCGCCTTCGCGCAGCGCGCCGAGATCGGCGAGCTGTCCGTGGTCGAGCCGCTGGTCGACCCGCGCACGGGCCAGCGCGACCCCGAGCTCGGCTTCCAGCTCGTGCGCCTGGCCGATCGACGCGAGAGCCCGCAGCTCCTGTTCGACGACCAGCGCGTGCAGCACACGCTGCGGCAGGTGTCGAACGACTCGCAGCGCGAGCGCATCCTCGAGCGCGAGCGCGCGCGCCTGCGGCGCGAGAGCTATTCCTGGGTGAACCCGATCTTCGCGCCGCCGCCGACTCCGCCCGTGACGGGCGCAGGGGCGACGGGCGCGGGGCCGGGCTCCTGAGCTACTTGCCCGCCGCCGCCGCGGCGCGGTTGGCGGCGCGGGCGATGCGGCTCTTGTAGCGCGCGGCCGCGTTCTTGTGGATGGCGCGCCCCTTGGCCGCCTTGTCGATGCGCTTCATGGCGTCGCCCAGGCCGGCCTTGGGATCGTTCAAGGCGCGCTTGATGGAGGACTTCATGCGCGTGCGCGCGTTCTTGTTCCGCACACGCCGCTCGTCGCTCTGGCGCATGCGCTTCTTGGCTTGTTTGCTGTGAGGCATATCGGATTAGAGGGTACCCATCTTGCCGGCCACGTCGCGGTAGCCGATGTCGATCTCGTAGATGCGGATGTAGAACGAGCGCGCTTCTTCGCGCCGTCCCTGGACCTCGGCGATCGCGCCGAGGTTGTACAGGATCTCCTTGGCGCGCTCGCCCTTGCCGTCGCTCGCGTCCAGCGCGTGCTGGAACTCCTTGCGCGCCAGGTCGAGGATGCCCTTCTTCTGGAAGCACAGCCCGAGGTGGAAGAGCGCCTCGTCGCGCACGCGCGGCTCGCCCGAGCAGCGCTGCAGCTCGGCCAGGGCGCCGTCGACGTCGTCCGCGCGCAGGAGCTTCTTGGCCAGGGCCAGGCGCAGGGCGGCGTCGCCCGGGCGCGCCTCGACGCGCCGGCGGTAGTCGGCCACCTCGTGCGCCACGAGCTCGCGCTCGAGCGTGCCGGCCTCCTCGGGCTGGCCGGCCTTGTCGGCCCGGGCCACGGCCTTCTTCAGGTGCTTCGACTTCAGGTCGCCCACGCGCGCGATGAGGTCGAAGGAGTCCTTCTTGTACTGCAAGGCGCGTTCGGCGAACTCGAGCGCCGCGGCCGGGTCGCCGAGCTTCTCGTGCACCTCGGCCAGCTGCAGCATGACCTCGGGATCCGAGGGTGCCCCGGCGAAGCGCTCCTCGAGCTTGGTCAGCTCGGCGCGCAGCTCCTCCTCGGACAGGACCAGGCGCTTGGAGCGCTCCAGCTCGCGCGAGCGCTCCTTGTCCTTGATCAGCTCGCGGCTGTGCGCGACCTGGCCCGTGTTCGAGCGCGAGAGCGCGCTCTCGGCCGCCAGGTTCTTGCGCGCCTTCAGCGCCTCCTGGTCGCGCGGGTCGGCCTCCAGCGCGCGCTCGTAGTACTGCAGCGCGCGTGCGTGGTCGCCGGTGCGCTGCATCATGCCGCCGGCACGCTTCAGCGCCTCGGCGTTGCGCGGGTCGATGTCGGCCGTGAACTCGTACACGGCGCGCGCCGACTGGAAGTGGCCCGCGCTCTCGAGCGAGACGCCCAGGAGCAGGTTGGCCTCGGCGTCCATGGGGTTGGTGGCGAGATAGTCCTCCAGCGCGCGCGCGCAGGCCTCGTGCTTGCCGAGCTTGGCCAGGGTCTTGGCGCGCGAGAGCGGCAGCGCGCCCGAGACCGCGCGCAGGAGCTTGCCGCCCTTGCCGCCGTCCTGCTCGAAGCGCTTGCGCAGCGCCTTGCGCAGGCCCGAGCGCGCCTCGCCCTGGTCGGGGTCGAGGTCGATGAGCTGGCGGAAGAGCTCGACCGCGAAGTCGTAGTTGCGCCGGCGGAGGGCTTCCTCCGCCTTCTGGATCTGCTTCGAGAAGTCCAAAACGGGGCGGCCGATCGCTCGCGTTCACCCCGCTCCGGCCGAAAAGAAGGGCGTAGGAGCCTATCGGTGTCGGTCCGAACCGTCAACGCGACGGCGCCCGACCCGCCCCGGCCGCGGGGCGCGGACGCAGGTGGAAATGGTAGTCTCGATGTTCTCCCCGGCCGCTGGCCGCGAGCCCCGGATGCCCCCCGAACTGCACTTCGACCTCACCCTCTACCCCGACCCCCTCCTGCGCCGTCCGGCCGCCCCGGTGGCGGCCTTCGACGAGGAGCTGGCGGCCATCGTGGCCGGCATGTTCGAGCGCATGTACGCCAGCAAGGGCGTGGGCCTGGCCGCGCCCCAGGTCGGGCTGAAGAAGCGCATCCTGGTGCTGAACT
>Ga0315910_10001967_pt1 | contig 18459 bp, 14 predicted proteins | sample EdamamesoilMG_FD_204470 | JGI IMG/M metagenome (GOLD analysis project Ga0315910, IMG submission 204470) | Garden soil microbial communities collected in Santa Monica, California, United States - Edamame soil | ecosystem: Environmental > Terrestrial > Soil > Garden | place: USA: California...
GATGGCATCTTTATACCATTGAGATTCTGCTGATCGTATTGGAGTGCTCATGGATTATCGGAATGATTCGTGAACTTCAATTTTGAATAAGTGAAATGGCATTTTGTACGGATCAAGCTCGACATAATTCCATTCCTGTGTCCATGTGTAGTATTCGTCTGTTATCAGGTCGTGTAGTTTCAGGTTGATGCCTTCCGTAATTTTCAGTCGCTGCCGGGGCACCTGCACATACCCTGAATGTTTGGCATACGGATCAAGGTTAACCACCACCAAAATACTATCCGACAGATCGTCTGTTGTTTTTATGAAGGCCAGCATGTTGGGATCTTCAATTGAACAGAACTGAATATTCCAGGTGGATTGCAAGGCAGGATGGTTCTTGCGTGCTGCGTTCACCATCGTGATAATGTCTGTCATCCGGTTGGTTTTCTTCCAGTCGTATTTTTTTACTTCATACTTTTCTGAATTAAAGTATTCTTCTTTTCCCTGCATCGGCACATTGTCATAAAACTCGTAGGCGGGTCCGTAAATACCATAGTTGGATGAAAGTGTAGCCGCCAGTGCAAAACGAAGGATGAAAATATTTTCTCCCTGATGCTGCACGTGAAATGGAAGTATATCGGGAGTGTTTGGCCAGAAGTTAGGCCGGAAATAATTTCGTGAGTTTCCATGCACCAACTCGTTCATGTATTCGATAATCTCTCCTTTGCTCACGCGCCAGGTAAAGTACGTGTACGATTGTGTGTACCCTACCTTGGCCAACGATGCCATAATTTTAGGACGTGTAAACGCCTCGGCCAGAAAAATAATATCGGGGTGTACCTTGTTTACTTCGGCAATTGCCCATGCCCAAAACGGTATAGGTTTGGTGTGGGGATTATCCACGCGAAATACCTTTACACCATTTTCAATCCAGAACAGGATCACTGACTTTAGTTCTTCCCAAAGTTCATTCCACTGATCGGTTTCAAAATTAAAGGGATAAATATCCTGATACTTTTTCGGAGGATTCTCTGCGTACTGAATCGAACCATCCGGCCGTTGCTTGAACCATTCAGGATGCTCTTTTACATACGGATGATCGGGCGCGCATTGAAACGCAAGATCAAGCGCGATGTCGATGCCAAGCCGTTTTGCCTCGGCAATCAGTCGCCTGTAATCATCAAGGGTACCCAACTCCGGATGCACAGCTTTATGCCCACCCTCATCGCTGCCGATGGCCCATGGTGAGCCTGGCTCTCCGGGTTGAGACGTTACATTATTATTTTTTCCTTTCCGGTTCACTTTACCAATGGGATGAATCGGTGGAAGGTATAGCACATCAAACCCCATCGCGGCTACGCGTGGTAAAAGTTTGATAACATCTTTAAACGTACCGTGCTTGCCATCCAGGGAAGCGGAACGTGGAAAAAGTTCGTACCACGCGCTGAAGTTTGCTTTCTTGTGTTCAACAACAACGGTTAGTTCTTTTTCGAAGGTTGCTTCATGTTCAACAAGTGGATGATCGTGAACAAGCCTGGCAAACTCGTCACTCAGTACGTACGCCACCGCCTTGGTGTACTCTTCTTGCAAGCGACTGGCTGATGAAAGCAATCTACTATCATCCTTCGCTAATACTTTTAGAAACTCAACCCCCTCCATCAACTCGACTTTCACGTCAACATGGGCTGCAGCTTTTTTCTTAAAGCCGTCAAACCAGGTATCAAAGTGGTCGATCCATGCGCGCACTGTAAATACATACGGCACCTTGTTGGTTACGGTGAACGATCCCAGCCAATGGTCATTTCCAAGATGATTCATTTCCAACACATTCCACACAGTGCTGCCCGCTTCTTTATACATAACCTGTGCGCGAATGTGGTCGTGACCGTCACCGAAAATATCGGCTGTTACATCCACGCGCTCGCCCAGGGTTCGCTTGGCCGGGTACAAACCACTGTCTACCTGCGGCTGAACGTTTTCAATAATTACTCTTACTTTTCCGTTTTTAGATCTCGTTGTCATTTCGTCTGCTCCTATCATCAAGGACGTTGCCTTGTTACTTTATTTTGAAAACAAATGCACTATACGGTTTAATCTCCAGGTTGAAGGTAAACGTCTTATCCAATCCTACTTCAGCCTCGCGGAATAATAAATCGCGCGCGATGTAACTTTCTTCTGTGTGCAAATCCATTTTACCGGCAACATCGCTGGGGATGGATACCTTGATGGCTTTCTTTTCTTCGTTGAAGGAAGTGAGAATTAATAGTTTTTCGTCACCAAAAAAGCGAACAAACGCATGAACCTGTCCGTCAAAATTTCCAGCCTGAATATTTTGTTCGGTTATATCGATGTATTCGCCTTGATTGATGGCGTTGTTCTGGTTGGCCAGGTTCAATACATCGGCATAAAACTGGCGGAGTTGTTTCTGCTCCATCGTAAGCAAGCCACCATCAAACCTTCCGTGGTTCATCCACTTCTGATGTTCGGGCACACCCCAGTAATCAAAATGCGTGGTGCGGCCATCATCGCCCTGGAAACCTTCAGCACCAAGCCCTGGCTCCCCTACCTCCTGACCAAAGTAAATCATGACAGGTCCTTTATCAATGAACGCACTGATCACCATTGCCGGCACCGCTTTCCAAGGATCGCCAGCAAAGTATTTTGAGGCCACGCGTTGTTCATCGTGGTTTTCCAAAAAGTGCAGCATCTGATGGTTGATACCGGTAAGTCCTTCCTGAATGCGGTGAATATCTTTAGTGCTGCGATCGCCTCCTGTGATCAGCAGCCGAAGCGTGTCGTAGAGTTGTACCTTGTCGTAAAGGAAATCAAATCGCCCGGTTGAAATGTAATTCCGGTATTGCGTTGGATTATAAATTTCTGCGATAAAAATAATCTCAGGATTTACTTCTTTTACCTGAGGTATTGCCCAGTGCCAGAATTCTACCGGAACCATCTCGGCCATATCGCAACGAAAACCATCCACTTTCTTATTCGCCCAAAACACCAGGATGTCTTTCATCTTCACCCAGGTATCGGGCACCGGATCGAAGTAGGTCGTGTTGCCGCCCTGCATATCAACACCATAGTTGAGCTTCACAGCCTCAAACCACTCATTCACGCCCGGACTCGCAGTGAACTGATTGTTGCCTGATACTTTCGCAGGAATTTCCACGAACTGACCATCGATCGATGGAAGCAAGTTTGGGCCAAGCGGCTTGTATCCTTTGGGAACCTGAAAAGATTGACCCGGCAAATAGTAGAAATTGTTTTGCGCACTGAATGCTTTCGTACGTTCATCATCTTCTCCAAGATCTTTAACACCTTTAGGTTTCGCATCTGATTTATAACCACGGGCAACATGATTGGGTACGAAGTCAATCAATACTTTTAATCCATGGGCATGCGTGCGGGCTACCAGCTGATCAAATTCTTTCATACGATTAGGCACGTCTACAGCAAGATCAGGATTTACATCGTAGTAATCCTTAATGGAATACGGTGAGCCGGCTCTGCCCTTCACCACATCGGCATCGTATGCCGGAATTCCAAAACGGGTGTAGTCCGTCATTAGAGCATGTTCCAATACACCGGTGTACCAGATGTGCGTAACGCCCAACGCTTTAATCCCTTGAAGGGCGGCATCGTTCACATCATTAAATTTACCCACGCCATTTTCTTCGATGGTGCCGTACGTTTTATTCCGGGTGCTGTCGTTTCCAAACAAACGAGTCATCATCTGGTAAACAATCATCTTCCCGGAGGCCTTATTCAACGGTGGATTGGAAGGTATTTTCTCGTTGGGTTTTGCACAGCCCGACAGCAGGCCGATAACAATCAGAAACACGAAAGGACTTCTCATAAGACTTGAAGATAAAAAGAAAAGGCAGCTTTTTATGCTGCCCTTTGAAAAACGTTTTGTTGAAAAATTTTTCTGCAAATCGGCTACTTCTTCGATTTTAAAATATGAAAGATCAGTACCGCCACGCAAATCATCAGGCCCAAAAACTCACGCGACTCTTCAATATACAGGTGCTCCATCTTGGCTACTTCGCTGAAAAGTTCGGCCTTGTTATCGGCCTTCAACCAATCCATTACACCCGGAATGTAAACGATGCTGTAAAGTGTAAGCAGACCTAAAACAATCCAATAGAACCGCCTCGGATAATGTCCAAGAACAGCCAGCACCGAAAACGAAGTCATGATCAGGTAAATCACTGTCCAGATCAGCGGATCAGGATCGTTGAGTTGCAGGTAGGCAAAGCCGGCAAACATAACGGCCAGAAAGATGTTGAGTATTTTCATAACAAACTTTAAGCTACACTAGAAATCAATTCGATACACCAGCACGGGGATCAACCCCAGTTGGTTCTTGGCCACTACTTTCTGCTGGGTGAAATCATAGTAATGATAACCTTCGTTTTCCATGCCCAGTACATTTTGAATGTCGATGGCAAAGATGCGTGTATAGCCGGGCTTGTTCTTGCGGAAACTTAACCGAAGATCAAGACGAAAGTAATCGCCCAGTTTTTCGCTGTACGGATTGGATGTGTCGTACACGGTTTCGTAAGCAGCATTCGAAGCATCAACATCAACGGCCGATTCGCGTAAACCACCCAGGTACAACAATCGCGTATTCAATCCGATGGTTCTGTTTTTGGATGACTTTGTCCATTCCTTACCATACACCGCATTGACTGTGTAGTTACCATTGAAACGCGTGTTGCGCGATACTTCATCGCCACCGGCATACTTCGATTGATAGTAACTGGCTCCGGCAATAAAGTAATGTTGCCCGAAGAACGATTTCTCTACGGTAGCGGTAATACCATAGTTCTCTCCGGTTCCGTTGTTAACCAGGTTTGCAGGCACAGCCGTTTCCAATAAATTCAAAACAGAAAAAGTAGAAGTAATATCATCCTCGATGGGAACATCAAACAGGTTCTGATAAAAAATCTCCGATTTCAGCCTCATACTTTCATTTACCTGTAGTCGATATCCCACTTCAACATGATGCGCTTTGGTAAAACCTAGTTTTTCATTTCCCGCAGTAAAATACGTAGGGGCCAGTTGTTGCTGACTCACTAATCCATACGAAGCCACCACACTGGACGAAGCTGTTGGTGTAACGTCCAGGCTTACGCGCGGCTCAAATGATCCGCTTCCGGTGTACGTATAATGCAGGTAGCGTGCGCCAAGGGTAACACCGAGTTTCTCGGCCAGTGATGTACGCCAGGAAGTATACGGTTGAAGTAACACGCCATCACTCTTTCCTTCAATCGTAGTCATCATGGGCGGAGGGCCTACAAGGGCACCGAAAGTTTTCTCTGCAGCAAGATCTTCTGTTTGCAAATTAGTCATCATGCCCACTTCAAACATTCCTTTCGAACCTGTTTTAGTGGCAAACCGAATATTACCGGAAAGTATCGACCGCGTTGACGCGTACGCATCTTCGCGCAATAAATATTCATCTAGTGGAATCTCATCTGTAACGTTCGCATCACGACTCTGATCGGACGATGAATACGCGAGTGCCACCAACAGATTTCCGGGGCCTGCCGGTGTGGTGTAGTTTACGCCCAGGCCGTACGTGTTGGCTTTATAATTAATATCATACTTGTCTTTATCTTCTTCCCATTCATCCGCTTCTTTGTGATCGAATTCATTTTTACTGTTTCCGTAGAAAGCAAACACTCCGAAGCTGCCGCCATTCTTCTGATCGAAATTGAGGTTGAAAGAGAAATCCTGAAAGTTGATAGCCTCATCGCCAAAGTTTACACCCAATTGAGAAAGCAAGCCCACCGTAGAGTAGCGATAGTTGGCAAGAAACGAGCTATTATGTTTTTTAGTCAACGGCCCCTCAGCCGCAACATCCAACCCGATAAGACTGGCTTGCGCGGTGTACTCAATTTTATCAGCATTACCGTTTCGCAAATTCATATCGAGTACACCCGAAAGCGCATTGCCATAGCTGGCCGGAAATGCACCCGAATAAAAATTAGTATGATCGAGCATTTGCGCGCTCAGAATATTTACGCCACCGCCATTGGCCATCGGCTTATCACTGAAAGTACCCGCGTTGGCCAGGTGATTCGGGTTAACAATATCAACACCATTGAGCCGCCACAATAACCCGTTGGGTGAATTTCCTTTTACGATGATCGCGTTGCCCTGATCGTTAGCGGCCACCACAGCCGGATATGACGTTATCATGCGAACCGGATCGAAAAAATTTGCCGGAATACGCATGGTCTTCTCAATAGAAATATTTTCAACTCCGGGTGTGTAGCGCGATAAACTTCCCGCACCCACCGTTACTTCACGTAACACGGTTGACGATTCCTTTAACCGGATACGGATAGTATTTTCCTTTCCGGAAATTACCAGCACTTCATCAACGTAGGCAAAGTACCCGGTGAACGACACTTGAAATTGGTAGCGATCCGGAGGAATGGCAGTAAACTCAAAATTACCTTCAGTATCAGTGGTCGTTTCCTGTTTGAAACGCTCGTTGAATAACCGGACACTGGCCGATGCCAATGGCTTCTCCGAAACATCATCTACTACATTCCCTTTCACCACCTGCGAAACATCCTGCGCCACACTTGTCAGCACCACTAAACTCCCCAGGGCTATCAATAAAAATCGTTTCATATCAAAAAATTATGCACTGCAAATCTGCTCAATCCCCGTCTGCAATCCGATACCGTTCATGAATGTTTTAAAAAAAATGTCGGACAATCCTGCCCGACATTTTAACCTGTAAAGAAAACAAAAATCTTTATTTCAATGTCTTGATGTAGGCAGCGCATCCTTCGATACTATCGATGGGAGCACCGGGATACGTTTCCTGCTCGATGTACCAATGCTTCATGCCGGATAGTTTTGCCTTCGCGAAGATGGCTTTGAAATCAATTGAACCTGAACCGACAATAGCATTTCTGTTCTTGTCGTTCTTGTCCATGTCTTTCACGTGCCATTGTTCAAAGCGGCCCGGATACTTTTCGAAAAGTTTGATTGGATCGTATCCGGCATTTACCACCCAGAAAAGGTCAAGCTCGTAGCCGACTTTTTTAGGATCAAGTTCTTTCATCATCAGCTCAAATGGAATCTGTCCTTCAAGCGTTTCAAATTCAAAGGCATGATTGTGATATCCGAAGCGCACGCCATGCGCATTGCACACTTCACCCGCTGCATTCAGGTCGGCACAGATCTGCTTGTATTGATCAATGGTTTTACGTGCTTCGGCTCCGATGTAAGGAACAACCATGTACGCTTGTCCATTTTTCTTGGCATCTTCAACCGCCTTCTTCCAGGTATCGCCTTTGATCATGTCCAGACCATAGTGACCGCTCACTACCTTCATGCCCTTGTCTTTGGCAAACGAGCAAAACTCGCTGAAGTCTAACCCAAAGATTTTTCCATCGCGGTAGCTGTATGTTTCCAGTTCTTTGTAACCAAAGCCAGCTACCTTAGTCAATACACCTTTAGGATCGCTTCCCACGATGTCGCGCAGCGAGTACAGTTGAAGGCCCAATCCTTTACCAAGTTTTCCTTTCGCTTCGGCTACAAGTGAAGGAACGGTGAGCATGCCCGCAGTGGCGAGCGCAGCTGATTGAATGAATTCTCTTCTTTTCATCTGATTCTGGTTGTTAGGTAAAACGCATCAGGCCCTTTTAGTGCCTGTACGTCACACGTTAAATTTGAGATACTTCCGTTCTAATCTTGAGGCTTTTCACCATCTAATGAAAGTACATACATCGCCATCTTTTCGGCATCGGTCTGCGAAATGTCGGCATGTGCAGTCATCGGAATATCACCCCAGTTTCCGCTTCCTCCGGCAATAATTTTAGAGGCCAGCATTGCTACGTTTGCGTTGGTGAATTCATACTTCTTGGCTACATCGGTGTGCGATGGACCAACAAGTTTGTTGGTGGCGTGATGACAGGTTTTGCAATCACTTCCATCCACCAGTGTTTGGCCTTGTGCGATGAGGTCATCGGCCGATGGCTGTTCGGCTTCCGGTGTTTCATAATCCTCAGCGGACTCTGCTTCCGGTTTCGCTTCTTCTTTCTTTGATCCGCAGGATGTAACTGTAAATGCAGCGAAGCCTGCTACCACGATAAGTGCCAATACTTTTTTCATATTCTTGTTATGCTGTTTTGGTTTGGTTAAATTCCTAAAATTCTTTTGTTCAACTTTTGATCTTTTCCGGTTGAGGCGAAATCATCAAACGCTTTTTCGGTTACACGAATGATGTGGTCCTTAATGAACGGAGCGCCTTCTGCAGCACCTTGCTCCGGATGCTTGATGCAACACTCCCATTCAAGAACGGCCCAGCCATTGTATCCATATTGTGTAAGCTTGGAGAAAATCGATTTGAAATCAACCTGACCATCGCCCAGTGACCGGAATCTTCCCGGGCGATCTACCCATCCCTGGTATCCGCCATACACACCACTTTTTCCGGTCGGATTAAATTCAGCGTCCTTCACATGGAACATCTTGATGAAGTCGTGATAGAAGTCGATGTACTGAAGGTAATCAAGTTGTTGAAGTACAAAGTGGCTGGGATCATAGAGAAGGTTGGCGCGTGGATGCTTACCCGTAGCTTCCCAAAAACGCTCGAAGGTAATACCATCGTGCAGGTCTTCACCGGGATGAATTTCATAGCAAAGATCAACACCCGCTTTATCAAATGCATTGAGAATCGGAAGCCAGCGTTTTGCCAACGCAGCAAAGCCATCCTCTACCAATCCGGCAGGACGCTGCGGCCAGGGATATACCGTGTGCCACATCAATGCACCTGAAAAGGTTGCATGCGCATTCAACCCAAGATGCTTACTGGCCTTTGCAGCATACTTCAATTGATCGATTGCCCAGGCGGTTCTTTCCTTCGAATTACCTCTAAGTTTCTTTGGTGCAAACCCATCAAACAACTCATCGTACGCAGGATGCACCGCCACCAATTGACCTTGCAAGTGCGTGGATAATTCTGTTACCTGCACGCCACACGATTCGATTGTACCTTTCCACTCATCGCAGTAGTCTTTGCTTTCGGCTGCTTTTTGTAAATCAATGCAGCGTGGATCCCAGGTTGGTATTTGCACACCGGCATAGCCGTGTGAAGCCGCCCACTTACAAATTGTTTTGATATTATCGAATGGTGCCTGGTCGCCCATGAACTGGGCCAGAAAAATTGCAGGCCCCTTTATAGTATTCATCATCAGATTTCAAATTTAGTCCACTTCTCATTGCTTTGTCCGCTCTTCACCACGTTATCGATGAACGCCATGCCACGGATACCATCTTCGAACGAAGGAAAATCAATTACTTCCGGAACGGGCGTTCCATCAATTTTGGCGGTGAGTGCCAAAGCAAAGTTTCGATATAAATTGGCGAAAGCCTCTAAGTATCCTTCGGGGTGACCAGCCGGAGTGCGTGTGTTGAACAAGGCTTCCTTATGCAAGAATCCATTTGAGCCGGCACGCAAAATCTGGGTAGGTTTATCCAGCCATTTTACCAGCAATGTGTTGGGTTCATGTTGTGCCCACTCAAGGCCGCCATGCTCGCCATATACACGAATCTTCAATGCGTTTTCTTCGCCTGCGGCAACCTGCGAGGCCATCAATACTCCGGCAGCACCGTTGTCGAATTTCAACAGCACGTTACCATCATCATCGAGTGCACGACCGGGTACCATAATATTGAGATCGGCACATAAGTGAGAAATTTTCAGCCCGGTAATAAATTCGGCCAGGTGCGCGGCATGTGTTCCTATATCACCCATGGCACCTGCCTTCCCGCTGCGCTTGGGGTCTGTGCGCCAGGCGGCCTGCGCATTTCCTTCACGCTCGCTCATTTTGCTTAACCATCCCTGCGGATACTCCACATATACTTTACGAATTTTCCCAAACACGCCATCGCGCACCATTGCCCTCGCCTGGCGTACCATCGGGTAACCGGAGTAGGTATGCGTAAGACAAAGCAACAAGCCGGTCTCCTCTACTTTCTTCTTCAATTGTTTGGCCTCATCCAAAGTAAAGGTCATCGGCTTTTCAATCACAACATGAAAGCCCTTTTCAAGCGCAAGCATTGCAGGCGCGAAGTGTGCGAAGTTGGGTGTAACGATGGTAACAAAATCAATGCGCTGGTCGGTCGGAAGTTTACTTTCCTTTTCGATCATTTCCTCGAATGTGAGATACGTTCGGTCTTTGGCCAGAAAGAGTTCTTCACCACTTGCCTTGGCGATTTCGGGGTTTATACTGAGCGCTCCGGCAACAACTTCGATAAGACCGTCCATGTTTGCAGCCAGGCGGTGAATCGAGCCTATGAAGGCATCCTTGCCTCCACCGACCATGCCCATGCGTAATTTTCTTTTCATTCGTTTAAGATTTGGTACTAAGAAATATTATCGGGTTGAAAAGTAAACAAATAAAATTACCGGAAACGATTGCGGGTTTCGTTTACGGTTTCAAATTTTAAGAATTTGGCGGTGTGGCGATGTTAGTATCCCCACCATTAAAACCTTACTTTTAGCAGACTTTAACCAGGCCTTAATGACTGAATCACTTTTTCTCAAGAACCTATGGTATTTCGCCATGCATGGCGCTTTTTTAAAACAGGGCAAACTGGTGGCGAAAGAAATTCTGGGCGAACGAATCGTTTTTGGACGGGATGAAAACAATCAACCTTTTGCATTAAAAGACAACTGTCCGCACCGCGGTGTACCGCTCTCGCAGGGCTGGTATGATGGAAAGGAAATTCAATGCTGTTATCATGGATGGAAATTCAATTCATCCGGAACCTGCACCGGCATCCCTGCGCTGGCCGATGAGAAATTCGATCGTTCGAAAATCAAAGTATTTCAATATCCCTGCAAAGAAATCAGCGGCACCATCTGGATTTACATTCCGCAGAACAAAACCCAATTGCAAGGCGCTGAAGAACGGTTGCCCGATCTGCTGATTAAGGCCGAGCAGCAATTCAGGTTTGTTGAAAAGGTAACGATGCCTGCCGATATTGATCATGCCGTTATCGGGCTGATTGATCCGGCTCACGTTACCTTCGTGCATCAATCGTGGTATTGGCGATCGGCCAAGAAACTCAAACTAAAAGAGAAAGTTTTTGAGCCCGATGGGCTGGGCTTCAAGATGGTTCGTCATAAACCTTCATCAAATTCGAAAGGCTACTCCGTGCTGAAAGGCGAAACGTCCACCGAAATAAATTTCCAACTCCCCGGCAACCGGTTCGAACACATTCGTGTGGGAAATCATGAAATTGTATCGATCACCTGCCTTACACCCATCAACGAAAAAGAAACGGAACTCAATCATATCTTCTACGCTTCGTTCGGATTTGTAAAGTACCTGTGGTGGCCGCTTCGTTTTTTAGGTAAACAATTTATTCATCAGGACCTGGGTGTGTTCCGGAAATTGCAAAAAGGATTGGAAACAAAACCAACGCTAATGTTACTGGGCGAACCCGATGCGCAAGCACGCTGGTATCATGAATTGAAACGCAGGTGGGACATTGCTCAGCAAAACAAAACACCGTTCGAAAATCCGGTAAAAGCACAGACACTGCATTGGATAACCTAATGTGTAACTACAAAAACTGATCTGTGGTCATTGGCACCTCCGGCATCAAATCAATTGATCATTCACAACTTCTACCAATCGTCACTGTCTTTCTTTTCTTTATCCACAAACTGAAGTTTGTCGGTAAACGCTTTATCCAACAGCCCGAGGGTGTTTGGCTTTAACCAGTTCTGGTGAATGGCCGTGCCACTGTTTATGGTTGAATAGGTAGTAAGGTTTTCCTTTTGACTGATCTTCTTATAATCAATGTTACCGGTTAATTGAATGGACCGAACGGTTACCCTGTATTTTCCATCCTTTACACCCACCGATCCTTTGCCACTATACTTACCCGTTTGAATTATAAGTGGTGTGGCGTTCTGCGCAAACTGAAACTTTTTATAATCCACCATGATGTCATTCATATCAAACGTAACTTCATCGGCTGTTGCGCTTACATTCGCCAGGTACGGAAGGGTTTTATAATACTCAACAAGCTTGGCTACGCTGATGGAATCCTGCGCAAAAACTTTCTGATAGATAATTTCCTGATCTACCACCTTAAAATTTCCATAGGCCGTAGTCTGACCAAACGCGAAAGCCGGAAGCACAATAAAGAATACACCAATCAATTTTTTCATAGAGGTTAATGTTTGACCTAAAGGTACACAACAGTTTCTGATCGAACGGAGTAGTACGACAAAGTATAAAAACAAAAAGCCATTCAACCGGTATGCTGGTTGAATGGCTTAGATGCAGGGTATGACCTCTATCGGGTGAGGTACCTTACTTAAATAAACTTGTTAATCAGATTCTCATAGTATTCCTGCTTACCACTGATCTGGGCAGGCTCACCATACTTGTGTGCAAGTTTAGCCAACGCAGCCAATCCAACTTTACCACGCGAAAACTGCTTACCCACGCCACTGTCGAAAGAAGCGTAGCGCTCTTTACGCAACGCGGCATACTCGCCATCGTTCAGAATATCCTGGGCAATCAGGAGCGCACGGGCAAATGAATCCATGCCGCCAATGTGTGCATAGAAAATATCCACCAGGTCAGTGGAGTTTCTGCGCGTTTTCGCATCGAAGTTAACCCCTCCGTTTTTGAAACCACCGGCCTGCAGAATTACCAGCATGGCTTCGGCAAGTTCATACAAATTGTTCGGGAACTGATCGGTGTCCCAACCGTTTTGATTGTCACCGCGGTTGGCATCAATACTGCCGAGTACACCCGCGTTTGCTGCAATCTGCAGTTCGTGATCGAATGTATGCTGTGCCAGTGTAGCGTGGTTTACTTCAATGTTCATTTTGAAATCATCCATCAGATCAAACTCACGGAGGAAACCAATACACGTAGCCACATCGAAATCATATTGATGTTTGGACGGTTCCATTGGTTTAGGTTCGATCAGGAATGTTCCTTTGAAACCGTTTCTGCGTGCATAGTCGCGGGATGCCTGTAAGAATCTCGCCATGTTCTCCAATTCGCGCTTGGTGTTGGTGTTCAACAACGACATGTACCCTTCGCGACCGCCCCAGAAAACGTAGTTTGATCCACCTAATTCGATCGTAGCATCCAACGCGTTCTTCACCTGACTTGCCGCATGACAAACCACCTGGAAATTGGGATTGGTTGCCGCACCATTCATGTAGCGTGGATTTGAAAACAGGTTGGCTGTTCCCCACAACAACTTTACACCCGATGCCTTCTGCTTTTGCTTGGCATAGGCCACAATTTTATTCAACCGCTTTTCAGATTCTTTCAAGGTGGCTGCTTCTTCTACCAAATCATAATCATGAAAGCAATAGAACGGCACACCAATTTTTGTGATGAATTCAAAGGCAGCATCCATCTTGTCGAAGGCGCGTTGTTCGGCAGTACCGGCCTGGTTCCATAAAAAGTTTTTAGTGCCGGGTCCAAACGGATCGCCACCCGTTCCGCAGAACGTATGCCAGTACGCAATGGCGAAACGGAAATGTTCCTCCATCGTCTTCTTGCCCACACGCTGCTTCGGATTATAGTATTTGAATGCCAGCGGATTGTCTGAATCCTTACCTTCAAACTTCACAGGCTTAATGCCCTTAAAGTATTGCTTGTCGCCCAGTGTTACTTTCATATGATTGTGTTTGATTATAGATACTTGTTTACGTGTTGTGACCACGCAGCGTAAGCCGCGTTGTATTGATCTGCCAGTTCAGGCTTGGTCTCCTCGCGCTTGATAACCTTTAATCCGCTAAAAGCTTCCTCAAAAGTTTTATATACCCCCGCGCCTACACCTGCTCCCAGGGCTGCGCCCTTGGCTCCATCCGTGTCGTAAAGTTCAAGACGTGCTCCGATTGTATTGACAAACGCTTCGCGAAACAGCGGACTCAAAAACATGTTTGCATTGCCGGCACGGATCACTTCAGTTTTCAGTCCCATGCCCTGCAACACATCGAAGCCATACTTCAAGGCAAACACAATCCCCTCCTGTGCTGCACGAAACATGTGTGCCTGCTGGTGGCGATTGAAATTCAAGCCATGAAACGAGCTGCTTATATTTTTATCTTCTAGTACGCGCTCGGCTCCGTTACCAAAAGGAAGTACGCTCAACCCATCGGCACCTATTGGTGCTTCCGAAGCAATTGCATTCATTTGATCATACTCCAGCGAAACACCATTCGCGCGGGTATTTTTTCGCAGCCAGCTGTTCAGAATACCGGTGCCGTTAATGCACAACAGTACACCATTACTTTTGGATGGCCGCTTATCGTTAACGTGAATGAAAGTATTGACGCGCGACTTCGGATCAAAAGCATTCTTGTTGGTTACGCTGTAAATAACTCCGGAAGTTCCGGCTGTAGCTGCTGTTTCGCCCGGATTCAAGACATTCAATGAAAATGCATTGTTGGGTTGATCACCCGCCCGGTAACTCACGGGTGTGCCTTCCGCCAGGCCTAGTTCGTCTGCCACTTTTTTTCGAAGTGTACCCTGAACAGAAAATGTTGGAGCCGTACTGGCCAGTAATGCTGAAGGTATTCCATATAACTCAAGCAACTCTTTTGATGGCGACTCGCTTTTGTAATCCCAGAACATACCTTCTGACAGTCCCGAAGCTGTTGTTACGATTTCTCCCGTCAGGCGCATGGCCAGGTAATCGCCCGGCAACATTACTTTATGTATGCGATCGAAAACATCGGGCTCATTTTCTTTTACCCAGCGTAGTTTTGAGGCTGTAAAATTTCCGGGAGAATTTAAGAGATGCTCGAGGCTGAATTTCTCGCCAAGTTTTTGAAAGGCACCTTTTCCGATTTCCACCGCACGACTGTCGCACCAGATGATGGAAGGACGAAGTGCACGCTGATCGTTATCAACACAAACAAGGCCGTGCATCTGATATGAAATTCCGATGGCGGCAATGTCACTGCCCTTTGCTCCACATTTATCAAGACACTTACGAAGACTCCTGGTCGCATGCTCCCACCACATTTCGGGATCTTGCTCGGCCCAGCCTGCTTGAACGGCCGTCATCGGCATTTCCTCTGCCGGTGATTGAGCCGAGGCAACTACCTGTCCATTGTCGATATCCACCAGCGAAGCTTTCACCGATGAACTGCCCAGGTCATACCCTAAAAGGTATTTTTTCATAATTCAGTAAATTACAAACGATTGAAGGTTTTGCCAAAGATATAACTTATAGTACATTTGACTACAAGGTTACTCCAATTATTTTTACCCCAGATTACTCGCCATGCCTACTATACCGAATCCAGAAACGATCATTGACGCGCTTTCCATTGACTGCTTGATTTTCGGATTCAAAAAAAATGAACTCGACATTTTGCTGGTACAACACGGAGAAGGTATCAGCAAAGGAAAGTGGGCGCTGCCCGGTGGCTGGATAAAATATAATGAGGATGTTGATCAGGCAGCTGATCGCTTGCTGAATGATCTGACGGGGGTTTCCAATATTTATCTCGAGCAACTTAAAACGTTCGGAAATGTTAACCGCTATCCAACCAAACGTGTTATTACTCTGGCCTACTATGCGTTAGTAAAGCCTGAGAATTACACCCTGCATCCCGGCTTCACCGCTTCGGATGCGCAGTGGTTTAAAATCAGCGATGTTCCGGATCTGCCGTACGATCACAACGAAATTCTCGACTTCGGATTAAAGCATCTTCGGCATAAAGTTCAACACGAGCCGATCGGCTTCAACCTGCTGCCTAAGAAATTTACACTACTTCAACTGCAGGAACTCTATGAAGCCATCCTTCAGAAAAAATTGGACAAGCCCAACTTTCGCAGAAAACTGATGAAGATGGACTTGCTGGAACTATGCAAGGAGAAGCAAACCGATGTTTCGCATCGGGCTGCAAGTCTGTATCGCTTCGATAAAAAATCCTACGACCGGCTTACCGAGAAAGGGTTTACATTTGAATTATAACCTTCTGATGCTGCATGAAGAATACAGTTGACTAATTCATGCGAAGCATTACGTGTTTCAGGTCCTGATCGCGCGATGAATTTCCCACCATCACATCAAACTCACCCGACTCAACAGTAAAGTTCATGTTGATATCATAAAACGAAAGTTTCTCGGGTGTGATTTCAAACTCCACCGTTTTCGTTTCGCCCGGTTCCAAGGTTACCCGTTTAAAATCCTTCAATTCCTTTACAGGCCGTGTTACAGAACTTACTTTATCGCGAATGTAAAGTTGTACCACTTCATCGCCTTTAACACTTCCGGTATTCTTAACACTCACCTTCACGCTAATAGTCTCACCAATCTTCGCAGAAGCACTTGATAATTCCGGAGCGCCTATTTCAAACGTAGTGTAACTTAATCCATACCCAAACGCATACAGTGGACTAACATCATCGAAAAGATACCCTCTTCGCGCTGCAGGTTTATAACTGTAGTATGCCGGCACATGGCCTACGGAACGTGGAATGGTAATGGGCAACTTTCCGCCTGGATTATAATTTCCGAAGAGAACATCGGCTACGGCTCCACCACTTTCCTGGCCGAGATACCAACACTCGAAAATCACCGGAACTTTGTTTACCAGATTATTAAACGACAACGGACTTCCATTGAAAACAAAAGCTATCACTGGTTTGCCGGTGGCCACCATAGCATCAATCAATTCATTCTGTCTTCCGATCAGATCAAGATCAGTGCGATCGCCCATGTGATTTTTTGCCCATGCTTCACGCGATACTTGTTCGTTCTGGCCGATGGCCAGCACAATTACATCGGCCGCTTTAGCAACAGCTACGGCTCCCTTGATCTGCTTACGATCGGCCTCTGGTGTTGGCACCTCCACATTGTCGTTGCTCCAGCCACTCGTAGTGGTGATTTTACAACCTTCGCTGTAGGATACTGTTACCTTGTCGCCTGCTCTTTCTTTCACACCTTGTAAAACCGTAGTAAAATATACAGGTGTTCCGCTGTATCCGCCTAACAGAAAACGGTCTGCATTTGGGCCAATCACTGCAATGCGCTTCACCTTGTTTAGATCAAGCGGTGCAATATTTTTTTCGTTCTTTAATAATGTAATTGTCTGGTGGGCTGCATCAAGCGCGAGTTTGCGATTCGCTTCGCTGCCTACAAATGTTTTTGCTTTCTCCGGATCGACATACGGATTATCAAACAACCCCACGCGGAATTTGTACTCCAGCATCTTAAGCACCAATTCATCAATCAGCGATTCGGCAATGATATTATTCGACACCAGCGAATCGATATTGCGGTAACAATCAATTTCAGGAAGCTCAATGTTTACACCGGCCTCAATGGCCAGCTTCGCAGCTTCATCGCCATTGGCGGCTACATTGTTTCCAAAAAGATCGGCCCGATCGGCCAACTCGCGCACGGCATAGTAATCGGACACAACGTATCCATTGAAACCAAATTCGCCACGCAACACATCGCGCAGCATCCATTTGTTTGCATGCGATGGAATACCATCCACTTCATTATACGAAGGCATTAAGCTGCCCGGATTAGCGCGTTTAACAACCTGCTTGAATGGATACAAGTACACTTCGCGCAGCGTACGAGCCGACACATTTGCCGGTGCAATGTTATTTCCACCTTCCGGAAAACCATGACCAGTCATGTGCTTCAGCGTAGCAATAACGTGCTCGCCATCGTTCATCTGTCCGGGTGTTTTTCCCTGAAATCCATTCACTGCGGCCACACCCATTTCGCCAGCGAGGTAAGGATCTTCTCCGTACGTTTCTTCTACACGGCCCCAACGCGGATCGCGGGCAACATCCACCACCGGACAAAGTACCTGATGCGCACCACGCAGCCTGGCTTCTTTTGAAACCAAGGTGAATATATTCTCAATGAGTGCTGGATTGAAAGTACCTGCCAGGCCAATAGGTTGCGGAAAACTGGTTGCGCCTACTCCGGCATGGCCGTGAAGTGCTTCTTCGTGATACAGTACCGGAATACCCAGACGTGTTTCTTCCACAAAGTATTTTTGAATGGCATTGGTTAACACGGCACTCTGATAGGGATCAAGTCCGCCCTTCGTATCGCTGGGGCGCCCAACCTGTCCGAGACCGTCTTTGAAATTCTTCCGGGCTTTCTCCACATCGAAGTTACCGGCCGAGTCGAGCAGAAGCTCCTGCTTGGCGTTCCATACACAAAACATTTGTGATACTTTCTCTTGAAGCGTCATACGCCCCAGGAGATCTTTCGAACGCTCTTCCGGTGAAAGGCTGGCATTCTTGTAAGGCAGTAAATTTTCGGAAGCGGATTGCTCTGTTTTAGAACACGATACGAGCAGTGCCAGCAGAATCAGGATGGTTGGGATGCGCATGATAATAGTCATTTCGACCATAAGTATAGGGGTTTATTTGTACATTGCAATCGATGGAACTAAATTTTTCCTGAATCAAATCA
>Ga0315910_10001968_pt1 | contig 18452 bp, 17 predicted proteins | sample EdamamesoilMG_FD_204470 | JGI IMG/M metagenome (GOLD analysis project Ga0315910, IMG submission 204470) | Garden soil microbial communities collected in Santa Monica, California, United States - Edamame soil | ecosystem: Environmental > Terrestrial > Soil > Garden | place: USA: California...
GCGGACGGCGCAGGAGCAGCATCACCTGGCGGTAGGCCAGCGCCTGCTTGTACAGGTCGTCGTAGCACACGAGCACGTGCCGGCCCTCGTCGCGGAAGCGCTCGCCCATGGTGCAGCCTCCATACGGTGCGAGGTACTGCATCGAGGCCTCCTCGGCCGCGCTGGCCGACACGACGATCGTGTAGGGCATGGCGCCGTGGGCGGTGAGCTTCTTGACGACGTCGACCACCGTCGACTGCTTCTGGCCGACGGCGACGTAGATGCAGATCACCTGGGCCGGGTTCTTCGGGTCCCCGCCGCCCGTGCGCTTCTGGTTGATGATCGCGTCGACGAGCAGGGCGGTCTTCCCGGTCTGGCGGTCGCCGATGATGAGCTCGCGCTGGCCGCGCCCGATCGGGATCATGGCGTCGATGGCCTTGATGCCGGTCTGCATGGGCTCGTGCACGCCCCTGCGCTCCACCACCGAGGGCGCGGGCTGCTCGATGGGCAGGTAGTCCTGCTCGCCGACCGCCAGCGGGCCGCGGCCGTCGAGCGGGTCGCCGAGCGCGTTCACCACGCGTCCGAGCAGCGACGGGCCGGTCGGCACCGAGATGATGCGCCCGGTGGTCTTGACCTGGTCGCCCTCCTTGACCTTGGTGGCGTCGCCGAGGAGCACGCAGCCGACGTTGTCCTCCTCCAGGTTGAGCGCCACGCCGCGCACGCCGCCCGCGAAGTCGAGCAGCTCGTTCATCATGCACTCGTCCAGGCCCCACACGCGGGCGACGCCGTCGCCCACGGAGAGCACGGTGCCGACGCTCTGCATGGCGCTCTGGCTCTTGAAGCCGGCGATCTCCTTCTCGAGGATCGAGGTCACTTCTGCGGGGCGGAGGTCCATGGGTGTCTCGCTCTTTCTCGCGGGTTGTGCGGGGGTCAGCGCGCCTGCTCGAGCGGCAGGGGGGCCTCGGCCAGGTGCTTCCTCAGGCCTTCGAGACGCCCGCGCACGGAGGCGTCGATCATGCGGTTGTCGACCGTGACGCGCACGCCGCCCAGGAGCTCGGGCAGGATGCGGTTCGTCAGCGTGACGGTCTTGGAGAGGCGCGTGCCGAGCGCGCGCGCGAGTTCGGCGAGCTCGCTCTCGGCCAGCGGACGCGCGCTCTCGGCCACGCCCTCGGCCGCGTTGCGCTCGAGCAGGAGCCGCCGGCGGAAGGCCTCGCCCAGGTGGCGCAGCACCTCCTCGCGGCGCTTGTCGAACACCAGCGCCACGAAGTCCTTCACGAGCGCGTGCGCGCCGCCGACGAGCTTCTCGGCCTCGGCCCGGCGCGCGGGCTCCGGCAGGCGCGGGTCGAACAGGCGCGCCACGGCCTCGCCGCGCGCCAGCCCCTGCTGCAGGCGCTCGACGTCGCGCTGCACCGCGTCCAGCGCGTTCTGCGCGCGGGCCACGTTGAACAGCGCCTCGGCGTAGCGCGTGGTGACGGGGTCGAGCATGCGCGTCAGTTCTTCACGGTGCGCTGGCTGACCAGCTCGGCCACGAGGCGCCGGTCGTCCTCGCTGCCGACGCGCCGCTCGAGCACCTTGCTGGCGGCGTTCATGGAGAGCTCCACCACCTCGTTGCGGATGGCGGCGATGGCCTTGTCCTGCTCGGCGCGGATGGCCTTGCGCGCGCCCTCGACGAGCGCGCCGGCCTCGGTCTTGGCGGCCTCCACGATCTCGTGCCCGCGCTGCTCGGCCTTGGCGCGTGCCTCGGCCAGGGTCTTGGCGGCCTGGGCCTGGGCCTCGCCCAGCGAGACCTCCAGCTTGGCGCGCGCGGCCTCGGCCTCGCGGCTGGCCTTCTCGGCCGCCGCGATGGCGCGCTCGGTGCGCTCGTCGCGCTCCGTCAGGGCCTGGGTGACCGGGCCCATGACCACCTTCCAGATGAAGGGCACGGACACGGCGAAGATGACCAGCGTCCAGAACAGGTTGCCGCCCGCGGCGAAGTCGATGGGGTTGAAGCCACCGCCCTCGCCGCCGGATGCGGCCGACGCGTTCGGGATCCAGGTCGCCAGCGTGTACAGCATGGAGTCACTCCTGGGGGCGCCGGCGGCGCCCCGCGGCGGTGCTAGCTGTTGCCGATCAGCAGCGTCACGACGACGGCGAACAGGGCCACGCCCTCGATCAGGGCCGCCAGGATGACCGAGCCACCGCGGATCTCGCCGGCCGCCTCGGGCTGACGCGCGATGCCTTCGTTGGCCGCGGCGCCGATGCGCCCGATGCCGAGACCCGCACCGATCGCGACGATGCCGGCTCCGATGCCTGCACCGAACTTGGCCAGTTGAGCGCCAGCTTCCGCACCTTCTTGGATGAACATAGGTCCTTGGCTTTTCCTTCTGTCGATGGCGACCGCGTCGGTCGCTGCTTCGGGTTTCTCGGTTGGGATGGCCCCCGGCTCAGTGCTCGGGGTGGACGGCTGCGTAGACGAAGAGGATCGAGAGCTGGGTGAAGATGAAGGCCTGCAGCAAGGCCACGAAGCTCTCGATGATCATGATGAAGACGGCGAAGCCCGCGCCCACCGGCGCGACGCCCCAGCCCCCGGCCTGGCCCCACATCTCGGGCCGGCCCAGGAAGAAGATCAGGCCCATGAAGGAGAGCACGACCATGTGGCCGCCGCTCATGTTCGCGAACAGACGGATCGTCAACGCGAACGGCTTCACGGCCAGGCCCACGATCTCGACCACGAACATCAGCGGCCAGAGCGCGAGCGGCACGTGGGGCACGAGGTTCTTCCAGAAGGCGATCGGCCCCTGGACGCTCATGCCGCACACGAGCATGCCGACGAAGGTGGTCAGGGCCAGGCCAGCCGTCACGAACACGCTGGCCGTGGCCGTGGCCGCGGTGGGCACGAGGCCCATCAGGTTCATGAACAGCACGAAGAAGAACACGGACAGGAAGTACGGCAGGAAGCGCCGGCCGAGCTCCTTGCCCATGACCGGCAGCACCATCTCGTCGCGCACCCAGCTCGCGAAGCCGGCAAACATGCGCGTCAGCGGATCGCCCTTGCCTGTGCGCAGGTGGCGCGGCACGCCCGCGAAGCAGACCACGATCAGCAGCACGGCCGCGATCTGGAAGATCTGCAGGTTGTAGAGCGCGGTCTTGGGCTCGGGCGAGTGCGTGTCGCCGCGGTAGTCGAGCTTCGCCAGCCAGGCGGGCAGCGGCACCTCGAGCAGCGCCGGCGAGCCGTGCTCGTGCGGGTGCTCGACCAGCACCGAGGGCACGAGGTGCATGTACAGCGTCGTGAAGACGTTGTCGCCCTCGTGGTGCTGGGCGTAGCGGTTCCCGAGCAGGATGGCCGCGAGCACGATCGCGAGCGCGACCAGACCGCGCGGCGAGAGCGCGAATCCGAGCAGGGCCTTCATCGCGTCGCCACCCCCGCGCGCAGGCCGGGCCGGCGCGCGCGCACGGCTTCCCAGGTCCCGATCGGCAGCACCAGCGCCACCGCGCCGGCGAAGGCCAGCGTGAAGGTGCGCCAGTCGACGCGCGCCGCGGCCGCGTCGACGTACTTGAAGGCCAGGGCACCGATGAGCAGCGCCGCGAGCTTCACCAGGAAGGACACGACCGTCGCCGCCAGGGCGCGCTCGGGGCGCGTGGCCATGGCGTGCCGCAGGTAGAGGCACCCGAGGCCCGAGAGCCCCGCCCCCAGCGAGTAGCCGAGCAGCACGCCGGCGCCCTGCGCGCCCCCCAGACGGGAGGCGAGCACGCACGCCACGGCGAGCGCGAGCACGGCGGCCAGGGACAGTCGGATCATGCGGACGGGTCGCGGGGGCCGCGCGGCGGGCGCCGCGCGGGCAACTTCTTGGTCATGGAGTAGAGGCCCAGGCCGAAGCCGGCGAACACGCCCACGATCAGACCCCAGGGTCCCGTGCCGATCCAGCGGTCGAGCCCGTGGCCGAGCAGGGCGAAGACGCCCAGCGTGGCGGCGAAGGTCAGGCCCAGGCCCGAGTAGCGGTAGAGCTCACCGAGCTCCTCGCGTTCGCGGGTCATGGGACGGGTCTCGAGCGGTGGACGGGGACGGCCCGGGGCTCCGGTCAGGGGGAACCCGGCGGCGCGCGCCTCCTGTGAAAGAGCGCCGAGGCGCCGGTCCGGGAACGCGTCCGCGGGCCGCCGTTCGGCGTTAAGGGCGAGCAGTGTGCGGATCGCCGATGCCCTTCGTCAACGATACACGCGCGCTTTCCCGGCCCCGGAGGCAGGGCTACACTCCCCCGCTTTCGCCCGCGGAACCCGCAGATGCTCGCCCACCGGCCGAGCGCCCGGAAAAACCATGGAACGCACGCTCGTCCTGCTCAAACCCGACGCCGTCCAGCGCGGCCTGGTCGGCCCCATCCTGGCCCGTTTCGAGGCCAAGGGCCTGAAGCTCGCCGGCCTGAAGATGCGCCGCTTCCCGCGCCCGCTGATCGAGAAGCACTACGAGGTGCACAAGGCGCGCCCGTTCTTCGCCAGCCTGGTCGACTTCATGACCTCGGGTCCGGTGGTGGCGCTCGTCCTCGAGGGCAAGAACGCCATCGAGGTCACGCGCAAGCTGATGGGCAAGACCAACGCCTCCGAGGCCGAGCCCGGCACGATCCGCGGCGACTGGGCGCTCTCGCGCTCGAACAACCTCGTGCACGGCTCCGACGGGCCCGAGTCGGCGAAGACGGAGCTGGCGCTCTTCTTCCCCGACGCAGCCGAGGTCTGCGAGTGGCAGACGGCCGAGTTTCCCTGGGTGTGGAGCCCGGAGGAACGCTGAGCGTCCTGAGCGCGGCGCGGCGCGTGCGGAGGCGGTGATGGGCCTCTCGTCCGCGCACATCGGCGAGCTCGTGCGCGAGCTGCGCGCGCTCGTGCCGGGGGCCAGCGTGAGCGACGTGCAGGCGCTGCCGCCGCGCGATCTCCTGCTCGTGCTGCACCAAGACACGCGTGGGGGCGCCCGCGGGGAGCTCCTGCGCCTGCGCCTCTCGGCCGACGCCGAGGCGGCGCGCCTGCACCTGCAGATCGGACCCGTGAAGCGCCACGAGGGCCCGGCCGATCCGTTCTTCGCGGAGGTCGGCAAGGCGCTGGCGGAGAGCGTGCTCTCCGAGCTCGAGCAGGTGCAGGACGACCGCGTCGTGCGCCTCACCTTCCGCCGCGACGGCCGGCCGATCGGCGCGCTGGTCGGCGAGCTCACCGGCCGGCACGCGAACCTGATCCTGCTCGACGGCGGCGCGCGCGTGGCTGCGCGCCTGGTCGATCCCTCGCCCGCGACTCCGGCCGCCGTGCGCCTGGCGCGCGGTGCGGCCTACGCGCTCCCGCCCGGCAAGAAGGCCGCCGCCGCCCCCGGACCGCCGCTGGCCGAGGCCTTTCCCCCGCCGTGCGACGCCGGGCGCCTGGCCGGCCTGGCGCCGCTCTCGGCGCGCGTCGAGGCGGCCCTGGGCGGCGCGGCGGCGGCGCGCTTCGACGACGAGCAGCGGCGCGAGCTCGTGCGCCGGATCGAGCGCCGCCTCACGAGCGCGCAGGCCCTCGTGGCCGGCCTCGAGGAGCGCGCGCGCGCCTGCGCCGAGGGCGAGCGCGTGCGCCAGGACGCCGAGCTCCTGCTGGCGCACCTCGCCCGCATCCCGCGCGGCGCGGACGCGGCCGAGGTCCCCGACGCCTTCCTCGAGGGCTCGCCGCCGCGCCGCATCGCCCTCGACCCGGGCCTCTCGGCGCGGCGCAACGCCGAGAAGCTCTTCGCGCGCTACAAGAAGCTGCAGCGCACCCTGGCGCGCCTTCCCGAAGAGCAGGCCCTGGCCGCCTCCGCGGTGGAACGCCTGCGCGCGCTGCTCGCGCGCGCCGCGGCCGAGGATCCGGCCGAGCTCGCGCTCGAGGCCGAGGGCGAGGGCCTGCTCACGCCCACGCAGGAGACGCCGCGCAAGCCCGCCAAGGTGGAGCCGCGCCGGCCCTACCTCGTCTTCCGCGCCGTGCACGGCGCCGAGATCCGCGTCGGGCGCACGGCCTCCGACAACGACCGCCTGACCTTCCGCGAGTCGCGCGGCAACGACCTCTGGCTGCACACGGCCGACAGCCCGGGCAGCCACGTGATCCTGCGCCTGGAGCGCGAGCCGCCCGACGACGAGGAGGTGCTCGACGCCGCCCATCTCGCCGTGCACTTCTCGCCCCTGCGCGGCGCCCCGCGCGCCGACGTGCACATCGCCCGGCGCAAGGAGGTGCACAAGCCGCGCAAGGCTCCGGCCGGGCTGGTCACGCTCTCGGGCGGCAAGGTCGTGCGCCTGCGGGTGGAGCCGGCGCGCCTGGCGCGCCTCCTGGCCGCGCGCGGCCGTCCCGGGGCCGGTCCCCGCGGCCCGGGGGAGGGGGACGAGCCCGAGCCGTAGCCGGGGGGCGCACCTCGGATAGGATGCTCCGTTCTCCGACGCCCCCCGTCTCCCTCGGCCCTCGTGGGGGCCCCACGCGCCGGAACCGTCCCTGCCATGACCACCGCCCGCCTCCTCGCCCGCCTGGCCGCCCCGGCCCTCGCCATCGCGCTCGGCCTGTGCGCCTGCCGGCACACCTACCAGAAGACGATCGAGCCCTCCAAGGAGCAGAAGCTCGAGCTGTACACGACCACCGCCACGTACCTCTACGAGGACGACGAGCTCGACCGCGCCCAGGACCAGGCCGTCAAGGCGCTCGAGATCGACCCGGAGAACATGGCCATGCGGCGCATGATCGGCTGGATCCGGCTGCGCATGGGCAAGCACGAGGACGTGATCATCGCCGAGCGCTTCTTCCGCGACCTCGTGGCCGACGAGGACCAGAACGAGAACACGAAGCTGGGCCTCGCCATCGCCTGCGAGCGCCTGGGCAAGGCCTACGACGACGTCGCGCGCGCGCTCGCGGCCGGGACGCGCGAGCCCAGCCCGGGCCTGGAGCCCGAGGCCGAGGCGCAGGCGCTGACGGAGAAGGCGCGCGTCTACTGGAAGGACGCGGTGACGACCCTGGACGGCATGCTCCAGAACGGCGAGGGCTCGACCAACGCCATGAACGCGCTGCAGCGCGTGCACGCGCTGCTGGGCGAGTACGACGAGAGCCTGTCCTGGTCGGAGCGCCTGCTGGCGCGCACGGACGAGGAGCTCGTCGCCTGGCGGCGCATGCTGCAGGAGAAGGACCTGACCGAGAGCGAGGAGAAGCTCTTCCGCGACAACGAGCGCACGGCCGTCAGCCTGCAGATGGACACGCACGTGTTCATGGCCACGCTGCTCTACCGGCTGGAGCGCTACGACGAGGCCCTGTCGCACCTCGACTCCCTGATCGAGAGCGCGCCCGAGATGCCCCAGGCCTACAGCATGCGCGGCCAGCTGCGCACGCGCGTGGGCGAGTACACCGGCGCGATCGAGGACATCGACCGCTACCTGGCGCTCTCCGATGCGCCCTACGAGGATCCGAGCGTGCAGCGCGCCTTCGAGCTGCGCGCCGAATGCCAGGAGAAGCTGGGCTCGGCGCGCTGAGAGCCCGATCGTCCTGGCGCGCGGTCCTTCGCGCGCCTTCTCCGGTGCGGGCGCGCACCGGCCGCGCGCCTCACTTCTTCGGCTCGGTGGGCGTGCCCGAGTCGGGCTGCCAGGTCTTCTCGTGGCGCTGGCCGAGCTCGTCGATCCAGGTCACGGAGAGCGGGCTCTTGGGATCGCGCGCCTGCATGATGCGCCCCACGTCCTCCAGCGTCTGCAGGCGCTGGCCGTCGATCGCGATCAGGACGTCGCCCGTGCCGATGCCGAGCAGGTGCGCGAACGTGCCCGTGGCGCTGCGCTCGACGAACAGGCCCTCGCCCGGCTCGAGGCCGAGCTCGGCCGCGTGCTCGGGCGTGAGCGGCTGCACGATCACGCCCAGCTTGTCCATGCGCACGGGGCGCGTGGGCTTCTGCGGCTCGTCGAGCCAGGGCAGGGTCTCGAACGGGTCGCGCGGGTGACGGGCCTCGGGCAGGCCGAGGTCCAGGTCGAAGTCGAAGGGCGAGCCGCGCGGCCCGCGGATGTGCAGGCCGCCCAGGTCCTTCTTGAGCTCGGGGTTGGCGGCCAGGATCTCGTCCAGGTCCTTGCCCTCGTAGACGCGCTCCTGCTTCTGGCCGTCGACGTCCTCGGTCACGACGACGCGCGCGCCCTGGTCGGTCTGCTCTACGTGGACGCTGCGGCTCGAGCTCGAGCCCCTGCCGCCCTGGCCGCCGCCCTGCCCACCAGACGGGCCCTGGGCGACGCCCGGCGGGAAGAGCCCGTCGCGCGAGAGGCCGCGCAGCATCTCCTCCAGCTTGCCCGAGCGCCCGAAGGGGTCGGTCGAGAAGAAGTCGAAGGCCGGGTGGCCGAGCGCGAAGCGCGGGCGCCCGAGCTCGCGCAGCGCGAGGCGCGCCGTCCAGGCGAGCTCGCCGTTCTTGGAATCGTGCGCCAGGTCCTCGAGGAACGTGCGCGCCAGGGGATCGAGCGCGGCCCGGCGCACGAGGGCGTCGAAGTTCTGCTCGCGGCGCTCGAGGTCGGCCACGCCCAGGCGCTCGCGCCACTGGTCGCGGTCGAAGTCGCGCGCGAACACCTCGGCCGGATCGTCGACCTGGTCCTGCTCTTGGCCGGGGGCGACCCGCTCGAGCGCGCCGGAGCGCGGCTCCTGCTGTGCGAAGAGGAGCGGCACCAGCAGCGCCAGGGTGGAGAAATCGGTCGGCTTCATCGTTGTCCTCCGCGTCCCTCGAACGCGTCACGCGCTCCCCGACCGGAGCTTCGCCCCGGCTAGGGGCCGCGCGTTCACCTGAAGTTGGCCAGCGAGGCGTCGCCCTCGCCGGCGACCGGCATCGCGCCCGGCCGGCGATAGGCCGGCCCGAGCTGGATCTCGCCCGGGGCGACGCGCTCGAGCGTTCCCCCGAGTGTTCCTCGGGGCGCCTCGACCGGGAGGATCTCCACGGTCCGGCTGCCGCCATCGGCGATCGCACCCGCCCCACCGTCGCGGGGGCGGAGCGTGTCCTTCGCTTCCTGCTGGAGGAGCCCGCTCAGGTCGAGCAGCGCCAGCAGCGCGGCCGCCGCGGCCAGCGGGGCCAGCACGCGCAGCCAGCGCCGCGCGGGTGCGCGGTCGGAGCGCGGCAGAGCCTGCCCGCCCTCGCGCACGAGTCCCTCGGCTCGCAGCGCGGCGCGGATCCCCGGCCACAGGCTGTCGGCCGGGCCGGCGTCCTGCACCCGGAAAGCGCCGATCAGCGCCTTCCGGGCACGGGCCGCTTCCCCGGCTCGCCTTGCGCAGCGCTCGCATTGCACGAGGTGCGCCCGCACGGCGTCGAGCATGTCTGCGTCGAGGTCGCCCCCCACGAAGAGGGGCAGCTTCTCCAGCGCCTCGCCACAGCTCATTCGGTCGGTGTTCATCTCTCGGTGTCCCTGCCGGACCTGCCCGCGGTTCCCGGCGGGCAGGGCCGGATCAATCGTCTTCGCGGGGGTCTACGGGGCCTCCGGGGTGAGCGTTGGCGCCCTCACGGGCATCCGCGCCCTTTTTTGCCAGGGCGTTCTCCATGCGCTCCCATTCCTCCAGGAAGAGCTTGCGCCCTCGGTGCAGGCGCCAGCGTACGGTCACGTGGGTCGTGCCCACGATGCGGGCGATCTCGGTGCAGGGCAGGCCCTCGAGCTCGCGCAGCACCATGACCGAACGGAAGTGCGGCGCCAGGCGGTCGATGCAGGCCCGCACGCGCTGGGCGGTCTCCATCTGCTCGAGGGGCGTCGAGGGCGCCTCGCCCTCGGGGTCGGCGAGGTCGAGATCGGCCTCTTCTTCCTCCTCGGCGGAGGTGCTCATGGCCGGGCGGCGCTTGCGCAGGAGGTCGATGGCCAGGTTGGTCACGATGCGGTAGAGCCAGGTCGTGAACTCGTGCTCGAAGTCGAAGCGCTCCAGGTTGCGGAACACCCGCAGGAACGCCTCCTGGGCCAGGTCGCGCGCGTCCTCGCGGTTGGCGACCAGGGAGAGCGCCACGCGCACGGCGCGCTCCTCGTGCCGGTGCACCAGCTCGGCGAAGGCGCGCTCGTCGCCCCGCTGGGCGGCGCGGATGAGGTCGTGGTCGGCCGTGTCCGGCACGGGACGAAGCTCGTCCTGGGGTAGGGACTTCTCGCTCACGGAACGCGCATCGGTCGCCCGCGCGACGGCTCGGCCAGCGTCGCTGACCTGGATCGACCTACGATGCGGCAGGACCATAGCCTAGGGACCCGGCCCCCTCTACGGCAGGTGCGGCCCGGGCGTTGGGGGCCGCGGGACGGCTAGCAGGCCGCTGAAGAGGTCCCGTCGCGAGGCAAAGCGAGCTTCGACGAGGCTAGGAACGCGACGGAGAGACGGCGGAAGCGGCCTCCCTGGCCGCCGAGCACGGCTCGACGAGCGTGACGACGCCTCGTCGAAGCTCGCGAAGCCGGAGTAGGGACCTTTTTCAGCGGACTGCTAGGACAGGCGCGGGAAGCGCCCGGGGACCTCGGCGATGTGGCGGTACTTCTTTCGCCGCCGGGGGAGGAGCTCGTCGGGGGGGATCTGGGAGAGCTCGCGCAGGTTGCGCAGGAGCACGCGCCGCACCTCGTTCATGGCCACGGACGGGGCGCGGTGGGCGCCGCCCAGGGGCTCGCGGATGACCTCGTCGATGACCCCGAGCTGCATCAGGTCCTTCGAGGTGAGCTTGAGCGCCTCGGCCGCCTCGGGCGAGCGCTCGCCGTCCTTCCACAGGATGGCGGCGCAGCCCTCGGGGCTGATCACCGAGTAGTAGGCGTGCTCGAGCATGAGCACGCGGTCGCCCACGCCGATGCCGAGCGCCCCGCCCGAGCCGCCCTCGCCGATCACCACGGCGATGATGGGTACCTTCAGGCTCATCATGGCCAGGATGTTCTCGGCGATGGCCATGGCCTGGCCGCGCTCCTCGGCCCCGATGCCGGGGTAGGCGCCGGGCGTGTTGATCAGGCACACGATCGGCAGCCCGAGCTTCTCGGCCAGGCGCATCTTGCGCAGGGCCTTGCGGTAGCCCTCCGGGTGCGCGCAGCCGAAGTTGGTCTCCATGCGCTCCTTGGTCGTGCGCCCCTTGCGGTGCGCGACCAGGAGGAAGCGCCAGTCCTCCATGGTGGCGAAGCCCGTCACCATGGCGTGGTCGTCCCCGAAGTAGCGGTCGCCGTGCAGCTCGACGAAGTCGTCCAGGACCTCCTGAATGTAGTCGGCCACGACCGGGCGCTTGGGGTGGCGCGCGACGTTGACCCGCTCCCAGGCCGAGAGGTCGGAGTACGTCTTGTGGATCGTCTCCTTGAGGCGCGCCTTGAGGGCCTCGATCTCGCTCGAGATGTCGAGGCGCGTGGAGAGCGAGAGCGTTTCGAGCTCAGCGATCTGCGCCTCGATCTCCTCGATCGGGCGCTCGAATGCCATGCCGGGCGTCATGCCTTCGGTGCGCTGGGGCTCGCTCACGGGGGAGAGGAACCGGAGCATGGTCAGGCCTCGGCCGCCCCTTGGCAAGCCCCGCGCGGCGCATCGGCCCCCGGACGCGCGCGGCGCGGCCAGGCTTGGGGTCGAGCGCGGGCGTGGCTACGCTAGGCGGTCTCCCCCGCCGGCCCCGAAACGCACCCCGATGGCTCCCACCGCCGAGGCCTCCAAGGACCGCTCGCTCTCCCCCGAGGGCCCCGTGCGCGAGGCGCCCGAGGCCTGGCGCATCGAGGTGTTCCGGCGCGCGAGCATGGGCGATCCCGAGGGCGAGCACGTGGCCGCCGCCCTGGCCGAGCTCGGCCTCGAGCGCCCGCGCGCGGTGCGCGTGGCCAAGGGCTATCTCCTATCGCCGACCTACGCGCGCGCCGCGGTCGAGGGCATCGCCGGCGGGATCCTGGGCGACCCGGTCGTGAACGAGCTGGCCGTGCGCGCACCGCGGGCCGCGGTCGAGGCGCGCGCCGGCGTGCGGCGCGTGCTGGTCATGCCGCGTCCGGGCGTGATGGACCCCGTGGCGCGCACGGTCGAGGACCTGCTCGTGCGCACCGGGCGCGTGCCCGAGCGCGGCACGCCGGGTGTCGGCACGTTCCGCGTGATCGAGATCACGGCCGGCGCCGCCGCCGACGAGCTCGCCCTCGCGGCCGCGCGTCTCTTCGCCAACGAGACCATCGAGGTCGTGCGCATCGGGCGCGAGGACCTGCCCTACGGCGAGCGCTTTCCCGCCGCCGAGCGCGGGCGCGTGGTCGTGCCGCTGCGCGGCCTCTCGGAGCCCGAGCTCGTGCGCCTCTCGCGCACGGGCGAGCTCAGCCTGTCGGCGGCCGAGATGCGCGCGATCCAGCAGCATTACGAGCGCCTCGGGCGCGAGCCCAGCGCCTGCGAGCTCGAGACGCTGGCGCAGACCTGGAGCGAGCACTGCAAGCACAAGACCTTCACCGGCCTGATCGACTTCACGCCGCCCGAGGGCGGGCCGGTGCGGCGCATCGACAACCTGCTGAAGACGACGATCGCGCGCGCCACCCACGAGCTCGCGCGCCCCTGGTGCGTGAGCGTCTTCAAGGACAACGCCGGCATCGTGGCCTTCGACCAGGGCTTCGACCTGTGCATCAAGGTCGAGACCCACAACCACCCCAGCGCCATCGACCCCTACGGCGGCGCGGGCACCGGCATCGGCGGCGTGATCCGCGACGTCCTCGGCGCCGGCCGCGGCGCGCGCCCGATCGCCAACACCGACGCCTTCTTCGTCGGCCCGCCCGACCTCCCCAAGGAGCGCGTGCCCAAGGGCACGCTGCACCCGCGCCGCATCCTGCGCGGCGTCGTGGCCGGCGTGCGCGACTACGGCAACCGCATGGGCATCCCGACCGTGTCGGGCGGCGTGTGGTTCGACGAGGGCTACGTGGCCAATCCGCTGGTCTACGCCGGCACGGTCGGCCTCCTGCCGCACGCGGCCGCGACCAAGGAGGTGCGCGCCGGCGACGTGATCGTGGCCGTGGGTGGGCGCACCGGGCGCGACGGCATCCACGGCGCGACGTTCTCGTCGATCGAGCTCTCGGAGCACTCCGAGACGGTCTCGAGCTCGGCCGTGCAGATCGGCGACCCGATCACGGAGAAACGCCTGCTCGACTGCCTGATCCAGGCCCGCGACCGCGGCCTCTACCGCGCCGTCACCGACTGTGGCGCGGGCGGCTACTCCTCGGCCGTGGGCGAGATGGGCGAGCACACGGGCGCCGAGGTCGAGCTCGACGCCGTGCGCCTGAAGTACCCGGGCCTGGCCTCGCACGAGGTCTGGATCAGCGAGGCCCAGGAGCGCATGGTCCTGGCCGTCCCGCCCGAGCACGTCGACGCGCTCATGGCGCTGTTCGCGGCCGAGGACGTCGAGGGCGAGATCCTCGGGCGCTTCACGGACACGCGGGCGCTCGTGGTCAAGGACCGCGGCGAGGTCGTGGCCGAGCTCGACATGGCCTTCCTGCACGGCGGCAACCCGCGCCCCCTGCGCCAGGCCCACTTCCGCCCGCCGCGCCACCCCGACCCGGGCTGCCCCGCGCCGGCCGATCACGGGAAGGCGCTGCTGGCGCTGCTCGCCGCGCCCGAGGTGGCGAGCAAGGAGTGGATCGTGCGCCAGTACGACCACGAGGTGCAGGGGCGCTCGGTGGTGAAGCCCCTCGTCGGCGTGCACGGCGACGCGCCCAGCGACGCGGCCGTGCTGCAGCCGCTGCCGCAGTCGCGCATGGGCGCGGCCCTCGCCTGTGGCGCGAGCGCGCGCTACGGCGTGCTCGACCCGTACGCCATGGCCCTGTGCTCGATCGACGAGGCCCTGCGCAACGCCGTGGCCGTGGGCGCGGATCCGGCGCGCGCGGCGCTGCTCGACAACTTCTCGTGGGGCAACTGCGAGATGCCCGACCGGCTGGGCGCGCTGGTGCTGGCCGCCCAGGCCTGCTACGACGGCGCCAAGGCCTTCGGCGCGCCCTTCGTGTCGGGCAAGGACTCGCTCAACAACGAGTACCGCGTGGGCGAGCGCACGCTGGCCATCCCGCCCACGCTGCTCGTGACCGCGCTGGCGCTGGTGCCCGACGTCGCGCGCTGCGTGACGATGGACCTCAAGGCCGCGGGGAACCGCGTGTACGCCCTGGGCCGGACGGCGAGCGAGCTCGGCGGCTCGCTCTACCTCTCGCAGCGCGGCCTCGCCGGCGGGCGCGTCCCGGCCGTCGACCTCGAGCGCGCGCCGCGCCTGTTCGCGGCCCTGCACCGCGCCATCCAGGCCGGGCACGTGGCGAGCTGCCACGACCTCTCCGAGGGCGGCCTGGCGGTGGCGGCGGCCGAGATGGCCTTCGCGGGCGAGCTCGGCCTCGCGCTCGACCTCGCCCTGCTGCCGTGCGAGCCCACGCCCGCGGGCTGGGACGAGCATGCCTGGCGCCTGTACGCCGAATCGTGCTCGCGCTTCCTGGTCGAGGTGCCGGCCGCGCGCGCGCGCGACTTCGAGGCCCTGTTCGCGGGCCTCCCGCTGGCCGCCGTGGGCGAGGTGCGGCGCGAGCCGCGCCTGGTCGTGCGCGGCCTCGGCGGTGCGACCGTGATCGACCTCGGCCTCTCCGAGCTGCGGGCGGCCTTCCACTCGGCCTTCCAAGGATGAGCGGGACCATGAAGCGCACCTCCCCCACTCCGTCCCGGACCGACTCGCCCGCGGACGTGCGCGCCCTGGTGCTGCGCTCGGCCGGCACGAACTGCGACGGCGAGACCGTGCGCGCGCTGGAGCGCGCGGGCGCGACCGTCGAGCTCGTGCACCTGAACGCCCTGGCGCGCGATCCGGCGCGGCTCTTCGACCAGCAGCTGCTCGTCCTGCCGGGCGGCTTCAGCTACGGCGACTACGTGGCCGCGGGGCGCGTCTTCGGCCTGGAGCTCTCCACGCGTCTCGCCGGCCCGCTGCGGCGCTTCGTCGAGGAGGGCGGACACGTGGTCGGGATCTGCAACGGCTTCCAGATCCTGGTGGAGCTGGGCCTGTTCGAGCCCGAGGGCGCGCCGCGCGCCCTGGCCCTGACCGACAACGCCTCCAACCGCTTCGAGTGCCGCTGGATCACCCTGCGCTCGGAACGCTGCGCCGCCGGCTGGCTCGCCCCGGGCGAGCTCCTGCCGGCCCCGGTCGCCCACGGCGAGGGACGGCTCGTGGTGCGCGACCCGGAAACCCTGCAGCGCCTCTTCGAGCGCGGGCAGGTGGCACTCTGCTACGTGGATCCCGCCGATCCCGCCCGTTCGCCGGCCTCGCCCTCGGCCGCGCCCGTTCCCTACCCGTTGAACCCGAACGGCTCGATCGCCAACATCGCCGGCCTGTGCGATCCCACCGGTCGCGTGCTCGGCTTCATGCCCCACCCCGAACGGAACCTCGACCCCTGGAACCATCCGCAATGGACGCGACGCGCTCCGCGGACGGAGGGCGAGGGCCTGGGTTTCTACCGGCGCATGGTCGCGGCCGTGTCACGGCGAACGGTGCGTACCGCCTGACCCCACCATGAAGATCTCCACGCTGCCCCTGGTGCTCCTTCCGCTCTTCACCGGTTGCTGGGCCGCGGCCGCGGTCGGCGCCGGCTACGTCGTCAGCACGCAGGTGCTGCCGAACAACATCCACGTGGCCCAGGTCTCGCTCGACGTCGACCGCGTGTGGCCCTCGGTGAAGGAGACCATGTCCTTCTACCAGGAGCCCGGCTCCGAGCTCGCCATCCAGGACTTCCCGCGCACGATCCACGCCAAGGTGGACGGCGCCAAGGTCCTGGTCGAGATCGAGGCCCACGACATCGACCGCACGACCATCCGCGTCTCGGCCGAGAAGTACCTCGGCAAGGACGACGCCACGGCGGGCGAGGTCATGCAGGGCCTGCTCGACCGCCTCAACAAGACCTGAGCGGACTGAGAATCCATGCCGAGGCCGGAGGCCTCGGCATGATTCTCAGGAAGCTCTGCGCGCTGCGGCTCAGCGCTCGTCGCTCGGTGGCGCGCGCCCGTCCGTGCCGTCGCCCCCGTAGCCCAGGGCGCGCATGCTGTCCAGCGCGTCGCCGGTCAGGCTCGCGCGCTCGGCCTCGACCAGCGGCGTCAGGTACTCGAGCAGGCGCTCGCGCTCGGCCGCCGCCAGCTCGGCCGCCCAGCTCTGCGCGCGCAGATCGGCGCGCTCGCCCGGGTCGGCGTCGAGGTCGTAGGCGCCGAACAGGCGTCCTTCACGGACGGCCTCGGCGTCCTCGAAGCCGATCAGCTTCCTCCCGCCCGCGATGACGGCCAGGGTCGGGTTCTGGTCCGCGCGCCGGGACTGGAAGCCGTACACGACGCGCGCGCCGTCGGGTGCGAGGAGCGAGCGCCCCGGCCAGCGCGCCGGTGCGGCGAGGCCGGCGAGCTCGGCCAGCGTGGGCGCGAAGTCGATCAGCGACACGGGCCGATCCTCGCGGCCGACGGCCGCGCGCGGCCCGTGCAGGAGCAGCGGCACGCGCAGCTCGGTCTCGAACACGGGGTTGGCGTGGAAGGCGAGCCCGTGCTCGAAGAACGACTCGCCGTGGTCGCTGGTGAACAGGAGATAGCCCGAGTCGAGGTAGCCCTGCTCCTCCAGCGCGCCGCGGAAGCGCCCGAAGAGCGCGTCCAGGTCGGCCACGCCCGCCAGGTACAGATCGCGCAGGCGGCGCACGACCTCGGCCTCGCCCGGGCCCTCGGGCGGGCCGGTGAGGCCGCGCGGCAGGCCCAGGGCCGCGCGGTAGACGTCCTCGTAGTCGTGCGCGAGCTCGAGCCGGTCGGAGAGGCGCGCGCGCGTCTCGGGCGCGCACGCGTAGGGCGCGTGCACCGCGTAGGTCTGCACGAACAGGAACACGGGCCGGCCGTCGTCGGCGGCCAGGAAGGCGCGCGCGCGCTCGACCGTGCCGGCCTCGCGGCGCTCGTCGAAGAAGGCGAAGCCCTGGTCGAGGCCGTGGCTGCGCGAGACCATGACGCCGTCCGACACGAGGCCGCAGCGGTAGCCCTGCGCGGACAGGAGCTCGGCCAGCGTCTCGACCGCGCCCGGCAGCGGCGTGAAGAAGTCGACCTGGCCGTTCTGGCGCGGGAACACGCCCGAGAAGAGGCTCGAGTGCGCGGGCAACGTGTGCGTGCTGGTCGACCAGGCGTGCGCGAAGGTCCGGCTCTCGGCCGCGAAGCGGTCGAGCTCGGGCGTGAGCGCGAGCGTGTTGCCGTAGACGCCCAGGTTGTCGGCGCGGAACGTGTCGGCCAGGAACACGACCAGGTCGGGCCGGGCCGTGCTCCCCGCCTCCCAGGGCCGCTCGCCCGGGGAACCGCGCTCGGCCGGACCGAGGACCGGCGCGAGGAACGAGCCCAGGGCCAGGGCGCCGTCGACCTCGAACGAGAGCCGCGCGCGCCGCACGCCGCCGCGCGGCAGCTCGACGCGCCGCCACTCGACCGACTCGCCCAGCAGGTTCCCGGCCTGCCGGGCCTCGAACAGCACCGCGCCGTCCAGGCGCACGCGGAAGGTACGCGGCTCCAGGCGCGCGGCGCGCGCGCCCAGCACGGGCTCGAGCACGGTGGCGAATGTGAGCGCGCTCTCCGGGGGCAGCTCGAGCTCGAGCGTGCGCGGCCGCCCGGGCGCCACCCAGAAACCCGCGCCCGACACGCGTCGACCCTGGACGCGCAGGCCCTGCGGCCCGACGGAGAGGTAGTTGGCGCAGGCCGCGAGCTCGAGGCGCGCGGGCGGCTCCGCGCCCGGCTCGAGGTCGAGCAGGAGCTCGAGCACGCGCGTCGCGAAGCGCCCGGGCATGGGCCCGGCGGCGAAGGCCTCCAGGTCGGGCTGGTACTCGAAGCCCACTCCGCCCTCGGGCGTGAGCCGGTACGGCGCGCCGGCCGCGCGTGGCTCGGCCACGGAGAGGACCGGGAGCTCGGCGCGCCAGCGGCCGGCCGGCTCGATCGCGGTCCAGTGCGCGCGCTCGAGCGTCGTCGTCAGCCACTGGTCGTCGCCCACGCGCACGAGGCGCGCCGTGCGTCCGCCCTCCAGGGGCACCTCGTCGTCGAACAGGCCCGGCGGCGCGCCGGCCAGGGCCACGCGCGCGAGGTCGACCCAGGGCGAGCCGCGCGCCGGCTGGTTCTGCAGGAACAGGAAGAGGCCCCCCAGGGCCACGACCAGGACGAGGGGCGCGACGACGCGGCGCTTCACTCGGCCAGCTCGCGCAGGGCGGGCCGCGCACGCTTCTTGGCACAGCTCGCGCAGCGCCCGAACAGGCGCAGGTCGTGGTAGAGCAGCGTGAAGCCCTTGCGCAGGGCGGCCTCGCGCTGGAGCTCCTCGATGCGCTCGTCGCGGAACTCCTCGATGCGGCCGCACTCGACGCACACGAGGTGGTCGTGGTGGCGGTGGCCGAGCACGTGCTCGTAGAGCAGCTCGCCCTTGCCCGTGTCGAGCGACTCCAGGAAGCCGCCCTCGACCAGCAGGCCGAGCGTGCGGTACACGGTCGCGCGCGACACGGCCGGGCCGGACTCGGCCTTCATCCAGCCGTACAGGCGCTCGGCCGAGAAGTGCTCGTGGGTCGCGAAGGCACGCTCGAAGATGCGCTTCCTCTGGGCGGTGAGCT
>Ga0315910_10001969_pt1 | contig 18443 bp, 13 predicted proteins | sample EdamamesoilMG_FD_204470 | JGI IMG/M metagenome (GOLD analysis project Ga0315910, IMG submission 204470) | Garden soil microbial communities collected in Santa Monica, California, United States - Edamame soil | ecosystem: Environmental > Terrestrial > Soil > Garden | place: USA: California...
CAGACCCTCGTCGACCCGCTGTTCCGGGACCTCCGCATCGTCGTCGTCTCCGGCGGCGAGCCGACGCTGCGCCCCGACCTCGACGTCATCCTCGCCAGCGTGCACCGCGCGGTCCCCAAAGCTCGCGTCGTCCTCAGCACCAGCGCTGCGCTGCCCGAACGCTTGGTGCAAGCCGTGACGGCGGCATTGAAGCTGGGCGTTCTGCTCGAGGTCGGTGTCTCCGTCGACGGCATCGGCGCGCGCCACGACGAGCTGCGCGGTACGCCGGGGCTGTTTGCCAAGGTCGACGGTGCGCTTCAGGCGCTTCGCGAACTTCGGCGCGAGTACGGTGCGCGCATGCGCGTCAGCGTGGGCATGGTCATCTCCGACGACACTGTCGACCAGGTGGAGTCGGTCCGCCGTTATGCGCAGAGTATGGGCGCCGCCTTCAACCCGCAGTGGTACAACCAAGCCGCCTACTACGACAACGTCGGCAGTGACCGCATGTCCGCGCGAGCGAAGCTACGGCAAGTCGGCAAGGCGCTCGAACCGTCGATTCTGACTGACTTTGCGCTGCGCGCGATCGACGGGCGCGCTCCGAAGGCCAGGTGCACGATGCTCTTCAACGCATGCCTCCTGAAAAGCAGTGGAGACATGGTCCCGTGTTTCAGCTTTTGGGACGACAAAGTCGGTAACGTGTTGGAAGCCTCTCCGTCCGCGATCTGGGCGAGCCGGCGCACGCGCGAAGCACGCAAGCGGGTGATGGCCTGTGACGGCTGCCTGAATGCCTGCGGCGTGGTCTGGAGCGCCGACCCTGACTACTTGGGCCGCACCCGTTTCTTCCTGCGCCACCCGCGCGTCTTCCTGACGAAGCTGCGCGAGCGCCTCGACCTGCCGCGTTAGATGTGTGAGGTAGGCATGTCGATCACGAACGAGGTCACGCTGCGGGGAGGCAAGACGTAGCGAAACGAGGTCGCCCGGATGACCACGGGAGGCTGGGGCGCCAGCGAGAGGTCATCGGACGTGACCCAGGGAACCGCCTTGGTGAGCGTGCCATCGAGTCTGCCTTGGATGCGGAAGGTCTGGTTCGTCGGGGTCGGCTCTTCGTTCAGCGCCACGATCACGAGACGCGTGTCGCCTTTGAAAGCGGCCACGAGCACGTTCGCCCTTGGCTCGGGAGTCGCCTCGACGCGCCGGAAGCCCGGGCGCACGAACTTGGCGAAATTGCCCAGCGCATAGGCGCGCTTGAAGCGCACGCCATCCTGAATCAGCGCGGGGTTCTGGCGCTTCGTGTCGCGATGGTAATTCGCCTCTACGGCCGTCAAGTTGTAGTAGTACCAAGCCGTGACGGAGAGCGCGGTCAAGTGATCGTGCAACATGCGCGCCATTGCCAGCGCGGAGTCCATCGTGGGATCCGGCGGCGCACCCACTCGTTCCTGTGAGTACTCGGTTTGCCACAGGGGTAGTCGGTGCAGCTCGTTCAACAGCCATCCCCACTGGATGCGACCGTAAGGATGTGTGGAGAGCGCGCCGAGATACCGCTTGGCGTCCGCGTCGGAGAGCAAGGCCTCGCTGAACTCGCGTGCCTTGTGAAACGAAGCGGTGTCGGGCGCGACGATCTTCACGTCGAGACCGCGCCGCTCGAGCTCCGGGCCCAGGTGCTTCCCGATGAACGTGGCGAGCTCGCTGGGTGTCCACAGGCAGCCGTCCCACGCGGCGGGGTAGTCCGGCTCGTTCTGCGGAGTGAGTGCGAAGAGGGGCACGCCGGCGTCCCGCATGGATTCAGCAAAGGTTCCGAGAAACGTCGCGTATTCTGGGTAGTATTGCGGCTTTAGGTGCGCGTCGGGGAGCGCGTGGAGCTTCCCGTTGGTCTTCCAGGCTGGCTTCGGGGTCCACGCCGCGGCTACGACCCGCGCACCCCACGCGTGCGCCTTCTTGGCGGTCGTGAGCTCCGGCGAGATCGGCCTTTGGTGGCCGATGCTCACGCGCAACAGCGAGAGGCCGATGCCAGTCTGAGTCGAAAACAGGAACTCCGCGTCGGTGTCGCTGATGTTCCGCGAAAAGAATGCCGACGATGCACCGAAGCCGTCGATGGACTGCCGGAGCGCGTCCGTCTGGACGACCACCGCGTCCGTAGCGACCTCCGCCAGCAAGAAGCACGGCGCCACGAGCCAAGTGACCCGCCGCAGGGTCTTCGCGCTGGTTCTCACTGGGCCTTCCTGGGCTGCTCCGGAAGGTAGACCCGCCCCTGAAGGTAGCCCGCTGCGTTGGCGCCTTGGGAGATCAGGAACAAGAGCGCCTGCTGCAGGCGTGCGCGATCGTCCGCCCTGTGCAGTGGATGGCACACGAGCTGCCAGTAGAAGGAAGCCGGCTCCAGCGGAAGCGGTCCGTAGCCGTGAGCGAGTGCGCGTTGCCTGAGCAGGGCTGCGCCGCGGCCGTAAGCGTAGTGTTGACGCAAAAACCCCGCGAAGGTCAGGCCGTGCGCATGGAGCACGAGGGCTTCGGGCGCGTAGTGCGTGCGCCGGCCCGCGTGAGCCCAGCGCAAACAGAACTCGCGATCTTCGCCGCCTGCGCCGCGGAACGCCTCGTCGAACCCGCCGAGTTCGCTGAAGGCGACGCGCGGTACGCAGAGGTTGTTGGACGTAAGCAAGCGCCCCTGGGCTCCCCCCGTGGGACGGTGGTCTACCAAGAAGTCCACGAGCGCTTGGGTGGCCGAAGCAAACTGATCGTGTGCGAGGGCATTCAGCACGCGTCCACCGATCAGCGCGACTTCCGCTTCGGCAGCCAGCGCCTGGCGGAAGCTCTCGAGCCAACTCGGAGTGGGTCGGCAGTCATCGTCCGTGAACGCGAGGAACGTACCGCGAGCGAGCTTCGCACCCGCGTTCCTCGCGGCAGCTGCGCCCCGGTTCTGTTGGCTCACCAAGCGGCAAGCAAACGGGTGGCGCTTTTCCGCGATCGGGGCGAGCACCGCCCCCATGTCCGCGTCGTCCACCACGATCACCTCGAAATCGTCGAGCGCCCAGCTCTGTGACGCGAGGCTCTGCAAGCACGCCGCGAGCTGGTCCGGGCGCCGATAGCTGGGCACGATCACCGAGAACGTGGGCGCCCGCATGTCACTCGAGGCTGGGTGTTTGCGGCTTGCTGAGCGCGACGGGGGCTCGTGCCGTGAGGCGGAAGGCGTGACCGAGCGCGAGTAAGGCGAATACCAGGCTCCCGTAGAGCAAGTAAGCGTGGTGGAGTAACCAGGCGCCTACGAGGAGGCGAACGCCGCCGCGCCGCAGAAAGAACCGATGCAGATCGGCGTTGAGCGCCGTCGACAGCGTGAGGCTCCCCAGCGCTGCGGCTCCGGCGCAGGCGCTCGCCAGAGAGCCTGGCGGCGAGAGCGCCGCGCCCGCAGCCGAGAGCAGCGCTGTCCAACTGCACACGGCGCTCGCGCGGCTGCGCCAGCCGAGATTCAGGTCGTCGGGCAGGTGCGCTTGCCGCAGCACGAGTCGAGTCCAGGGCACGGCGCGTGCGAAGATGTCCGTGTGCCACAGGTTCAGCAGCGTCCAGTGTTTCAGATGCGTCGCTTGAATCTCGGGACACAGGCGAATCTCGCAGCCCGCCTGAGAGAGCCTGACGCCCAGCTCGATGTCCTCGATGCTGGGGCGTTCGTAGCGTTCATCGAAGCCGCCGACGGCCAAGAACGTCGCGCGCTTCACCGCCCCGCAACCGCTCCAGAAGCTGCTCGCAGCGCGCTTGCCGTGCTGATGCACGTAGTGGTGCAGTAAGTTCTTGAAACGACTAGGGATATCGGTGCAGCGTGGACGCTCGTCGTAGCTCCCGAAGAGAGCCGAAAGCGCGGGTTCCCGTGTGAACGCCCGAGCCATGCGCTCGAGTGTGTCCGAGTGCACGACGACATCTGCGTCGATGAACACGAGCACGTCCCCGCTCGCCTGTTCGGCCCCGCGGTTTCGGGCCCAAGCGGCTCCGCGCGGCCGCGCCTCAAAACCAGTGACCAGTGTTGCCCCCCAGCGGCGCGCGATCTCTACTGAGTCGTCGGTCGAGCCATCGTCGACCACGATCACTTGATCCGGCATGCGCGACGACTGGCCGAGGCCAGCGAGGCAGTCGGCGAGTGTCTGGCGAGCGTTGTGAACCGGGACGATCACCGACAAACGCATATCCGCCGCACCTGTTGTTCACGCCTGCCCATCAATCCGCCAACGCTGAAAGTCTAGTCTACCCGGATGGTGTAAGAAAGCCTGCCGAGCGGGTGACTGCGGAGCGTCGATTGCGTCGATTAGCGTCGATACGCCCAAAAATCTTGCTGGTGAAAGACGAGGGCAACGGCGCCGCGATGGTCCCCAAACAGCTCGCGAGCTCGGTCCGAGCTGCTCTTGACCCAGAATACGTCATAGAGCGGCAATTCGTCGGCTGCTGAAAACCGCTGCGGCTGCCATTCCGCACCGCCGAACATGCCCTGCGGCGCGGATTCCGTGTAGCGGACGACGCTGGTCGGATACATCGCGAAAGAGTAGCCCTGAAAGCCGCCTTTCTCGGCGGCGTAATAGGCCGAAAGGTGCAAGAGCGCAGGCAACCCGTCGAATGCCTCGCTCCCGCGTTCGAACACCACCGGGCGCACTCGCAGGCCCGCGGGCATTTCCGCGATGAGTGCAGTGACCGGTCGAGTCTCCTTCGTGAATTGTCCGAGGCGCACGGCAAAGGCTGCGAACCAGCCCAGGCACACACCGAACGCGACCTTCGGCAGCTCTCGCCAGAGCGGCGCCACGCGCGGTGCAAACGCTAGAAGGAGAGCAGGCACGAAGAAGGCCGCGAAGCGTGGGTGCAGTGGTCCGAACCCGCTCTGCATGCGAGGGAACAGGCAAAAGCCGCCCAACACGACCAGCAGCGGCGTCCACATTTCGAGCTCTCGGTGCGGGCGCCCGAGCGTCAGACCGACGAGCCCGAGCAAGCAGACCCCGACAACTACGGCGGGGTGGTCCGCGCTGGAGGCGCCGACCAAGACCGCTGGCACTTGCACGAGCTCGAGCAGCCGGGGGTCCCAGATGGTGGCGCCGATGCTCTGGATGGATGGCCCCGGCACGAGCCAGACGAGGCCCAGCAACAAGGGAGCGATGAGCGGCAGCCCGCGAACCCAGAGGTTGCCGGCCCCGCGCAGCAAGAGTGGGCTCACCAGTGCCAGGCCGACCCCACACGCGAAGCCGTGGCTGACCAACGTCGCGCACAGCAGAGCCGCGAGCGCGCCCGCCGTCCGCCAAGTGCAGCGCTCGCGATGCTGGAGCGCCGCGGCGATCGAGAGCAGCACCAAGGGCACCGCCAGGTTGAAGCTGATGAAGCCGAAGTAGAAGCTGTAGCCGAGGGCGAGCGGCAGCCCCAAGAGCTCGAGCCAGCGCGGATACCCGAGCTGCCGCACGAGCAGCGCGAACGCCACCACATGCAACACGATCGACAGCCACACCACGAGCTTGAGCGCCAAGAGCACACCGAGCCACGGCGCGAGCCCGCGCGCCAACAGGTACGCGGCGACGTACGGCGTTCTCAGGTTCACCGTGAAGTGCTCTGCGCTCAGGAACGGCGGTTCGCCCGCGTGGAGCCAGATGCTGAGCTGCGCCGCGTGTTGCGGCAGATCGACCATCGGCAGATACGGCGCCACGACGAACGCGGCGAGCAGCCCGAGACACGAGAGCAACAAGAAAAGCGAGGAGGCTTCGATGCGCGGACGCGCAGCCGCGAGCGCTGTGCGCCGCGACTGAACGAACGAAGCCGGTTCGGATGCCGCCATGCGACCAGACTCTCTCGTAGGGCTGGCTCGCGTCGTCACAAACGGGATATTTCACAGTTACGATCGCGTGCCAGCGGCTGTCTGAACGCCCATCCGAAAAGGGCGCCTCAGACTTCGCAAATATCCGCTATCTCGGGACTTTCGGCGCGTTGGTCGTGCCAAAATTTTCACTAGGTTTCCCCCCTGGCCGCCCGCTAGCTTGAGGAGTGGGCGGCATGACTCCACACCTTTTGATTGACGCTATCGTGCGGCAGACCACGGTGCTGATCGCACAGCTCGCGACCACGGCCGGGGTACGGGCCCCCCTGGCTCACGTCGCCGCGGACGTTTTCGTGTCACTGGTCGAAGAGCTGAAGGACCAGGGGCTCGGCAGCAAGGTCATCGCCGACATGTTCGGACTGGCCCTGCGCACCTACCACAATCGAGTTCGACGCTACTCCGAGAGCGCGACGGACCGCGGCGTATCTTTGTGGGAAGCGGTGCTGAGATTCGTGCGCGAACGGAACGTGGTGACGCGCGCCGAGGTGCTGCGGCGTTTTCACGCGGATGACCAGTCGACGGTGCGGGCGGTGTTGAAAGATCTGGTCGACACTGGTCTCTTGTTTCGCGCAGGGCGCGCGGACCGCACGACCTTTCGCGCTGCCAAGCCCGATGAGGTCGCTGTCGCCGACGATGGTCAAGAGGCGGCTGCCCAGTTCGTGCGCGTGCTGCTGCATCAGCAGGGCCCACTTGCGCCGAAAGAGATCAGCTCCCAGCTGGGCCTCAAGCTCGAAGTCGTGGAGCAGGCGCTCGAACGGCTGCAGCAAGAGGACCAGGTTCAGCGGGTGGCTGCCAGCGACGCGGTCGAGCTGGCCTACCAAGCGTCCGAATGCGTGATCAGCTACGAAGACGAGCGAGGTTGGGAGGCTGCGCTCTTCGACCACTATCAAGCCATGGTGACCGCGATCGCGGCGAAGGTGAGGAGCGGCGCCTCGAAAGCCGGGCGCGACGACGCGACCGGGGGCAGCACCTACCATTTCGACTTGTTTCCCGGGCACGCAGCGGAGCAGGAGATTTTAAGCCTGCTTTCCGAAACTCGCGCGCGCGCTTCGGCGCTGCGGCAACGTCTAGAACAAGCGCGCGATCAGGGCCAAGAAGAAGCGCCAGGGGGACGGACGTACCGGGTGGTGTTTTACGCTGGTCAGCACGTGATTCGTGCCGAAGACGAGGGTGATGAGGATGGAGGGAAGGATGACGCATAGCGAGAAACTCTGGCGCTGGCTTCGAGCCGCTTGGGCCGTATGCTTGGTGGTCGCTGTGTCGTGTGGGGGCGAGACGGGATCGAGCCAAGGGGGAGAGACCCATTGGCTATCGCCGTGCACGGAGAGTAGCGACTGCGGCGGCGACCTCGGTTGCTCGTGCGGAGTGTGCACGCGGCCGTGCGACGCCAGCACAGAATGCGGCGACCTTGGCAACGACGCGCTGTGCCTCGACGCCTCCGCTACGGAGTTTACCCACGAATGCTCGAGCGCCGACCTCGAACAGCGCTTCTGCGTCGCAGAAAGCTCGCTCGGTTCCGGGGGCAGCGCGGGTTCTCCGGGTGCTGCTGGCGCTGACGGGGGCAGCTCCGGCAGCGGCGGCAGTGCTGGCAGCGGGGGCAGTGCTGGCAGTGGTGGGACCAGTGGCAGCGGCGGTCTCGAGGATGATGCGTCGAACATCTGCCAAGACGTGCCGGACGCGTGTGACTCGGGGCCGTGCTTCACGGTCTGCGGTGTCAACGTGGCGATCGTCGACGCTCCGCAGGCAATGGGGTTCAGCATCGAGGCGCAGCCCGCGCCGTACGGCGCTGTCACCGACGTCGGCGAGCTGACGGTCGCGGCGCGTGGTTCGCGCTGGGTCGTCGCCGAAAACGGCTCCAGCGAGCCCGCGGGCGAGCTGGTCTACCCTGGGCTCGGCAGTCCGATCGTCGCCGGAGGTCGCGTTTTCTTGCGGGATGCCTCCAACAACCTGCTGCGCGCGAACCTGGAAGACCCAAGCGCGCCGAAGCTGGATGAGCGCTGGGCGCCCGAAGTCGAGCTCACGAACCCCGAGGCGCCGCGCCCGCTGGCTCAAGCGTTCGGGACCTCCCGCGGCGAGCTGGTGTTCGTGGTGGGGCACAAGGTCTCCTTCGTGGACGTCAGCGGCGAGTCGCCGCGAGAAGTCGCGTGCGTCGAGCTGATGGAACCCGAGTCCGAAGAGGACATGTATGGACTGCTCCACGTCTCCGATGACGTCATCGTACAGCTCACTGCGAACGAGCAGGAGCAAGGTTGGGTCTACTCCATCTACGATCGTGACGGTGACGGCGAGGTGGTCGACACGCTCGAGGCCAGCTGGGAAACACCCGCACACTTCTGGCAAGAGCGCATGGCCATCCAGCCTCTAGGGGACGATTCGCGCCTCGCTCTCTACGAACTGTCCGAAACCGGCGCGACCGAGCTCGCCGAAACCGACTTGCCCGCGGGTGCAACCGGCTCAGGCTGGAGTTCCCAACAGTTTGCCGGTCTGATCGTGTTCGAACCCACCTGCGACGACACCGGTTGCATGGCCCTCGACATGCTCGCGGACACCCCACTCGCCGAGTACCGCGTCGGGCCCGACGTGTTCACGCCCGAAGTCTGCGGCGTGGAAGCCGTGGCTGTGGCTGACTCCCCCAACTTCTGGTTGGCTCCGCGCCTGTATCCAGGCGACCGCTTCCCGGAGAGCCCCGACATCGATTGCGGCCCAACCGATCATGTGAGCTGGGGGACACAGCAAATGGTCTGGAGTCCCGACGGGACGGAGCTCGCGCTCTTCGGCGGCGATCAGGACGGTACTTCGTGGCTCAGGATTTGGGAGCCTGGCAGTGACGACGCCATCGAGTTCGTGCCCAGCGACGACCCTGACTACACCATCGATCGGTTGTGGTGGAACGCCGACTTCGTGATCGGTCACGCCGGCTACACATGCGACATCTGGCAGGACTGGCTCTACTTGCACGACGTGACGGATCCCGAAAGCGCGCCGCTTCGGGTAGATCTGCCGGGTCCGCTGCTCGACATGGACGTGTTCACTGGGCGCATTTACGCGCTCGGGCTCGACGGAAGCTACGATTGCGCGCTGGGCCAGCCAAAGCCGCCGAAAACCCTGTGGTTCCTGGACCTTTCGGACCCCTTCGCGGGCTTCACCAAAGTCGCGCTCCCCGCAGGCGCTGACCCCGTGCAGATCCACGCCGCTGCGGGCACCGTGCAGCTGCTCAGCGCCGACCGCATCGACGTGATCGATTTGGCGGGCGAGCCCATCATGGAGGTCCCCTACACGAGCCCGTACGATCCCGCCACGGCGTCGTCTGAACTCGGCTTGTTCGTGCGCGACACCGAGCGACTCCAGTACCTGGCGCCTGGCGCAGAGGCACTCGCCTCCGAAACTGCGGAGTGCAGCGAGAGCTTCCCCGTAGCCGCGGCCACCGACTTCCTCTTCCTTTCGTCGCGCGCGCCTGGGGGACTTCACCAGGTCACAGCCGCAGAGCTGACGAAGGTCGCGGTCACTAGATCCGGCACCAGTTTCGCACTCGACGTCGAGGCGCGTCTGCCTTGGGGCGAGCCCACCTCTGTCGCTGCCAGCGACGAAGGGTCGCTTGCCGTGGGGCTCCGGAACGAACTTCTGATCCTGCGCTGAACCACACGGCTCAGCGCAGCCTTGCCTGACGGTGCCGTAGTACGAGCGCGGCGCGGTTGGGGCAGCCCAACTTGCGTAAGGCGGTGCTCAGATGCACCGCCACCGTGCTGGCGCTGATCCCGAGCTCGGCGCCGATGAGCTTGTTGCTCAGACCATCCGCCGCCAAGCGTGAGACGGCAGCCTCTCGCGGTGTGAGTCCGGCCCTCCCAGGGTGGCGCAGGGCGACGATGGTGCGCTCACCGCCGCGCTCGACCATCTCGAGCAGGGCGTATTCGGAGCTCTTTACGGCTTGCCAGAGCTCCAGGGCTTCCTCGCGCGACCGGCGCCGCCGCCCCGAGCGCCCCCAGTCCATGCTCTGCGCCACGTCGATCATGCGTTCGCGATCGGCCGGTCCTCGGCTGTCGCCGTGGCCGAAGCGAGCTGCAGCGCCTGGAGCCAAGGCGGCGGCGATGCGTGCGACCAAGCGCGTGACGGGCATCAGCGAGCGGAGTTCGTGCGCGACCGCGAGGTGACCACTGAAGTCAGCCAGCATCGCATACTTTCGCGCCGACAAGCGAATTGGGGAACGACTGAGGGCTCCGAACAGCACCCCACCGGTGCCAGACAGGCTCGCGAACACGCCGAACCAGTTCCACCTCGGCAGCAAGAGCTCAGAAACCCGAGCGACCTGGGGGTCGAGTTCGCCCGAAACGCGCACTACGGGACGCGTGACGCCGAATATCTCGGAGAGCGAGGGTTTGCCAGCGGTGCGATTGAGTCGCTCGTAGAAGCGCGCCACCTCCCGCTCGCAGCGGAGCAGGGGAGAGCCGGGGCTTGCTGCCAGCCAGCGCGGCACGATGGCGTCGTTGTCGGCAAGCTCGTAGCCGTGGCAGAACGGCGTGAACGTCGGTCCGAGCAAGCGTGCTCCGACGCTGCAGAGCAACTCGCCCCACGATGCGGAGTGCAAGTCGATGCGATAACAGGCGTCGATGAGCTCGAGCGGACGCATTCAACGATCTGATCACGTTCTGGTTCGGCGCGGGATGTAAAATCGCCTTGATTCCGCGTGTTTACGCGAGCGGTGGCTGTCCACTCCAGCAGACGGGTGTCGCAAGATTCTGACACCCACGACAGCTTTGTGAGCACGCGCATCGTGTGCCACGGCGCTCAGCGCTGGAGCCAATCGACGAGCGCGCGAGCCAAGCGACCGTACGGCGGCAGCAGCAGCGAGGCGCCGTTGACGCGCCCCTGATGAAACACGCTGCGAGCGTGGGTGAAACATCGGAATCCTTCGGGCCCGTGATACTTCCCCATGCCGCTCGCGCCGACGCCACCGAACGGCAGATCGTCTTGGATGGACTGCAGCATCACCTCGTTGACACACACCGTTCCGGACTTGGTGCGGGCCACCACGTCGCGGCAGCGCCGCGCGTCGTTGTCGAAGTAGTAAAGCGCCAGTGGCGCCGGCAATCGCCGCAGCTCTGCTAGCACGTCATCCATCGAGTCGTAGACCCGGATGGGCAGTATCGGCCCGAACACCTCTTCTTGGCAGAGCCGCATCGAATCCGAGACGTTCCACACCAGAGTCGGCGCAAGCTTGCGCGTCGCGGGCGAAAGTAGTTCGTTCGCGGGGTTCTGTAGCTCGACGCTCGCACCGCGCCGGGCAGCATCGTCGACGAGCGCAGCCAGGCGTTCATAGTGGCGCTGGTCGATGATGGAGGTGTAGTCGTCGTTGTCGCCCAGGCGCGGATACGAGCGCCGGCATGCGGCTCGCAGTTCCGCGAGCACCTCGTCCAGGCGACTCCTGTGGACCCACAGGTGGTCGGGCGCCATGCAGGTTTGGCCGGCGTTGAACAGCTTTCCCGCCAAGACGCGCCCCGCCGCGCGCGCGACCGGGTAGCTTCGCTCCACGATGGCCGGACACTTCCCGCCGAGCTCCAGCGTGACGGGAGTCAGATGGGCACTGGCCGCCCGCAGCACTGCCCGCCCCACCTCGGTCGAACCCGTGAAGAAGAGGTGATCGAAGGGGAGCGCGCACAGCCGTTCACCCAGCGCCGCGTCTCCGAGAACCGTGCGCACGTGATCGGCCGCGAAGGCAGCGGCCACTATCCTACGGATCAAGTCGGCTGAATGCGGTGCCCGCTCCGAAGGCTTCAAGAGAACCCGGTTTCCGCCGGCGATTGCGGCCACCACGGGGCCGAGCGCGAGACGGAACGGATAGTTCCAGGGGGCCATCACGCCGACGACCCCCAGGGCCTGATGCTGCACGTGACCGCTGCCGAAACGAAAATGCAGATCGGTGCGTCGGGCTTCCGGCGTGGTCCATCGAGGCAGGCGCCTCAGCACGTAGCCGAGCTCGCTTTGCATCGTCACGATGTCTCCGAGCTTGGTCGTGAACGCCGAACGGCAACCGAAATCGGCGTTGGCGGCCGCAATCATCTGCGGCGTGAACTCCGTGAGCACTCGCTTCAACGATTCCAGCGCTTCCCGCCGCCGCTTCAGCGCAACGACGGGCTCGCGGTTCCAGGCACGCCGCAAGGCAGCGTACGCCTCGTCCAGCTCCGTGTCTGGCACGGGCGGCGCGCCTCCCGCGTGGACCGTCAGCGCGCCAGGGAGTGCCCCGTGGCTTGCGTGTGACCCTCGGGGGTTCATGGGCTGATGCTCACTTCATGAGCCGTGGATACTTGTCGGTGAAGTAGTCCATGAAGCGCGTGGTGGCGGTGTTGCGAAAGCGCTCTTCGTCGTCCCAATGCTTTTTCTTCTCGCTGAAGTGGTTGCCGATCGCCTTCCCCCACACGTTGAGATCGGGGTGCATGTAGTCCCATTGCAGGTTTGGGTGCCACAGCACGCCGAGCTTGGTCATTTCCCACGCGGTATCCGTTTCGACGCACACACCCAGTTCTCGATGCCTGTCGAGCATGCGCCGGAACACGCCGTGCGACTTCACGTCGGAGTAACTGTCGAACAACGACTTCTCGAGCTTCATGTAGCGAGGCCACATCACCATGATGCGCTTCAGCACCCCGTCGCGGCCGATGGACTGCAACGTCTGCGTGGAGTAGCCGCGGTCGTCGATGTTCTTCATCCACTCTTCTCTGGATGCCGGGTTGATCGAGACCATGTCCTTCAGGTTGCCGCGGGCGCCGATGCCCACTCCGATGATGTCCTGTCGTGCGCAGTGCGCCGTCTGGTACTGGGACCTTTCCTCCCGCTTCGAGTAGGTTTCCGCGATCGTGTTGTGGTACCCCGCACCGACCAACGTGTCGTAGAGGTGCTCGCGCATGCGCATCAGCTCGCGAATGTTGGCCGGCTGAGGCACCTTGCCCTTCAGCACCAACTTGTGAAGCGGTCGATAGGGAACGTAGATGGTGTTGTAGGTGTCGAGCTCCGTCGGTTGGAAGCGCTCGACGACCTGCCCGAGGTCCGCGGCCATCTCTTCGAAGGTTTGACCCGGGTGGTTGAACATGAAGTCGGCGCAGGTGTCCCCCTTGAAGCCGGCCTGAGCCAACCCGTCGAATACTGCCTCGACGTCCTCGACCTTGTCGGTACGCCCGATGTGCTTGCGGTGCGTCGCGTTCAGGCTCTCGATGCCGAACGTGATCCGGTCGATCGAGTGCTGCACCAGCACGCCGAGAACTCCGCTGTCCTTCAAGGTCTTCGGCTCGCCCGTGAAGGTCTTTTCGATCTGGGACCAACCCGGAATCTTGCGCTCGAGATGCGTCATCAAGCGATCGATGTTCTTGGCGCCCAGGGTAGAGGGGCTGCCGCCGCCGACGTACATGGCGGTGAGCTTGCGAGTGTGCACGTAGGGCACTCGATCGAAGTAGTAGTCGAGCTCGCGCAGCAAATAGTCGGTGTATTCGTCGAGTACGCTGTGATCGCGCCACGGGAATCGATCACGGGCGAAGTTACAGTAGTGACAGTACGACGTGCAGAACGGCACGTGAACGTACAGCATCAGGTCGCCGTAGATCGCGTCCGCGTCATCCACCAAGCGCCCCATGCTGCGCTCTACCGCCTCCGGCGTGGGCTTGTCCCATTCGAGCGTGGTGAAGTTGGGGATGATGTACATCGGGCATGTGTTCACCTCGTTGAACGGGTAGTAGCCGAGCGGCGAGGGCCCGAGATAGAAAGAGCTGCCAGCGTGGGTGGGACGACCGGCTTCGAACGAATTCGGATGACTTGTGGTCACAGCGACTCCAGGGGCATGGGGTTTGGGGTTGTAGGTTCTAGTCGTGTCGTCGGGCTGGGCGCTTGAATGCGCGCCTCCGAGCGAGCGGTACGGTCGAGCGTCTTTGCAACGCGGTCGGCCGATCGAAGACCTGCTTGGAAGCAGGCTTCGATCGAAGCGCCGCAGACATAGTCGCCAGTCAGCGAGACGCCTGGGTGCACTGCTTCCCATTGGCGCAAGTGCTCGAGCAGACGATGGTGGTACGGCGTGTAGGCGCAAAGCCCGCGATCGAAATGGTGGTAGACGAAATCGACGCGCTCATGTGAGCTCACCGAAACGTAGCGATTCAGTGCACTTTCGGCGGTCGAGAGCGCGTGCTCGGGATCGCCTTCGGCTGCAATGCTTCGCGCCTTGCGACCGCTGAGCGTGTAGCGCACGACGTCGAGATTCTGCGGGCCGTAGCAGCCCGCGTTGCTGAGCGCGCTCTGTTCGTCGAAAACGATGGCTCGTACGTCCGGTTGGAAGATGGGTCGCCTGTACTGGGCCACGATCAGGGTCACCGGAAAGTAGGCAACCCTGGCGAGTTCGCTCGCGATGCTGGTCCCCGGCAAGAGCTCGGCGCTGAGCGGAGCAGGCAGCGCCAGCACCACGTGGTCGTAGTCGCGCCAGCTCGTGGTGCCGTCCTCGTGGTCGAGCAGCAGCCGCACCCCGAGTTTGCCGCGCTCCGCGAGCGCCCGCACCCGAGTGTTGAACAGCACCGGCAGCGTCTCGGAGAATCGCTCGAGCAACGCTCCCATTCCGAAGCGCAGCTGGTCGTACTTGTCGAGCACCATCTTGATGTTCGAACCCAGGCAGCCGTAGTAGTACTCGTCCGGCTCCGCGCCATTCATCCGGATCGTGATGGGCCGGAGGAAGTTGTCGACGCACTCTCGGCCAAACCAGTGGGGCAGAGGCTGATGATCGCGGGCTTCAGAAAGCCTCGAAAACGCCTCGGATCCGAGCAGCGCCGCCTCTGGACTTTGCTTGACCAAGAGCGCCAAGCGCGCGAGCCTCACGAAATCCCTGGCCCCTACCAAGCGCAGCAGGTGATAGAGCGACTTGAGCTTTTTCTCGGAGTCGATGGTGCGCAGCACACCGTGCTTCACAGTCGAAGAGTTGATTCCGAAAGACTCGAGCTCCGGCGCGCCGTGGTCGGCGATGAACTGGCGAAACAGCTGGTAGCGACGCCCGATGTTCTTTCCGCCGATGTCGATGTGCTTCCCACCCAACCGGCTCGACCCCGCACGCCCGCCCAACGCGGACCCAGCCTCCACGATCTCCGGCACGAAGCCGCGCTTTTGGAGGAAGTACGCCGTGGCGATCCCGGAAACTCCGCCGCCCACGACGGCGATGCGCGCCGCGCTCATTGAAACGCCCAATTCATGGGCAGGTCGGCGGTCACCGAAGAAAGTGCCGCGTCGAGTTGCTCGCGGCGGATGGCCGAGAGCGCGACCGCCTCCGCTTGGTCCATGAACGCGATCGCCCCGTGGATACGTCCGAGCTCACGCCCGGCCTGCTCGAACTCGACTTCGACGGGCGCCACGAAGCCGCCCTCGGCTTCGCTCAGGCGCCCAAAGACGCACGAAATCGCAGTGGTCCGATGCAGCTCGGCGAAACGACCGAAACGAGCTTCGCCGCGGTACAGGTCCGCATAGCAGTCGCCGACAATCGGGAACCGGCCGAGAGCAGAGTAGACCGCGGCCTGCTTTCCGGCCTCGAGCAGCAGCATCCCCGGCACGTGTGAATTCTCGTGTTCGAAGAAGTAAGGGTGCGCCGTGTCGACCATCAGCAGGGTCCGATCCGGAGCTTCTGCCCCGTGGATCGGTGCGCTGACGAACACGTTTTCTGGGCTGTACACCTGGACGCTCGCTGGACTCGCTGGCGTGCCCAGGCGCTCGACTGCTTCGGTGTGTTGCCCCCGCGCGGTCAAGCTCCGAGAAGTGATCAAGAACGAAGCCTCGCCTTCGAAGAACTCGAGCCCGTCCCCGTCGAAGAGATGACTCCGCGCCGTGATCTTCGCCAGGGCTCCGCGTCGAGTCACGGCTTCCACGATTTCGGTGCGTACCTCGAATGGCTCCAGTGTCTGGACCACGAAAGGCCTGGGTGCAGTGAAACACCAATCGAGCGCGGTGACCAAGAAGCCAGCGCTCAGGGGTACGTCGAAAAACTCGTGACAAATCGCCAGGTTCGCCTGCCGCGCCGCTTCGACGACGTAGCCAGCGGCGCTGAGGCCGCTCACGCTGTCGTTGTACAAGCGGTGCGCCGTGACGAACACGCAGCGACTCGTGAATTCGCGCTCACCGCGCCGCGTATGAGACTCGACGAAGACGTTCTCCGGGAGCCGCTTGTGGACTAGTTCACGGTCTAACACTTGCCACTCTCCAACCGGCGCGATGTCCCAAAGCAACTACCCTCGAGCCACGAGCCCGGAGCGGTAGCTCCCTAGCGAGTACCCTCGAGCCCGTAACCCGGGAGCGGCAGCTCCCAAGCAGTCGCCCTCGGGACAGCCACGCCTACTGGTTGTGAGCTCACAACTTATGGACGACGCGATCGTCCCACAATAGTCAATTAGCTTAGTTTTCTTGGATGTTGCGTGCGCCGATGCGCGTCAACTCCACTGGTCAACGGCGGGTTTCACAGTTTGGTCAACAGCTCTTGACGCGTGCTCACGCCGAACTTGCGGTAGATGGTGGCGAGCTGGTTGCTGACCGTATGCAAACTGGTGCCGCGCAGGGCGGCGATGTCCTTCGTGCGGAGTCCACGAATCAACAGCTCGATCAGATGTTGCTCCGCCGCAGTCAGATTCGGTCCGGGGCCTTTCGGAACGCTCTGATATCTGAGGACCACGAGCTCCAAGCAGCCCAGCATGAAGGTTTCTGCTTCGAGCGCGCACGGTGGCACGAGCGCGAGCGAGGCGGTTTTTCCCGCAGTGTGTAACCTTGCCTTCATACGAACCTCATGAAGTCATACGAGCCGCGTTCCGGCACGATCGAAATACACTCGTGCCGTCGTCAGTCCAAAAAATCTGACGCTAGCGTCTCGGGTAAGGTCTGCTCGTCCCAATCGAACAGACGTTACGTCAGCATAGGTCGAGAGCGCCCGTGTAACAAGTGCTCTCGTTCTGACACCTCACTTGTCCAATCGACTTTACAGTTGCACGAGCGCTACTGGCGCGCCTCACAGTGCCTTCGCGCTCGTCACGCTGGTGGGCTCTGCTTGAATGCAGCGATCGCAGCTCGTGCCTCCGCCTCGTCCGAGAAAACGTTCGCGGGTCGCGAGAGCATCAGATTGCCCATCGAGACAGCCACGCCCGTGAGATCGGCGCTGACGGCATAACGGAACGTGGCAATAATCTTCGATTGGAAGGTGGCAATGGTGGCGGCGTAGTGCTGGGTCGCTGCCGGCGAGATGTGGAGGTTCTTGTAGTTCACGAGCAAGAAGGGAGGCTTGGGACAGCGATCGATCCAGTCGTGCGTGACCTCGCGAAAGAACTCCTCCACGGTTGCCGCATCCGTGAGTACGACACGCTCGGGGAACCACAGATGCAAGATGTTGTCGGCGGCCTCGTATTTTGCGCTCGTGAATTTCATCGGAGTCGTCTCACGGGTAGTCGGGGACACCGTTCGCCCCTCTGAATTGCAGTCCCAGTACATAGCGTACCCGAAATCGGGCTCGCTGCACTAGCCGGCGAGCACCCGCTTGCCTTTCGCGACGGCGCTGAGCAGGGCATCTGCATCCAGGCTCACGAAGTCGTCGTCCACCTCGAGGAACTTGTTCGCGATCATGCGGGCGAGGATGGTGTCGTCCGCAGCCGCATCGAAGTGGTGCGTCGCGCGGAGCATGCCGCGAAACCCGTGGCCCTCGTCGCTGTCGCGGATTGCGAGGGGAGTGTCGGTGCCCCCGACGGCGAAGAGGCTGCCGCGGCGGCCCATGACGATGGCGGATGCCTCTACGGTATCGCCGATCCAGCCCGTGAACTTGCAATTTATGGCGCGGGCGCGCAGGGAGCCCGTGACCCAGAGGTGCGCGAAGTCGTCGCTGTCCTCCAGCACGCCGTCCACGACGAGATTGCCAAGCACGATCACGAGTCGCTCGAAGGACAGTGCGCCGGAAACTTCGAGATCTCCGTAGTAGACCGTTACCTCGGCTCCCTCGATGTCGAGCTCGCCTGTGTGCGTGGTGCGTCGCGGCGGAGACGCCAGCGTTTGCTGGATGAGGCAGGCCAGCGCGAACTGCAAGCCGCCGGCCGCGGGCACGTCGGGTCTCTCGACCGCTGCAAAGTAGTCGCCGAGAGTGTCGGGCATGTCGGCGATCAGCGCCTCGATGCCCGCCGCGGTCACTTTGCCCTCGTCGCTCGGGAAAGCATCGAATGAGGCCTGCTTCGCCTTCAGCGCCACGAGCAAAGCGTCGCGGTCGCAGGCCTGCTCGGAGGGCGGAGTGGATGCCGCTCGAACGAGCGCGAGCGTGCGCTTGCTCTCGCGCTTACCCAGCTTCTCGATGAAGGCCTCGCGCTGCTTGCCGAGATCGACGTGTCCGACCCGCGTCGGTCGCTCGAGCGCGGCCCCGACGAGCTCGGCGGCGTCGCGCAGGTACTTGGCGGGACTCGACGCCGCGCGCGGCAAGAGGCGTCCGAGCAGGGCGTCCTCACCGCTGAAGTAGAGGTGCCAGAGCCAATACAGGCCGTCCGCCACGGAGTCGAGCTCGGGCCGATTCCAGACCGGGTCGAGTTCGTGGCCCTGCGCCGCATGAGCGCCGAACTCCGCAAGGAAGCCCCCTAGTGTCCTGAGTCCATGATTCGCATCGAAATTTGCGCGG
>Ga0315910_10001970_pt1 | contig 18440 bp, 17 predicted proteins | sample EdamamesoilMG_FD_204470 | JGI IMG/M metagenome (GOLD analysis project Ga0315910, IMG submission 204470) | Garden soil microbial communities collected in Santa Monica, California, United States - Edamame soil | ecosystem: Environmental > Terrestrial > Soil > Garden | place: USA: California...
GCCGCGATTCAATTCCTGCAGCAAGCCCATGATTTCGAGGCTGGTGCGCGAATCCAGCGCCCCGGTCGGCTCGTCGGCGAGGATCAGCAGCGGCCGCGTGACCAGCGCGCGCGCGATCGCCACGCGCTGCTGCTGCCCGCCGGACAACTGCGCCGGGTGGTGGTCGGCGCGCTCGGCCAGCCCCACTTTGCCCAGCATTTCCAGCGCGCGCACGCGGCGTTCCGCGGACGGCACGCCCGAATAGACCAGCGGCAGCTCGACGTTCTCCACCGCCGAGGTGCGCGCGAGGAGGTTGAAGGTCTGGAACACGAATCCGATGTTGCTGTTGCGCACTTCGGCGAGCTCGTCGCCGGCGAGGTCCGAGACGCGGCGGGATCCCAGCACGTATTCACCCGAGCTCGGGCGGTCCAGGCAGCCCAGCATGTTCATGAAGGTGGACTTGCCCGAGCCGGACGGACCCATGACCGCGGTGAATTCGCCTTGCGCGACGTCGATGCTGACGCCGGCAAGGGCGCGGATCACGTTGTCGCCGACGTGGTAGGTCTTCGACAGCTCCCACGTATGGATCAGAGGGACGCTCATCAGAACATCCTGGGTCCGGACGCGCCCTTCTTCGCCGCCGCCGGCGGTTCACCGATTCCCAGGATCACTTCGTCGCCTTCCTTGAGCGGGCCTTCGGTGATCTCGGTGCTGGTGCCGTCGGTGAGGCCGGTCCTGATGTCCACCGGTTTCGGCCCGTCCGCGCTCACGACCCAGAGGCGGCCCGCCGCGGTCGCGCCCGCGCGAGCGCCGCCGAGTTCCGCCAGCAGCCGCTCGTAAACCGGCTTTTGCGCATCGCTGAGGACCGCCATCACGCGCTCGCGCGATTCGGCGCGCAGCCGTTCGCCCGCCTTGCGACGGTCGCCGTCCTTGGGCATGTCGCGCAACTGGGCCATTTTCTGGCGCACATCGTCGAAGATCTGCTCCAGCTTCACCTTTTGCGTCTCGTCGGGCTTGAGCGTCTCGAATACGCGCTGGCGGAACTGCTGCGCCGGATTGCCGCCCTGTTGGGCCGGCTGGCTGTCCACGGCCTTGCTGTCGGCCGCGCCCGCGGGCCGGAAGCGCAGCGCGGCATTGGCGATTTTCAGCACGTTGTCGCGGCTGTCCACCACCACGCGCACGTTCGCGGTCATGCCGGGCAGCAGCGACTGGTCGGGATTGGCCGCCGAGATCACCACCGTGTAGCTGATCACGTTCTGCACGTTGACCGGGGACTTGCGGATTTGCTTGATTTCCCCGGTGAAATTGCGCCTCGGAAATGCGTCCACCGTGAAGTTCGCGCGCTGCCCGACGCTCAGGCGGCCGACGTCCGCCTCGTCGATGGCCGCCTCCACCTGCATGTCGCGCAGGTCCTGCGCGATCGTGAACAGCACCGGGGCCTGCAGGCTCGCGGCGACCGTCTGGCCGGCGTCAATGTTCTTGAGGATCACCGTCCCGTTCACCGGGGCCCGGATGATGGTGCGCTCGAGGTCGACCTGCGCCTGCTTGAGCAGCGCTTCGCGCTGCTTGACCGCGGCCTGCGCGCTGGCGATCTGCGATTCGGCGATGCCTCTTTGCGCTTCGACCGATTTCATCTGCTCGAGCGTCCCGTCGTAGAGCGTGCGCGCCTTGTCCAGTTCGGCCGGCGAGATGAAATTCTTGTCGACCAGCATCTTCTTGCGGTTGAGGTCGCGCTCGGCGTCGGCGAGGTTCACGCGCACGCGCCCGAGCTCGGCCTTCTGCGCGGCCAGCCCCGAAATCGCGACCGCTACCGCGCTTCTCGCGGCATCCATGTCGGCGCGCGCCTGGTTGACGCGCAGCTCGAAGCTCTGCGGGTCGATGCGCGCGATGATCTGGTCTTTTTTCACCTGGGTGTTGAAATCGGCGAAGATCTCCTGGACCTGGCCGGAGACCTGCGAGCCGACCTGCACGGTGGTGACCGCCGCGAGCGTTCCGCTCGCCACCACTACGGCCTGGATCGGCCCGCGCTCGACCTTGCCGATGCGGTACTTCGCGTCCCCGGCGCCGCTGCGCGCCGCATACCAGAACCAGCCGCCGCCGGCGGCGGCCGCCAGCAGCACGAACACGACGATTTTTTTCAGGTGGAATTTCATCTGCGGACCGAACGATCATAGCAGCCGGGCGCCCGGCCCATTGGCTGCGCCTGTATCAAAATGTTACTTCAGCGCCGGGCGCGCGGCGCGCGGCGATAGGTGCCGGATTTGCCCCCGCTCTTTTCATCGAGCTGCAGTTCGCCGATGCGCATGCCCCGGTCGACGGACTTGACCATGTCGTAGATGGTCAGCAGGCCCACCGCCGCGGCGGTGAGCGCCTCCATTTCCACGCCGGTGCGGCCGCGGCATTCGACCGTGGCGACCAGCACGATCGCGCTGCGCTCCGCGTCGAAGCGGAAATCCGCCGCCACGCGCGTGATGGCGATCGGATGCGCGAGAGGGATCAATTCCGCGGTGCGCTTGGCGGCCTGGATTGCGGCGATGCGCGCCACGCCGAGCACGTCGCCCTTCGCTGCGCTGCCTTCGATCACTGCGCGAAACGTCGCGCGCCGCATCTCGATGCGGCCCGAGGCGACGGCGATGCGATGCGTTTCGCCCTTGGCGCCGACGTCCACCATGTGGGCGCGGCCCTTGCGGTCGAAATGCGTCAATTGCGGCGAAAGTTTGCGGGCCAACGGGTGCTCCGGGGGAACTCGGCGGTCGGGACGGTATCATAACCGGATGCGATTCCTGGCCTGGCTGCTGGCCGTGACCCTGGCATGCACGCCGCGCGCCTTCGCGCAAAGCGATTCCGGGTCTCGCTACGGGCAGGTGCCTGTCGCGCCGCTGCCGCCGCCGAGCTCGAGTCTGCCGGAACTTGGCGATTCCAGCAGCGCCGACCTGACCCCGCAGCAGGAGCGGCGCCTCGGCGAGGCGGTGATGCGCGAAATCCGCCGCGATCCGCTGTACCTCGATGATCCGGAGATCGCGGAATACCTGAACTCGCTCGGCGGGCGGCTCGTCGCGGCGACGCCCGGGGCGCGCCAGGATTTCGAGTTTTTCGCCATGCGCGACGCCTCGATCAACGCGTTCGCGTTGCCCGGCGGCTTCATCGGCGTCCATACCGGCCTGATCACCGCTTCGGACAGCGAATCCGAGATCGCATCGGTGCTCGGCCACGAAATCGCCCACGTCACGCAGCGCCACATCGCGCGCCAGATCGGCATCCAGAAGCAGATGCAGATTCCGATGATGATCGCGATGGCCGCGGCGATGCTGCTCGGGCGCTCGCGGCCGGACATCGCGAGCGGGGCCAGCGCCGCAGTGCAGGCGGGCGCGGTCCAGACCCAGCTCGCGTACAGCCGCGACTTCGAGCGCGAGGCCGACCGTCTCGGTTTCCAGGCGCTCAATGGCTCGGGATTCGACGTGCGCGCGATGGCGGATTTCTTCGAGAAGATGCAGCGCTACACACGGCTCCAGGACAGCGGGGCCGTGCCCACCTACCTGCGCAGCCATCCGGTGACCACGGACCGCATTTCGGACGCCCAGGCGCGCGCCCAGGGCATGCCGTTCCGGCCGCATGTGGATACCCTGGAGTACCACCTGGTGCGCGCGAAGCTGCGCGCCGAATCGATGGACCCCGCCGACGCCGTGAAAACGTTCACCACCGCCGTCAGTGACCGGCGCTTCGCCAACGAGCCGGGTGCGCGTTACGGCCTCGCGGTCGCCTATATGCGCGCGAAGGAGTACAAGCGCGCCGAGGCCGAAGTCGCGCTGCTGCGCGCGGGCAAGGCCGATAGCCCGATGATCGATACGCTGGCGGCGCGCGCGCGCGTCGCGCAGGGCGACGCGGCGGGCGCCCTCGCGCTGCTCAAATCCACGCTCGGGCGCTATCCGCACCGGCGCTCGGCTCTCTACGCGATGCTCGATGTTCTGCAGAACCTCGGACGCTATGACGGCGTGCTCGCGGCGGTGGCCGAACCGCTGCGCCTTTATCCGCGCGACTCCAGGCTGTACGAGGCGCGCGCGCGCGCCTACGCCGGGCTGGGCAAGCGCCTGCTGCAGCACGAAGCGCAGGCCGAGGTGTACCAGCTGCAGGGAAACCTGGCGTCGGCAATCGAGCAATTGCAGTTCGCGCAGGGCGCCGGGGACGGCAACTTCTACGAAATGTCCGTGGTGGATGCGCGCCTGAAGGAGCTGCGCGCCGAGCACGCACGCGAAATGAAGGAATCCAAGCGGCCTTTCTAGCCGCGGCCGCCGTCCGGACTATTTCAGCGGCGCTTCAAAGTACGCCTCGTACAGCAGGTCGAAGGTCTTTTCCGCCTCGGCCAGCAGTTCGTCGTCGTTCGCCGAGCGGCGCGCGGCGCCCTGCAGCAGCGTCTGCACGCCGGCCGCTTCCGGCACCGGCTTTTCGCGCACTTCGAGAAAATGCACGATCGTGCCGATCCTGGCGAGCGCCGCGTTTTTCGCCAGGCCAAAGCGCTCCAGCATGACTTCGAAGGTCACCTGCGTGGCGCTATTACCGAAGCGCGCGCCCTCGAAAGCGAACCCGAGTGCGCTGGCGGGGCAGGCCTGTCCCTTGTCCAGCCAGAGCACATTGCCCTCGGGGTCGACGAAGCGCCGTATCAGCCATGCGCAGGCGAGCCGGTCGGCCCAGGGGGGGCGGCGCGTCGCCCAGACACGCCGCAGCAGGACTTCTTCCGGGCCGCCGCGTTCTTGCGTTTGCGCGGGAAACAGCAGCTTGCGCACCGCCGCCTCGGCCGCGGCGAGTGCGTCGCGCGCGCGGCCCTGCACTTCGCTCGGGAAAAAGTCGAGCGCGGTGATCGCGTCGAGCTCGCGGCGCTGCTTGTGCAGCACGCGAACGATCGCGCTCGGATCGGCGATGCCGAAGCCGATCTTCAGGCTCTCGACGTTCTTGATCAGTTCGGTATAGCGCGACGAGCGGTCGAACAGGCCGCGAAACGCAGCCTGCTGCGCTTCCGACAGCGGCACGACCTGCACCACCTGCGCCACGCCCGCGCCCTTGGCGATGTATTCCGCCAGGTGCTCGAGCCCCTGGCGGCTGCCGGCGGAGTCGGGCAGCAGGTAGGCGCCCTCGCGCATGACCGCGGCGCCGAGGGATTCCAGCGTGCGCAGCATCCGCATGCGCGCGGCCGGATCTTCGGTGGGCAGGCTCGCGATCAGCACGAGCCAGCGGCCGAACTCAGCAGGCGGCGGTTTGCTCATCGGCTTCATGATAGCCCAGGCGTCCCGGAGAACAGTCCGGTTCCGGCACTTGGCGCAGCCGGGAAGGCTAGGGCGCGATGCCGGCGTTTCCGCGAACGCCGATCAGGCGCGGCCGATTGGGGCGGGGCGGTGCGATGGTTTTCCTGTCCTTCAGGTAGCGCGCCACCACGTCCCAGACGGGTTCGCCCTGCGGGTTTTCCGCGACCGAAGCCCAGCCCGCGAGCCGGTAGCGCTTGTCGGCCCCGATCGGATTTCCCTTGATTCGGATATCCGAAATGCGCGCACCCATCGCGGCCCCGGGATTGCACGCGTAGGTCATTCCGCCGACACGCACCATGTCGCCGCCTTGCTGCAGGTAGGGGTCGGGATTGAACAGGTTGTCGCAGACGTCCTCGAGGATCGCCTTGATGTCGGCGCCGGTCGGCTCGCTGAGCGTGGTCTGCGGATAGGTGATCGCGGTCTGGTCCATCAGGTCTTCGAAGGCGATCGCATCCCCGGGCAGCAGCGTGGTGCCCCAGCGGAAACCCGGCGAAAACGCGATCTCTGCGCCCTTGACCTGCATCAGCGCATCGAGCATGACCTGGTCCCAGCTGCCGTTGAAATTGCCGCGCCGGTAGAGCAGGCCCTCGGTGACCGCGAGGCGCTCTTCGAGCTTTGCCTTGAACGGCGCGCGGCTGCGCTCAATCAGCGCCGTCATGGCCGGGTCCGCCGGCAGCAGGTTCGAAAATACCGGCAACAGCCGGTAGCGGAATCCGTCGACGCGTCCGCCTTTCACGTCGAGATCGAGCAGCGCGAGGAATTTTCCGTTCGAGCCTGCGTTGGTGACGATCGTCTGGCCGCCGGCGTTGCGCACCACCAGCGGCAGCGGCACGCCGTCGTGGGTGTGGCCGCCGAGGATCGCGTCGATGCCGCGCACGCGCCCGGCAAGCTTCACGTCGACATCCATGCCGTTGTGCGAGAGCAGGACCACCGCCCGGGCACCTTGCGCGCGCGCCTCGTCGACCGTCTTCTGCAGCTCCGCCTCGCGGATGCCGAAGGTCCAGTCCGCGACGAAATGCCGCGGATTGGCGATCGGGGTGTAGGGGAAGGCCTGCCCGATCACGGCGACCGGCACGCCGTTCACCTGGCGCATTGTCCAGCCCTTGAACACGGGATCTTCGAAGTCGGCGGTGCGGATGTTCTGTGCGAGGAATTCGATTCCGCCGGCGAAGTCGCGCTCGACCACCTCCTGGACGCGCTTCGCGCCGTAGGTGAACTCCCAATGCGCCGTCATGATGTCGACGCCGAGCAGCTTTTGCGCGTCGATCATGTCCTGTCCGCGCGTCCAGAGCGACACCGCGGAGCCTTGCCAGGTATCGCCGCCGTCGAGCAGCAGCGCCTGCGGGCGCGAAGCGCGCAGGCGGCGGATCAGGGTCGCGAGGTGCGCGAAGCCGCCGGCCTTGCCGTAGGTGCGCGCGGCCTGCGCGAAGTCGAGATAGGTGAACGCATGTGCCTGCAATGTGCCCGGCCGCAGTCCCGCCTGCTTCAGCAGGTGTTCGCCCACGAGGTGCGGCGCGCGGCCGGCCGCCGCGCCGATGCCGATATTGGTGCTCGGCTCGCGGAAATAGACCGGCAGCAGCTGCGCATGGCAGTCGGTGAAGTGCAGCAGGCTGACGTTGCCGAACGGCGGCGGGTCGTAGAGCTCGGCGGCGGCCCGGGCCGCGCTCAGCCCCGGCCGCAGGGAAGCGCCCGCCGCTGCGGCCAGTCCGACGAGACGGAGAAATTCCCGCCGTTGCAAGCTACTGATTGACCGGCGAGGCCGGGTCGAGCAGCAACCCGACGAGGTCCTTGATCTGCTGCTCGTTCAGCGTGCCCGCGTGGCCCAGGCGCGGCATCTGCGAGCAGACGTTGTAGGCCTTGGAGTTGTAGATCCGGCCGTAGGCGTATTTCTGCATCTCGGCGCTCGTGCCGCGCAGCTTGCCAAAGCCAGCGAGGCTCGGACCCAGCGTGCCGTGCGCCGGCTCCTTGGGCGAGAGCTGGTGGCAGTTGTAGCAGCTTCCGCCGTCCTGCACGCCGGGCTTGTCGCTCCACATCGAGCCGCGGCCGCTCTGTGCGACGCGTTCGCCGCGCCTCCAGTCGCCGATCAGGTTGCCCTGGGGAAACGGGATCGCTTTTAATTGCGCTTCCTCGAGCGGCTTCGCGAGCGCCTCGGGAGGATTGTCCGCATGCAGATTGCACAGGCGCTGCACCGCGTCGAGTTCGATTCGATCCATCTTGGCCTGGCCGCGCTCGTGGAAATCATGCTTGAGCACCGCCGTGATCCTGTCGAGGTCGCCGGCCGTCACCTCCGGCCGCTCGCCGATCGTCGCGGGCGCGGCGCAGGCCGCGAGCGTGGCAGCGAAGCACAGCAGCAGGGAATGTCGCATCGCTGTCTCCCGCTAGCGCTTGATGGCCGGACCGCGGTAGGACTCGCCCGCGGCCGTGGCCATCATGTATGCGATCAGGGCGATCGTCGTGTCGGAGCCGAATGTCGGCTCAGGCATGCGCATCTGCCGGTAGCAGTCGTTCATGCGCCACTGCAAGGTCACGAACGAACTGGTGGACACCCGGTAGGCGGGCCAGGTGGCCATCAGGGGCCTGGCGTACTGGGGATTACTCAGTACCGGCAGGTCGGACATGCGGATGCGCTTGCCTTCCTCGCCGTGGCAGGACGCGCAGGAAAAGTCCCAGGCCCCGGCGCGGTGGAAAAAAAGCTTCCGGCCGAGTTCGTAGGCTTCCTGCTCCTTCAGGTGCGTCCTGCCCGGTGCGATCTTCATGCCGTTCGACTGCCGCGCGATGTAGGCCGACAGATATTCCATTTCGGAGGGCCTGTCCGCATTGCCGAATACGCGCTTGGTCGCTTCCTCGCGGCTGCGGCCCTGGAGGGTCGTCATGCAGTACAGGAGCCGCGCTTCGAGATCCATCACACGGTCGGCGTCGGCAAAGTGGCGCGGCAGCCCCGCATAGGCGCCTTTCAGCACGCCCGGCCCTTGCCCGAGGTCGCAACGTTCGAGCGACGCGTTCTTCGGCCCTTGCGGCTTCTTCCAGAGTTCTTCGCCGCCCAGCTCGAACAGTTCCACGGGCGCGTTCTCGAGCGCCATCCGCTGGTATTCGGCATACGGCGACTGCTGCGCGAGCGCAGGCGCCGCCGCAAGCGCAAACACCAGTCCCAGCTTGAATTTCATCGCCACCCTCTCCAAGGTCCCCCGCGATCAGGCAACCGCGGACTCAATGCTGGTGGATTCACCCTTGTTGTCGAGCCAGCTGACCTCGATCTTGTCGCCCTTCGCGCCGCCCTTGATGCGGAAGGAGAACACCGGATTGCGCGACACCGCCTGGCTGGTCTCGGCCTCCACCACGACCTTGCCGTTCAGCTTGACGGTGACGATCTGGATGAAGTGGAGCGGGACGATCTTGCCGTCGGCGTCCTTGCGCTGCCCGGTTTCCATCGGGTGCGTCATCAGTACGCGTACGTCGGTGAATCCCGTGCCCTGGGTCGCGCGCATTCTCATGGGGCCTGCTGCCATGTTCTCCTCCTATCCGCCGCAACCGCCGATGGTGACCTTGACTTCCCTGGTCGCCATGAACGTCTTGCCGCCCGCCCAGGCGACGACGCGCAAATCCGCGGTCTCGCCCATCTTCACGTTCAGCTTCGCGTAAGGCAGCGCGCCTTCCTTGAAGTCGAATCTGCCCGCGAGCGGGAACGGGTTTTTCTCGACCAGCACCGCAATCGCCGTGGTTCCCGGCAGATTGCTCGCGACCTCGACCGGCACCACGGCGCCGTTCTCGGCGATCTGCGGCGCTTCGATCACGATCGCCGTGCTCGGCACGGCGCCCGTCGCTCCCAGCCCTTTGAGCGCATCGGCCACGGTCTTCGCGCCGAACGCGTCCTTGTTCCAGGTCGCGGCCAGTGCGAGCAGGGGCCTGCATAGTCCGGCCACGAATCCGGCTGCGAGTAGGCTTGTCCTCTGTATAAATCGCCTGCGTTGCTGAAGCATTCCCGATTCTCCGACTGTAGGTGTGTGGATAGTAAAGCATGTCGCATCCGGGGAGATAAACTGTTTCCCTTCATGGTGAAGGGGGATGATCTTGCCCGGACTGGTCGCGCCGCACGGAGGGAAGGGCCTCAGGCCCCTGATGCTGTCGGGCGCGGCGCTCGCCGCGGAACTTGCCCGGGCAAGGGGGCTGCCGGTCGTACGCGTCAGTTCGCGCGAGAAAGGCGACCTGATCATGCTCGGCATCGGCGGGTTCACGCCGCTGGACGGCTTCATGACGCGCGCCGACTGGCTGGGTGTTTGCGACCGCCATCGCACCGCCAGCGGCCTGTTCTGGCCCATTCCGATCACGCTTTCCGCCCCTGCCGCGCAGGCCGATGCCATCCGGCCGGGCTCCGACATCGCATTGGCGGACCCCGACGATGGCGCGCTGCTCGCAACCATGACGGTGAGCGAGAAATACGCGATCGACAAGGCGAAGGAATGCCAGGCGGTATTCCGCACGGCCGACCCCGCCCATCCCGGCGTGGCGATGGTGATGCAGCAGCCCGAAGTGAACCTCGCCGGACCCGTCAAGGTGCTTTCCGACGGCGGCTTCAAGGAGAGATACGGCACGCTGTTCATGACGCCGGCCGAGACGCGCGCCGAGTTCGAGCGCCTGGGATGGTCTCGCGTCGCGGCCTTCCAGACGCGCAATCCGATGCATCGCTCGCATGAGTACCTGGCCAAGACCGCGATCGAGGTCTGCGACGGCGTGCTGGTGCATTCTCTGCTCGGCAGCCTGAAAACGGGCGACATACCGGCCGAAGTGCGCACGCGCGTGATTTCGGTGCTGATCGAGAAGTACTTCCACGCGGGCACGGTCGTGCAGGCAGGCTACCCGCTCGACATGCGCTACGCCGGCCCGCGCGAGGCGCTGCTGCACGCGCTGTTCCGGCAGAACTACGGTTGCTCGCACCTGATCGTCGGGCGCGACCATGCGGGCGTCGGCAGCTACTACGGCCCGTTCGACGCGCACCGCATCTTCGACGAGATCCCGGCCGATGCGCTGCAGACGCGCCCGATCAGGATCGGCGTGACCTTCTGGTGCCATCGCTGCTACGGCATGGCCTCGGACCGCACCTGTCCGCACGCGGACGCCGACCGGCTGCAGGTCTCCGGAACGCAGTTGCGCAAGTGGCTCGAGAAGGGAAGCCCCGTGCCGCCGGAATTCAGCCGCCCCGAGGTGCTCGAGATCCTGCGCGAGTACTACGCGACGATCGAGAAGGGCGGCTAAAGCGCCGGCCCGACGTGCCGGCCGACTTCTGCTACTTCTGCTCCAGCACCCAGGCCACGATGCGGCGCAGGTCCGCGTCCTGGATCGCCGCGTTCGGCGGCATTGGTACCGCGCCCCAGACACCCTGACCCCCGCTGCGAATCTTGGTCGCAAGACGCGCCGGCGCGTCGCGGTCGCTGCCGTATTTCGCCGCGACCTCCCGAAAAGACGGCCCGACGACGCGCTTGTCCGGTGCATGGCATCCGTTGCAGGCGTTCGCATTGAGCAGCGTCTGGATGGGATCGTCGCCGCTGGCGGCCAGCGTGTCGGGCGAGGGCGCGGGCGGCGGCTGGTCGCGGTTGTAGTAGACCGCCAGGTACTCGAGGATCGCGCGCATCTCCTCGTCGGTCATCGGCGTGCCGCGCTCCTTCATGTTGCGCAGGTTGTCGCCCCATTCGCCGGGCGAGAGCCGCGCGCGCCGGATGTGCTGCAGCTCGTGGCAGATCTTGCACTTGTTCTCGGTGAGGGTGCTGCCCGGCCCGGAGATGAGCCGGTCCTCCTGCGCGAGCGCGCCGGCGCAGCACAGGGCGGCGGCGAGCGCCGCCGCCCGGATCGCATCAGGCCGGGACAACCATGACCCCCACCCGGTGGATGCCGTTCCAGAAATAGCCGAGCGGGTTCCAATACGGCGTGATCGGCTGCACGTTGCCGCGGTCGTCGGCCGCGCGCGCGAGGACCGTCAGATAGCCGAAGCGCTGCGGCACGTGGTCGTAGCTGAACGTGCGCCAGGCGTATTTGTCGCGCTCGCGCTCGAGCTCCGCGCGATGCCAGGTGAGGCCTTCGTCGAACGAGACGTCCACGCGGGCCACCGAGCCTTCGCCGACCCAGGCCTTGCCGCGCACGGTGATGCGCTCGCCGCCCTTGAACGGCTGGTCAGGCGCCGGGAACGTGATCATCGACTTGACCGGCCAGGCCTGCGTGGAGACGGTATCGGGCGGCATTTTTTCGCCGGGCTTCACCGGCCACTTCGGCGTCACATAGCTGCTCGTCATGTAGGTGCCCTTGAACGGCGCATCGAGGACCGTGAGGGACTGCAGCCATTTGGTCGACGCCGAGCCGACCCAGCCCGGCACGACCAGGCGCAGCGGATAGCCGTGAACTTTGGGCAAGGGGCCGCTGTTCATCGCCCAGGCGACGAGCGTGTTCTCGTCCATCGCCTTGGACATCGGGATGGAGCGGATCACCGGCGCCGCGGTCGCCACCGCGCCGGGATCGCCGCCCTGGCCGGCGACGTGGGCGGCGTCGCCCTTCAGCCCCGCTGCCGCAAGGACATCCTTTAGCCGTACACCGGTCCAGACCGGACAGCTCATGCCGCCCGTCGGTCCCCAGGGCGTGCCGCTCGCCTGGGGGAGATAATTCGTGCGCCCCGCGCCCGCGCACTCGAGCATGCCGGCCACGGTCACCGTGGGAAATGCCTTCTGCAGTTCCGCCACCGTGAAGCTGAGTTCCTTGTCGACCAGTCCCTTGACGGTCAGCCGGTGCGTGGTGATATCCAGGTCGGGCGTCAACAGGTTGTTGCGCACGAAGACCCGGTCGGTCGGCGTGAACTCGAAGTTCTGTTCGAACGCCGGCACGCTGCCGGTGAGCGGGCGCTCGGAGTGGTACTGCATCGCCGGCACTTTTCCGGCCTTGATCGCTTCGTTGGTCACGGTTCCCGGCGGCGCTGCCGGTGCGGGCGCGGCCTGTGCCAGCGCTTCGCGCAGCGTTGCGGATTCGCCGAGGGCGGCGAGGGTGCCGGCGCCGGCCGCTCCGGCCAGGAACCTGCGGCGCGATTCGTCGGTTTTTTTGGGACTATCCATATGCACCTCCTGAGGCCATCACCGGCCGCCGGCCTCCTTCAATTGCTGCAGGGCGGCAAGGCGGTCTTTGGCAAACATCACGAAATTGCTGACCAGCTTCGAGTAGAACTTCTGTTTAGCGTAAACGAGCGCGAGGTTCCTGACTAGGCGCGGCGCGAGCGGAATGCCGACCAGCAGTCCCAGGTGTGTTTCCTTGAGCACGGTCGCGCGCGACATGATGGCAAATCCCCTTCCCGTGGCCGCGACACCCTTAAGCGCTTCCGGGCTGCCCAGCTCCATGACCGGCTGCAGCGCCTCCGGGGGAAGGCCGATCTTCTGCAGGTAGCGGTCGCTGACTTCGCGGGTGCCGGAGCCGGGTTCCCGACAGATGTAGGCATGCTGCGCGAGCAGGGCGGGCGGGATTGCGCCCAGCTTCGCCAGCGGATGCGTCGGCGCGCAAACCACCAGCAGTTCGTCTTCGCACAGGATCTCCGTGACCAGCGACGGCAGCAGCGAATCGCCCTCGATGAAGCCGATGTCCAGGCTGTATTCTGCGACCTGGTTCTGCACTGTCTCGGAGTTCGCCACCAGCAGCCGCGGCACCACCCCCGGATAGTGCGCATTGAACTCGCCGAGCACCTGCGGCAGCAGGTATTCGGCGATGGTCATGCTCGCGCCGATCAGCAGCGGCCCGATGATCTGGCCGGTCATATCCTTCAGGCGCGCATCCATTTCCGCCGACAGGCCGAGGATGCGCTCGGCGTACTCGAGCGCGACGGCGCCGGCCGGGGTCAGCGAGATGCGGCCCTGCGCTCGGTCGAAGAGCCGCGTGCCCAGGTGCTCTTCCAGTTGCTTGATCTGGAAGGTGACCGCGGGCTGGGTCATGAACAGCGTTTCCGCCGCCTTGGTGAACGACAAATGCTTCGCCACTGCGTGGAAGACCTGCAGGCGACGATCGGCCATGTTGCTCCCTGCATCGATCCTGGGGCGCTAGGGTAGCAAACCCCAACGGCGCGAGGCGGGCTTCGGCTTCCACCCCGGGACGCGTCGTTATAGAGTAGGCGGGTCGCGCCGCCAACAGCAAGTTTTGTGGGGGGGTCATGGTTGCGTTCCTGCGCTTATGTCGCCTGCTGCTGCCCGCAGTCGGCCTGCTCCTGCTGTCTGGGCAGCCGCTGCATGCCCAGTCGCCCGAGCTCCTTCAGCTCATGGGTGAAATCAAGGCCAAGATCGAAGTTGGGGGTTGGGACGTGTCGCGCGGCGAGCAATGCACGCCGCAGATGTTCGACATGGCCAAGCAGGGCATCCAGGCGAATGAATTCACTCAGCTGATGAACCGCGTGGTGGTCGGGCCGCTCGAGGTCGGCGCGAAGATTGCTGCCGGCGCGCTCGGCGTGCCGGGCGAGTTGATATCCACCTACAGCCTCGTGCGCTGCTACATGCAGGAAGCGAACTGGCAGGGGCTCAAGCGCTGCGTGGCGGGCGAAGCAATCGGTTATGCGATCGGCAAGGGCCTGGACAAGGCCGGGATCGACGGTCTGGAGAATGCGCTCGCCGGCGCAGGCTGGGACCAGGCCTTCGGCGCGCTTCGCGACGCGGTGGAGAGTTATCAGTCAACCCCGGAGAAACTCGACTGGAAGGCGACTGGCGACTGTGAGATCAAGGTCGATGCGGTCTGGGACAAGCACCGCGCGCCGGGCGCGGAAGGCGGATTCATCACGGTCTTTGTCAATGCCAACGAGTGCAAGTGCCGGGCGGCGAGCGATCTTGAGAGAGGAAGCATGCGCTTCCGGGTGCCAGTGCGGTACGCGAGCGCGGGCGCCGCCCAGCCGGGCTGGGCCGCGGACACCAATGGCGAAACGCGAGTCCGCGTGAAGTGCTGTAACAGGGGCGACGAGGGACGGGTGATGCACTACCGGCTCGATGGTGCTTTGTCGAAGATCGCGCGTGACCCGGTCGATCCACCTGCGAAACCGCCCGAGGCGCCGAAGCCTCCGCCGCCGCCCGCTCCGCCCGAGCCGCAGTGGAGCGACGCCAATCCCTGCCCCGAGTGCATGCCGTTCCTCGAACTCGCCGAGAAGCACCGCCTTGGCGCACTCGACTTCGAGGCCGAGATGCGCCGGGTGCAGGAGCGCCAGCGCGTCAACCGCGAGCGCCAGCGCGCGACCCAGCAGCGCATCGACCAGGTGAACAAGGAACTCGGCGGCCGCGAAGGCGAAGGCGGCAGCGCGACCGACCCCGATAGCGGCCTGACCACCGAGTCGATGACGCAGAAGGACGGTTCGGTGCGGATCACCGTTCGCGACCGCAACGACAGGCTGCTGAGCGAGCACACCCGCCAGCGCCGCGACCTTGCCAAGCTGCGCCAGCAGCTCGAAAGCGAGCAGGCGGAGCTCGCCCGGCTGAAAGCCGAAGAAGGCAAGCTCGCGAGCGAGCTCGACTATGCATCAAAGGGCCGCGATACGCAGCGCAAACTCGAAGCCGACGCGCGCGCGGCGCTGCATCAATGCGTGGAGGAGAAGTGCCGCAAGCGCGCTGGCGCGCAACCGCCGCAAACCGCGTGCGTGTTTCCGGCGGCACAGGCCGTCACCATTGGTCCGCGCGAGAAATTCGGCTACGGCGAGAATCAGAAGAGTGCGGAAGTCGGCCGCGCGGCGATAGGCCTTATCGGCGGGTTTCTCGGGGGCCGCGGCGGCGGCTCCGGCGTGAGCCCGCCGGCTGCGGCGGCCCCGCGCCTTGCTTCCGACCCGGTGCGCGACAAGCAGACGTTCACCGACGCGGCCACCGGTACCGCGATCAAGGTCGGCGGCCAGTACCGCCCGGACGGCAAACTCGTCGTCAGCGTGGACGTCGACAGTGCAAAGGACAAGGGCGTCGTACACCAGGCGGCGATGGAGCGCATGCAGCCGCTTGCGGACGGCAGCTGTGGCCGGCAAGTCGCCGAGCCGATCGAATGGCTGCATTACGCGATCTGGGAAGACTGGTGGGCAAAGATCCGCATCCAGCGCTACGAGAGCGTCGACGGCGGGCCCTGGCGCAGGACGCACGACAGCGGCTGGCAGGACTGGGGCAGCGGCACGCGGCTCCTCGGCAGCGGTACGCTGACTGCAGACCAGATTCCTGGCACAGCCTGGGGCTCGATGGGCGCGGACCGCGCGTTTGGCGGACCACGCGCGGCAGGCGCGGTGTTCGACCCCGGCAAGCCGCGGATGGTCGGCCAGCCTGCCGGCAATGAGCGCCTCGTCGTGCATGTCACGCAACCGGGCAAGGACCCGGTGACGACGGTGCCGTTTACGCTCTATCCGACCTATGGCGCCGATGGGCGCGTGAAATACTCGGACAAGGCGCCGGCCGCCGCGGCGGCGCGCTAGAGCGGTTCACCCGCCGGGCGAGCGCGTTTCCTTGCGGAAACGCGGGAGGCCGTGGATTGGCAGCAGGCAGCTCCTACGGCTTCTTTGGCGTCTTGTATTCGATTTCCTTCTGGAACGGTTCCCAGACGGTTTCGAATCCGACAAACCCCTTTTCGTTCGCCGGCTTTTGACGCGTCGTCAGGAAACGCGCCTTGCCGTCTGGAACCTTGGCGGGGGGCTGCTTGGGCTTCTCGTCGCTCATCAGTCACCTCTCTCCAGCTAAATCGGCCTCAAACGAGACGGGTCGATGTCCGGGCGTGCGGGGATCGCGCCGCCCGCTCTGATTTCCGCCTCGGTTGCATCCCGCACAGCCAGTATTTCGAGCGTGAAGACAACCGCTCTGCCGCAGAGCGGATTGTTGCCATCGACCGTCAGGGTCTCGTCGTCGAAGTGGGTCACCAGAAAGCTGCGGGTCTGCCCCTTGGCGTTCTCCATGAGGATGGAGGTGCCGACTTTTCGATACTCCTCGGGAACGTTCTCGATGCGATCGGTAAACACCAGCGACTCGTCCCGGATGCCGAAGATCTGGTTGCCGTCGATCACCACCTCGATGGTGTCGCCGGCGGACTTGCCTTGCAGCGCCATGTGCACCGAAGGAGCCAGGATCTCGTTGTGTCCGTGGACGTAGCCCAGAGGGAACTCGACCTGGGTGACGACGTGGCCCGTTTTCCGGTCGGTGACCTTGTAGGTCAGCTCGACGAACTTGCCGTCGCGGATGATTTCAGAAGATGGACGCACCGAAAATCCTGACCTTTCCCTCCTCGTAGCCGAGGACAAGCCGGCCGAGCCATTCGCCCGGCTTCCTGGTGCTTTTCTGCCGGTAGAGGACCGTCACATGCTGGCCGCGGCGGATGATGCCGAGCGCATCGATTTCTTCGGACAGGTTCCTCGCCAGCTCGCTGTTGGCGAACTGGTGGCCCGCGGCGACCTGGTCCATGGCAAGCGCGAAGGAACTGGAAAAATTCCTGACGAATTCCCCGTACTTGCCCTCGTTCGATGCCTTGACGAGGTCGCGCCACAGCGGCTTCGCCACGGCGAGGATCTCTTCGTCGGTTTTTTCAGTGATGTTCACCGAAGCGAGCGGTTGGAGCGCGACAGCGGCCATGCTATTTCTCTCCCACCAGGTGATAGCAGGGCGCCTTCTCCATGGTGTACTCGCCGGTCGTCGGATCGCGGCGTGAAACCGTGAGCACGTGCCAGTTCGCGTCGTCCACCTTCATGGCGTCGCCCCGGTAGTAGTAGCCCGGCCACCGCGTTTCCTTGCGAAACAGCGTGTGGTGCGTGACGCACTCGGCGGCGCGATGACGGTGCTTCAATTCCCAAGCGCGCAGCAGTTCGTGAATGTCCTTGGCGGCAAGATTCTCGAGGTCTTCCTCCATGATCATGAGCTTCTTCAGGCCGATATTCAGGAGCTTTTCATTGGTCATATAGCTGACCGTGACGCCGCCGCAATACTCGTCCATCAGTTTCTGCAGGCGGTCCAGGCCCTGCTTGGGATTGATGTAGTGCGGATTGACATCACCGGCCACGATGGCATTGCGGTAGACCCGGTAGTGCTCCAGCGGCTTGAAGATCTCCTCTTTCCGGCGCCGGATCTGCTCGTCGGAGACGCGGATGCCTTCGGCCTTGCCGTCGTCGATGTATTTGCAGGCGGCCTTCGCGGCAAGACGGCCCTCGGTGAACGACCCCGATGAGAAGGCATGCGGCGTGCCGCCGACCGCGTCACCGGCGCCGAAGAGGCCCTCGATCGTCGTCATGCGGTTGTAGCCCCAGAAATACTCGGGCGGGGAGACATCCTCGGGACCCGAGCACCAGGCGCCCGAGCAGGTCGCGTGAGAGCCCATGACGTAGGGCTCGGAGGTGGTCAGCTCGGGATTCTCGTTCTTGGGGTCCACGTCGGTCGCGGCCCATAGAACCGCCTGGCCGACGGTCATGCCGAGGAAGTTCTCCCAGCCGACTTCTTCCAGATGCGGATCCTGGAACGCGCGCATGGTCACCATGTGAATGGGCCCGCGGCCGGCATTCACTTCCTGGATGATGCAATGGTTGCGCAGGCAAGTCGGAATCGGCCGGTGCGTAAGGTGCGAAACCTCCGGATCCAGGTATTCCTTGCCGACCATTTTCTGCAGATCGGGGAACCACTTGGATTCGTATTCCTCGCCCAGACAATTCTGCGTATAGGTCTTCAGGTGCAGGAAGTACGCGCCGACCGGGCCGTAGCCGTCCTTGAAGCGTGCCAGCACGATGCGGTTTTCCATCTGCGTCATCTTGGCGCCGGCATTGATCATCAGGCCGTAGGCGGACGCGGAGGACCAGGGCGCATACCAGGTGCGGCCGGAACCTTCGCCCACCGAGCGCGGCTTGAAGATGTTGGAGGCGCCGCCCGCGCCGCAGATCACGGTTTTCGACTTGAAGACATGGTAGTTGCCCGTGCGCACGTTGAAGCCGACGGCGCCGGCGACCCGGTTCTCCTTGGCGTCGTCCATCAGCAGGTGGGTGACGCAGATGCGATTGAAGACCTTGTCCGCCGATTTCTTGGCGGCCTCGGCGACGATCGGCTTGTAGGACTCGCCGTGAATCATGATCTGCCAGCGGCCTTCACGCAGGTAGCGCCCGGTTTTCGGGTCCTTCATGATGGGCAGGCCCCACTCCTCGAACTGGTGCACCGTGGAGTCGACGTGGCGGGCCAT
>Ga0315910_10001971_pt1 | contig 18434 bp, 17 predicted proteins | sample EdamamesoilMG_FD_204470 | JGI IMG/M metagenome (GOLD analysis project Ga0315910, IMG submission 204470) | Garden soil microbial communities collected in Santa Monica, California, United States - Edamame soil | ecosystem: Environmental > Terrestrial > Soil > Garden | place: USA: California...
CGAATCAGTTGCTCTACCAGCTGAGCTACATCAGCCCGGCGCAGCGAAGGGAATTAAATCAAGGAGATGGTAACATGGCGCGCCGTTTTCCGGACCGGCGCGCGCGAGGATTCACGTGAGGAATTGCCTGCTTGGACTGCTGTTTGCCTGCCCGCTGCTCGCCAGCCTGCCGGCGAGCGCCGACGAAGAATCGGTCAAGCGCGCCTTGCGCGCGCGGCTGCCCGGCATGACCATCGAAAGCGTCAAGCTGACGCCCTTTGCCGGGCTCTACGAAGTCATGGTGGACGGGGAGATCGTCTACACCGACGACAAGACCGAGTACTTCTTCAGCGGCAACGTCTTCGACATCCGCAGCCTGCCGCCGCGCAACCTGACCGAGGGCAATGCGCGGCGCGCGGTCGTGGGCGTGCTCGCCAATGCGGCGCGCGACGTCGCCATCAAGCGCGTACGCGGCGGCGGCAAGCGCGTGCTCTACACCTTCGAGGACCCCAACTGCTCGTTCTGCAAGGCGCTGCACCTCGAACTTGGCAAGCTCGACAACGTCACGATCTATACCTTTCCCACGCCGATCCTCTCGCTCGATTCGGCCGAAAAATCCGTCGCTGCATGGTGTTCCGCCGACCGCGCCGCGGCATGGGACACATTGATGTCGGGGGGCAAACTGCCGGGCGGCGTCCCCGAGTGCGCAAACCCGCTGGAGAAGGTCGCCGCGCTGGCCAAGCGCCTGGACATCTCCAGCACGCCTGTCGTGTTCCTTGGCGACGGCCGCCGGATCAACGGTTTCGTGGCCCTCGACCGGTTGGAAAAGGCCCTCGATTCGCCGGAATGACCAGTGCGTGCCGCCGTGACGGATTTGGCACTGCAGCAGAACCAGAGCCGTCCCGTAACGCAATGACTACCGCCGATGCCGGCCGGCCGACCTTTCGTCGCCTTGCCTGCCCCGGTTTCCGCACGCAGGGCTAATCTTCAAGGGGGAAATAGGCATGAAAACATCATCCAAGGGGTTCTCGCTCATCGAACTGCTGGTGGTCCTTGCGATCATCGGCATTCTGGTCGCGATCGCGGTTCCCAGCTACGACGCCTACCTGCGCCGCGGCAGCCGCGCGGCGGCACAGGCGTTCATGATGCAAGTCTCGGGCAAGCAGGCGCAGTACCTGCTCGACGCGCGCAACTATGCGATCGGCGCGACAGCAGTGGCCGACCTGGGACTCGCCGTGCCGCCAGAAGTGTCGCCGTTCTATACCGTGGCGGTGGAAAACTCCACCGGCGGCACCACCGTGAGCGTCCCGCCCTCGTTTCGCGTGCGGGCAACCCCGATCACCGGCACGCGCCAGGCATCCGACGGCGAACTCATCCTCAGCCATAACGGCACGAAAACACGCGGCGGGGCCGCTGGATGGTAAACGCGTCCACCGCAATTCGGCTGCGTCTTTGCTCCGGTCCGCGCGCGAGGCGCGGCTTGCGGCGGGCGCGCGGCTTCACGCTGACCGAACTCATGATCGTGGTCGCGGTTTTCGCGGTGCTGGTCTCGCTCGCGCTGCCCAGCTACAACCAGTTCGTGCGCAATCAGCGCGTCAAGACGGCCAGTTTCGACCTGTTCTCGAGTCTGGTGCAGGCACGCAGCGATGCCATCGTCCGCAACGCCTCGATCACTGTTGCGCCGGTCTCGAGCAACTGGGCCAATGGCTGGACCGTGACTGACGCGGGCGGAACCGTGCTGCGACAGCAGCAGGCCCTCGCCGCCGTAACCCTCACCGGCCCCACCAGCGTGATCTACAACGGCAGCGGACGCTTGAGTTCCGCGAGTGGTTCCTTCGAGCTCACCGCCACCGGCAGCAGCATTACCACGCGCTGCATCACCATCGACCTGAGCGGCCGTCCCGTGACAAAGGCTGAAGCATGCTGATCCTTGCCCCCTGCAGCACCGGTCGCGCGGCGCGCAGCCGCGGTGTGACCATGATCGAAGTGCTGGTCGCGCTGCTCATCCTCACGGTCGGGCTGCTTGGCGTGGCCGGCCTGCAGGCGCGCATGCAGACCGCGGAAATCGAGTCTTTCCAGCGCGCGCAGGCGATCGTGCTGCTGCAGGACATGGTGGATCGAATCAACGCCAACCGGGTCAACGCGGCCAGCTATGCCACGGGCAGCGTGACGCTCGGCACCGGCACCACCCTCGATTGCAGCTCGCCAGCGACCGTGATGCTGAAGGACAAGTGCGAGTGGAGCGCGGCGATGGTCGGCTCCGCCGAGACCCAGTCGAGCGGCACCATCAAGATCGGCGCGATGAACGAAGCGCGCGGCTGCATCACCGTCCCGGTGGCGACCATGCCGCGCGAGGTGGTGGTCGCCGTCGTCTGGCAGGGCATCGCCTCGACGGTGGTTCCCACGGCCACGACCTGCGGATCGGGCGAAGCCGCCTACGGCTCGGACGGCAAGCTGCGGCGCGCGCTGGTCGCGCGCGTCAAGATCGCCTGCCTTCAGAACAATCCGACCACCGGCGCATGCGTGACGCTATGACCCGGCGCATCGGAGCCGCGGTGCAGCACCGTTTCAGGTCGCGCATGGCGGGGCTGTCGCTCATCGAGCTGATGATCTCGATCACGCTCGGCCTGATGATCCTTTCGGGCGTCGCCATCGTGTTCACCAACACCAGCGCGGCGCGCAACGAAGTCGAACGCACCAGCCGGCAGATCGAGAATGGCCGCTACGCGATCGAAGTGCTCTCCGACGAGTTGCGCCTCGCCGGCTTCTTCGGCGAACTGAATGTCGCCGGGGTGTCTGCGCCGGGGGCGATGCCCACGAATCAGTGCTCGGTTACCACCACCGACTGGCAGGATACGGCAGGGCAACTATCATGGATCCGGCTGCATGTGCAGGGTTGGGCCAACGGCACCGGTTTCGACCAGACCACCTGTGCGCTGCAAAATCACAAGGCCGGCACCGACATCCTGCTGGTGCGCCGCGTGCGCACCTGCGCGGCGGGCAGTTCGGGCTGCGCGGCGGCGATTTCCGGCCGCGGCTACCTTCAGGTATCGCTGTGCGCCACCGAACCAGGGAATGTTACGCACAAGCTCGGCAACCTGGGCAGCACGACCTTCGACCTGACGAAAAAGGATTGCAGCACTGCCGCCGACCTGCGCCGGTATTTCGTGCACATCTACTACATCAGCACGGATAACGGCGCCGGGGTCACGGTACCGACGCTCAAGCAGATCGAGATGGACGGCAGCAGCTGGGTGACCACGCCGCTGGTCGAGGGCATCGAGGAACTCAAGGTCGAATACGGCGTCGACACCAACACCGACGGCGCCCCCGACAGCTACGTGGCCACGCCGGCGTCGCTGGCCGACTGGACCAACGTGGTGGCGGTCCAGGTCCACCTGCTCGCGCGCAACCTGGAAGCGTCGCCCGGCTACACGGACACCAAGACCTACACGCTGGGCGGGACCACGTTCACGCCGGGCGGGAGCTTCCGCCGGCACGTGTACAGCAGCCTGGTGCGGCTCAACAATCCTTCGGGAAGGCAGGACAGGCCATGACCCAATCACGTCGTACGCAGCGCGGCGCGACCCTGCTCGTCGCACTGATCATGCTGGTGCTGCTCACCATGTTCGCGATCAGCTCGCTCAACACCTCCAACACCAACCTGCGGGTGGTGGGCAACATGCAGGCGCGAACCGAGGCGTCGAACGTCGCGCAGGAAGCGATCGAGACCACCCTCAGCTCGACGCAGTTCATCAGCAACCCGACCAACGCAATCGCCAGCCCCTGCGGCGCCGCGAACACGCTTTGCACCGACATCAACGGCGACAGCGTCAACGACTACACCACCGTGCTCAGTCCGGCGCCCAGGTGCGTCACCGTCAAGCCGATCAAGAACGCCCAGCTCAACCTGACCAATACCGAGGACCTCGGCTGCTCGGCCGGTCAGGCGCAGAGTTTCGGCGTCTCGGGCACGGTGGCCGGCGACTCCCTGTGCTCGAACACGGTCTGGGAAATCAACGCGGTCACCTCCGGCGCCGGCTCGGGCGCCTCGGTCACAGTCACCCAGGGCATCGGCGTGCGCATCAGCACCGACGACGCCGGCTCCTCCTGCTCGTAGCGCCCCTCACCCACCCGGGATACCCCATGGAATTCCTGCGCAAAGCTCTGTGTTCCACGCTCGCGTTCTCGCTGGCCTGGATGCCGATCCGCCAGGCGGCGGCCGAGGACATCGACCTGTTCGTGGGCGGCGGCGGCGGCGCGGCGACCAACCCGAACGTGCTGATCTTCATCGACAACAGCGCCAACTGGAACCGCAACGACCAGAACTGGCCCAACAACGAGAAGCAGGGCCAGTCGGAACTGCGTGCAATCAAGACCGTGGTCGGCGAGGCGACCGATAAGATCAACATCGGGCTGATGGAGTTCGGCTCGGGCTCCCCGGACGGCGCCTATGTGCGCTACCACATCCGCCAGATGACCAACACCAACAAGCTGGCATTCCAGGAGCTGATCGGCAACGACACCGGGTGCATGGTTGGCGGCGGCGCCGGAACGCCGACCACCAACAGCCTGACCGGGGGGCCGAACTGCATCCTGGAGAATTTCAAGGCCAACAACACTGAAATGACGAACTCCGCGTCGACGAACTACAGCGCGGGGCTGTTCGAGGTGTTCAAGTACTTTGGCGGCCACACCAAGCCCTCCCTGGCGCGCCAGGCCAATCCGAACGGCAGCACGCCGGTCGATTCGACGCACTTCGGCACGACCCGTTACAGCGGCGGATTTCCTGCGGACCAGATGGATCGCTCGGACGCCGCCGCGTACACCAACGTCGCGAAAACCATCTACAACCCGCCGATCAGCGCGTCGAGTTCCTGCGCCAAGAACTATCTCGTTTTCATCGGCAACGGCTTTCCCTCGCAGGACGCCGCGGGGACGCTGCTCTCCGGGGTCGGCGGCGTCGCGACCGAACTCGCGCAGCCGGTGTTCAACGTCGGCACCGTCACGCAGCAGGAAACAGTGGGCGTCAACGCAAGCTGCCTCACGAACGCCCAGTGCGTGGCGGCGGCCCAGGTCGCCGCGCCCGCACCCAACTACTCCGGCTGGACCTGCTCAGGCGGCACTCCGAGCAGCGGCACCCTCACTACGCTCGGGACCGACTCCGTTTGCAGGACGCCCGCCGCATGCGCGAGCGCGGCGGCGGCAAATCCCGCTTTCAGTGCGTATAACAGTTTCGTCTGTTCGGGCGGCACCACGGGCGGCGTGTCCACCGTAAACCTCGGCACCGATTCTGCCTGCCATACGCTTACTGAGTGCCAAACTGCCGCGCAAGCTGCCGCGACAGCGGCGGGTACCAGTGGCAGCTTTTCCGGCTACACCTGCACCACCGGGACGACGAATACCCTGACGACCCAAGCCTTGATCACCTACAGCAGTACCTGTACGACCGAAACGAGCTGTGCCGACCTCGCCCGGGCGGCCTTCCCCGGCTGGGACTCCTACTCCTGCGACAATGGTACGGGTGGCGGCGGCTGCACGGGCGGCACCAAGATCAACCGGGTCGCGACCGGGACCAGAAACGCCTGTCCCGGACCCACCAGCCTGCGCAACCGGACCATGCAGGGAACCTCCGTGTCCTGCTCGGACCCCAATTTCGTCGGTCAGACCATCCAGGGCACCAGCGCGGCCTGCCTGAGCAACCAGAACATGAATGCCCTGCGCGCGGTGACGAGCGTCATTCCGACCGGCACCAGCGCGGTGCCGCCGGCGTCGAAAGAGAACAAGGCCGACGAATGGGCCAAGTTCCTCTTCACGACCGACGTGAACGGGGAAGGCGGCCAGCAGAACGTGCAGACGTACACCATCGACGTGTTCAAGGACCACCAGGACGCGGACCAGACATCGCTGCTGCTGTCGATGGCGAAGTACGGCGGCGGCAAGTACTTCCAGGCGAGCAACGAGGCGGCGATCATCAACGCGCTGCGCCAGATCATGATCGAGATCCAGTCGGTGAACACGGTGTTCGCCGCGGCCTCGCTGCCGATCAACGCGACCAACCGGTCGCAGAACGAGAACCAGGTGTTCATCGGCATGTTCCGCCCGGATGGCGGCGCCAAGCCGCGCTGGTACGGCAACCTGAAGCGCTACCAGATCGCCCTGTTCGGCTCGGACGCGAAGCTCGCGGACGCCTCGGTCCCGCCCGCGGAGGCGGTCTCGACCACCACCGGCTTCATCCAGCCCTGCGCGAAGAGCTTCTGGACCTCCGGCAGCGGCACCTACTGGGATTTCTCCCCGGATAGCGGCGGCACCTGTTCCATCATCGCGGGCAGCACCTACTCCGACTCGCCCGACGGGCCGCAGGTGGAAAAAGGCGGCGCCGCCGAAGTCGTGCGCAAGGGCAATAATCCGCCCACCACCGACGCCACGCCGACCTACGTCGTCGGGCGCACGCTCAAGACCTGCACCGGCGCCTGCGCGAGCCTGGTGGACTTCAACAGCACCAACGTCACTGAGGCGATGGTGGGCGCCGCCGACGCGACCGACCACACGCGCATCATCAACTACACGACCGGCGTGGACGTCGCGGACGAAAACCAGAAGACCGGCGAGACCGCCACCCCGGCGAACACCGACACGCGGCCGAGCATCCACGGCGACGTGGCGCATTCGCGGCCGCTGCCGGTCAACTATGCCGGCTCGCTGGGCGTGATGCTCTATTACGGCGCCAACGACGGCTTCTTCCGCGCGGTGCGCGGCTCCGACGGCAAGGAGCTGTGGGCCTTCGTCGCGCCCGAGCACTTCAGCTACCTCAAGCGCCTGGCCGACAATTCGCCGACCATCGACTACGGGTCGGCGACGCCGCCAACCCCGACGCCCATCAAGAAGAACTATTTCTTCGACGGCACGGCCGGCGTCTACCAGACCTTCAACCCGGACAACACCGCCAACACGGTCTGGATCTTCCCGACCATGCGGCGCGGCGGGCGCATGACCTACGCCTTCGACGTCAGCACGCCCGGGACACCCACCCTCAAGTGGCGCAAGGGCTGCACCGATCCCTCGATGACGGACACCGCCAGTTGCAGCACCGGCATGACGCAGATGGGCGAGAGCTGGTCGATCCCGGCGGTCGCGACGGTCAAGGGCTTCACCAACGGCGGCGCCGCGGAGGCCGGCAAGGACGTGCCGCTCGTCATCATGGGCGGAGGCTACGACACCTGCGAGGACTTCGACGACATCGACAAGTCCACCGTCTGTGCCAGCCCGAAGGGCAACCGGGTCTTCGTACTCAACGCCGACACCGGTGCACTGGTGAAAGCGTTCACCACCGACCGCAGCGTCGCGGCCGACGTGACGCTGATCGACCGCGATTTCGACCAGCGCGTGGATCATGCCTACGTGGCCGACACCGGCGGCAACATGTACCGTATTGACTTCATCAACCCGGCGACGCTGGCCTCGCGCGACGAGACCGCCTGGACCATCACCAAGATCGCGTACACCGACACGAGCGGAGGCGGGGGACGCAAATTCCTCTTCCCGCCGGCGGCGCTGCCCGCGGGCACCAAGACCTACCTGTCCATTACCACCGGCGACCGCGAGCGCCCGCTGATCGGCAACTACCCGTACGTCGACGACGTCAGGAACCGCGCCTACATGCTGATCGACACCTATGCCACCACCGGGCTGCCGATCAATCTTGACGACACGAGTCAATTGCCGAGCGTGACCAACGACAACTCCTGCAGCACGACGATCGCGGATGGCTCGCCAGGCCATCTCGGCTGGCGCTTCACCTTCGGCGGCAGCGTCGTCGGCTCGCGCGGCGAGCAGGGGGTAACCTCCTCGATCATCTTCGGCGGACTGATCTTCTTCAGCACCAACCGGCCACTGCCGCCCAGCGCGAGTTCCTGCGACAACGACCTGGGCGAAGCCAAGGGCTACGCGGTGAACCTGCTGAACGGATCGGGCGCGGTCGGGGTTCCCGGCCTGTGCGGCGGAACCCGCTCCGCGATCTTCACCGGTGGCGGGTTGCCGCCGTCGCCCGTGACCGGCACCGTGCCGGTCGACGGCAAGCCGGTCACCGTGATGATCGGCGGCATCAACCGCGAAGGCGGGGCCAGTTCGCCGATCGGCGCGCAAAAGGTGAAGCCCACCATCGCGCAGATCCGCTCGCGCATCTACTGGTACCGTCAGGGCGGGGACAAGTGATCCTCTCCAGCAAGGAGTTCGGCAGGATTCGCCTGCGCGGCATCCTGCTGGCCGCCGCCTGCGGCGCCACGCTCGCCTTGACGGCATTGCCGGCCGGCGCGCAGGCGCCTGCGGACGACACGAACAAGCAGATCCTCCAGGAACTGCGCGCCATCCGCGGCTTGCTGGAAGGGCTGCAGCGCGACCTGGAGGCCACGCCGCCTGCGCCTGCCGCGCAGCGCAACGCCCCTGCCCCTGTTCCGGCACCCGCGCCGAACGACCGGGTGGCCTATCCGTTTACGCCCAAGGGCTTTACGCTCGGGCGCGCGGATGCGCCGCTGGTGATGGTCGAGTACACCGACTACGAGTGCCCGTTCTGCCGCCAGTTCCACATCGACAGCTTCGAGCAGATCCGGCGCAATTACATCGACACCGGAAAGCTGCGCTACGTGAGCCGCGATTTTCCGCTCGACTTCCACCGCAACGCGCAGCCCGCGGCGATGGCCGCGCGCTGCGCCGCCGAGCAGAACAAGTTCTGGGAACTGCGCCACACCATGATCGTCAACGCAAGCAAGCTCGGACCCGAGCAGGTCATGGGCTATGCGAAGGAACAGAAGCTCGATATGGGCAAATTCCAGTCCTGCCTGAAGTCGGGCCGCCACCAGGCCGCGGTCGAGGCCGACATGGCCGAAGGCCGCAGCGCGGGCGTGTCGGGCACGCCCTCGTTCGTCATCGGCCGCATGGTCAACGACCGGCTGGAAGGCGTGCGCGTCGTGGGCGCCCAGCCCTACATGGCATTCGCGCAGAAACTGGACCAGCTGCTGCAGCGCAAGGACGCCGACTAAGGCTCAGCTATCCCCGGCCTTGCGGCCGGCCGTCCCCTCGCCCGCCTGCGCCAGCCCGCGCGGCAGCGTGAACACCACGTGCTCGGCGATGCCTTCGAGAGGCCGCACGCTCCGCGCGCCCAGTTCCTGCAGGCGCTCGATCAGCTCATTGACCAGCACCTCGGGCGCGGAGGCGCCCGCGGTCACGCCGACGCGCGGCCGGCCGGCGATCCACTCGGGCTGCAAGTCCGCCGCGCTGTCCACCATGTAGGCCTCGACGCCCATGTTCTGCGCGACTTCGCGCAGCCGGTTGGAATTCGAGCTGTTCGGCGAGCCCACCACGATCACCACGTCGCAGCGCGGCGCCATGAACTTGACCGCGTCCTGCCGGTTCTGCGTCGCGTAGCAGATGTCGTCCCGCTTGGGTCCGCGGATCGAGGGAAAGCGCGCCCGCAGCGCGGCCACGATCTTCGCGGCGTCGTCCACCGACAGCGTGGTCTGCGTGACATAGGCAAGCTTGGCGGGTCCGGACACGGCGAGCCTGGCCACGTCCTCGACCGTTTCCACCAGGTGCATGCCGACTTCCGACTGCCCCATCGTGCCTTCGGACTCCGGGTGGCCGCGGTGGCCGATCATCACGATCTCATAGCCCTCGCGCAGCATCTTCGAGACCTCGACGTGCACCTTGGTGACCAGCGGGCAGGTCGCGTCGAACACCTGCAGCCCGCGCGCCTCGGCGTCGCCGCGCACCTGGCGCGACACGCCGTGCGCGGAGAAAATCACCGTGCTGCCGCGCGGCACCTCGTCCAGGTCCTCGACGAAGATGGCGCCCTTCCTGCGCAGATCCTCGACCACGTACTTGTTGTGCACGATCTCGTGGCGCACGTAGATCGGCGCGCCGCGGATCTTGAGGGCGCGCTCGACGATCTCGATCGCGCGCTCGACGCCGGCGCAAAAGCCGCGGGGGTTGGCGAGCAGGACGTCCATGGCGGGATTCTACGGCTTACGGCGATACGCGGCGTCGAAAGCCGCTTCGAGACCGGGATGGACGCCGCGCAGGCCGTCGATGACCTGCTTCGCCCACTCGAAATATTCCCGGCGGCGCTCGATCCCCCATTGCGCGGGCGGCCGGTCGGCGACGTCGCGCAGGTTGCAGATCTTGTCGGCGAGCTTCACCAGCTTGGCGCCCGGACTGATGCCGGCTGCATGCACGATCTGCAGGCGCTTGCGCTCGGCCTTGGGCAGGTTCTTGTCGTCGGTGACTTCCATCACCATGCCGGCGATGCGCGCGCCGAACGCGCGCTCGAGTTCCTCAAAGCTGGTGTCGGTGTCCTCGACAGTGTCGTGCAGCAGCGCAGCGGCCAACACCTCGATCTCCGCCACGCCGCCCTCGCCCGCGAGCACCTCGGCGAGCGCGATCGGGTGGTTGATGTAGGGCGAGGCTTCGGCGTCCTTGCGCCGCTGGTCGCGGTGCTTGTGCGCGGCGAAGGCCAGCGCCCGGAACAGCAGCGCCAGATCCATCTCAGCGGGCTTTTTCACCCGGCTCCTGGCGGCGCAGGAAGCTCTCGACGATGAGGATGCCGGCGCCCACGGTGATCCCCGAGTCGGCGACATTGAACGCCGGCCAGTGCCAGCCGGACAGGTGGAAATCGAGAAAATCCACCACTTGCCCGTACATCACGCGGTCGTAGAGGTTGCCGAGCGCTCCGCCCAGGATGAGCGCCAGGCCGGAGCAGAACAGGGCCTTGTTCTTGTGTTTGTAAATCAGAAAGCTGATGACCGCGGACGCCACGACCGCGATCGCCGCGAAGAAAAACGTCTGCCAGCCCTGCGCCGTGGCAAGGAAGCTGAATGCGGCCCCCTTGTTGAACACCAGCACCAGGTTGAAGAACGGCGCCAGCGGGCGGCTCTCGCCGGGCGCGAGGGCGGCCAGCACCGCGGCCTTGGTCAGGTAATCCGCCACGATCACCAGAAGCGCGAGCAGATACCAGCCGAGCGGCCTAGGCATGGCGCCGCGGCTCACCCGCGCCGTGCAGGTTGGTCTCGCAGCGCCCGCACAGGCCGGCCGGATTGACGTCCGCGCGGTAGTGCCAGCAGCGCTCGCATTTCGGATGCGCGCTTGCCGTGACCTTGATTTGAACCGGCGCGCCATTCGAATCGCCGACCGTCGCGCGCGAGGTAATCAGTACGAAACGCAATTCGTCTCCCAGCCGCCGCAAGGCCTCATGGACCGGGCCGTGGGTCTGGATATCCAGCTCGGCCGCCAGCGACGAGCCGACTTCCTTGCGTTCGCGGCTTTCCTCGATTTTCTTGGTCACCAGTTCGCGGAACTGGCGGATGGCCTCCCACTGGCCGACCGCCCCGGGATCCAGCCCGGCGTCGGGGAGCGCATGCCAGGTCTCCTCGAAGACGCTGTTGCCGCCTTTGCCGCCGAATATCCGCCAGGCTTCCTCGGCGGTGAAGCTCAGGATCGGCGCCATCAGGCGCAACAGGCTCTGGGTGACATGCCACATCGCGGTCTGCGCCGAGCGGCGCGCGCGCGACTCCCTGCCGCAGGTGTAGAGCCGGTCCTTGCAGATGTCGAGATAGAACGCGCCCAGGTCTTCGGCGCAGAAGCCCAGCAGCTTCTGCGTGACCAGGTGGAACTGGTAGGCCTTGTAGTCCTCGGCCACGGCAGCCTGCATCCGCGCCGTCAGCACGAGCGCGTAGCGGTCTATTTCCGTCATCTCCGCCACCGGCACCGCGTGCAGCGCAGGATCGAAGTCGGAGGTGTTCGCCAGCAGGAAGCGCAGCGTGTTGCGCACGCGGCGGTAGCTTTCGACGACGCGCTTGAGAATCTCGTTGGATATCGTCAGCTCGCCCGAGTAGTCGCCGCTCGCGATCCACAGGCGCAGGATTTCGGCGCCCAGCGTGCCCGCGACCTGTTGCGGCGCCATGCCGGTGCCCTTCGATTTCGACATCTTGCGGCCTTCCATGTCGATCACGAAGCCATGCGTCAGGATCGCCTTGTAGGGCGGCACGCCGTTCATCATGCAGGACACGAGCAGCGACGAATGGAACCAGCCGCGGTGCTGGTCGGAGCCCTCGAGGTACAGGTCGGCCGGAAAACTGCTTTCGTCCGCGTGCGAGCCCTTCAGCACCGTAAGGTGCGTGGAGCCCGAATCGAACCAGACGTCGATGGTGTCCTTGACTTTCTCGTAGTGCGCCGCGTCGGCGCCGAGGAAATCCGCCGTCGACACCGTCTGCCAGGATTCGATGCCGCCTTTCTGCACGCGCTTGGCGACCTCCTCCAGCAATTCGAGCGTGCGCGGATGCAGCGCACCGGTTTCCTTGTGCACGAAAAACGGCATCGGCACGCCCCACTGCCGCGCGCGCGACAGCGTCCAGTCCGGCCGGTTGGCGATCATGCCATGCAGCCGCGCCTTGCCCCAGGCCGGGAAGAACTCCGTGGCCTCGATGCCGCGCAGCGCGGTGGCGCGCAGCGGCTCGGCGGGCCTGACACCGGCGTAGCCGGGGACCTGGTCCATGCCGGCGAACCACTGGATGGTCGCGCGCAGGATCACCGGCGTCTTGTGGCGCCAGCAATGCATGTAGCTGTGCACATGCTTCCAGTCCACCGCGAAGAGCGCGCCCTTTTCCTTCAGCAGCTGGACGATTTTCGGATTGGCGTCCCAGATGGACAGGCCGCCGAACTGCGGCAGCGTGGGAGCGTACTTCCCATCGCCCATCACCGGCGTGAGGATCTCGTCGTCCTTCATGCCGTAGCGGCGGCAGGACTCGAAGTCCTCGACGCCGTAGGCCGGCGCCGAATGCACGATCCCCGTGCCGGTATCGAGGGTGACGTAGTCCCCGAGGTAGACGGGCGAGCCGCGGTCGTAGAAAGGGTGTTTGAAGCGGATGTTCTCGAGCGCCCGCCCCTTCGCCTTCGCGATCACATTCCAGACCTTGACGCCGTAGCGGGCGAGCAGCTTCGGCATCGCCAGCGAGTCGAATTCCTCCTCGGTGGAATCGGGCACGTCGCCCGCCGCGAGCATGCCGTCGGCGACGATCAGCAGGCCGAGCTCGGTCTCGACCAGCGCATAGTCGAATTCCGGGTGCACGTTGAGCGCCTGGTTGCCGGGCAGCGTCCAGGGCGTGGTGGTCCAGATGACGATCCAGCCCTTCTTTTCGGGCAGGCTGCGCAGGCCGAACGCAGCGGCGAGCTTCTCGCGCTCGAGAAATTCGAAGCCTACGTCGATCGCGGGATCCTTGCGGTCCTCGTACTCCACCTCGGCCTCGGCGAGCGCCGACTGGCAGTCGAAGCACCAGTTCACCGGCCTCAGGCCGCGGAAGATATAGCCCTTCTTCAGCAGCAGGCCCAGGCCGCGGATCTCGTCCGCCTCGTTGCCGTAGGCCATCGTCAGGTAGGGGTTGTCCCAGTCGCCGAGGATGCCGAGCCGCTGGAAATCCGCCTTCTGCCGGGCAATCTGCTCGGTGGCGTAGGCGCGGCACAGGCGCTGCGTTTCGCCGGCCGGCAGGTTCTTGCCGTGCTTTTTCTCGATCTGTACTTCGATCGGCATGCCGTGGCAATCCCAGCCCGGCACGTAGGGCGCGTCGAACCCGGCCATGGTCTTTGACTTGACGATGACGTCCTTGAGGATCTTGTTGACCGCGTGGCCAATGTGGATGTCGCCGTTGGCATAGGGCGGGCCGTCGTGCAGCACGAAGCGGGGCCGGCCCTTCGCGACGGCGCGCAGGCGCTTGTAGACGCCCTTGTCGCTCCACTCCTTGACCCATTGCGGCTCGCGCTTGGCGAGATCGCCGCGCATCGGGAAAGGCGTGTCGGGCAGGTTCAGCGTGTTCTTGTAGTCAGCCATGATTCCGGAAGTAGTCCTTTGCCTGCGCGACGTCCTGCGCGATGGCGGAGCGCAGCGCCTCCAGCCCATCGTACTTCTGCTCGTCCCGCAACCTGTGCAGGAACTTCACCTTCAGGTGGCGCCCGTACAGGTCGCCGTGCCAGTCGAACAAATGTACTTCCAGCAGCGGCGGTGCATTTTCCTTCACCGTCGGCCGCCGGCCGACGCTTGCGACGCCACGCAAGGCAACCCCTGTCTCTTCCAGCTCCGCCGCCACCGCGAATATCCCCGCCAGCGGCGGCCGGCGACGCAGCACGATGTTCGCGGTCGGAAATCCGAGGGTCCGGCCCAGCTTCTCGCCATGCGCCACCCTCCCGCTCATGCTGTAATCGCGCCCGAGCAACCGGGCCGCGCCTGCCAGGTCGCCCGCCGCGAGCGCGGCGCGCACGCCCGAACTCGAAATGCGCTTGCCCGCGTCCACGACATCGCCCATCGCCTCGACTTCGAATCCACCGCCTGCCGCCGCGCGCTGGAGCGCCGCAAAATCGCCCGCACGCTTCGCGCCGTACCGGAAATCCCGCCCGACCAGCAGCCAGCGCACCCCCAAACCCCGCACCAGCACTTCCTCGACGAACCGGTCGGCGGCGAGCGCGGCGAGCTGCGCACCAAAACGCAGCACGTGCGTCCGCTGGATACCCGCCTCGGCAATCAATTCAAGCTTCTCGCGCAGGCGCGAGAGGCGCGCCGGCGCCGAGGCCGGCGCGAAATACTCGCGCGGATGCGGCTCGAATGTCAGGACGCTGCAAGCCAACTTCAGTTCGCGTGACTTTTCGACCAGCCGTTGCAGCATCGCGCGATGCCCGCGGTGCACGCCGTCGAAATTGCCGATGGTGAGACCCATGCCGGGGGCATTCCTGCCAAGGCCGCCCTGCGGCACTACGGTCCCGTGCGTGACCTGCATAAGCGCGTGTAAAATGCTGAATTATAGCGGCTTTCCCTCGGCCGCTGAGGCCCGCAGCTGCACTCGGAGGCAGACCGGTGAAAACGCTTGAAGACCAGATGTCGATTTACGCGGCCTACCACCAGGACGCGCGCAACAAGGCGACGCACTTCGTCGGCGTGCCGATGATCGTGTTCTCGCTCATGATCCCGCTGGGCTGGCTGCGCGCCGACGTCGCCGGAATCACGGTGAGCGCGGCGCTCGTCGTCACCGCAATATTGTTTCTCTATTACATCCTGCTCGACGTGCCGCTCGGCGTGGCGATGGGCGCGGTGTTCGCGCTGATGCTCTGGGGCGCGGATCCACTGTCTCAGGCGGCGTTCGGCGCAAGCCTCGCCTGGTTCCTGGTGCTGTTCGTCGTCGGCTGGGCGCTGCAGCTCTGGGGCCACGTCTACGAAGGACGCAAACCCGCGCTCGTGGACAATCTTTTCCAGATCTTCGTGGCACCCATCTTCCTTGCCGCTGAGGTGTTCTTCGCGCTCGGTTACAAACCCGCGCTGCACGAGGCGGTGCAGCGGCGCGCGATGCAGATGCGCGCACAGGCGGGTGTCGCGCATGCAGGCGGCACGCTGACCTCCGCCTGATCAACGCGCGAAACAGCCGCTAGTTCAGCCGGGCGCAGCGCTGCGACAGCTCCACTACGCGTGCACGAACTTCGTGCGCGTCAGCCGCATCGGGCTCGCGGGCCAGATAGTCCATCAAGTCGTCCAGCGCCGGTCGCCAGCACTCCAGGCGCTGGTAGACATGGCCCCGGTCGCGCCGCTCGCCGGCCGCTTCCGGGGCCACGACGATCATGCGGTTGAGAACCTGCAGCAGGCGCTCGAGGTTGCCCTTCTCCCGGTAGATGCCCTTCAGGTTGCGCAGCAGGCGCGCCAGAATCTGGCGCTTGCTCGCCGGCTCGAGGAACTGATCGAGCGGCAGATCCGCGACTGCCACGCCGTGCGCGGGACCCTTCCAGTCGCCGGCCGCATGCGGGATCACGCTCTTCAGGCGCTCGCGCAGTTCGTCCCCGGACTGCGGCGCGCCGCCCGCGAACGGATCGAGCACCAGCGTGCCGCCGCGCATGGGCAGCCGCACCAGGAAATGCCCCGGAAACGACACGCCCTCGAGCGGCAGGTCGATGCGCCTGCCGAATTCCATGTACAGCACCGACAACGTGAGTGGAATGCCGGCCCGGCGGTCGAGCACCTCGTTGAGGTAGGAATTGCGCGGGTCGTAATAGTTGTCGGCGTTACCGCGAAAGCCCAGGTCGCCGAACAGGAAATCGTTCAAGGCGATGACCCGGTCCTCGATAGCGGCGTCCGGCGCGAGTCGCGCGCGCAGCCGATTCGCGAAGCGCTCGATCTCGCCCAGGTAGCCGTCGACATCGAGGCCGGGATAGACATCCTCGGCGACCTGCAGGCAGGCGCGTGCCAGGTCGATTTCGCCGTCTGCGCGCGAAACCAGCATCGCGAAGCGCTCGAGCGGCCCGCTCTCCGGGGCGCTCATGGGGCGCCACGCATGGCGAAGTCGCGCAGGCGAAAGCCCAGCGCGAGGAGGCAGGCGCCATAGACCGCGCCGCCGAGCGCCACCAGCCCGGTGAGCATGCCCACTTTCCACTGCCAGCCGGCCAGCAACCAAGCCGCCTGTGGCCCCATCGCCATCCAGAGCGCGGCCGTCATGGCAAGCACGGAAACGGCCACCTTCAGCGCGAACGCGAACCAGCCCGGCTGGGGCGTGTATATGTCTTGTTTTCTCAACATCAAATACAACAACCATGCGTTCAAGCAGGCTCCCAAGCCGATCGCCAGCGCGAGGCCGGCGTGCTTGAGCGGTCCGATAAAGGCGATGTTCATCGCCTGCGTGGCGAACAGGGTGACCAGGCCGATCTTCACCGGCGTCGCCACGTTCTGGCGCGCGTAGAAACCGGGCGCGAGGATTTTCACCAGGATCAGGCCCACCAGGCCCAGGCTGTAGGCGACCAGCGCCTCGCGCGTCATCCACGCGTCGGTGTCGCTGAAGCGCCCGTAGTGGAACAGCGTCGCGATCAAGGGCAGCGCCAGCACCGCCAGCGCCGCTGCCGCGGGCAGGGCGAGCAGCAGGGTCAGGCGCAGCCCCCAGTCGAGCAGCCGGCTGTACTCGGTGGGCGAACCGCCGGCATGGTGCTTCGACAGGCTGGGCAGCAGGATCGTTCCGAGCGCCACACCGAGCACGCCGGCCGGGAATTCCATCAGCCGGTCGGCATAGTAGAGCCAGGACACGCTGCCGGACACGAGGAACGAGGCGAATATTGTGTTGATCAGCAGCGATACCTGGCTCACCGAGACGCCGAACACCGCCGGCGCCATCAGCTTGAGCACGCGCGCGACGCCCGGATGCCTCAGGTTCAGCCGCCAGCGCGGCAGCATGCCGATGCGGGCGAGGAAAGGCAGCTGCAGCGCGAGCTGCAGCAGGCCGCCCGCGAACACCGCCCAGGCGAGCGCAAGCACCGGCGGGTCGAAGCGGTCGGCGAAGAACACCGCCGCGACGATGAACGATATGTTCAGCAGCGCCGGCGTCACGGCCGGCACGGCGAAGCGGCTCCAGGTATTGAGGATGCCCGCGGCCATCGCGACCAGGGAGATGCAGACGATGTAGGGAAAGGTGATGCGCAGCATGGTCACCGTCAGATCGAACTTGCCCGGTTCGGCGGCAAAGCCGGGCGCCGACACGTAGACCACCAGCGGCGCAAGCGCCATGCCGAGGGCCGCGGTGCCGAGCAGCACGAGGAACAGCACCGTCGACACGCAGTCGACCAGGCTACGGGTGTCCTCGGCGGACTCGCGGCCCCGCACCTCGGCCAGGATCGGCACGAAGGCCTGCGAAAACGCGCCCTCGGCAAACAGGCGCCGCAGCAGGTTCGGGATGCGGAAGGCGACGAAGAACGCGTCCGTCGCCAGGCCCGCGCCGAACACCCGCGCGATGAAGAAATCGCGCACGTAACCCAGCACCCTGGACACCATGGTCAGGCTGCTGACGGTCGCCAGGGCCCGGAGCAGGTTCATCCTGCGACTCCTTCGTCGAGGTTCATGCTAGAATTCGCGCCCTTTTCCGGTTCCGAACAGAGACATGGCCAACATCAAATCGGCGCGCAAGCGCGCCCGCCAGGCGATCAAGCGCCGCAGCCGCAACGTCAGCCTGCACACCGCCGCGCGCGGCGCCATCCGTGACGTCAAGAAAGCCATCGCCGCCGGCGACAAGAAAGCCGCCGCCGCCGCGCTGGTGAAGTCGCAGGCGGTCATCGACCGCGTCGCCGCCAAGGGCGTCGTGCACCGCAACGCCGCCGCGCGCCAGAAAAGCCGTCTCGCGCACGCCATCAAGGCGATGCACTAGGACGGAAGACGGGGGCCCTTCCCCGTCTAGTCGGTGTCACCGGCCCTCTGCACTTTGGCGAGCTCGGTACGGTTGGCATCGCGCCCGTCGCGCGTCTTCAGTTCGTTTTCCTTCGCAAAGCTGAGCAGGAACCGGTAGGCCATCGGCTCGATCTCCTCGAGCCGCACATCCACCACCACGCAACGCACCCCCGCCGCGGTCACCGGATGAACGAACGGGGAGTACTGCATGCGGTGGTCGCCGCCGAACGCC
>Ga0315910_10001972_pt1 | contig 18433 bp, 10 predicted proteins | sample EdamamesoilMG_FD_204470 | JGI IMG/M metagenome (GOLD analysis project Ga0315910, IMG submission 204470) | Garden soil microbial communities collected in Santa Monica, California, United States - Edamame soil | ecosystem: Environmental > Terrestrial > Soil > Garden | place: USA: California...
TGTCCGGCAGCCCGACGTCGAGCAACACGCCGCATGGAGACAGCCGGCGCACGAGCTCCAGCCCTTCGTCGGCGGTGCTCGCCACGACGCAGTCGAAATCCAGCTCGTGGCTCAGATCGTACAGTATCTTCGCGAACGAGAGGTCGTCCTCGATGGCCAGGATCAGCCGGCTCGGGCGGGTCAGGCGCTCGCGATCGTCGGGCAAGCTCGGCACGACCACGACGGGGCTCGCTGGGGCCTCGCGCGGAGGGGCCAGCTCGGGCCGTGACAGCAGAGCCGGCAGACGGAGCGCGAGCTCGGAGCCGTCCTTCGCCCCCGCGCGCCCCTCGATGGGCAGCACCAGGACGAACGTGCTGCCGCGACCGGGCTCGCTCTGTACGTGGATGTCACCGGACAGCAGCCGGGCTAGCTCGCGCGAGATGGACAACCCCAGGCCCGTGCCCCCGTAGCGGCGGCTGGTGGTGCCGTCCGCTTGCCGGAACGCTTCGAAGATGATCTCCTGCTGGTGCTTGGCGATGCCGATGCCGGTGTCGCGCACCGCGAAAGCGAGCGTATCGGGCGACGCTTTGGCGATCGAGAGCTCCACGGAGCCGCGCTCGGTGAACTTGAGCGCGTTGGATAGCAAGTTTCGTAGCACTTGCTCCAGGCGCCGGTTGTCGCTGACGAACCGCTCGGGCACATCGGGCTGGACCTCGATCTGAAAGTCCAGGCGCTTGTCCGCCGCGACCGGGCGGAACGCGCGATCGAGCGCGGCGGTGAGCCGAGCGATCGGCACCGGCTCGAGCGCCACGTCGGCCCGCCCTGCCTCGATCTTGGCCAGGTCGAGGATGTCGTTGATCAGCACCAGCAGGTCATTGCCAGCCGCGTAGATGGTCTCTGCCGAGCGTATCTGATCTGTGTTCAGGTTGCCCTCGCGGTTGTCGGCGAGCAGTCGCGCCAAGATCAGCGAGCTGTTGAGCGGCGTGCGCAGCTCGTGCGACATGTTGGCGAGGAACTCGGACTTGTAGCGGCTCGCGCGATCCGCGGCTTCGCGCTGCACCACGAGCTCTCGCCGTTGTTCTTCGAGCTCGTTGGTCTGGACCTCCATCAATGCGTTGGCTTGCGTCAGCTCCTCGTTGTTCGCCTCGAGCTCGGCTTGCTGGGCTTCCAGCTCGGCCTGCTGAGTCGAGAGCTGCTCCGCCTGGCGCTGGCTCTGCTCGAGGAGCTCGCGCAGGCGCTCCTGGTGCTGCGCCGATGCGAGCGCCATCGCCGTCGGCTCGGACACGCGCTCGATCAGCTCCTTGTCCATGCTGGACAGCGCGCGGAGCGCCCCGAACGCCGTGACCGCGACCGCTCGACCATTCGCGTGCAGCGACGAGAGGGCGACGTAGCGCGGCTCGGCGGCCCCCACCGCCGCCTCGATGCGCATGAACCCCGAGGGAACGTCGTCGATGACGAGCGTCGCGGGGCGCTCGGAGACCTGCCCGATCAGCCCCTCGCCTCCGCGAAAAGACGCCGGCACGGCGTCTGCCAGGAGCCCGTGCGTGGCGACCCGCTCGAAGCGGGCGCCGCTCCGCAGGAACAGCGCGCCGACGGGCACACCCAGGGCGGCGACGAGGCCGTCGAGGGCGCGCCGGGCCGCTTCCACCGCGGACAAGTCTCCTTGCATCGACGCCAGCAGTGACGCTTGAGTCGCGCGTATCCATTCTTCGCGCGCGTTCGTGAGGCGCGTCGCGATCAGCCGCTGGATCATGATCGCGACGGGCCACAGCATGGCCACGTACATGCCGCGATTCGCGAGCGCGACCCAGCGCGCGGCCACGGCCTCGCCCGCCAGGGGTTTGGCCACGAGCAGCGCCACCGCGGCCGTGATGGCCAGCGCGACCTGCAGCGGCAGCAGCGGTGACCGCGAGTACAGGCACGCCCCGAGCGGCAGCATGTAGAACACCCACGCGGCGAGGCCGAGCGGGACCGATAGATCGGCGATGATCACCGCGATCAACAAGGCCGCGATCACGAACAACAGCCCGGGGGGAGTCCCCTGGCGAGGTCGCTCATTTAACGCGGCGAGCCCGGTCCTCGCGGACGCTTCCGTGGCGGGCTGCGTCGATGTCCGGGTCTGGGCCGTAAAGCTCTCGTCGTTCATGGTATGGCGGCCCCGTCCGCGGGCTGCGCCAGCGAGCTTGTTGGGCGCACTGAACCCACGACACGGCGCGAAATCCTGAAGGCGTGGCGAAATGGTCGCGACGGCCGGCTAGTCCCGGCTCCGCGGCACCACCGTACTACGGTTCGAGCTGGTGCGGGCGTTCGCTTTGAGCGCCGCCTTCTCGTGATATTCCGGCTTGATCCGGCTCGGCCTCGGCGTTACTGGGCAGCCCGATGCCGCAGCTCACACCCGACCAAGCCATCGCCGAAGCACAGACGGGCCGGCTTCGCCCGGTTTACCTGGTGCTCGGGGAAGAGCTGTTTTTCCGGCAGCAGGTGCTCGGTGCGATCCGCAAGGCCGTGGTGGGGGACGCCGGAGTCAGCCTGAATGAGGACCAGTTCGTGGCCGGCGAGGCCGACGTCCGGGTCGTGCTCGGCGCCGCCCGTACGTTACCCATGTTCGGCGTGCGCCGGCTCGTCACGGTGCGCTCGCTCGAGCGCTGGGACAAGGGCGATGGGGACGAGCCACAGACCGGTGTGGTCCACAAACCGCTCGATCAGCTGGCGGAGTATGCTGGCAATGCCCCCGAATCCACCACGCTGCTGCTCTTGGCAGACAAGCTGGACAATCGTCGGCGCTTGGTCGCCACCGCGAAGCGGGAGGGGTTCCTGGTCGTTTGCGCCAGCTTGCCGCCCCATGCGTTGCCGGGCTGGCTCCGGCAGAGGGCTCGCGAGCAGGGCCATGCCCTGGGCGCCAACGCCGCTGAGCTGCTCGCCGAGCTGTGTGGCGCCGACCTGAGCGTGCTGTCCGACGCGCTCGAGCGCGTCGAGCTTTTCGTCGGCAAGGACGCGGAGGTGACGGAAGCTGCCGTGCTCGAGTGCGTCGCCAACATGCAGCCGGGCAGCGTCTGGGATCTGGTCTCCGCCGTGGGCCGGCGCGACGCGGGCGCCGCCCTCGCCGCGCTCGATCGGGTGTTCGAGCCCGGGGGGGGACCCCGCCTGGTCGGTCTGTTGTGCTGGTCGGCGCGGCAGCTCATCCGATTCGGCTCGGCGCGCCGCGCCGGTCTCGCGCCAGAAGAGGCGGCGACGCGCGCCGGTGCGCCGCCGTTCAAGGCGCGAGAGCTGAACGACCAGCTGCGCTTGCTCTCGCTCGATCGCGCCGAGCGCTGGCTGGAGGCCCTGGCGCAGCTCGATCTGGACATCAAGGGCGGCTCTCGCCTGCCGCAGAAAGCGCTGCTGGAAGCGGCGCTGCTCGGGTTCTGTCGCTGAGTGCGCCGGCTTCGCCGTAAAATCCGAGCGAGCTCGGGCAGATAGAAAAATCGTGCGCACATGGTGCGCGCACCCCGGAGGTGCTCGCGCTTGACGGAGGGCCGCTCCGAGTGCTCTTGCCTGAGCGTCATGAGCGCTCGCGCGTACGGCACATTGGTGGCGGACAGGTATCGCCTCGGTCGAGTGATCGGCGTGGGTGGCATGGGCGTCGTGTACGAAGCCGAGCAGGTTTCGCTGCGGCGCAGCGTCGCCATCAAGATGTTGCCGCGCCAGCACGTCGGCTCCGAGCAAGCCGTGCAGCGCTTGATCAGCGAGGCGCGCGCGCTTTCGCGCATCGAGCACCCCGGCGTGGTGCGGGTCATCGACGCGGGCCGCGGCGACGAGGGTCAGGCGTTCCTGGCCATGGAGTACCTGGAGGGCTGCACCTTCAAGCAACTGCTCGCGCAACACGGGCCGTTGCCCTGGCGCTGGGTGATCGCGGCCATGGGGCAATGCCTCGACGCGCTCGAGGTGGTGCACCGCGCAGGCTTCTTGCATCGCGACATCAAACCCAGCAACTGCTTCTGTTGCTCCTGCGACCCCGTCGAGCCCGCGCCGCTCGGCTCGCAGCCCCCAGCGGTCAAGTTGATCGATTTCGGGATCGCGAAACCGGAGCGCGCGCGCCGTTCCAAGGACGGCCCGGAGCTGGAGGGTGGGGCGGACACCGTGCTCGCGGGCACACCCGCTTACTGGGCGCCCGAGCTCGCCGAGGGCGGCACCGCGACCCGCGGTACCGATGTCTACAGCATGGGTGCGACGCTGTACGAGCTGCTCACGGGCGAGCTGCCGTCCGTGCGCGGTGGGGCGATCGAGCCACCCAGCGCGGTCAATCCGGGCGTGGGCATCCCCGCGGACCTGGACGCGGTCGTGCTCGAGGCGCTGAGCCGTGAGCCCTCGGGGCGTTATGGCTCCGCCGCCGCGCTCGCCGCCGCGTTGCGCGCGATCGACGTCGAGCGTCTTGCGGGCGAGACCTGGCCCGGCGTCGAGGCGCCGCCGCCAGCGGCGCGCCCAGCGCGGCTCGCGCTCGGCGCGACGCCGTCGGGAGAAGGCATCCAGCTCTCCCGCTTGCGCGCCAAGGTGCGGCAGTTCTGGATCGACGGCGTGTTGCGCGCGTCGCTGGTCGCGAGCTTGCCGACGCCCCCGCGTACGCTCGAGGAGTCGTTCGTCGCCGGTCTCGGCGAGGCCCTGCAGGCGCCACCGCCGAGCGAAGTGCCGGAGGGGCGTTCCACCTCCGAGTTGTTCGAGCAACACGGTCGAAGCCTGCTGATCGTCGGCCCCGCTGGCAGCGGCAAGACGACCCAGCTGTTGTTCGTGGCGCGCCAGCTCCTCGACGGCGATCGAGACGACGTGCCCGTGGTGTTGACCCTCTCGGCCTGGACCGGCGAGCGACAGAACCTCGATGATTGGCTCGCGAGCGAGCTGCGCAGCAAGTATCAGGTGCCGAGCGCGCTGTCTCGGGCCTGGTTGCGACGCGGTCTGATCCTGCCGCTGCTCGACGGGTTCGACGAGATCCCGACACGGCAGCGCGCAGCGGCGGCCCGCGCCATCAATCGCGCCGTCGCCGAGGGGCGATTGCCGGGCATCCTCGTGACGACCCGTAGCAAGGAGTACCTCGACGCGGGTGAACGTTTGGCGCTCGGCGTCGGTCTGCGTTTGCACCCGCTACCGGCGAAGGCGGTAGACGATGCGTGTCGCGCGTTGTCGAACGGGTCGCAGCTATCTCCCGAGATGTGGGCAAACGTGCGACCGCTGCTCGATAGCCCACTCGCGATCAGTTTGCTCGCGACGCTCGGCAATGCGCCGGACATTTTTGCCACGGTCCCGCGTGGCACACCGCAACTCGACGATCTGCTCGACGCGTACACCGAGCGCATGATTCAGCGCAGCGGCAAGGCGAAGCTCCCGTGTGAACCCGCGGAGTTGCTCGATGTAATCATGCAACTGTCTCACGAGCTCAGAGCCAACGACACCGACATTTTCGTACCCGACGGTGTCCAGCCGAGCTGGCTCCGCAGCACACGTTCAAAAGTAGCGTACGCTTTCACCTCGCGCCTGCTGGGCGCGAGCATCTATTCCGCGAGTCTGATCGCGAGCTTCGGCTTCACACCCCTGCACAACAACGGGATGGACGCCGGGCTCGCGTTCGGCCTCGTACTGGCGGGTTCAACCGCGCTCACGACCGGTCTCGTACATGGCGCCGTGGCCGCCAGGCGCCTCATTTCGACTAGCCAAGTTCCGCTAGGAACGCGCGCGTTTTGGCTGCGCGTGGCTGGCTCGGGTGCCGTGAGCGGTCTGCTCAATGCGGCAATTCTGTGGATATGGGCACGACACCCCATGGCAGCGGTCTTGGCGTTCGAAGTCGCGATGTTGGCAGCGCCGCTCGCGAGCCCCCATGAGGAGACCGGTTTCGTGCGTGGCGACATTCGATTGATCGATCAGTTGCGTTTTTCGTTTACGAAGGGGCTGCGCTCCGCCATATTCGGTGTTGCAGCGGGGATCATTGCGGCAGTCGTCGTAGCGGAGGACGCGACCGCGATGGCCCTCGTGGTGTCGTATCTGACCAGCTTGTGGTTTTTGTTCGGGGGCTTGCGGGGTCGTCAAGTCGGAGTGGGGGGGCGTCCATATGCACGCGTGCTGCATTCGCTATCGCGGAGCGCACTCATCGGTGTGCTCGTCATGCCCCTCACGGTGCTGCCAACGGCGCTGAGTTACGGGGTGAAGTATGGGTTTTTCGCAGCGCTGACGACGGGGGCTGTCGCTTGGCTTTGGTACGGAGGAATGGCGCTCACGCAATACGCCGTGCTGCGCGTGATGTTGAGCTTCCAGGGGGCGAGGTACTTCGAGACCGCCTACCTGGAAGCCGCTGCCGATCGGGCACTTTTGCATCGCCTGGGCGGTGGGTATCTGTTCGTCCATCCCATGTTGCGCTCCAGCCTTGCCCGTCGCTACGAACAACGAGCAGCGACCTCTCGGGCCGCTGCGGCTCCGAGTCCACCGGTCGCTGGCGCTCCGAGTCCACCGGAGCCCGAGCGCTGATGCAGCGCTGGGGGGGAACAGGTCTCTTGCTGGTCACAATCGCCGCGATCTCGGCGCCTGTGCGTCCGCTCTCGCCTGCGCCAGCTGCTGCCGCGCGTCCGGGGCAAGTGCCGGGGCACGAGCGTGAACGCGAACGCGAGCGTGAGCGCGCCAGCTCGGGTGCTTGGGATCTGGCCGCCGCCGACATGAATGGAGATCGGCGCTTGGATCTCGTGGTCGCCACCGGTGGCCCTGGCGACGAGAGCGGCCTGATCGAGGTGCTGCTCAATCCAGGCGTCGATGTGCCGCTGGAGGCGTGGGAGCGCGTGCCGCTCACGGCGCGGGCCGATTATGGTCGACTCGTCGTCGGCGACATCGACGGTGACGGCAACAACGACGTCGCCGCGTTGACTTTCAGCACACGCCGGCTGCGCTGGTGGCTGCTCGGCCCCGACTCGTCGGTGCTCGAAGAGCGCAGCATGGTCTTCGCCGACGAAAACGTCGACGCAGCGGATCCCCGGCGTTGTGCCGGACCCGAACTCGCCGGCGCTGCGCCGCAGACCCTCTCGGCGCTCGCGCTCGCGGACCTGGACGCCGACCGGACGCTGGAGCTCGCGGTCACCAGCTACGCGAGCGGCGACACCGGGCGCGCGTTCGCTTTCTCGTTTGATCGGGCGACGCGCTGCTTCGTGCTTCGCCACGGCTTTCCACAGGCGACGCGCGGCAGCTTGCGCGTGCGTTTTTTCGATGTAGATGACGACGGCGTGCTCGACATGGTGGCCTCGCACTACGCGCTCACGGGGGCAACGGCGGGCGGAGGCAAAGGCGCTCTCGAGTGGGGCTCGTGGTGGCCGTCCGCGTCCGGACGACCGCAGCCGCTCGTTGCACGACTGAACCTGCGCGAGCTGATGGAAGCGACGCCGACACCGGAGCTCAACATCGTCGACTTCGACGCCTTGCGCACGCCCGATGGCGCTCGCTTCGCGCTCGCCGGCTCGGCGCATCTATGCCCGGCGGCAGACTGCTGGACGGCGGGCGACGCTGGCATCGTGGGTGTGGTCGATGGCGCCGGGCGACAGCTCTATCTCAGCGGCGCGTGGAAGCGTCACGCCGAGCTGGCTCCCCCGTTTCCGGGCGCGCGCTTGTTGCCGCGAGCGGTCAGTTTCAGAGCCCCGAGCGAGCCGTCCGTGATCGCGGGCTACTGGTGGGCCACACGGCACAAGGCATCGCCGTGCAACCGCATCGAGCCGTGCGGAGGCCCGCTCGTCGAGAGCCGGTTCGATGTCGGCAGTGTATCCAGCGCGGCCAGTGGAACCGCGGCGCATGTAGCCAATGCAGCCCACGTTGCCGATACAGGTGACGCGACCTCCGGTGTCGCGTCGGATGCGACCGACGCAGATGCTCCAGCAACGCTCGATCCCGAGGCGTTCGTGCAAGCGCTGAGCTTGATCGAGGCCCCCGATGGGACGCTCGAGCGCCGGCGAAGCTGCGTCGCAGCTGCGAGGCCGTTGCTCGCTTTGCCCGACGCCCCTGTCAGCGCCGTGCTCGGTGTCGAGGTCGGCGAACGAGCCGTGCCGTCGAGCGCCTGGTCGTGGACACCGGGGAGCGCCGCCGTGGTGTTGGCGCCATCGTATCGTCACCGGGCGGGCAGAGCCTGCGTCGAATACCTCGCGAGCACCCGCGCGCGTCTGGCGATCGCCGATTCACGCAGTGGCGCGCGCATAATTCCGCTCTGACGAAGCTCTCTCTAGCGAGAGACATTCGTCCTTCAACCTTCACTTAGTTTCAGCCTTCAACCAAAAGGAGAATTCATAATGGGATGGGATCCTGCATCGGTTTCGTTGCGAACGGTCAAGTCGGAGAAGCCCATCGATAATCAGCAGCTCAACGTGGCGCTGACGATCGGGGGACAAGGATTCGACACTGAAGACAGCATGCGCGCGGTGTTCGTGCGTACTGGCCAGCCGCCGACGAGGGAGAACATCATCCCCGTCAACGACTTGAGGCTGGTCAGCGGTGACCACACGGTGAGCGCAGCCATTTGCACCGTGCAAAAGGCTCCAGGCAGCTACGATCTGCTCTGGTGGCTCACTCCGCCGCCGTCGATTCGTTCGGGGGAGGGCACGACCGAGTACGTGCCGGTGAATGATGTGACGGTGCTGCCGCGCGCGATCGAGGTGCTGGGAATCTCGTGAGCGCCTGGGCGCTGGTGAGCGCGGAGTCATCTGGAGGGGGCGTTTGACGCCGCGCACGCTGGACGCTCATCTCGACATTGGAGCCGCAGAGTGGCCCCGCGATCTCGTGGGGCCACGCGCGCTCCAGCGCATGCGCGAGGGCGCTCGGCAGTTTCCGGCGGCCGTGGCTGGCATCTTTGCCGAATGCCACCTGTCGGATCCCGAGAGAACAGACCTCGTCGCGCGCGTGGTTGCGAAAGACCGCAACGCCGTTCTCGCCGAGTGGCGTTGTTCGACGGCGTACCGAGCTCTCCTCGAACGCTGGTGCGATCCTGGGCACCCTGCCTATCTGCTACCGGCACTGGATATCGAATGGGACGCCGGGACGGAGCAGCCCTTCGTCGCTCCCTACTTCGAACCGGACCTGATCCGCGGTCATCGCGCCATCGAAGCGCGACGACGAGAGCGGGTCGCTCGCGGGCTCGGGCGCTTGGCAATGGACAATGGCCCGGCCGTCTTACGCGCCCTCGATCCCGGAATTCCGGAGCGGTGGTACGAACGGCTCACCGAATGCATCGAAGCACTTCCCGAGTACGGGGTGCTGATTCCAGGCTGGTCGCAGCTCACCCGCCCGGGTGATGGATCCCGCCCCGCCATTCGCGCCATCATCGCCTTGCCTCGGCACGCGCTCACATCGTACCTTGAGCATCTGGGGTGGCCGGGGAACGTGCACGACGCATTGTCTTCCATCGATTTGTTGCGGCCGAGCTCACCGTGGATCGGATTTGATGCCGACATCGGTGCAGACGGGCTCGGGCGGCGTTTGGGTTTTTACCAAGAGCATCAGTGTGTCGTCCGTGGGGACGACGACATAACGAGCACGCTCGACCGCCTCGCGGTGCGCGGGCTCTGTAATCCGGCGCGCCTCTCGGGGCTCGCCGCCTGGGTGGACCGCCAGCCCTCCCAACCCGACTTCGGGTTTGGGCGCTCGCTGAGCCTGAAGCTCGTCACGGGCGTCGGGGCAGCGGGGGCGAGGCCCACGGTCAAGGCATACGTCTCCAGCTTCGACGTTCCCGTCATCATGCGGCAGTCCGAGAGCGCCGTCGGCTCGGTCGGCGGTTGATCGGCCGCCAGCATGGCGAAGCTCAGGAACGATCAGGGCTCGGAGTTCCAGATCCCGTGTCGCTGCGTGATCGGGCGGTCCGGGCTAGCCCATTTACGGATCGGCAACCGCCGTATCTCCGCGGAGCACTGCCTCGTGTTCTGGGAGAACCAAGGTTGGCGCGCGCGCGACCTCGGCAGTCGCAACGGCACGAGCATCAACGGCCGGCCGCTCACGCCGGGGCAGCCGCGTCCGCTGCAGGTCGGCGACAGCCTCCGCCTCGGCGGAACGGACGAGGTGTGGGCGCTGTGTGATGACGAAGCTCCCGAGCCCTGTGCCGTCTGTGAGCCGACGGGCGGCTGGCGGCACGGGCAACACAACCTGCTCCAGCTGCCGGACGATGGCGCGCCCAGCGCGAGCATCTTCGAGCAGGGGGGGCGCTGGGTGTGCGAGACCCAGAGCCAGGTCGAGAGCGTCGACACCGAGCAGACGGTGATCGTCGACGGCCTGCCGTGGAAGTTGTTTCTGCCCGAGCAGCCGGGCGTGAGCGAGCGCACCGAGGAAGGCTTGCTCGTGCTGGGGAACTTGACGCTGCGGTTCTCGGTCAGCGCGAACGAGGAGCACGTCGGTCTCGAGCTCGTGCACGGTGGCCTCGCGCGCGAGGTCCCGTCGCGCTCCTACCTGTACACGTTGCTGGTGCTCGCCCGCCGGCGTGTCTCACCCGGGGCGGAGGAAGATCCCCAGGGCTGGGTCCACACCGAGGACCTGGCACGGATGCTGCGCTGCTCGCGCGAAAAGCTGAACGTCGACATTCACCGCCTACGGCAGCTGCTGCGCCTCGCGAAGGTCCGCGACGCCGGCAAGATCATCGAACGCCGCATCGGCTCGAGCGAGCTGCGCATCGGCACGAGTCGGATCGAGCTGCGCACCTGTTAGTGGGGCCCGCCCTCGTCCGTCCTCAGGCGCGCGCGCTCGCGGGCTCGCCGAACGCAATGGCATCGAGCGCCAGAAGCGCGGCCGCTCCGTCCGTGAACCGGTGCTGCGGGCACGGGGCGAGGCAGCGCGCGAGGAAGTCGCCGAGCTCGGGAGCTCGCTCGACCAGGGCGGACAAGAGCTGCGGCTCGACGCGCCGGGCCGCCAGGTTGATGTGCCCGCGTTCCAGGCTTCGGAAAGGGAGCTGGGCGGTCAGCATCTCGAACAGGATGACGCCGAAGCTGAAGACGTCGGCCGCTGGTGTCTGCCGCTCGCCGAGCACCTGCTCGGGCGCCATGTAACCCAAGCTCCCGGACGGGCCCGTGGGCTCCGCGCCCAGCGCCGTCGCCATGCCTGCGGCGTGGCGTGCCAGGCCAAAGTCGATGAGCACCACGCGGCGCTCGCCGCCGTGTTCGTCCACGAGGACGTTGTCGCTCTTCAGATCTCGGTGCACCACGTGCGCGGCGTGGATGGCAGCGAGGCCGTGCAGGATCGAGCGTCCCACGTCCAGCGCTGCCAGCGTGGTGAGCGGGCCCAGCTCCGTCACCCGCCGGCGCAGCGTGTCGCCCGCCACGGGCTCCATCGTGAAGAAGGGGATGGACGCGTCCGGCGCTCCGTCGATCGCGTGGCTGTCCATGTCGAGCATCCGGCACACGTTGGGGTGCTCGATGTCGCGCACCACACGGAACTCCGAGCGGAGCCGCGCGCGCGCCCGCCGATCATCACACAGGCTGGCGCGGAGGGTCTTGAGCGCGACGGACCTGCGCGCGAGCAGGTCAAACGCCTCGTACACTTCGCCCATACCGCCGCGGCCGAGCAGGCGTTTGATGCAATAGCGCCGAGCGACGATCATGCCGGGCTCGAACAGCGTGCAAAAGGTGCCTCGACGCGCCGAGGTCTGCGCGTCGTCATCGAGACCCATACATGCGGCGCGAACGAGGTCGCGACAATCGGGGCAAGTGGCGAGGTGCCGCTCGAGCTGGGTGCCCTGGCGATGGGTGAGCGCAGGCTCGAGCAGCGCTGCGACGTCATCATCCGACAGGCAGCGGCTGCAGCCCTCCGAGCCGGGCGTTGGAGCGTCACCGAAGCCGCAAAGCGTAGCGTCTGTCTCGAATGGCGCTAGAAGTGACGGTGTCATCTTGCTCGACTCCTCCCGCCGGCCGCGTCGAGCGGTTGCGCGGCATCCACTCGCACCGGGTCGCGCCCGACGGCAGTTACTTGCCTCAAAGCAAACGAGCAGTCCATGACAGCCGGGCGTCATCGGCTGTCATCTGCTGTCATTGCTCGCTGGTCTGCCCCGCAGCACGCTTCCGTGAAACGCGTCAGGCGGCTCTATTCGGGACGAGAGCGGGTCCGCTCGTTCCAGCTGTAGCGCGGCAAGCGCGGCTCAGCCCAGCCGGCGGTACTCGAGCTCGCGAGCGACTGCCCTGCGCAGCTCGGCCTGGTCGCGAAAGCCGACGCTGGCGGCATATGCGTCGAGATCATCGGGCACGTCGAGGTTTAGCATGCCCTCGAAATACGCCTGCCAGAGCCCATCTGCACCCGAGCACGGCGCCGGGCTCGCCCCGCAGGTGAGGAGCTTGTGCCGCGCGCGCTGGGCCACCCGTGGGTAGTCGCCGAGCGCGCGCAGCAGCGGCGCGAACTGAGCCTGTAGCAGCGCCTGCGTGCGCTCCTCGACCACTTGCAGCCGCGCCTCTTCGTCCATCCACGCGCGATAGCTCGCGGGCGTCAGATCCAGCTCGTGCAGCAAGCGCTGGAGCTGCTCTGCGCCCTGAGCCGACGTGCTCCGGACCAGATCGAGATCGAGGGACGTCGTGCCGGCGGTCTGCTCCGACGCGGCGATGGCGACGCGCAGGGCCCGGCCGGTCGCTTGCCGCAGCAGCGGTTCGAACACCTCCGGCCCGAGCAGCTGCAGCTCTTCGACGAGGCGGTGGGACGGCAGCTCCTCGACCCCGCCGGGGCCCTCCCACGCTTCGCCCGTTTCCTCGACCAGCAGCGCGTCGAAGGCGTCGGTGTACGAGAACTCGAAGCTGGGCGCCCGGGCGTCCACTCCGCCAGCGGCGAGCTCGCGCCGCACCCGGGCGATGCAGTCGAGCGCGTCCTGGCGCTTGAGCGAACGGCGATTGCCCTCGTCCTGCAGGAAGTCGGCGAGCGCGCGCAACGTTTGCGCCGCCAAGCCGGCGCGCTCGGCGCTCGCCAGGAGCCGTGGGTAGCTGCGCTCGGCGTAGAACGTGCCGCGGGCGAGCTCGACGAGCCGGTCGCGCTGTTCGGCGTCTATGACTCCGCGCTCGAGCGCGTCGGCAAGGGTCGCCCGCATGTCCACCAGCGCCTCCGAGCTCGGGCGAAAGTCGCGCTCGGGGCCCGCGTGAACGACGGTGACCTCGTCCTCGTCCTCGAGCTCCTCGCTCGCATAGGCGTCGAAGATGCGCCCGACGCCCAGCATGCCGTACGGGGCGAGCTCGGCGGCCCGCAGCGCGCCCATGCTGGCCGCTCCGAAGACGCGAACGCCCTGCTGGAGCGCCCACAAGAGCTCCTTGTGCCAGACCGGGATCGCCTCTCCGAAGACTCCATCGATGATGCAGATGATCTTTGGGTCATGCTGCAGCACCCGGAGCACGTCGCCGCGCTGCACGGGACCGAGGCAGCTGGCTTCCGGCAGCGCCTCCGCCACCCGCATCGGCGGCAGGGTCGGCCCCGAGAACACGATCACGTCCAGGCGGCTCATGCGCTGGCCTCCTCGAAGCCGCGGCGCGGGGCCCGGAGCGAGAGGAAGTGCGGAGGGCGCAAGCGCGTGACCAGCGCGCGCACGACGTGGACGGGGACGCCAAACGTGGGCAGCTCGACCGACAGGACCTCGGCGCCGGCCCAGCTCTGGAGCTGCGCTGTCAGCCAGCGCAGCTCGGCGTCCACGAACGCGAAATCCTGGCTCGGCACCCGCGCGAAATCCACCTCGGGGCGCGAGGGCTCGGCGAGCTCGCGCTGGGCACGCTGGATCGACAGCGGATCTCGAACGCTCGTGGCGAGCTTGCGGGTCATGTCGTCGCGCGAGCCGGCGATCGCGCACAGGCGCGACTGCGCCGCCTCACACAGCGCCCGCGCGAGCGCCACGCCGCGCTGCGTGTGGCAACCGAGCCCCTCCGCGCGGCCCATCCGAAACGCCCACGAGGCGGCCTCCTCGATCACCTGACACAAGAAGCAGGCGACGCCGAGCTCATGGCTCAGGTCCCACACGCGCACGGTCAGGCCGCCGCTCTGGAGCTTCGCGAGCAACTCGAGCGCGCGCGGGTCCGTCACGCTGGCCAGATCGAGCACGCGGCGCTGACGATCCTCGGGCGGGAGCGCGACGAAACGGGCCCAGGCGTCTCGCTCGACCACCTCCAGCACGGCGTGCAGGAGCGCCTCGGCGCGCGTGTTGCCGGAGGCGAGCCCGTTGGAGCTGAGCGGATACAGATCGCTGTCCGGCGCGAGCGGCCGCCTCAGATCGAGGTGGACGCAGGCATAAGGCAGCCAGCAGGGCGCCCCGTCCGCTTCGCGCACCCCCTCCAGCCAGAGCATCGGCCGCTGCTCGACCTCTGCCTTCGAGAACGGCAGCTCGGCGGGGCTGGGCGCGAGAGCGCGCCGCCGCAGCTCCGACCACGAGATGTAACGCAACGGCAAATCGAGGTGCTCGGCGCAGTGCTGCTCGATGCTTTCCATGGCGCCGGACACCTTGGCACAACACAGATCGACCCCTTTGCCCTGAGACACGCTCAGGCTGCGCGCGTTTGGCCGGGCCACCATCACCACCGGAATGCCAACCGTGTCGAGCCCGGTGATCGGCGCCACCCGCGTGATGCCGAGCGCCGCGAAGTGCGGCTTGATGCGCAGCCAGGTCTCCGCCGGCGAAAGCGTACGGTGCGTGCCGTCGAAATAGACCTTCGCGGAACCGCTCGTGGTCGAGCCCTGCTGGGGCGAGCTTTCGGTGAGAGCAGCCATGCGTGTCTCCGTCGTTCCCCCTGTATCCCGTGTTACAGCGCCGCCGCTCCGCCGCGCAAGGCGCTCGAGCGCGCTGTCATCGGCTGTCATCGTGTGTCATTGCCAGCGCGATCGGGTTCTCTTAACAGCACTGGAGAGACGGAAAGACGACAGCCAGTCGAGGAGGAGCGCTTCATGAGCGAGCAGAATCCGCATACCGACGCAGAGACATCGCCAATACGCTCGGTCCACCATGACGTCTTGATGATCAACCCGAACCGCGAGCTGTACCGGTTCAACGTTCGCAAGGCGGGCGAGGGGCGTATCGGCGAATACACGAGCGTCGAGTTCCGGGGGCCCGGTGCCCCCGGCTACCGCAAGGTCATGCACATCGCCCGCAAAGGGCCGCTTTCGAACACGCGCGGCGTCGCGTTCGCCACGCTACCGGTGAAGGAGGAGCCGGCCTCGTCCTTCATGTGCTGCTACCTGATCAACTCGGAGAACCTGACCTATCGCAACGTGTGGACCCAGGCCGAGTGGAACGACTCTCCCGAGCCCGACGACGACCAGCAGCCGATGCACCTTGCGCACGAGCGCGACGTGCGGCTGCTCGTCGCCGAGCACAGCGGCAAGGTTCTGTACATCAGCATTCCCAAGAGCAAGCTCGGCGAGGCGGACAAGGGCTGGGTGTTGCAACCCGCTCGGAATGCAAAGAGCGCCAACGTTCACGCCATTCCGCTGAAGGAGAACGCCGAGATCTGGAACCTGCTCCGCAACGGCTGCGTCGCCGGTAGCGCCCAGTACGACGGTGCAGAGACGCCGCTCTTGAACCTCACGGCGCTGCTGCCCGAGCGAGAGGAGCGGCATCACGAGCGGCCCCTCGGAGAGGGTTTGCAGATCACGGGCACCCTGGATTTCAAGTGGACGCGCCAAGCGCATCGTTCAGCCGACGTGGTCGTCGCGTTCCTGCCGGTGCCGACTCGGACGTACGGCATGAGCCAGTGGGATCTGTACGAGAAGTTCGAGGAGTACGCGCGCCGGTGGAGGCTCCAGAGGCTCGGTATTCGAGTGCGCTTCGAGACGAAGCGAGCGTTCGACCCGCACGCTCCGTTCGACTACGACGTCCTCGTCTCACTCGCCCCGCTCGACGGGACCATCCACGACGATCAAGGAAAGCCGGTCACGATCCCGGCATCCGAGCTCGGCTCCTATGCACGGCGGGTCGATCGTGGCGCGGCGACCTTCTTCGCGGGCCAGCCGAAGGGTCTCAAGGCTGAGAATAACAAGGAAATGGCGGCCACCGACTACCCGTCGTCGACGGCCTTTCAGCAGTTTGTCGTGCACGAGTTCGGCCATGCCCTCGGGCTCGTGCACCTGCACCAGCATCCGGCGCTGATCGGCCCGGCCCTGGCTCAGCTGCGCACGGATCTCGGAAAGAAGGCCCCCGCGGAGCTGGAGGCCGAGCTCGAGAAGCAGCTGAAGGACAAGCTCGGTATCGTGGTCCCTCCGAACTACTTCGAGGAGGCCGTGTCCGGGTCATGGCCGGGTGACGATCGATACTGCGAGTGGCCCGACTTGCCGAGCCTGGGGGCGAAGCCCGCCGATCAGCTCCAGAAGCTGCTCCAGGACTCGATCATGACCGGCCTCGCGGGGCACGCCAGAGGCACGATGGGCAAATTTGCCCCCGACAAGCACAGGACCAAGCCGAGCCGGCTGGACATCGAATGGCTGCAGTCCCTCTATCCGAAGCCGTGACGCCGCGCGCGCGTCACACGTAACCCAGCCCCGCCGCGCAGCGAATGATCTCGGAAATGGCGCGGTCCAGGTCGCGCGGGCTCCGGGAATCCCAGCCGCGCTGCAGGGCCGCGAGGGGTTCGTCCAGCGCACGCGGCAGCCGCTGCTGCGTCTCGGCCAGCAGCTCTTCGAGCGCGGCGCGCGCGCGCGGGAAATCGTCCCGGCTGGCGCTGATGGCGAGCAGGGGCAGCTGCGCCAGCCACTGGAATGGAAACTCCTGGCGCGAGCGCGCCCCCGCTTGGCGGCGGTGCCACCAGGCCTGCTCCGCCTCGGCGAAGCTCGACAGCGCGACGGCGACGTCGTCGCGCCGCCATGCCACCCAGCCGAGGCAGGCAAAGGCCGCGCCAGCGTACCCCCGGGTGCCCGTCAAGCGCGCCTGCTCCAGCGCGCGGCGCGCCGCGTCCTCGCAGGCGTCGACCCGACCCAGCCGGCGCTCGGCGATCGCCGAATAGGTGGTGACGCGCGCCGCCAGCACGGAGTCTTCCAGGCGCTCGGCGAGCACCCGCGCCCGCTCCAGGTGCAAGCAGGCCTCCGAGCAGTGCGAGACCTCGCCCAGCAGCAGCAAGAACGCGAGATCGAACTCCATCATCGCGAGCTGCGGCAGCGCATCCGGAGCGCTGAGCAGGCTGAGGCCGTGGCGCTCTTGAGCCACGGCGGTCGGCGAGTACTGGTAGCGATTGCGGAGCACCAGATCGTTGGCCGACAGCATGTAAAACGACGCCTGCTGTGTCGGCGTCCCGTGGCTGCGGACGACGGGCGCCATGCGCTGCAGCGCCGGCCCGATCGCGTGCACCTCGCGCGTCATGTACAGGAGCCACACGCGCTCGCCCTGCAGCTCCAGCCAGAGCCTCTCGTCGCGCCCGCGGCGGCGCAGGCGGTTCAAGCAGCGTTCGGTCTGGTCCAGCTGCAGCGCCGCCGCCGCGTAGTCGCCCGTCACGCGCAACGAGCGGGCGAGCGCGAGCAGAGTTCGGCAGCGGCTCCTCTGGTCGGCGTTCGGTGCGGCGAGCAGCTCGCCGGCGAGGCTGCGCAGCTGCGCGTGCTGGCCGGTGCGGCCATACAAGAGCAACAGGCGTTCCGCCGCATCGAGCTCCGCGGCGCTCAGCGCGGCGCCCGGCGCTCTGCCCGAGCGCTGCGCGTCGCACAGCAGGCCGAGGCAAGCGATGGCCCCCATGGGCTGGAAGCTCGCCTCGAGCTGCGTCGCCGCCTCGACCAGCAGCGGGCCCGCCCGATCGATCCGGCCGGCATGCAGCCAGTGCTCTCCCACCTGGCGCAGGCGACGCGTCTCGAGTGGCCCACTGTCGCCGAGCTGCCGAGCGCGCGCGGCGTGCAGCGCGCGCCGCTCGTCCTCCGGCAGGCGCCGCTCGCACGCCCGCCGCACGTGCTCGTGGGTGAAGGCGAAACCGAGCGCGATCGGCGCGAGCAGCGCGTGCTGGACCAGCTCGCTCACGGCGGCATTCAGGTCCGCGCGCGAGGCGCTCGACAGGGCCTGCAGCTCCGACGCGAGGCAACTCATGCCGAGCACGGCGGCCGCTCCCGCGCTCGCGAGCGCGCTGGGGCTCAGCAAGCTCAGGCGCGCTTGCAGTGCGCTATCCAGCGTCTCCACGTGCAGCGCCTCGAAGGCGCTGGGAGCGGGGAAAGACCAGCCCCGCTCGGGGCGATAGTCGAGCGCGCCGCGTTCGATCGCCAGCCGGACCGCCTCGGCGACGAGCAACGGGTTGCCCTCGCAGCGCTCGTGCAAGAAGGTCCCCAGGGCCGCGCCGTCGCCCTCCGTGCCGAGCATCGCGTCGACCAGCTGCGCGGTGCTGCCGCGATCGAGCCCGGTCAGCTCCAGGCGCTCGATCGACTCTCCGAGCGGCTCGGCAGGCGCGCCCATGGCCTGGCTCACGACGGCGATCAGCAGCACGCGCGCCGCGCTCAGCGCGCGTGCCTCGGGTGACTGCAAGAAGACTCGGCTGAGGTCATCTGCGTCCTGCACGTCATCGAGCAGGAT
>Ga0315910_10001973_pt1 | contig 18426 bp, 26 predicted proteins | sample EdamamesoilMG_FD_204470 | JGI IMG/M metagenome (GOLD analysis project Ga0315910, IMG submission 204470) | Garden soil microbial communities collected in Santa Monica, California, United States - Edamame soil | ecosystem: Environmental > Terrestrial > Soil > Garden | place: USA: California...
GCGCAGCTTGGCCGCGCTGCATTCGGTGGCCACGGCGAAAAGCCGCGCTCGTTGGGCATCACGGGTGTACATGCACTTTCGATGTCGAGCGCTGTGATCCGCAATCCGATATCGACGTGCCGGCGCCGAGTACTCGGCCACCGCGAACGGGATGCTCACGTTCGAGACGGACTCGTACGGCACCCGGATCGTGATCAGTTACCTGCGCGAGTAGGCAGCAAGCGGGCGCCCCAGAGACGCCCGCCCGCTGTGCGGCGAACCGGCTCCGCGCTACCAGCCGAGCATTTCGATCATCTTTTCGCCGTAGCGTGTTCCCATCAGCACCACCGAAGGATGATCGAAGTGGTACTGATCCATGATCGCCGTGCCTTCCTGGGAAATCCAGGCGCCCATGGGCAATTGATCGGCGGCCTGGTGGACCTTGTCGTTGTGACTGAAGCAGCCGGCATTGCCTGCCGGGATCTCGCCGAGGATGAAGGGAACGTCGTAGTCGACGCCCCAGGCTTCCTTCACTTCGTTATACAGCTGCACGACCTGGCCGGGCCACGAGCCCGAGTTACAATCGGATTCACCTTGGTGAAAGATGACGCCCGCGAATCGGCCCGCGTCCTTGACGGCCGCAATCTTGTTCAAGATCATCTGATGGTGCGAGCCGCCAGCGATGAAGGTGGTGATGGACTCGCCACTCTCGGCGGTGCCGACTAGACCGATCGTGTCGCCCTCGGGCAATGCCTCGAGGAGTGTCTTGCCAAACCAGATCCCGGGGTCGACGCTGGTGGAGAGGTTCCAGCCTTTTTCACCGGGGCAGTCGTTGAGCGGTGGGTTCGCCGTATTCCACTGCCCGGCAGGTTGATTGCAGCCGCCCCACACCTTGAGCCGTTCGTCAGTATTGTTGTCGCTCGCCTGCTTGTCGGCGACGCCTGCCATGTTGGATTGGCCCATGAGCATGAAGATGTGAAACGTCGGACCGTCGCCGCCCGTGGTGCCTCCGGTGGTGTCGCCGCTCGTGGCACCGCCGCTGCCCCCCGAGGTGCCGGTGGTGTCCGTGCTGCTGGCGGTAGTAGGCCCACCCTCGGTGCCAGTCGTGTCGGTGCCCGCCGTGGCGCTGGTCGTGCTGCTGGTACTTGGACCCGTGGTGCTTCCAGTTGGACCCGCAGCGCCCCCCGTGGTTGCGGAAGCGCTTCCAGTTGTGGAATTGCCACTGCCGTTACCGTTTCCGCTAGGGCCGGCAGCGCCAGTCGCCCCAGTGGTCGAGCTCGTTCCGGAAGCGCTTCCAGTGGTGCCACTGGTGGTGCCGGTCGTGGGCCCTGAGTTGTTGTCACCACTCGTAGCCGCTGCGTCCGATGCGGAGTCGCTGCACGCAGCTAGCGCAACCGTGGACACCAGCGGAAGGACAGCGAGAACACCAAGTCGGAGTGTAGGGGTAATAGAGATCATGATCTTTTGCTCTTTTAGCTGCTTTTTCATGCCCGGCACGAGCACTTTTGATCTGAACGGCGGAGGAAGTCCGGGCAAGGCAGAATGCGGGCCGAAGGCTCGGTGGATTCTTCCACTGGCAGCGGCGATTCCATTGGGCGTTGGCAACGTTGCCACCCGCTCTGCAGCACGTTTTTCGGGCGCATACGATTTTCTGAATCCTTTCTGCCGCGGCGAAGCTTCGTTCATTGAAAGGACGAGGTTATGCAGGCTGCGCTCGAGCGCTGGGAGTTGGTGCGCTCCGTTCACGGCGCGATCTCCGAGCTCGCTCAGCCCTATCGCGAGGTCCTGGTGCTTCGCGACCTGGAAGGGCTGAGCGGCGCGGACACTTGCGCGGCGCTCGACTTGGAAGCGACCGTCATGAAACGCGCCTCCATTGCGCGCGGTCGCTGCTGCGCGCGATGGAGGCGCCAACGCTGAGGGGCCGATTGCCGTACTCCCTGCTGGCACATGCGGCGGGCTTCCGCGGGGGCGCGTGACCCCGAGTCGATGAGGCAGCCCCATGGGTCACAGTTCGATGGCGCGGGTCGTCTAACCAGCCATCGGATCAGCACTTGCGCTGAGGCCGACGGAGCAACGATGGACGACACCACCCGCGTCATCTCTACGATCTTCGACCTGCCTGCACCCGAGGCTGCTAACGCCATGTCTTTGGAGCCAGCCGCGTTTCGCAAGCGCGTGCAGCCGGAGCTGCCGTTGTTCGCCGGACAAGGCTCATCGTTCGTCGAGGCCCGCGATCTCATCCAGCGAGTGGAGCGAGCTCAACGAGTCGTCGAGCTCCACCGGCGCGCCTACCCTCGGGAGCCGTCGACGGATATCGTGCGCGTCGTGCTCGCCGCGCTCGAGGCGCCCGCGACCGCTACGTGAAGTAGGGGGACTGGTGATTGGCTTTCGCGTGTGCGAATGCCATCAGGGGACCGACCACCGCCCACTGCGCGAGGGTGAAGGCGCTCTCGATCAACAGGTAATCGGGGACCGACGTCATCACGTTTTTCGCGGCGACGGCGAGCGTCGTGAAGCTCCACGACAGCAGCGCGCCAAACGCCGCGAAGCGGAGGCCGCGTTTCGTCGGGTTTACGTCCGACCGAGAGAAGGAGCGATCGAGGACCCAGGCGAAGAACACGGCTTGAATCGCCATCGAGAGCATGCCGAACGGAACGATCACGTCGTGCCGGTACATGCCGAGCGCTTCGTACTGGCCCTTGAACAGGACCAGATGCCACACGAAGCCTAGGGCGAACGTGGGCACGAGATAGCAAAGCGCTGCTATTCCAATGCGTTGCATCAAGGATTCCTTGCTTTCCTTTTGGGCTCCGCCGCAGTCCGTTTGGGTTTGGGCTCCGCCACAGTCCGCTTGGGTTTGGGCTTCGCCGCAGCCTGCTTAGCGGGCAGCGTCTCGACGAACGCACGCGCGAGGCGGAGCCACGACTTGACCGAACGCGCATCCAATGTGCCTTTGATTCGAATGTAGCCTTTCATCACGCGCCCGTTCATCAGCATCGGCTCTGCATTGGGCCGGGAGAGGGCTTCGGTTTCGCCAGGTTCCCCCACGCGCACCAAAAGACCGCGGTCGGAGGTAGCGGCGACCATGTTGCCATTCAGCATGAATCCGATACCACCAAACATCTTGACCTCGCGCACCTGGTCTACATCGCTGAGAGCCGTGCGCACGTGTTCGCTCAGTTTCTCGTCGATCGCCATCTAATAGCCTTTCCTGGTTGTCAGAGTTGATCCTCGAGCAGATCGAGCGCGCCGCGCCAGCCTTGATCGTGCCGGGTTTCGGCATCGGCGCGACCGAAGTTAGCGTGACGGATCGTGAGTTCGGTCCCCACATCGCTCGGCACCAGCGTCACCGTTACCTCGGAGTCGATGCCGGCGTGTGCGTCCGGCGGCTCGATGCGCCACGAGAACACGAGCCGGGCGGGACGCTCGATGATACGGTACATCCCAGCCACTACCATCCGCTCACCGGTGGGCACGTCGTAGGCGAAGCGGTAGCCTCCTCCGGGACGAAAGTCGAAGGCGAGCACGCTCAGTTGGACCTCAGGGGACGGGCGCAACCAACGGGCCACGATCGTCGCATCGGCGAACGCAGCGAACACCTTCTCGGGCGAGGCACGCAGAACGCGGTGGATCTCCACGCCATGGCTCGATGCGCTCATCGCTCCGTCTCCAGTAGCAGTTGCTCCAGCTGATCGACCGCGCCGGTCCAAAACGCCTCATGTCGCCGGATCCACGCGCCGGCCGCCTCGAGGGACTCTCGACGTAAACGAAAGCGGTGCACGCGCCCGTCGACGCTGCGCTCGATCAGGCGCGCGCTCTCGAGCACCTTCAAATGCCGCGAAATGGTGGGTTGCGCCGAACGAAAACGCGCGCCGAGCTCCCCGGCGCTCTGCTCCCCGCCGTCCGCGAGGGCGTGGATCATCGAACGCCGCGTTGGGTCGGCCAAGGCACGAAACGTGCGATCAAGCGTGCGAGCGCTGGCGGTAGCGGAATGCATAGCTGAATGACTATATGTTGGCGGGGGGGCGGCTGTCAACCGGGGCGCTCCTCGCGGGCGCCGGGCCCACGACCGATGTCACCCCGCCCAGTGCTGCCGCCCCACACCTGCGCGCGTTCACGCGCTTCGTCCAGGAGCAAAGCACCTTGGCTGCTGCGCTCAGCGCCGCGGCAGCGCGCGATGAGCAGATGCTCGCCTCGATGCAGCAGACGTCGGGCTGATCAGCGCTTGGGTCGAGGCTTGGCCTTGCCTTTGGCTTTCGACTTGCTTTTGCTCTCGAGATTGAGCGCCACGGCGGCACGGATGAGCGCCTTCAACGCGGCCTCGTTGACCTTTTCGCCTTCGCGAATGTCAATGGCGCGCCTGACGTTTCCCTCGAGGCTCGAGTTGAAGAGCCGCGCCGGATCTTCGAGCGCGGCCCCTTTGGCAAAGGTGAGCTTGATGACCTGTTTGTAGGACTCACCCGTGCAGATGATGCCTGCATGCGAGAAGATGGGCGTCCCCATCCACTTCCACTCCTCGACGATCTCGGGATCGGCCTCGTGGATGAGCTTGCGCACTCGCGCCAGCATTTGCCCGCGCCAGTCCCCAAGTTCCTCGATGCGCTCGTCGATCAAGCGAGAAGCAGATTCCGAGGGGGCGGGTCGTTTCATGGTCGGCTCCAGCTCGCGCATATCCTATGCCCTCGCTTCCAGCCGACACCAGCACAAGTACGATGCTGCCCAGAGCACGCCGGTGCCCACCGCCCAGCCCCAGGCCGCGGGACCTTCGCCTACGGCCAGGTGAGCGATGACCGCCGAGGTGAGATCGATGGCGAAGCCGGCATAAGCCCATTCCTTGAGGCGCGGTGGCACTGGCCCGAGCAGCAGCCCGATGCCGACGAACTTGGCCCAAGACAGCTCCACCCGAAAGTAGTCCGGAAAACCGAGGTGCGTGAAGGCTTGGGCGACCTCGGGCAGGTTGAGCTGCGCGTAGGCGGTGAAGCCCATCTGCAAACAGAAGAGGGCGGTGACGATCCAGTACGCGACAGTCGTCGCCTTGGCGGTGTTGCGAGTCTTCGAGCTGACGAGCGCGGGTTTTTCTAGGGTCGATTCCATGGTGCTTCCTCCTTGGACTATGGGGCCGCGGGCTACCACTTGGGCAGCTCGACGCCGAACTGGTTCGCGTACTCGACGTGCAGCCGCTGCCAGCCCTCGAACTGCATGGCGTCGGGGCCGACGATGCGTCCGACGGGGTTGCCGGCGACCAGTCGATCGAGCACGTCGATGCAGATGTGCCAGCCTGCAGCGCCCATCGCGATGAAGCGACGGTCGATGTTGGTCCAAAGCGTCAGGCGAGTGCCGCCGCTGCCGAGCGGCTCGAGCTCCCAGCGGATGTCGTGGTCGCCCCAGTTGAATTCGAGCAGCTTCGGAGCGTCTGCTCGCTTCACCTGTGCTTCGGAGACGTGCGGATTGGGTGCCCCCACCGACGTGAGCTGCGCCGTCCCCACGCGCTCCAGATTGCGATCAGAATCGAACGGAGCCCACTCGCGAAGATGCTGGGGATCGGTGAGTGCGGTCCAAACCTTCGTGGGCGGGTGGCCGAGCTCTCGCACGAGCACGAGTGTCCACTTGTCGCCATCTTTCTCGACCCTTGCTCCGCTAGCGGCGCCGGGCGCGTAGTCTTCACGGCTGGTCATCGGTTCTTTCCTTTCTTGGGTTTGGTTGCTGCTTCACCGAGCTTGGGTGCTAGCTCTGTCTGTTCACCGAGCTTGGGTGCTAGCTCTGTCTGTTCACCGAGCTTGGGTGCTAGCTCTGTCTGTTCGCCGAGTAAGGGCGCTCGTTCTGCCTCAGCCATCCGATCGAGGTGTCGTTCGAGGGCATCTACGTGTTTGATCCAGAACTGTCGGAAGGGCGCGAGCCACGCATCCACTTCCATCAGCGGCTCGGGTCGAATTCGATACAGCCGCCGTTGGGCGTCGATGCGCGCCTCGACGAAGCCTGCCTCGCGCAGCACGCGCAGGTGCTTGGAGACGGACGTTTGCGGCATGCGCAGCCGGCGCTCGATCTCGCCGACGGATTTCTCCGACCCGGCCAACAGGCTCAGGATCGCCCGGCGGTTGGGCTCGGCGATGATCGAGAACGATGACTCCATTGCCTGTATATACTCATATAGGCATATGCGTGTCAAGGCATATTCAAGGAGGCCGGGCACTTGACGGATCGGCCGCATCCCGCGAAGCTGTCCGGTGAGGAGACGAGCCCAAATGCCCAACAAAACCAAGGCGAAGGCGGGCAAGCCCGCGCCCCAAGCGAAGGCGAAGGCGCCCAAGCCTGCGCGCCAAGCGAAGGCGAAGGCGGGCAAGTCCGCGCCCCAAGCGAAGGCGCCGGAAGTGAAGGCCAAGGCGACGAGGCCCAAGGCCAAGTCCGAGGCCAGGGCGACCCCGAAGAGTCGTGCCGCAGCGACGCCCGTGCTGCTCTCCGGCGGCAATCCGCAGATCGCCAAGGGGGAGGGCGACGCTCCGGTGCAGGCCTATATCGCGGCGATCCCAGACTGGAAGCAAGAGATCGCACGCCGCCTCGATGCGCTCATCGTCCGCACCGTCAAGGGAGTGAACAAGGCGGTCAAATGGAACTCGCCCTTCTATGGCGTCGAAGGCCAAGGCTGGTTCCTCGGCTACCATTGCTTCACGAAGTACCTGAAGGTGACGTTCTTTCGCGGCACGTCCTTGAACCCGGTCCCCCCCAGCACTTCCAAACACCCCGAAGTGCGCTACCTCGATATCTACGAGGACGGGTTCGACGAGAAAGTGGTCACGAGCTGGATCCGACAGGCCTCGAAGCTGCCGGGCTGGATCCCCTAGCGCGGTGCGACGCAACACCCAGGGGGACACCAGCGAAGATCTTCTACGAAACCCTCACCGAGTGGGGGCCGTTGATTTCGCCGGTCGGCGGCGACAGCGGCGCGTGAGCGCGGTGCATGAATCGCCCGAGGTGTAGCGCTTGCGCCTGCTAGACAGTGCGGAGCTGTCCGAGCTTGGGCGGCACGAGCCGGTTCCGACGCTCAACGCGCTCGTGGCCGCGCTGGGCCTCGGGGACGCAGGAGCCCCAGTCCAGAGATGGGGCTTCATCACGAACGGGGTCGTATCGGAAGCGCCAACCGGACTCGGGGTAAGCGTGTGCTACGGTTCGGTAACACTCGCTACCTTCGAAGTCGGCGTCGTAGCTGCAGACGAACGACGCGCGGGCCTGCTCTCTGGCGCCGATGAAGCTTGAGGGCGGCGCGTGCCAGGGGTCACGCTGCCAGGCAGCCGCGCCTTCGGACGGATGCGGTACGCGCCGCCGAACTCCCATGGCTATCGAGATCGCGGAAACGACTACGAAGTAGCCGACGAGGCCGAGCGTTTGTGTCACGTCCACGGCGCCCTCGATTCGATCGATCGGTTCATCTTGTCTTTCTCCGTCACGAAGCCAACCCCTCGGGGATGGCGGACCCCGCGTCGAGAGCCTGGAGTAATCCTGCAAAGCGTCCCTGACTCAGGCGCCGGACTACCAGGCGTCGGACGCCCTTTGCTTTGGCGAGCTTGCGTGAAAGTTGTACCGAACCGTGACTGTTCACGTCGGTAATCACCACGAGCAGTTCGGAGCGAGCGACCACGGCTTCGAGGGACGCGCTGCCGCGTCCCCCGACGTCGCCGCGGTGGAACTCGATGGTGTGTTGGCTCACCCGGGCTAGCTCTCGGAGCAGGGGCTCAGCTCGTCCTAGGCCGCCTATGATTCCGATCCGCATTTACCGTCCCTCGTTGATCACCAGTGAAAGATCTGATCGTAGCCGGCTAGAAGCCGGGGCAGCGCAGCGCGCCGAATCGGCTCGACCCCCTCGACCAAGTCCGCGAGCAAGATGCCGCGCTCGGTGGCGTCATCCTCGACGAAGAGAACGCTGACACCCTTCTGGGCGAGCGTGCTGACGTCGCGATCGAGTTTCGGCGGCTGAGTCTGTTGCCGTCCGCCGAAGGCGAGGCCAGATGCATCCTGGCCTTTGACGGCGTAGTTCACGGCGTTGCCCTGCAATAGCACGCTGACCTCGGCGCCTGCGCCGTTGAGCACGTGGTTGAGCCAGAGGACGGTGTCGTCCTGCTCTTCGAGCGTGCCTCGGTAGGCGGTCTCGACGATGCTGAGAATCTTCTTCGACATCACTAACTCCTACTTGGACGAGCCTATTTGGTTGGAATTACGAGCGTGTTGTCCGACGCTTCGACGAACTTCAACAGGTCCGCTGGACTTCCGCGCCGCGTCCCCGGAATCGACTCGCTCACGCCGCGTTCGTCGACGCAGAGTCCACAGTTGACCCAGTCGAGCTTGCGACCCCGCTGGGCCGCGTCTGCGAGCACCGCCGCTATCCAGTCCTTTGGGTTCGGATGATTCTCCTCCGCGGCGTCCCGTTGATGCACGGCATTGGCGTGTGGTGCCTGCTTCGCAAAGGGAAGCGCGACGGCGCCTTCATAGGCGAAGACGTTCACGTCGCAGCCTCGCTCGATCGCGAGGCTGATGAGCCGAAGCGCCGTCGTCGAACGGGCATCTTCGTAGGGTGGGTCGGTGATGGAGAATGTCAGGGTCTTTCGCTGTGACATCGGCGCTTCCTAATTCCAGAGTGCCCTACGGCCGAGAGCAAGTTGATCGATGACGACTCCGAGGGATGCAGGCTTCACTCCTTCGGCGAGGCGAGCCGTCGGAATGCCGCGTTCGCGCAGCGAGAAGTCGTCGGCGAGCACCTCGACGCCGCTCGCGACGAGGTTGGTGAGCAACTTGGATCGCGAGCTCGTCCTCGCCGGAAGCACGCCGTTCTGCACCAAGAATAGCGTCACGGTGTTGCTCTCCTGCGCGAGGCCGAGGGCGAGCCCGTAGAAGTGCTTCACCTCTTCCGATTCGAAAGGGTCTCTCGATGCAATGAACAGGTATTCGGCCATGACTGGTCCTTCGCGTCCTTTCGCGCGCACACGGACCCTCGGGGCTCGGCGCGGCGGCTGCCGGCGTCCCTTGGATCACGATTAGAGTGTTATCCGTTATAGCGGACGCCGCGTCAATTCATTTTGTCTGTTATAACGGACACGCATCATAAATGTAAGCAAAGTCAAATGCTTACGATTCGTTTGCTGGCGCCGCGTACAGCATCACGAGGTACATCCAGCACTCTTCGGAGCCTGCATTCACGTATGCGTGCGGCACGTCCGCGGAAAAAACGATGGCGTCGCCCTGCGCGAGCTCGAACCGCTCGCCGCCTGCGTGCACTTCGAGGCGGCCGCGACTGACGATCAGGTTTTCAAGCAAGGCGAGGCTGAAGGGCGAGCCGACTTCGACCCGCTGTGCCGCGCCAGGCGTTACGGCCGGCGGCGCGCCCGGAGCTGTCTGGGCGGTGGCGCTCGCAGGGACTTGAAAGAAGCTTTCGTTCGCGATCCGCGATACGAGCGAAAGCAGCAGCGACTGATCCCAATCGGGGAGTGGGGGGCCCTGCGGGACTTTGGTTGCCCCCCGCGACACGCCAGGCGTGAGCCCGGGCGTCGCTGGCGTCAGCGTCGCCTTCGGGAGCTCCGCCGCTAGCAAGCCTGCTTCGGCCGGAGGAGCCCCGGGGAGATCAGGGGTACTCATGATAGTGGTCGAGTGTCACGCCTTCCAACACACCGAGCGCGTCGTAGGTCAAGATCTGTTCCTTGACCTGGTCCATTGGACTACGGAACAGGTCCGCGATGCGTGTGTCGACCTCGAACGCAGCTGATCTTCGGACATCGAATTATCCTCGCTCTTCAGGGGGTAGAGACAGTCTACCTATGAGTCGAACGTCGTCGAGATCGGGCTGCGAAGCAACATCACCAATAACGGCGCTCGAATGCGGTCGTCAACCAGCAATACTGTCGGTGATTGCTCGCGATAATACTTAGAAGTATATGAGTGCTGCGTTGTGGCTACCATCCGGAAATAGTCGTGGCGCGTGCGCGCCGAGGCCAGCGCTAATCACGGGCTCGCGTGCTCCTATCGCGTCAGCGCCTTGCGTGCGTCGGCCCGTGCGCGTAGTTCGCTCGAGCCTGGAGCGGCACCTGGTGTCACGGCAGCGCGCCGCCGAAGCGCTGCGCCCTGCTCAGAATCGCGAGCAACTTGCGAAGTTCGGAGCGCACTTATATCTGTTGGATTTGTCTGTGTATTTTGCGTGTCGATTCTAAACGCCGCTTTGGTTGGCAACTATAACGGACAAAATTCTGTCGCTAAGTGTCCGCTATAGTGTCCTGAAATGCCGTTATGATGGTGCCGCTAAAGTTTGACGGAGATTCCCGCTTCAGAAATACTCGCGCCATGACATCGTCGCGGCGCCCGCGATCGCGCCCACGTGCTGAGAGAGCCGAACCAGTCACCCAGGCCAAAGCGGGGCGTTCCAAAGCGGCGACCTCGAAGGCTGGCGCGCCCGCCGCGGACCAGGTGCTGCCCGATGACATGCCGGAGATCGGCGCCAACCTCCGGCGGTTGCGCTCCGAGCAAGGGCTATCGCTCGACAAGCTAGCTCACCTAGCCGGTGTCAGTCGGGCGATGCTCGGCCAGATCGAGCTCGGGCAGAGTACGCCTACCATCAAGACGCTGTGGAAGATCTCGCGCGCACTCGAGCTGCCTTTTTCTGCGCTGATCAGCGGGAGTTCTAGCGGCGGTACCACGCTGTTGACGGCCTCGCAGACACGTCGCCTCACGAATCAGGCCGGGACCTTCGTGTCGCGGGCGCTGTTTCCCCTCGGTGGACCACGGCGGGTCGAGTTTTACGAGCTCCATTTGGCGCCTCATGCCGAAGAGCGCGCCGTCGCCCACCCGCCCGGAACGGTGGAGCAGCTGGCGCTCAGCAAGGGCAAGGCAACGATCGAGGTTCGCGGAGAGCACTTCAGCTTGAACGCAGGCGACGTGCTGACGTTCGAAGCAGACGTGCCCCACGCATACCTCAACACCAGTGATCACGAGGCCCTCATGTACCTCGTGATGACCTACGCACAAGCCGCGGGTTAGCGCGAAAGGCGGCCTCCGCGCGTGCGGCGGATCGGGGTCGTCACCACCCGCCAAACTAGTTGCCTCGACGCAGCGTGGGCTAGACTGCGCCAAGTTGAGCCACTTCGAGTCAGTTGCACCAGGGCGAGGCTGTGAAACGTGTGTTACGTCAGCACGACGCCTGCCTTTCAGACGAACGGTGACATGCGATCTCGAAACGCTGCTGCGGGGGCTCGCGACTCGTCCGTGAACGCACGGCGGCTTGCGGCCGGCTGCCCTTGACAGAACCTGCGTCGTCGCTCATTGGTAACGCCCAATGCCCGATACCCAACCGCCCACGATCCCCTACCGACTCGCTGCGGAAACGTTCGGCCCTGAAGAGATGGGGGCTGCGCGTGCCGTGCTCGAGTCGGGACGCCTGACCATGGGACCCCACGTCGAGGCGTTCGAGCGCGAGTTTGCCGCGTGGGCAGGCGCAAAACACGCGCTAATGGTGAATTCCGGGTCGTCCGCCAATCTGCTCGCCGTCGATGCGATGCTCCGCCGCTCCGATCGCGCTGGCCTCTGGAATCCGGGTGACGAGGTGCTGGTCTCTGCATTGGCCTGGCCGACGACCATCGCGCCGATTGCGCAACTGGGTTTGGTGCCGGTGTTGGTGGACGTCGATCCCAAGACTCTGGCTCTCGATCTCGAATCCGCCCGCCGCGTGCTCACCGAGCGCACGCGCGGCATGTTCTTGGTCCACATCTTGGGTCGTTCGCCGGCCATGGCGCCCTATCTCGAGTTCTGCAGATCCCACGGTCTGGCGTTGATCGAGGACGCCTGCGAAAGCTTGGGCGCCCACGACGGCGGTACCCACGTGGGCCTCTTCGGTCAGGTCGGGACCTTCTCGTCCTACTTCTCGCACCACATCTCTACCATCGAAGGTGGCGTGCTGCTCACCAACGACACTGCGTTGCGCGATGACCTGGCCAGCTTACGAGCGCACGGGTGGATTCGCGACAGAACCGACCGCGACGCCTGGAGGCAGCGGCTCGATGGACTGGACGACAGATTCGCGTTCATCATGGGCGGGTACAACGTGCGCCCCACCGAGATCCAGGCGGCTTGCGGCAGAGTGCAGCTGACCAAGCTAGACGAAATGCTGCAGGCGCGAGAACAACTCGCCGAGGCGGTCTCCGGTTGGATCGCCCGCGCAGTGCCGTGGTTGAGGTTGGTCGGTGCCGACTGCATTCGCCCAGGAGGCGTTGCGAGTCGGCGCCAGCGCAACCACTCGTGGATGACGCTCCCGTTCGTGCTACGCGACGACGCGCCAATCTCCGTGGCCGAAGTGCAGGCGCGTCTCGAGCGAGCGGGGGTCGAGACGCGTCCGATCATTGCCGGCAATCTCGCGCGGCACCCGATTGCACGGCACCTCAAGGCGCGGGTCGCGCCATCGCTCGAGCGCTGCGACGCGCTGCTCGCGCGCGGGTTCATGGTGGGCTGTCACCCGGTGCCGGCAGCGGGTAGCCTGGCTACGCTGGAAGCGGCGTTGGTCGGGCTCGGTAAGCTCTAGGGTGAGTTCGCACGCGGTGCCTGCAGTGCATCCGCAATGGTTTGGGCGACGGTGATGCGGCGGGGGCTCCGGCCAATGATGCGCATGAGCCGGCTAGGATCGCCCACGATCCACGCTACGTCATCGGGGCGGGCTGGAGCCTCGCTCGCCCTGGCCAGCATGTCATGAGCGTGTTCGGCGGGTAGACGCTGATCTGTCGTCCAACGCTGGGCCACCATGGCCAGGAGGTCACGCAGACGCGTGGCCTCGCCCGAACACACGTTCACCACGGTGACACCCGCCTCGGTGGCGGACCCTAGCGCCAACAAGCAATCCGAGACATCGCGGGCATCGAGGTAGTCGCGCACGAACGACAGCCCCGGGATGGCGTCGAGCTGCCGTTCTTGCACGCGTCGGATCAGCCCCGGTAGCACGTAATTCTGGGGCTGAAGCGGTGCAATCAACCCGAACACGCGCGCGATAGTCAGCGGAACCCCGAAGCGCCCGGCGAGCGTGCTCAAGCGAGTCTCGGCTTGCAACTTGGTTCGGGCGTAGACGGAACGAGGCGAACACTCGTACCGCTCGTCGATGCGCGTCTGTGGGGGCCGCTCTGCATAGACATGCCCGGAGCTCACGTAGACGAGCTTCAGCGTACGCTTCTGACGCTGCGCCCATTCGCACACGTCGCGCGCGGTGGCTTCCGCATCGATCACGTTCGTTTTGTACGCGGTCGCCGGATCTTGCTCGCACGCCGGTACCGAAACTTTGGCGGCGAGATGGAAGAAGACGAGAGGTTCGTCGTCCGCGCTGAGCCGCGCGCTCAAAGCCGAGAGCTCGTCGGTAAGCTCACCGCGCGCCTCGAGGCGTGCCGTCAGGGCGAACTGCTGGACATGACTCGGAACCTGCCCGGCAAAATAGGCTCCCAGGCCCCCGCTCTTGCCGTTGTAGATGACGATCACGCGTGACTCCCGCTTCGATGCTGCCAGGCAATGCCGACGATTCCGCGCAAGCTCGCGAGGATCTCGTGCAAAGAGGTGTTGCTCACGCCGCGATCCCGATTCCGAAATACGATCGGGAAGGCGGCTATCTTGCAGCCCGCCCGCAGCAGGTGGGACAACATCTCGCTCAGGTAAATGTAGCCCTTGTGGCGCTGTTCGTGTTTCAACAGTTCAGCGACGGCGTTGGGCGTGTAGAATCTGTAGCCGTTCGTATAGTCGGCGATGGAGCGGTCGATCAGGTTCCTCGCCAACAAATTGGCGCAGAAGCTGAAGACTCTTCGCGACGGCGGCCAGCCGATGATGGTGCCATCGGGGTAGCGAGCGCCGATCGCCACATCATAACCCTTGGCGAGCAACTCGAGGCCCTGAGGTAGGGCCACCGGATCGTGAGAGAAGTCACAGTCCATTTCGACGAAGGCTTGATAACGCGCCTGCTCGACGCCCCAGGTAAATCCAGCGCGTACGGCGCCACCGCGGCCGTCTTTCTTGCTCCGCACGATCAACTGGACGCGTTCGTCCCACGCCGGCCTTTGCTGCTTGGCCTCGCTGACCCGCTCCGCCGTGCCGTCGGGGCTGGAGTCGTCGACGACGCAGACGTCGTAGGTCGCGTCGCTCGCGACGATCTGCTCGATCAGCTGAACGATATTGAGGACTTCATTGTAAGACGGCAAAACGACGAGTGTTTTCATTGTCGGCTAAGCGGCAGGTGAAGGGCTACGTTCCGGAGGTTGACGCGTAGCGTCCCCCCCAGCAAGTCGAAGCCTTCGACCGGGTCGAACTCGCTGAAATACGCGCGCGTCGCAGCTCGAATTCACTCGAAAACCCCGCGCGCAGTCGCGACCGACGTCCCCGTGCTCGCCGTTGCTCGACACGCGGACAGAACGTCGCGTGCGGGTTCGTAGTGCGGGAGGGGCCCTCTTGGTATGCTTGCGGACCCCGTGTACCAGGCCGCAGAGTGGTTGACCGGACCGATTGCCGTTTGATAGCCTGTAGCTGGTATCTCGTGCCGAACGCCCGGGCTCCGCAGGGATGAGATAACACACGATGCTTGCACTCGAGAGCGAAGAGCGTGTGCTCCACCAGACGACGAGCCTGTGCAGGGTCTGCAAGAACGCGGTGCCTGCGAACGTGGTGGCCAACGCTGCGGGTGAGGTGTGGATGCAGAAGGCCTGTGACGACCACGGGCCGCAGGCCGTCCGGCTCTCGACCAGCGCGGAATGGTATCAGCGTACGCGTGCGATTCAGCAGCGCCGCGTCGCTCCACCGGCGGTCCGGCACGAAGTCGATCACGGTTGCCCCTTCGACTGCGGCCCGTGCGCGAACCACACGCAGAAGATCCGGCTGCCCGTCGTCACCATTACGAGCGCGTGCAACCTCGACTGTCCCATCTGCTACGTGCACAACAAGAACGACGACGCTTTTCATATGGGTGTCGAAAGCTTCGGCCAGGTCCTCGAGCACCTCGCGCGGGACCAGGGGGGCGAGCTCGATATCGTGAATCTCACGGGCGGCGAACCCACGGTGCACCCGCACTTTCTCGATTTTCTGGCGATGGCTCGGCAGGCTGGCGTCCACCGCGTTACGATCTGCACCAACGGAATCCGGCTTGCCAAGGACGAGCGTCTGGTGCAGCGTGTGGCCGAGCTTGGCGGGCGGGTCGCGCTGTCGTTCGATTCGTTCGAGAGGGACGCCGACGAGATGCTGCAAGGCGCGCGTCTCTTGGACATCAAGCTGCGCTGTCTCGAACTGCTCCAGAAGTACGGCGTGGACACGACGTTGATCCCGGTCATGACCCGCGGCGTAAACGATCACGAGATCGGTAAGATCCTCGCGTTCGCCTTCGAGCAGCCCAACGTGCGTCACATCGAGGTGCACACGATGACGTTCACCGGGCAGAGCGGTGCGACATTTCCGCGGAGCGGCCGCATCTCGATGCTCGAGGTGCTCGAGCGCATCGAACAGACCACCGAGGGGCTGCTCCGCGTCGACGACTTCGTTGCGTCTCCTTGTGCGCACCCGCTGTGTTACCAGATTGCGTATCTCTTGGTCGATCCGGAGGGGGGCGCCCCAATCCCGTTCACGCGCTTCATGCCTGCGGCGGAGCTGTACGCAGCGCTGTCCGACCGTCTCTATTTGGAGCCCACTGCGAAGCTCGAACAGAGCATGCGCGAATCGATCGATCGGCTCTGGGCCTACGGCGGCGCCGAGGCCGAGCGTACGCTGGGGTTGCTGAAGCGGCTGCTCGGGCTGATGTTCCCATGCGATCGAGCGCTGCCGTCAGGCGAGGCGTTGCGCATCGCAGAGCAAGCCGTCAAGGCCGTCTACGTGCATTCGCACATGGACGAAGAGACGTTCGACACCGAACGGGCCGCCGACTGCTGTGACAGCAACTGTTACGCGGACGGGAGCAGCATCCCCGTGTGCAACTACAACGTGCTCTATCGCGAGAAAGAGCAGCACTTCAACCTCACCCCGCGCCGCTGGAACGGTCGCAAAGGCGGGCAACGCTCGTTTCCGAGCTTGCCCATCGTCACGGGCTGACATGCAACCAAACGACCGCGAGCGAGAGGGCGTGGCCCGCAGGCGACTCGAGGGTAGGCGCTGCTTGGTGACGGGTGGATCGCGGGGTCTCGGGCTCGCGATCTGCCGCGCCTTCGCCGAGGCGGGCGCCAAGGTGGCCTTTACCTTCTCGAAGAACGTCGAGGATGCAGCCGCCGCCCAGCGGCTCGTCGCCGGGGCGGGCAGCGATCCGCTGGTGTTTCATGGGTCGGTTTCGGACGCGCAGCACGTGCAGGCAACCGTGGCCCAGCTGAGTGAAGCCTGGGGTGGCATCGACGTCTTGGTAAACAACGCCGGGCCGACACAGATCTTGCCGGTGGCGTTGCTCGAAGAGGCCGACTGGGACGCTGTCATGAACACCAACGTGAAAGGCGCCTACCTGTTCTCGCGCGCGGTGCTGAAGTCGATGATTCGGGCAAGGCGCGGGCACATCTTGAACGTCGGGAGCTTCGCGTCCGAGCGCATCGTGGAGGCGCCCATTCACTACGCGGCGGCCAAGTCGGCGCTGCGCGGCATGACCGAGGCGCTCGCACGTGAGGTCGGGCGCTACGACATCAAGGTCAACCTGATCGCGCCGGGTCTGCTCGACGTGGGCCTCGCGAAGATCTTACCGCGCCACCGCGTCGACGAGTACCTGGCGCAGTGCCCGATGGGGCGCCTCGGAACGGTCGAAGAAGTCGCGCGCTCGGTCGTGTTCCTGGTCTCCGACGAGAACAGCTTCATGACGGGAGCCAAACTCGTGTTCGACGGAGGCCTCTGACTTGGCCGGCGCCGAGCACGTCTTGTGGCAGGGGTTCGACGACTTTCGCGAGTTCGTGAACCCCATGATTGCCCTTCGCGCAGAGCTTGCCGGGGAGCCGACCAAGCTACTTCGAGTGGATGCCGGGCGCCTGGTTACGGCGCAGGGCCAGCTGATCGAGGACTTCCACGGCACTCAGGCGTTCGGACACCGGAACCCGGCGATCGCCCAGGCAGTCGTCGCCTTCCTCGAGTCGGATTCGCCGTCGTGGTTTCCCTCGAGGGTGAACCCCTACGCCGGCAGCCTGGCACGCCGGCTGTGCGAGCGCGCCAACGCAGGCACCGGGCAACCCGTGTACTCGAACGCGTACTTCGCCAATTCGGGGAGCGAGGCGGTCGAGGCCGCCTTGAAGTTGGCGCGCGCAGTGACACGCCGGCCGCGGGTGCTGTCGCTCACAGGCGCCTACCACGGTTGCACGATGGGCAGTTGCGGCCTCATGGCGAAGGGTGTCTTTCGCGATCCCTTCGAGCCGCACGTACCGGGGCTCGACGCGCTGCCCTTCGCGGATGGCGAAGCCCTCGAGAAGGCCCTGAGCGCAGGTGATGTGGCCGCGCTGGTCGTCGAACCGATTCAGCTCGAAGGTGGCGTGCACGAGTTGCCCCCAAACTACCTCGACGCCCTGTGTGAGTTGACTCGAAAACACGCGGTTCTGCTCGTGGCCGACGAGGTCCAGACCGGCCTCGGGCGCACCGGCCGCTTTCTGGCGAGCGCCGCCTGGCCCCGGCGTCCCGATGCCGTCCTGCTCGGCAAGCATCTGGGCGGAGGCCTGCTGCCGATCTCGGCCATGTTGACGCGGCGAGAGCTGTTCGAGCGTGCTTATGGCCAGAATTTCGAAACGGCCGAGGCGCACAACTGCACGTTCAGCGGCAGCGCCGCGGTGTGTGTGGCGGCGCACGCGGCCCTCGATCTGTTGACGGACGATTTGATCGCGCGCGTGCGAGAGCTCGGGGAGAGCTTTCGTCGCGGCCTCAATGAGGCGCTGTCAGATCTGCCACTGTTCCACGAAATCCGCGGCGCTGGACTCATCGCTGGCATCGCGCTGAAAACCACGGATCATCCGTGGCTCTCGTTCGAGCACTTTGGTATGCAAGATCTTTCGGGACACCCTACCGTGGGCCTCTTGCTCTGTCATCGTCTGTACAAGCGAGGCTACTTCTGCTTCGTTTGCGGCCACGACTGGAGCGTGCTCAGGCTGCAGCCTCGTTTCAGTATCGAACCCGCGACGCTCGCGGACTTCACACGCAGCGTTCGTGAGGAACTTTCGAGCCTATGCGCCCTGACGTGAGCGCCTCGAAAGCACTCGTCTTCGGTGGCACTGGCGCCGTGGGCAGCGCCGTGGTCCGAGGCCTGACGCGCGCGGGTGTCCCAACGGTGTTCACCTACCACGTTGCGATCGACAAGGCCTGCGCGCTGGCTGCTGAGCATTCACAACGCGCGGTCGGCGTCGATCTGGCCGACTCGGATGCCGTGCGACGCCTGATCGCCGACCTCGATAGAGACGGAGCGCCCAACATCTTCGTGCACTGCGCGGCCACCAGCGGAGCGCTCGACCTCGAGAGCATCGG
>Ga0315910_10001974_pt1 | contig 18418 bp, 10 predicted proteins | sample EdamamesoilMG_FD_204470 | JGI IMG/M metagenome (GOLD analysis project Ga0315910, IMG submission 204470) | Garden soil microbial communities collected in Santa Monica, California, United States - Edamame soil | ecosystem: Environmental > Terrestrial > Soil > Garden | place: USA: California...
GTCAGGCGCTCGGGCGCCACGAAGCGGCTGCTGAGCACCAGCAGGGGCGTGACGAAGAGCGCGATCTGGATCGAGCTGCCCATGGCGATGCCGACCGAGAGGTCCATCTTGTTCTTGCGCCCCATGGCGATTGCGGCCCCGCTCTCGGCCGCGCCGCCCAGGATGGCCAGCAGGATGATGCCGATGAAGGCCGCCGACATCCCGAGCGCGTGCCCGGTCTCCTCGGCCGCCCCCACCAGGACCTCGCTCATCCAGGCCGCGCCGACGGAGGCCACCACGAGCGTGCCGACCGCCCGCTGCGTGCTCCAGCTCGGCCCGTGGCTCTCCTCGCCGCCCTTCGTGACCGAGAAGAAGTCGGGGTGCGTGCGCAGCATGAACACGAGGTACAGGACGTAGAGCACGAGCAGGACCACGCACACCCCGGTGTCGAAGGCCAGCGCGTGGCGCGGCTCCGACCCGCTCAGGAAGCGGTGGAAGCCCGCCGGACCGATCATGCTCAGCGCGGCCAGCAGCAGGATCGAGGCGTAGGTGCGCGCCGCGGCCGGGTTGTACTCCTGCACGTGGTGACGCCGGCCGCCCAGCAGGAAGGCGACGCCCATCGCCAGCAAGAGGTTGGCGAGCATCGCGCCGATGAGCGAGGCGCGCACCATGTCGAGCAGCCCGGCGCGCAGGGCCACCATGGCGATGATGAGCTCGGGCAGGTTGCCGAAGGTCGCGTTGAGCAGGCCGCCGATGGCCGGCCCCGTGCGCGCCGCGATCTCCTCGGTGCTGTGCACGATCAGGCTCGCGATCGGCACGAGCGCGAGCCCGGCCAGCAGGAACACGAGCGGCGCCGGCGCGCCGGCCGAGTCGAGCGCCGCGGCCGCGGGGGCGGCGGCGAGCAGCCAGTTCAGCGGCTGCGACAGGAAGCCCTTCAGGGCCGAGGACGGGCTGGCCGGGGTGGTGCTCATGCTCGGGAGGGGCGCGCGGGGCCGGCGCTCGACGCCGCGACGACCGCGGCGACGGGCTCGTTCGCGAGCACGGGCCCGCAGTGTTCCTCGTAGCCGGCGCGCACGAGCGTCTCGCGCACGCTGCTCGGCGTGCCGGCCAGGCGGAACTCGATGTCGCGCGCGAGCAGCGTCCGGTGCAGCTCGACCAGGAGCTCCGCTCCGGCGAGGTCCACGAGCGGGACGGCCCCCAGGAAGAACACGGCGCGCCGCGCCGCGCCGAACTCGGCGAGCTGCTCGTGGAAGCGCTCGCGCACGTGGTCGACGTTGAAGTAGAGCAGCGCGCCCGCGCTGCGGAAGACGAACACGCCCGGCTCGCGGCGGTTCTCGGGATTGCGGATGCGGTCCGCGAACTGGTCGGTGCCGGGCACGCGCCCGAGCTCGGTCGTCGGCGGCCGGGAGGCGCGTCGCAGCAGCATCAGGATCGAGAGCACGGCTCCGATCAGGACGCCGCGCAGCAGGCCCGAGCCGAGCACGCCGAAGAGCGCGGCCATCGCGATGGCGAACTCGGCGCGGCTGAAGCGCCACAGGCGCGCGAGGGCGTCGACCTTGAACAGCCCCGTGACCGCCACGAGCACCAGCGCCGCCAGCACGGGCTGCGGCAGGTCGTGCAGCATCCCCGACAGGAACAGCACCACCAGCAGGATCAGCAGCGCCGCCACCAGGCCCGAGAGCGGCGTGCGGGCGCCGCTCGATTCGTTGACGACCGACTGCGACATCCCGCCGCTGACCGGGAAGCCCTGCCCGAGTCCGGCCGCCAGGTTCGCGCCGGCCACGGCCAGGAACTCCTGGTTCGTGTCCACGCGGTAGCCGTGCTTTTGCCCGAACATGCGCGCGATCGCGGACGTCTCGACCGCCGCCAGCAGGAAGCAGGCCATGGCCAGCGGCAGGAGCTCGTTCAGGTCGCCCCAGCCCACGGCCGGCAACGCGGGCACCGGGAGCCCCTGGGGCACCTCGCCCAGCAGCTTGACGCCGCGCGCGCCGAGGTCGAACCAGCCCGCCACCGCGATCCCGCCGACGACCACGAACAGCGAGACCGGGCGGTTCGGGAGGAAGCGCTTGCCGAGCACGAGCAGCACGAGGGCGGAGAGGCCCAGCAGCAGCGCGGCGCCGTGCGTCTCGCCCAGGTGCGCGAGCAGGTAGCGCATCCGCTCCCAGAAGTCGCCGTGGGCTCCGGAGATGCCGAAGAGCTTCGGGAGCTGCGTGCTGGCGAGGTACAGGGCCACCCCGGCCTTGAAGCCCAGCAGCACCGTCTCCGACACGAAGTTCACCACCGAGCCGCCGCGGAAGACCCACACGAGCAGCGCCAGCAGCGCGACGAGCAGCGCCGTGCAGGAGGCCAGGGCCGCGACGCGCGTGGCGTCGCCTTGCCCGAGCTCGCCCAGCGTCGCCCCGGTAAGCAGCGAGATGGCCGAGGTGACCGTGATCGCCGTGTGGCGCGAGCTGCACAGGAGCCAGAAGACGAGGCCCGAGAACAGGCACGCGTACAGGCCGGCCTGGGGCGGGAGCTGGGCCAGGGAGGCGTCTGCGACGCCGGCCGGGATCGCGTAGGCCGCGAGCGTGAGCCCGGCCACGAGATCCGGGACGAGCCAGCTGCCCTGGTAGCCGCGCAGCCAGACGAGCGCGGGCAGGTAGCGCGCGAGCCCGCTGGCACCCGTGGCGGCCTGGGCTGCGTTCATGGCACGGCGCTCAATACGTCTCGGTCACGAAGCGGCGCCCGGCGAGGCTCTTCTGGTCGTCGTAGGCGTGCTTCATCGAGCGCTTCGGCAGCTCGACCCTGTCGCGCTTCACCTTCTTGTGCGGGATCTCGCGCAGGATGTGGGCGAGGATGTTCAGGCGCGCGCGGCGCTTGTCGTCCGAGCGCACGAGGTACCAGGGCGCGTGCTTGGTGTCGGTCGCGTCCAGCATGCGGTCGCGCGCGCGCGAGTACTCGAACCAGCGCTCGCGCGAGGGCAGGTCCATCGGGCTGAGCTTCCACTGGCGCACGGGGTCGTCGATGCGCTGCTCGAAGCGGCGCTTCTGCTCCTCGTCGCCGACCTCGAGCCAGATCTTGAGGAGCCGGATGCCGCCGCTCACCAGGTACTTCTCCACCTCGGGACAGCGCTCGAGGAAGCTCTCGTACTGCTCGTCCGTGCAGAAGCCCATCACGCGCTCGACGCCGGCGCGGTTGTACCAGCTGCGGTCGAAGATCACGATCTCGCCCGCGGCCGGGAAGTGCGCCATGTAGCGCTGCATGTACATCTGCGACTTCTCGCGGTCGGACGGCGCGGGCAGCGCCACCAGGCGGAAGACGCGCGGGCTGACGCGCTCGGTGAGGGCCTTGATCGTGCCGCCCTTGCCGGCCGCGTCGCGGCCCTCGAAGACGATGATCACGCGCGCTCCGGAGTGCTTGACCCACTCCTGCAGCACGCACAGCTCGGCCTGGAGCCGGGCGAGCTCCTTCTCGTAGGCCTTGCGCTTCATGGGGCCGCGCCCCTCTTCCGTCTTGCCCTCCTTGCCTTTGCCCCTCTTCGCTTTCATCGCCGCTCCCCCGTCAGGGCGTTTCCTGGTCTCCGTCCGCAGCGGGCGCGGCGGGCTCCTCTGGCCAGCCGCCGCCGAGGGCCTTGTAGAGCTGGATCAGGGCCACGAGCTCGTCGCGATGCGTGGCCGTCTCGCTCAGCTCGGCGTCGAACAGCGAGCGCTGCGCGTCGAGCACCTCGAGGTACGCGGCCACTCCGCCGCGATAGCGCAGCTCGGCCAGCTCGACCACCTTGCGCTCGGCCACCACGCGTTCGCCCTCCGAGCCACGCTGGAGATTCGCCTGGCGCAGGCCGGCCAGGGCGTCCTCGACGTCGCGGAAGGCGAGCAGGATGGAGCGCTCGTAGGCGAAGAGCGCCTGGCGCTGCCGGGACTCGGCCACCTCGACGCGCCGGTGGTTCTGGCCGGAATTGAAGATCGGCTGCAGCAGGTTCGCGCCGATGGACCAGGACTGCGCCGGTGAATCGAGCAGGTCGTCGAGCTCGGTGCTCTCCCAGCCGAAGGCGCCGGTGAGCGCGATGCTCGGGTAGAGCAGCGCCTTGGCCTCGCCGATGCGCGCGTTGGCCGAGGCCAGCTCCTCCTCGGCCTGGCGCACGTCGGGGCGGCGCTCGAGCAGCGCCGAGGGCAGCCCGACCGGCACGGCCGGCGGGACGGCGAGCTGGTCGAGCTCCACCCCGCGCGCGATGTCGCCCGGGTTGCGCCCGAGCAGGGCCGAGATCTCGTTCTCCTTCTGGGTGACGAGGCCCTCGAACTGGTGCACGAGCGAGGCGGTGCGGTGCATCTCGGCCTGGGCCTGGCGCATGTCGAGCTCGGACGTGAGCCCGCCCTCGAAGCGCTCGCGCGCGAGCTCGACGTACTGCACGCGCGACTCCAGCGTGCGGCGCGAGATCTCGAGGCGCCGGTCGAAGTCGCGCAGCTCCACGTAGGCGCGCGCCACGTCGGCCACCAGGGCCAGCACCACGGCGCGGCGCGATTCCTCGGCCGCGTACACGAGCGCGAGCTCGGCCTCGGTCGCGCGCCGGACGCGGCCGAAGAAGTCGAGCTCCCAGAAGGCCGTGCCGGCCACGGCGTAGAGCGAGTCCTCGTTGTCCGTCCCGGCCGGCAAGGCGGGCAAGCCCACCTCGCTCGCGCGCACGCGGCCGGCCGAGGCGCCGAGGTCGACCTTGGGGAACAGGTCGGCGCGCTGGAAGCCGTAGAACGCGCGCGCCTCCTCGATGCGCTCGACGGCGATCGCGAGGTCCTTGTTCTCCTCCAGGGCGATGCCGATCAGGCGCACGAGCTCGGGGTCCTGGAAGAGCTCCCACCAGGGCGTGTTGGCGAGCGACTCCTGCTCGCTGGTCTCGACCTGGCGCCAGCCCTCGGGCAGGGGCACGTCGGGGCGCCGGTAGTCGGGACCGAGGGTGCAGCCGGACGCGAGCAGCGCCAGGACGAGGAACGGACGAGCGCCCATGTCAGTGCGCCTCCCCGGCCTGGGCGGGGACGGGATCCGGCGGGGGCTTCTCGTGGGCGCCGGCCTTCTTGCGGCCGAGGGTCTCGACGAAGGCGAAGTTGCCGGGGATGAGGAACACACCCAGCCCCGTGGCGATCAGCATGCCCCAGAAGACGGCCGTGCCCATCACGTTCTGCGCGCCGGCGCCGGCGCCGCTCGCCCGCATCAGCGGGACCACGCCCAGGATGAAGGCGAAGGCGGTCATCAGGATCGGGCGGAAGCGCAGGCGCGCCGACTCGAGCGCGGCCTCCTGGATGCTCAGCCCGTCCTGCTCGTGCTTGGCCTTGGCGAACTCGACGATCAGGATCGCGTTCTTGGCCGCGAGACCGATCAGCATGATCAGGCCGACCTGGACGTAGACGTTGTTGTCGAAGCCCATCAGCCAGGCGCCGAAGAAGGCGCCCAGCACGACCAGCGGCGAGCCGAGCAGCACGGCCCAGGGCAGGCGCCAGCTCTCGTACATCGCGGCCAGCAGCAGGAACACGAACAGGATCGCCATCGCGAAGGTCGGCCCGGGCGGCGGCGCGACCTTCTCCTGGTAGGACAGCGACGAATAGGTGAAGCCCATCTCGGCCGGCATGGTCTCGGCGAAGACCTGCTCCAGCGCGGCCAGGGCCTGACCGGACGTGTAGCCCGGGCCCGGCACGCCGTTGATCTCGACCGAGCGCAGCAGGTTGAAGCGGTTCGTGATCTCGGTGCCCGGCTCCGAAGTCACCTTCATGAGCGTCCCGAGCGGGATCATCTCGTTCGAGCTGCGGCTGCGGACGTAGATGTCGCCGATGTCGTCCGGCGTGCGCCGGCTCTCGGACTCGGCCTGCACGTACACGCGGTACAGGCGCCCGAAGCGGTTGAAGTCGTTGACGTAGCTCCCGCCCAGGGCCGCCGCCATGGCCTGGAAGACCTCGTTCACGGGCACGCCCAGCTTGCGCGCCTTGTCGCGGTCGAGCTCGACCTTGACCTGCGGGTAGTTCGGGTCGAACGAGGTGAACAGGTTGCCGAGCTCCGGCCGCTGGCGCGCGCTCTCGAGGAAGGTGCGCGAGCGTTCGCCGAGCTCGGCCACGCTCAGGGCGCCGCTGCGGTCCTGCAGCAGGAAGTTGAAGCCGGCCGAGGCGCCGAAGCCGGAGATGGTCGGGATGTTGAAGGGGAAGGCGACCGCCTCGGGAATGCGCGAGAGCTTCGCCTGCAGGCCGGCCATGATGCCCTTGACGTGCAGGGCCGGGCCGTGGCGCTCCTCCCACGGGTGCAGGCGCACGAAGATGGTCCCGAAGTTCGGCTGGTACGTGCTCGTCACCGCGCCGTAGCCACCGATCGTCTGGAAGGACTCGATGCCCTCGCTCTCGCCCAGGATCTTCTCGACCTGCGCGAGCATGGAGCTGGTGCGCTCGAGCGAGGCTCCCGGCGGCAGCTGCACGGCCACGCCGAAGATGCCCTGGTCCTCGTCCGGGATGAAGCCGGCCGGCACGAGCTTGGCGAAGAAGCCCGAGCCCACGACGACGCCACCGATGATCAGGATCGTCAGGAAGGAGCGGCGCACGAGCACGCGCGAGATCGACACGTAGCCCTTGGTCGTCCAGTCGAAGCCCTTGTTGAAGCCGCCGAACATCTTCGCGAGCCAGCCCTTCGACGGCTTGGCGGGCTTGAGCAGCATGGCCGCGAGGGCCGGCGACAGGGACAGCGCGCTGAAGGCCGAGAGCAGCACCGAGATCGCGATCGTCAGCGCGAACTGCATGTACATCTGACCGGTCAGACCGCCGACGAAGGCCACCGGGATGAACACGGCCGACAGGATCAGCGCGATGCCGATCACCGGGGCCGAGACCTCCTTCATGGCCTGCTGGGTTGCCTCCTTCGGCGACTTGCCGTGCTCGATGTGGTGCATCACGGCCTCGACCACGACGATCGCGTCGTCGACCACGATGCCGATCGCCAGCACCAGGCCGAACATCGAGAGCGTGTTGACCGAAAACCCGAGCATCGGGAAGAAGATGAAGGTCCCGATCAGCGAGACGGGCACCGTCAGGAGCGGGATGAGCGTCGCCCGCAAGTTCTGCAGGAAGACGAAGACGACCAGCGTGACGAGGATCACCGCCTCGATGAAGGTGTGCACGATCGAGTCGATCGAGGCCTTCACCGCCGGGGTCGTGTCGTAGACGATCTTGTAGTCGATGTCCGCGGGGAAGAGCTCCTTGGCCCCCGCCATCGTCGCGTAGATCGCCTCCGAGGCCTTGAGCTGGTTCGCGCCCGGCAGCAGGTACACGGCCATGGCGCCGGCCGCCTGTCCGTCCAGGCGCCCGAAGGAGTCGTAGTTCTGCGAGCCGAGCTCGGCGCGCCCCACGTCCCGGATGCGGATCTGCGCGCCGGCCTCGGTCTCGCGCAGGATGATGTCCTCGAACTCGGCCGGGTTGATCAGGCGCCCCGGGGCGCTGACCGTGTACGTGAACTCCTGGTCCTTGGGCGAGGGCGCGCCACCGATCTTGCCGGCAGGCGCGAGCAGGTTCTGCTCCTTGATCGCCGAGATCACGTCCGACGGCGTCAGCTCGAGCTTGGCCAGCTTGTCCGGCTGCAGCCAGATGCGCATGCCGTAGTCGGTGCCGCCGAAGAGGTCGACCTGGGCGACGCCGGGGATGCGCAGCAGCTGGTCGCGCAGGTTGATGCCGCAGTAGTTGATCAGGAAGTTGGCGTCGTAGGTGTTCGCGGGCGAGTAGAGCGAGATGAGCATCAGGATGCTCGGGCTCATCTTCTTGACGGTGACGCCCTGCTGCGTGACCTCCGCCGGCAGGCGCGCCTGCGCGATCGAGACCCGGTTCTGCGTCAGGACGTTGGCGTTGTCCTGGTCGACGCCCACCTTGAAGTTGACGTCGAGCTGCATGCGGCCGTCGCTCGTGTTCGACGACTTCATGTAGATCATGTCGTCGACGCCGTTGACCTCCTGCTCGATCGGCGTTGCGACCGACTGCTCGACGTCCACGGCCGAGGCGCCGGGGTAGTTCGCGGTCACGCGGATCGTGGGCGGCGCGAGGAACGGATACTGCTCGATGCTGAGCCCCTTCAGCGAGAAGAGGCCCATGAGCACGGTCATGATCGCGATGACGATCGCGACGATCGGACGCCGGATGAAGAAGTCGGCCATGAGCTACTCGGCCTTCTTCGCGCCGGCCTGGGCCGGAGCGTCGGCCGAGGCCTTGGCCGGAGCCGCGCCCGCGCCCGGCTGCGCCGGCTCCTTGCCCTCCTCCTCGATCAGCACGGTCTGGGCGTTGACCTTCACGCCCGGACGCACCTTCTGCAGACCCTCGACCAGCACGCGATCGCCGGCCTTCAGGCCCGTGGCGATCACCCACAGCGAGCCGATGCGCTCGGCCGGCGTCACCAGGCGCTGCTCGACCGTGTCGCCCTCGGCCAGGGCCATCACGCTGAAGACGCCCTGCATCTCCTGCACCGCCCGCTGCGGGACAAGGACCGCCCCGACGCGCTTGTCGATCTCGACGCGCACGCGGGCGTACTGGCCGGGACGCAGGATGTCGGCCGGATTCGCGAAGGCCGCCTCGGCCATGATCGTGCCCGTCAGCGCGTCGACGTTGCGGTCGACGAAGACGAGCGCGCCGGGAGCCGGGTGCACCTGGCCGTCGGCCAGGACGAGCTCGAAGGGCACGCTCGAGTTCTCCTTGCCGACACCGCCGCCGCGCTTGCGCGCCAGCGCGAGGTAGTCCTTCTCCGGGAAGCTGAAGCGCACGTGGATCGGGTCGATGCGCGAGATGCGCGTGAGCAGCGTGCTCTGCCCGCGGCCCACCAGCGTGCCGGCGTAGACCTCCGTGCGGCCGGCCAGGCCGGCCTCGGGCGCCACGACCTTGGTGTAGGAGAGGTCGATCTCGGCCTGCTCGACCACGGCCTTGGCCGCCTCGACCGTGGCCGCGGCCGCCTTCTCGAGCGCCACGGCGGTCTCGTACTCCTCGCGCGAGATGGCGTTCTTCGCCACCAGTGGCTCGTAGCGCGCCACGTCCTGGTGCGTGCGCGCGAGCTGGGCCTCGGCCTCGGCCTGGCTCGCCTTCGTGGCCGCCAGGCGCGCCTGGAACGGGCGCGAGTCGATCGTGTAGAGCACCTGGCCCGGCTCGACCAGCGAGCCTTCCTTGTAGTCGACGCTCTCGATGAAGCCCTCGACCCGCGCGCGGATCTCGATCTCCGTGTTGCCGCGCGTCTCGCCGATGGCCTCGACGTACACCGGCACGTCGCGCTGCAGCACCACCGCCGCCTTGACCTCGGGCGGGGGCGGCGCGGCCACCGCCTCCTTCTCCCGATCGCAGGCCGCGAACGCGAGCACGAACGTCGGGATCGAAGCGGACCACGCCCAGCGTTTCCCCATCTTTGTCCTCATTCCCGGGATTCTAGCGGCCGGGCGCGAGCCGGCCGCCGGGTTTGCGCACAAAGGGCGCCGACACGGCGAAAACGGCGGCCTGGCCGCGGCTCCCGCTCGTGTCGGCGGCGGATCACGTCACTTCTTCGCCGTGGCCTTCTTCTTGCTCCCCTCGAACTCCTTCACGTAGCCCTTGGCGATCTCGCGCACCGCCCGGCCGATGTCGTCGTAGACGTGGTCGTCCAGATTCGCGAAGGAGATGCGCGCCGACCAGCCCGGCGCCTCGAAGCCGCTGCCGTTCAGGAGCACGATGCCGTGCTCCTCCGCCAGCCGGAACACGATGTCGAGCGGGTGGACGTTCTTCTTGATCCAGGCCACGACCTCCTCGCCCACGTGCTTGCGCAGGAAGAACTCGAAGTCGATCAGGCCGTAGTAGTAGTCGAAGTTCGGGTTCTCCGGCAGCTCGAGGCCCAGTCCCTCCAGCGTCGCGCTCACGCGCTTCTTGCAGATGCCGATGCAGGCCTTCTGGTAGTCCTTCTTCGTGTCCATCAGCTCGTAGAGCGAGAACAGCGACATCATGACCTGCTGCGGCAGGGACAGGCCGGCCGTGTGGTTCAGCGCGACGTCGCGGCTGTCGGCCACGATGCGGTCGATGAACCTCACCTTGCGCGGCTCGAGCGTCAGCGTGCCGTAGCGCTTGTCGAGCGCCTTCAGCACCGGGGCCGGGTGCTTGGCGATCAGCTCGTCGTACACGTTGTTCTCGTGCACGGCGATCACGCCCAGGCGCCAGCCCGTGCAGCCGAAGTACTTGCTGTAGGAGTAGACCCCGATCGTGTTGCGCGGGAAGGCTCCCAGCAGCGAGCGGAACCCGGGCACGAACGTCCCGTATACGTCGTCGGTCAGCAGCATCAGGTCCGGGCGCTTCTCGAGGATCTTGCCGATCTTCGCGATCGTCTCGGCCGAGATCGCCATCGCGTACGGGTTGCCCGGATTGACGAGGAAGAAGGCCTTGATCTTCGGGTCGAGCACCTTCTTCAGCTCTTCGTCCGTGTACTGGAAGCGATTCTCCTGCGGCGCGCGCACCGTGACGACCTTGAGGTCGTAGTCCTCGAGGTGCGGCATCTCCAGGTAGGGCGTGAAGATCGGCACGCCCAGCGCGATCGTGTCACCCGGGTTGAGCAGGCGGTTGGCCTTGAGCGACTTGAACGTGTAGCACATGGCCGCGGTGCCGCCCTCGACCGCGTACAGCTCGAACGTGCCCTTCGGGCGCGGGTTGCCGCACATCGCCCACTGCAGGTACTCGCGCACGATCTTCTCGTTGTGGACGAGCATGCGGTCGGGGACCGGGTAGTGGTCGCCGATGATGGAGTCCACGAGCTCGTGCACGAACTTGTCCGCGTCGAAGGCGAGCTTCTCCACCGACCAGGGCACGAGCGCGCGCAGGAACGTCGCGCCCGGCATGTCGGCGTGCTTCTTCAACCAGGCGTCCAGGCGCTTGGCGACGTCCTTCTCCTTGGGCATGCCGCCCACGCCCGGGGGCAGGTCCATGACGCGCTTGCACTCGCTGACCGCGAACTGCCCGAGCAGGAAGAACGCCTCACGCGGCTCGGTGGCCACCCAGTTGGGGTTGCCCCGGCCCGCGTTGAGGTAGGTCAAGTTCTCCTCCTTGGCCGACTTCGTCGCGGCCTTGGCGAGGAAGTCCTTGATCTCGAACGGGCCGAGCTTCTCGTACTCCTTGAGCGTCTTGTTGTCCATCGAAGGTCACCTGGTGGGTTGGGTGGTCGGGGGAACCGGCGCGGCGGATACGTTCACGACAGCATGAGGATGAGCACCATGCCCCAGATCGTGAGCAGGGTGTTGCCGACGGCGTACGTGACGGTGTAGCCGAGCGCCGGGATCTGGCTCTTGGCCTGGTCGCACACCAGGCCGAGCGACGCCGTCGTGGTGCGCGCTCCGGAGACGATGCCGAGCAGCAGCGCGTCGTGGAAGCGGAACACGAACTTGCCCAGGAACATGCCGAGCACGAGCGGCACCGTGGTGGCCAGCGCGCCCCACAGGAACAGGCTCACGCCCTGCGTCTTCAGGCCGTCGATGAAGCCCGGGCCGGCCGAGATTCCGACGATCGCGATGAAGATGTTGAGGCCGACGTTGTTCATGAACCACACCGTCGGCGTCGGGATGCGCCCGAAGGCCGGGCGCACCGAGCGCAGCCAGCCGAACACGATCCCCGCGATGAGCGCGCCACCGGCGGTCGAGAGCGTCAGCGGCACGCCGCCCACCTTCCAGACCAGCGAGCCGATCAGGGCGCCCAGCGTGATCCCGGCGCCGATGAAGGCCACGTCGGCCACGTCCGTCGGCCGGTCCGCGACGCCCAGCATGTTGGCCGCCGCCGCCGTGTCCTGCGTGCGGCCGACCAGGGTGACGATGTCGCCGCGCTGGACCTGGGTGTTCGGCAGGATCGGGATCGAGGTCGCGGTCGCGCCGCGCACGATCTTGCGCAGGAAGACACCGCGCGCGCCGGGCCGCTTGGCGAGCTCGAGCAGGGTCTTGCCGTCCAGCTCCTTGTTCGTGACGAAGACGTCCACGCCCTCCACCGGCACGGCCAGGAGCTCCGGATCCTCGACCTCCTCCGCGCCCTCGCCCACCGCCCGCACGAGCACCTCGCGCGCGCCCGCGAGCGCCACGACGTCGCCCTCGCGCAGCACGGTGTCGGCCGTGGCTTCCTCGATCTTCCCGTCGCGGCGCACGCGCAGGACGAAGATGCGCGCGTCGGTCACCAGCGCCTCGGCCTCGGCCGCCCGCAAGCCGTTGACCCGGCCGCCCTTCTTCACGCGGAAGGCGCGCACCACCCAGCGGTGCCAGGCCGAGCCCTCGCCGCCCTGCTGCTTGTCGCCGCCGCCGCCCTGCTTGGCCTCGTAGTCCTTGCAGGCGGCCACCAGGTCGAGGCGGAAGAGCGCCGGTCCGAGCACCGCGATCACGATCGCCGACCCGACGGTGCCGAACATGTACGTGACCGCGTAGGCGACCGGCATCGAGTCGATCATCGTCTTGGCCAGGGCGGGATCCTGGGCCGCGCGATTGATGGCGTCGGTCGAGAGCCCCATGGCGGCCGAGATCGTCTGCGACCCCGAGTAGAGGCCGGCCGCGTAGCCCTGGTCGTAGCCCGCGATCTTCGCGATCACGACCGGCACGACCAGGCACAGCGCGCACTGGACCACGGAGAACAGCGCCTGCGGCAGGCCGTCCTTGGCGACGCCACGCACGAACTGCGGCCCGACGCCGTAGCCGACGGCGAACAGGAACAGGAGGAAGACCGTCGACTTGAGCGGCTGCGCGATGGTGATCCCGATCTGTCCGATCAGGACGCCGGCCAGCAGCGTGGCGGTGACGGCTCCCAGGCCGATGCCCTTGAACTTGAACTTGCCGAAGTAGAAGCCGATCGCGAGCGTGAGAAAAATCGCGATCTCGGGGTACTGACGCAGCGTGGCGAAGAACCAGTCGATCATGCTCTCCTCCTGTGGAACGGTTGGCCGCAGCGCGGGCTGACGAACGCGCTCACTGAGCCTTGCCCTTCACCAGCGGCGTGGCCGGCGCCTGGGCGCGGATGGTCTTGCCCGCGCCCCTGGGCGGGGTCGCGGCCTCGCCCAGGAACGAGGGCCGGATCAGCTTCAGCCCGAGACTGGCGTCGTAGCCGTGGATCTCCTTCACGTCGAGCTTGCGCATGAACTCGATCGTGTCGGCGGCCAGCACCTGGCCCGGCACCATGATCGGGAAGCCCGGCGGGTACGGGATCACGAAGTGCGCCGAGACGAGCGGCGGGCCGTTCTTCAGGCGCTCGTCGATCTCGGGGCTCGACAGCTTGACGTGCTCGCAGCGCGCGGCGTCGTAGGCCATGTAGAAAGCCGCGCGCATGTCGCCCTCGAGCGTCTTGCCCCTGGGGTCCTCGCGGAAGCGGTCGTGGAAGCGGCTGAAGTTGGGCAGGTCGGGCACGTCCTCCATCAGGGACTTCACGCGCGCCGCGAAGGTCTCGCGCGCGGGCTCGCCGCCGCCCTTCAGGCGCTGCTCGATGCCCTTGGCGATCTCGACCAGGACCTTGAGCAGGTTGGCGACGTCGCTGCGCGTGTTGTTGATGTTGGTCTGCAGCAGGATCGAGTTGCGCGAGGTCTTGTTGAGCTGGATCTCGTACTCCGCGGCCAGCAGGTTCTTGAACTGAGTGCCGTCGAAGCCGGCCGTCCCGCACACGAGCGTGAGGCGCGTCGGGTCGAGCACGAACTCGTCCTCGCGGAAGGCGCGCGTGGCGTCCACCCAGGTGGCGCCCTCGGTGTAGCTCTCCATGCCCGAGGAGCGGTACTCGGCCGGGATCATCTCGGCCGGCGTGAGGACGCGGAAGTACTTCGACACGAGCGGGTGGTGGTTCACCTCGCGCCGGATGTCGAGCGCGTTCTGGATCGAGCCCATCACCAGCTCGTAGCCCTCCAGCTCCATCTGGCGCCGCGCGACGTCGAGCGAGGCGATGATCTGCTGGTTCGGAGAGGTCGAGGCGTGCGTGAACACGGCTTCCTTGAAGGCCTGCTCGTGGTGCACGAACTCCTCGTCCCCCACCAGCACCATCGAGCCTTGACGCAGGGCGGACATCGACTTGTGGGTCGAGTTCGTCTGGTAGACGCGCAGCTTGGCCTTGCGCGGATCGGGCACGAGGCGCGTCGAGAGCACGCGCGGGTCGGCGGGATCGAGCTCGGCGCCCAGCGCCTTCTCCTGCGCCAGGTAACGCGCGAGGTAGGCCGGATCGGCGAAGGCCTCCTGCAGCGCCGCGCGCGCGCCCATGGCCGTGCGCGGGCGGTAGATCGGCGAGAAGCGCGCGAAGCCGAACCAGGCTTCGTCCCACAGGAAGACGAGGTCGGGCTTGATGGCCAGGCACTCCTCCATGACGCGACGCGTGTCGTAGACGTGCCCGTCGAAGGTGCAGTTCGTGAGCGTGACCAGCTTCACCTTCTCCAGCCGTCCGGCGGCCTTGAGCTCGAGCAGCGCCTTCTTGATCGCGCTCAGGGGCACCGCGCCGTACATCGAATACTCGACCAGCGGGAAGGCCTCGACGTAGTAGGGCTGCGCGCCCGCCAGCACCATGCCGTAGTGGTGCGACTTGTGGCAGTTGCGGTCGGCCACGACGATGTCGCCGGGCTCGAGCAGGGCCTGGTGCACCATTTTGTTCGAGGTCGACGTGCCGTTGGTCACGAAGAACACGTGGTCCGCGCCGAAGGCGCGCGCGGCCGCGTCCTGGGCCCGCTTGATGGTGCCGGTCGGCTCGAGCAGGCTGTCCAGGCCGCCCGAGGTGGCCGAGGACTCCGCCAGGAACAGGGTCGGCCCGTAGAACTCGCCCATGTCGCGGATCCAGTTCGAGCGGAAGATCGACTTGCCGCGCGCGACGGGCAGGGCGTGGAACGTGCCCACCGGCTTCTGCGCATACCTCTTCAGGTTGTCGAAGAAAGGCGTCTCGAAGCGCTCGGACACGCCCTCCAGGATCGAGAGGTGGATCTCGAGCGGCTCCTCGACCTCGTAGAACACGCGCCGCAGCCCGGCCGCGGCCGGGTCGGAGACGATCTCGTCCGGCTTGCGGTCGGCCAGGAAGAACACGTCGAGCTCGGGCCGGATGCGCTTCACCGCGCGGGCGAGCAGGAGCCCGAGGTCCGCGCCGGCGGTCTCGGCCGGGTCGAGCTCGAGCCGCGCGGCGAGCCAGTCCTTGAACAGCGGCACGCCGTGGGCGGAGGAGAACGGGAAGCCGTCGTAGATCACGACCGACTCGAGGTTCGCGTTGAGGATCACGGCCAGGACCGCGTCCTCGAACGTGCCCACCATCACGGGCTCGTAGATGAACTCGTCCTGGGCGCGCCGCAGCTTGCGGATGTTCTGGACCTGTGCCGGCCAGCGCGCCTGCGGCGCGGGCGTCACGAACAACGCCTCGAAGTACGGCCGGCCGGTCGTGTCGCGCTGCCCGCCGGTGCGCTCGCCGCCCGGGCCGTCCTCGTCCGTGTCCACGTCGCCGAGCTCGCCGCGATAGGCGCGCGACAGCAGCGCGCTCGCCACGCGCTGCACGAGCCGCAGCGCTCCCGGCGCGTCGCCGGATTGGACGCGCTCCTCCAGGGCGCGCATCAGGCGCGTGCCCGGGAAGGCCTGCAGGGACTCGAAGGGCGCGAGCTCGGCCAGCTGCCGCGCGCATTCCGTCTTGAGGCCCGCCTGGCCGCCCTTGCCGGCCCAGGCCTGCACGGCCCGGGCGAGGTCGCGCCAGCGATCGTGACGCGCGGAGACGGCGGAGAAGAAGTTGTCGAGGCCGATCTTGGATTCGGTGCCGGGCATGGCGGTGTTCTCGCTGCGAGCGGTGGACTTCGAGGGCGTGGGCTTCATGGTGGGACGTAGCGCGGGCGGACGGGATCAGAGGTCGAAGCGGAGGGAGAACTGCAGGCGGTTCGCGTGGCCGCGCTCGTCGTCGAAGGTCTGGCGCGAGCCGTACAGGTACTCGACTCCGGTCCAGGCGCGGTCGCAGAACTGCCAGATGAGGTTGGCCCAGCCGTAGGAGACCTCCTCGGAGGTGGTCGTCGGCGGCGCGCCGTCGGGAACGTCGGCGTCGCCCCAGCTGTAGCCGATGGTGCTGCGGTACTCCGGGCACCAGTGGTGCTCGTAGGAGCCGAGCAGCCCCAGCGTCGGGATGGCCTCGAGATCGCCGTTCGCGTCGGGCGCGGCCGTCGTGCCGCCGCGATAGCGCCCCACGCCGTCGCCGTAGGTGATCTGCACGATGGTGCTGTCCTCGGCGATGGTCGCGATCTTGGCCGAGAGGTTGAGGCCCCATAGCCAGACGTCGTCGGGCGAGCCCACGGCGGGATCGAAGCGCGCCATGCCGCTGTACAGGCCGAGCTGCACGTGGCCGAGCGGGTTCTTCCAGAACACGCGCCCGTTCACGTCCGGCAGCGGCTCCTTGGCCGTGCCGAGCACGCCCGTCGGGGGGATGACGTCGGAGTCGGGATCCTCGAGCGAGACGGCGTAGTAGTTGCCGTCGTCGAGCTGGTGCGTCCAGCGCACCTGCGCCTGGCGGATCAGCGGGAAGGCCGTGGGCGACTCGAAGTCGAGCGTCTCGGGCATGGCCTCCTCGTCCATGAAGGTCGACCATGTCTGGCCACCGAGGACCGGGCCGATCGTGCCGTAGGCGTGGCGCATCCGGAAGCCGTTCTGGTCGCTGAAGAAGTCGCCCTCGACGAAGGCGCGGAACGGACCGGCCGAGGTCGGGCCGCGCACGTCGAGGTTCAGGCGCGTCTGGCGCGCGTGGATGCGCGTGCTGTCCCCGTCCGTGCCATCGGCGCCGGAAGTGGGGATCGTGCGCGTGTCGAACGAGTCGGTCGAGCCGATGTTGTCGAAGTCGTGGATGACGTCGACCTTGAGGTAGCCGCCGAACTTCCAGGTGTAGTCGCCCGTCGTGAGCTGCAGGCCCTTCGGCGTGGGTGTGATCGGAGCTACGGACGGTGCTTCTCCCGTCTGCTGCCCCGATGCGAACGGCGCACCGGCACAGCACGCCACCACGACACCGAATAGCCTGCCACTTCGGTTGCGCATGTCCCCTCCTGCAGGGCGACCGACCACGGATCGAACGACGACGAGGATACTGCCGGCGCAGCAAGGGAAGAAGGCGCGCGAGCCTGCTTTGTGTACAGGGTGCACTCGCGCGCGCGAACGGCGATTCCCGGGGACGAGACGATCGATTCGGCGGTGCGCGTTACGCCCTCGATGGCCCGGGCTCGAGAAGGAGGTTGCAAAGGCTCGCGCCCCCGCGCCGTCGTGCGCCGGTCGAACGGATGACGAGCCTGCGCGTCGCGAACACGAGCAGGCGCCGTGCGTCAGCCGCGCTTCTTCAAGCTCGTGAACGCGTAGCAGGCCAGCGCGCCCAGCAGCGCCGAGCCGATCACGATCAGGCCGAGCGGCATCTGCACGCGGATCCCGAGGAACCCGATGCTGGCGCTCTCGAGGTTGAACACCACGAACAGCCCCGTCACCCCGACCACGATCCAGCCCAGCGTCGACTTCATGCGCGGAGAGTGTGGCCGCGCCGAGGTGAGTCCTGCAAGCCGCGCCCGAAGGCAGGGGGGCAGCCGGGGCGCAACGCCCCTGTGATAGATTGCCCCCGTGAGCGAACCCGCATCCGCCGGAACGACGGAGGCTCCCCGGCCCCGCCGAGCGGTGATCGCCGTGTTCACCAGCCACTGGCTGGCGATGCTCGGCCTCGGCCTCGTGCTGACCGCCATCGTGGCCTGGATCTGCCTCTTGCCCGCTCAGGTGCGCCACGGCCGGGACAACCCCTACGTCGGCATGGCGACGAGCGTCGTCGGCGCCGTGCTGATCCTCGGCGCGCTCCTGGCGCCGCTCGGGCTCTACCTCGGACGGCGCAACCTCGGGCGGCGCCTGGTCGCGCTGCAGGACGGCCGGACGGCGTGGTTCCGCTTCATCGTCTTCCTGCTGGTGACGTCGGGGTTCAACCTCGTGATCGCCTCGCAGGTGACGCTGCGCGTCGTGCACCACATGGAGAGCCGGGATTTCTGCACCTCGTGCCACGTGCACCAGCCCGAGCTGCGCTCCTTCGACCAGGGGCCGCACGCCGGCATCCTGTGCGTCGACTGCCACGTGGGCGACGGGACGCTCGGGCTGATCAAGAGCAAGCTGCAGGGCACGGAGCAGCTCTGGTCGCTCATCACGGACTCGGTGCACGTGCCCATCGAGACCGCGATCGAGCGCGGACGCATGGTGCCGAGCGCGGAGACGTGCGAGGACTGCCACTGGAAGGAGAACCCCGCCGGCGCCAACTTGAAGTTGATCCAGCGCTACGCCGAGGACGAGGCCAACACGCCCGAGACGACGCTCCTGACCATGAACGTCGGCGGCCGGCTCCAGGGCGGCATCCATGGCGCGCACCACGGCGAAGGCGTCGAGATCCTGTTCGTCGCCACGGACGCGCTGCGCCAGGACATCCCGCTGGTCGAGTACCGCAACGCGACCACGGGGGTGAGCCGGACCTACGTCAAGGCCGGCGTGGACGCGGCC
>Ga0315910_10001975_pt1 | contig 18414 bp, 18 predicted proteins | sample EdamamesoilMG_FD_204470 | JGI IMG/M metagenome (GOLD analysis project Ga0315910, IMG submission 204470) | Garden soil microbial communities collected in Santa Monica, California, United States - Edamame soil | ecosystem: Environmental > Terrestrial > Soil > Garden | place: USA: California...
TTCAGGTGTCGCGCTCGGAGGCGGTCCTCGCCGCATCGCGCGCCTCGGGATGTATGGCGCGCGAGCGACTCGAGCGCACGCGACGGAGCGGAAGGCGAAGCACCTCCTCGCAAACTCTGAGCTTGTTCCGACCCCGCTCGCTACCCGCTACTCGCTGCCCGCTCCTTTCACCCGCCATGCCCGACCTGCGCAGCTTCTGCCTCCCACCCGAACTCGAACCGAAGGAAATCCGCCTGTCGCGCGAGGAGTCGCACCACCTCGTGACGACCAACCGCGCGCGCGCCGGCGACACCGTCGTCGTCTTCGACGGTCGCGGCAACGAGTGGGTGTGTGAGTGCGTCGAACCCGACCGGCACGAGGCGCGGCTGAAGGTGCGTTTCCTCCAGAAGGCGCGTCCCCTGCCCTACGCGATCACGCTCGCGCAGGCGCTGCCGAAAGGGAAATACATGGACTCGATCGTGCGCATGGCGACGGAGGTCGGCGTGGCCGCGATCGTCCCGCTGCTGAGCGAACGCACGATCGTCAAAGTCGAGGCCGGTGCCGACGAGCACAAGCTCGAGAAATGGCAGGCCACGGCGGTCGAGGCCGCCAAGCAGTGCGGCAACGCCTTTCTGCCGACCCTCCAGCCTGTGCAGCCCGCCGAGCAATTCATCACGGCGAGCCCGCGCACCCATGACCTGCGGCTGATCGCGAGTCTCCAGCCCGGCGCGCGCTCGCTCAAGGCCGTGCTCAAGCAGTACCGCGACGAGAAGGGCCGCGCCCCGAAATCGGTCGCGTGGATGATCGGGCCTGAGGGCGACTTCACCACCGCCGAGATGGCCGCGGCGCGCAACGCCGGCTTCGAGCCGGTGTCGCTCGGACCGCTCGTGCTGCGCTGCGAGACGGCCGCGATCTTTGCGCTGAGCATCCTCAGCTACGAGTTGCAGAATCCGTAGCCGCGCCGGCGCGCGACCAGGGCGGCAAGCCGGGAAACGTCGAGGAGGTCGCGGCGCGATGAACCCAGCGGACGCATCCACCAGGGCACGACAGACGGCGCGCGAGCGGCCGGTGCTGCTCTTCGACGGCGTGTGCCACCTCTGCCACCGCTCCGTGCAGTTCGTGCTGCGCCACGAGCGCGCGCCGACACTGCTCTTCGCGGCCCTGCAGTCGGACACGGGACGCGCGCTGCTGCGCGACCTTGAGTTTCCGGAGGGGTTTCTCGACAGCCTCGTGTTGTTCGAAGACGGCCGCGTGTTCACCCGCTCCGAGGCCGCGCTGCGCGTGGCGGGGCACCTGCGCGCGCCGTGGTCGTGGGGACGCGTCTTCCGGATCGTGCCCCGCGTGCTGCGCGATCCCGTCTACGACTGGATCGCGCGCCACCGCTACCGCTGGTTCGGCCGCGACGACGAGGCCTGCCTCGTGCCCGACGCGGGCTTGCGCGACCGGTTCCTGAGGTAGGGCGAGGCCTCCGGCCGAGCCGCGCGCGTCACCGGCGATCGACCCGGCCCCGCCGGCGCAGGGCTCACCAGGTGAGCAGGCCGCCGGCGAAGGTCAGGCCGGCACCCACGGAGCAGAAGACGATCTTGTCGCCGGGGTTGAAGATGCCCTCCTCCGAGGCCCATCCCAACGCCATGGATACGGAGGCGGCGGAGGTGTTGCCGTACTTGCCGATCGTGACGACGAACTTCTCGAAGGGGATGCCGACGCGCTTGCTCACGGCGCGCAGGATGCGCTCGTTGGCCTGGTGCGGGACGATCCACGCGATGTCGTCGGCGCTCAGGCCCTGGCGGCGCAGCGTGTCCTCGATGATGTCGGCGAAGGCAATGACCGCGTGCTTGAACACGGCTGGCCCGTCCATCTGGAGGTAGAAATGGCTGAGGTCGCAGCCCGGCTGCGGCAGCGGCAGGCGCGCGCCGCCGCCGGTGCGCTGGATCGCGGCGTATTGGTCGGCGTTGCCCGAGAGCGCCATGCGGTGGAGGCGGTGGCCGCCGGGCGCGTCGGTGAGGATGGCGGCACCCGCACCGTCTCCGAAGAGGAAGGCGGTGCCGAAGTCGAGCGGGTTGGTGATGCGCGAGAGCAGCTCGGCGGTGACGACGATGAGCTTGTGCGCGGTGCCGGCGCGGATGAAGGCGCGGCCGATCTCGAGCGCGTAGAGCCAGCCGGAGCAGGCGGCGTTGAGGTCGAAGCAGAGTGCGTGGTGGATGCCTAGCTCGCGGGCGAGCGCGCTGGCCGCGCTCGGCACCGGCTGGTCCGGGATGAGCGTGGCCATGATCACGCCGTCGATCTCGGCGAGGTTGACACCCGACTGCGCCAACGCGTGCTTCACGGCGGTGACGGCGAGGCTCGTGGCCGATTCGTCGTCGCTCGCGTAGTAGCGCGTGCGGATGCCGGTGATCTTGATGATCTCCTCGGGCGTCTTGTCCGGGAAGGCCTTGAGGATGTCCTCGTTGGAGCGGACGTTGCGCGGGACGGCGTAGCCGATGCCGGCGACGCACACGGTCTCGCGCGCGAGTTCGCCGGCGGCCGCGGCGCTGACGGGCGCGGGCGCGAGGTTGGCCACGCGTGGCGCGGTGGCGCGGGCGGCGAGGTAGCGTTCGATGTCGTCGCCCGAGACGCGGCCGCCCGGGCCGGTCGCCGGGATGTCGAGCAGCGCCTCCGGCTCGAGGCCGGCGTCGCGCGCGATCTTGGCGGCACGCGGCGTCCACTGAAGACCGCGCGCCGGGGCGGGCGCGGCCGGAGCCGCGGGCGGGATGGCGCGGGCGGCGGGCACCGCGGGCGCCGACGATGGCGCGGGTGTCGTCGCGGCGGCGGCGCGCTTCGCCGTCGGCGCGGCGACGGTCGCACCGACGACCTCGCCCTTCACCTCGAGGTGCTTGAGGGCGATGTCCCCGGTCTCGATGCGCAGGAACGGCGCGTTGACCGGCACGATGTCGCCCGCGCGGCAGAAGAGCTGCACGAGCGAGCCGTCACACGGTGCCTCGAAGTCGAACGCCGACTTGTCGCTCTCGAGTTCCGCGAGCTTCTGGCCCTTGGTGAATTTCGCCCCCGGGGCCACGAGGATGTCGATCAACGTGAGTTCGTTGACCGTCGCGCCCATGGACGGAACCGGGATATCGATCAGAAACGTGGACATCTGGGAAGTGGCTGGAGCGAGTCAGGATCGCGAGTCGGGGGCGGGATCCGAGTCGCCGGGATGGTCGAGGGGCGGCGTCGGGCGGTCAACTTCGTAGGAGGCCCCGGACGAACGCGCCGCAAGTCTCGTCCAACGTGCCCCGCCTGCAACGATCGTTCGTCAACTCCGCACCGCGTCCCACACGCGCAGGCAACCGCGCAGCACGTGCTCGAGCTGGTCGAGGGGGATCTGGTTAGGTCCGTCGGAAAGGGCGTTGGCCGGATCGGGATGCGTCTCGATGAAGAGACCCTGCGCCCCGGCCGCGAGCGCGGCGCGCGCGAGCGGCGGCACAAACTCGCGCTGGCCGCTGCTCTTGCCACCGCCGGCGCCGGGCAGCTGCACGCTGTGCGTCGCGTCGAAGATCGTCGGAAAGCCGTTGGCCGCCATGATCGGAAAACCGCGCATGTCCACCACGAGGTTCTGGTAGCCGAAGGTCGTACCGCGCTCAGTCTGCCAGATCTCGCGGGCGCCGCGCAGTTTCGCGCAGACATGCTTCATGTCCTGCGGCGCAAGGAACTGGCCCTTCTTCACGTTGACCGTGCGGCCGCTCGCGGCGCAGGCGACGAGCAGGTCGGTCTGGCGGCAGAGGAAGGCCGGGATCTGCACCACGTCGACGACGGCGGCCACGGCCGGCACCTGCGTCGACTCGTGCACGTCGGTGAGGATGGGAAACCCGTAGTCGCGGCGCACGAGGTCGAGCAGCGCGAGGCCCTCTTGCATGCCGGTGCCGCGCGGGCCCTCGATGGAGGTGCGGTTGGCCTTGTCGTACGAGCCCTTGAAGACAATGCGCAGCTGCGGGAGCGCGCGCTGGATCGCGGTGAGTTTCTCCGCCACGGCGCGGCACACGCCCTCGTTCTCGAGCGAGCACGGGCCGGCGATGAGCAGGAGTTTCGCGGGGTCGAAGAGGGACATGGTATTTTCGATTTTGGATTCTCGATTTTCGATTTCAATCAAGCCGCACGACCGAGGCATGCCCGGTCGCGCCGGCTCCCCGCTCGCGGTCGTCCGCAAACCATGCGTCCCCACGACCGAGTATCTGCGAAACTGCAGCGGCGAAGTGCCATGACCAGGAGCGTCCCGACCCACCGGAACGAGCGCGCTTACGCTCAATCGAAAATCGAGAATCCAAAATCGAAAATCTCAGCGCCCTTCCTTCCGCTTCACGCACGCGGCGATGAAGGCGGCGAAGAGCGGGTGCGCCTTGTTCGGCTTGGACTGGAACTCGGGGTGGAACTGCACGCCGAGAAACCACGGGTGGCCGGGCAGCTCGACGATCTCGACGAGGTTGCGCTTCGGGTTGCGGCCGCTCACGCGCAGGCCGGCCTTTTCGAGGCGCTCGATGTAGTCGTTGTTGAACTCGAAGCGGTGGCGGTGGCGCTCGCGCACGGAGTCGACGCCGTAGGCCTCGCGCGCCTTCGTGCCGGGCACGAGCGCGCACTCGTAGGAGCCGAGGCGCATGGTGGCGCCCTTGTCCTTCACGTCCTTCTGCTCCTCCATGAGCATGATGACGGGGTGCGGCGTCTGCGGGTCGAACTCGTGGCTGTTGGCACCGGCGAGGCCGGCGACGTTGCGGGCGAACTCGATCACCGCGATCTGCAGGCCGAGGCACAGGCCGTAGTACGGGACCTTGTTCTCGCGCGCGAACCGCGCGGCCGCGATCTTGCCCTCGGTGCCGCGGTCGCCGAAACCGCCGGGCACGAGGATGCCGTCGAGCGCGCGCAGGCGCTCGATGCCGCTCTCGTCCTCGAGCGCCTCGGCGTCGATGCGCACGATGTTGACCGCGCAGTCATTCGCGATTCCGGCGTGCACGATCGACTCGTAGACGGATTTGTAGGCGTCCTGGAGTTCGATGTACTTGCCGACCACGCCGATGGTGACGCGGCGGGCGGGCGACTTGAGGCGGCGGACGATGTCGGTCCAGACGTTTTCCTTCGGAGCGGGCGCGTCGAGTCCGAGAAGTTGTACCACGAGGTCGTCCATCTTCTCGCGCTGGAGGCAGAGGGGGAGCTCGTAGATCGAGGTCTCGACGTCCATCTCCTCGATCACGGCCTTGACCGGGACGTTGCAGAAGAGGCTGAGCTTCTCGCGCATGTCCGCGTCCATCGGGTGCTCGCAGCGGCACACGAGGATGTGCGGCTGGATGCCGATCTCGCGGAGCTTGGCGACGGACTGCTGCGTGGGCTTGGTCTTGAGTTCGCCCGCGGCCTTGAGGAAGGGCACGAGCGTGACGTGGATGAAGACCACATTGCCGTGGCCGGCCTCGAGCGCGAACTGGCGCATGGCCTCGAGGAAGGGCAGGCCCTCGATGTCGCCCGTGGTGCCGCCGATCTCGGTGATGAGCACGTCGACATCCTGGCCCGCCGAGAGGATGCGCGCCTTGATCTCATTCGTGACGTGCGGGATCACCTGCACGGTTTTTCCGAGGTAGTCGCCGCGGCGCTCCTTCTGGATCACGGCCTCGTAGACCTGGCCGGAGGTGAGGTTGTTGAACTTCGAGAGTTTTCCCGAGGTGAAGCGCTCGTAGTGGCCGAGGTCGAGGTCGGTTTCGGCGCCGTCCTCGAGCACATAGACTTCGCCGTGCTGAAACGGGCTCATCGTGCCGGGATCGACGTTGAGGTAGGGGTCGAACTTCTGGATCCGGACCCGCTGCCCCCGCTGCTCGAGCAGCGCGCCGAGCGATGCAGCCGTCAGGCCCTTGCCGAGCGAGGAAACCACGCCGCCGGTCACGAAGATGTATTTCACCGGCGAGTGTTACACCGCGGCGAAAAGCCCTGACAAGTCAAAGGTGGCCCCGGGGTTTTCCCGAGGGCGCTCAGCCAAAAACATGTTGCCACGCGATCCAACTTGCGCCCGCGATCACACCGAGGGCGACGAGCGCGGCGAGCATCCGGAAGGCCCGCGCAAACAGCCAGGCCGCGAGGGCGACGGCGAGCCCGCCGACCACGAGCACGAGCCACGCCGGATAACCCGCGATGAGCAGCGGCGCGGCCGTGGTGGTGGTGTCGGCAGGATCCACGCGGCCACGATCCGCGCCATGCTCCGGGTGGCAAACGCAAAGGCCCGGGCCTTTTTCGTTGCCGCGCCCCGGTGAAGTGACGCGACTGGCGGCGCGCACGTCGCGCGCCCATCACGATGTCCTCCTCCGCCACCACCTCGCGCCCCGTCCTCGTCGTCGGCTCGGTCGCCTTCGACCGCATCAAGACGCCCCACGCCGATTCCGGAAAAATCCTCGGCGGCTCGGCCACCTACGGCGCGATCGCCTCGAGCTATTTCGCGCCGACGCGGCTCGTCGGCGTGGTGGGCAACGACTTCGGACCCGCCGAGATCAATCGCCTGCGCCGGCACGACATCGACCTCGCCGGCCTTCAGATGGACCGCACCGGCGACACGTTTTTCTGGTCCGGCGTCTATGGGGAAAACTTCGCCTCGCGCACGACGCTCGAGACGCGGCTCAACGTCTTCGCGAACTTCGCGCCCACCCTTCCCGACGAGTACCGCACCTCGCCCTTCGCGCTGCTCGGCAACATCCAGCCGCAACTCCAGGCCCAGGTTCTCGATCAGCTCGAGCCCGGCGCGTTCACCGTGGCCGACACGATGAACCTCTGGCTCGACCTCGCGCGCCCGCAGCTGCTCGAGCTGCTCCCGCGCGTCGACCTCTTCATCCTCAACGACGAGGAGGCCCACCAGCTCACCGGCCACGGCAACGTCTACGTCGCCGGCCCCAAGCTCGTGCAGCTCGGGCCGAAGATCGTGATCATCAAGAAGGGCGCACACGGCGCGGTGCTCTTCCACCCCGAGGGCCTGTTCGCGCTGCCCGCGTATCCAGTCACCCAGGTACAGGATCCGACCGGCGCGGGCGACTCGTTCGCGGGTGCGCTCGTCGGCGCGCTCGCGGCCGCGGGCGACACGGGTTTCTCCACGCTGCGCCGCGCGCTCGCCTACGCCACGGTCACGGCCAGCCTCACGGTCGAGGCCCTCGGGGTCGACCGCCTCGAGACAGCCGGCCGCGCCGTGATCGACCAGCGTTTCACCGAGCTGGTGCGCATGACGCGAATCGACTGAGCGCGAAGCACGACGCGGCGGAGAAGGCCTCCGGCCCGGCCGCAGTCCGGCATCCGCGGCGGTTTCGAAAAGACCGCCGTTCCCCCGCGACCTTCACCCCATCAGCAGCCCGAGGCCGATCGCGATCACGAGGCCCACGCCAAGCATCAGCGCGACGAGCGCGACCTTGGTCCCGGCCGCGATCTTGAGCGCGGTGATGCCGTTGCCCGCGATCTTGAACCAGGTGAGCGAGCAGGCGAGCACGAGGAAACTCACGACCTCCTGTGCGCGAAACAGCGTGATGAACTCCCAGTAGCCGCCCAGCTCCGCGAGGCTCGTGAGTGCGCCGTGCACGGCGACGTAGAGGCCCGCGACCTTGAGCAGGTCCGGCCAGAAGTACGGCACGCCGACCATGCGTATCGCGATCCACAATACCAGGACGGTCAGGCCGAAGTGAAGCACCGCGCCGACGATCCCTGCGACGAGCTTCATCCCCGGCGACAGTTCGTCCGCGCTTTCGTCCTCCTCGTACTCGGCGAGATCCTCCGCGACCGCGGCCTGCGCGGCGGCGCGCGCCGCATCGACCGACGGCGGTGCCGTGCCACCCGGCGGCAGGTCCGCATCGGCGTCTTCGGCGTCCTCCGCCGGCGTATCCGCGCCATCACTTTCGGGCGCACCCGTCGCCGCGGTGCGCGTGCCCGCCTCGATGATCTCGACCGGCCGCTGGATGTTGCCGTCCGCGCCCGGCACGTAGCGCGTGCCGTCGGCGCCGACGATCTCGCCACCCGTCGCCGCCGTCACGCCTGAGACCGAGATGACCCGGCCTTCCCGCAGCTCGATCCGCATGCCGTCCGGGTAGACCATCAGGACGGTGTCCCCGCGCGTGCGCTCGCCCGAGGGCTTGCCGTGCACCGCGATCACGTCGTCGCGCGTCAGGCCGACGAGGGTCGCCGGCGCCGCGGCCGGAGCCGGCGCGGGTGCCGGGTCGGCGGCCCATGAATACGGGACCACGAGGGTACAGGCCAGCGCGAGGCAGACGGTCCGGAGCAGTGAGGGCATTCCCCCAGTATCGGCAGGGCGGGCGCAATCCTCAGTCGGACTCGAACAGGCAGGAAACCACGGAATTCTCGAAGCGGGATCCGTGGTTCCCCCTTCCGGGCCTGACACTCGACACGATCGCGGGAATTGTTTTCTTTTCGCCCTTCATGTCCGCCGTCACCGCACCCATCGCCAGCGCCGAAGATCATGCCGCCCTCGCCGGGCGGCTCGGCCGCGCCGCCCGCGCCGCCTCCCTCGTGCTCGCGAACGTGCCGGCGGAGCGCAAGAACGCCGCCCTGCTGCGCCTGGCCGCGCTCATCGACGAGTCGGCCGGAACACTCGTCGAGGTCAACGCCCGCGATCTCGCCGCCGGCGCCGAGGCCGGCCTCGCGCCCGCCATGCTCGACCGGCTCAAGCTCACGCCCGCGCGCATCCGCCAGATGGCCGACGGCGTGCGGCAGGTCGCCGCCCTGCCCGACCCGGTCGGCGACGAACTCGAGCGCCAGGTGCGCGCCGACGGACTCGAGATCCGCAAGGTGCGGGTGCCGATCGGCGTGATCGCCATCATCTATGAGTCGCGCCCGAATGTGACGATCGACTGCGCCGCCCTCTGCCTCAAATCCGGCAATGCCTCGATCCTGCGCGGCGGCAAGGAGGCGTTTCACTCCAACACCGCGCTCGCCGCCCTCGTCGCCCGCGCGCTCGCCGAGACCGGCCTGCCGGCCGACGCCGTGCAGCTCATGCCCACGACCGACCGCGCCGCGCTCACCGCGCTGCTCCAGCGCGACGACCTGATCCACTGCGTGATCCCGCGCGGCGGCGAGAGCCTGATCCGCTTCGTCGCGCAGACCAGCCGCATCCCGGTCATCAAGCATTACAAGGGCGTGTGCTCGATCTACCTGCACCGCGACGCCGACCCCGCCATGGCCGCCGCCATCGCGGTCAACGCCAAGGTGCAGCGCCCGTCCGTCTGCAATGCCGCGGAGAAACTCCTCGTGCACCGCGAGGCCGCGCCCGCGCTCCTGCCCGTGGTCGGCCGCGCGCTCGCTGACAGGAAGGTCGAGCTGCGCTGCGACCCCGACGCCGCGCGCATCCTCGGCGCCGCCGGCCTCGCGACCAAAACCGCGACCGAGACCGACTGGGACGAGGAGTACCTCGACCTGATCATAGCCGTGAAGGTCGTGGACGACCTGCCCGCCGCGGTTGACTTCATCAACACGCACGGCAGCGCGCACAGCGACGCGATCGTCACGCGCGACGCCGCCGCGGCCGAACAGTTCCTCAACACCGTCGACTCCGCCGCCGTGTTCTGGAACGCGAGCACGCGCTTCAACGACGGCTTCGAGTTCGGCCTGGGCGCGGAAATCGGCATCTCCACCGACCGGCTGCACGCGCGCGGGCCGATGGGCTTGCGCGAGCTCTGCACCTACAAGTTTCGCGTGACCGGCACCGGGCACGTGCGCGGCTGAGCCGGGTTCCTGCCGGCAGGGCGGCCCGGCCGCGCTACAACTTGCGCAGGTCGCTGCCGAGGTGCGGCAGCGTCGGCGCGAGGCGCGCGCGCAACTCCGCCACGAGGTCGCGCAGCGCCTGGCCACCGGGCGCGACGACGCGCACGATCCAGCCGCCGCGGCGCAGGGCGGACACGCCGACCCAACGCCCGCCGCCATGCAGCGCGCGGACCGCGTCCCACGCCGGGTCGTCGGCACGCAGCCGCTCGGTCACGAGCACGAGCGTGCCGAAATACGCATCCGGCGTGCGGTGATACTCCGCCGCGGCCGCCAGTGCCGCGCCACCGCCGTCGAGGCACTCGCGCAGCACGGGCTCGCCCGCGTAGTGGATTTCCAGTGACACGCGCAGCCGCCGCCAGGCCCAGCGTTCGCCCCGCCCGACGCGGCCGGGCGCGAGCGCATCGAAGAAGGCCGCCTCGCCGCCCGCCTCCACCTCGACGCGCGTGTCCTGCGTGTAGTCCGCGTCGCGGTGCGGGTAGAGCGGCTCGGGCAGGTACTCCAGCCAGCCGCCGCCGCGTACGGCGAAACGTTGCCGGCACGCGGCCGCCCCGCGGCGCATCATGTAGGCGCGCGCCGCAGCGGGCGTGGTGACGAGGAGCGAGGCCCCGGGCTCGACGGCCACGTCGAGCTCGAGCCGGTCGCCCGCGAGGATCCCGGCGGTGGGATTGACGACCTGCACCTGGAGCACGGCGCCGTCCCAGTAGGGTTTGCCGATGTGAAACGGCGCGCGAAACGACTGGTGCGCGAGTCCGGTGCGGCCGTCGGCGCCCGCCGTCGCGACGAGGTGCAGGTGACCGCACAGGGCGGGCCGCGGCGGTGCGAGGTCGGCTGGAGCCTCCGGGATCACGCGCGCGCCTTCGCCGCGAAGAGCACCTCGTGCTCGATCCAGGCGACGACGCGGTCGAGGCCCTTGTGCGTCTTCAGGTCGCAGAAGAGAAATGGCCGCTCACCGCGCATCGCCTTCGCGTCGCGTTCCATCACGGCGAGATCGGCGCCGACGTACGGGGCGAGGTCGATTTTGTTGATGATCATCAGGTCGCTGAACTTGATGGCCGGGCCGCCCTTGCGCGGGATCTTGTCTCCCTCGGCGACGTCGATCACGTAGATGAAGGCGTCGACCAGCTCGGGTGAGAACGTGGCGGAGAGGTTGTCGCCGCCGCTCTCGACGAGCAGGAGCTGGAGGTCGGGAAACTTCGCCTCGAGCGCGCGACAGGCCTGCTCGTTCATCGTCGTGTCGTCGCGGATCGCGGTGTGCGGGCAGCCACCCGTCTCCACTCCGACGATACGCTCGGGCGCGAGCGCACCGTGGCGCTGGAGGAACTGCGCGTCCTCGAGCGTGTAGATGTCGTTGGTGACGACGGCCATCGAGTAGCGCTCGCGCAACGCATGGCAGAGCTGGAGGCAGAGCATGGTCTTGCCGGAGCCCACCGGGCCGCCGACGCCGATTCGGGGAGGACGCATGGGATTTTTTGATTCTCGATTCTCGATTTTCGATTCTTGTCGATCGCGGTTTCAGGAAATGAACAGCCGGAAGTCGGCGCGCTCGTGGCGGGCGGCGGCGATGTCCCACCAGGGATTGAACGAGCCGAGGTCGTCGCGCGTGGTGCGGGCGGCCTCGGCGAGGAGCGCGGGCGTCTGCGCCAGCACCTCGGCGAGCAGGGTGTGCACGGCATTCTGGCCGAGGCGCAGGAGCTTCACGGCGGCCGCGATGACGCCGGCGACGGCCGCATAGACCAGACCGACCATCGCGGCCTCGCGCGGCGCGCCGAGCACGCGGGCCTCGAGCGCGGCGGCCACGCAGGCCGGGCGGGGCCAGCCCTCGGCGGTGGCGCGCTCGTGGACGACGCGGGCGACGCCGCCGTGCAACATGGCAGCGAGGTCGAGGCGCTGGCGGCCGATGGCCTCGGACGCCTCGCGCGGCTCGCGCGCGCCCCGCATGGCCGAGGCGAGCAGGCACAGTTCGCGCAGGCGCACGAGGTCGGGCGGGTCGCCGCCGGCATCCCACGCCCAGCCGGCGACCGGCAGGTCGGTGCGCGCGAGCGGCGGCAGCACGAACTCGAGAAGGAAACGCCGCAGGGTGGCGCGATCGTGCACCACGCCCTCCTGCGCCAGGCCCTCGAGCCCGAAGGAGTGCGCGTAGGCGCCGGTCGGGTAGAACGTATCCGAAACGTGGAGCAGTCCGGCGAGCCAGGAGGCGAAGGCCGAGGGCGGGAGGCCGGGGGCTGGCGCAGGCCCGTCACCCAAACCAACGACGACCGGCGCGGACTTCGCGGCACTGTGATTCACTCGTCGCATCCCTTTCAGCCTTTCCACGGCGCCCCGGCGCCGTGGGCGGGTTCGTGCGAGTGGCCGACGATGCCGGCGAAACGGTGCGGCTGAAACACCGCGGTGACGGCGCGGTAGGCGATGCCGAGCCGGTCAAGCGCCTGGCGCAGCCCGGAATCGTCGGGCGCGAGCAGGCGCCGCTCCTGCGCCTCGATGACGAAATGCATGTTGCCCACGGCCCAGCCGATGACCGCGGCCTGGTCGGCGGGCAGGTCGATCGAGAGCTCGAGCAGGGGCTCGGCCGACTGGCGGATCACGTAGCGCGTCGCGGGCGTCGCGTGGACGCAGTCGCCGTGCCGGAGCGCCGACTCCACCTCGAAGCCGAAGTCGGTGCCGTCGTCGGCACGACCGCGCCAGAGGCGGCGCGCGAGTTTCTGGCGATCGACGCGGATCGCGGTCTCGGGCAGAGCGCGCGCCGCCTCGGCGTCGGCGGCGGACAGGGGAGTTTTGATCAGGATCATGCCGGCTCAGCGACGACGTCGTCGCCCCACCGACCCGCGCGGGCGGGGGCGGACCGGCGCGCGCCGCGCGTGTTTCACCTCAGACGGTCAGGCCGACGGTCACCGCGATCGCGACGACCGAGAGCCCGGTCCAGCGCGCGAGCGCCGGCATGCGGACGCGCCGCGTCGCGAGGTAGATCAATCCCGCCACGGCGAGGCCGACGGCCGCGCTGCCGAGCACATGCTCCGATCCCGCCAACGGATGCCGGATCAGGCTGGGAATGTCCGAGTGGTCGTGGCCGGGATGGGCGTGAACCGTGATCGCGGTCAGAAAACCGGCGACAGCGAGCAACGTCGGGGCGACGAGGCGGGGGTGGGATCTCATGGTGGAGTTAAATGAGCAGCATTCATTCCAGTGCAAGCCGGAGACAGGCCCGCGCCGCAGTCGGTGTGGCGCCCGTTGCGCGCGCGAGGCGCGGCGGTCCGTTCGGGCGTCGCCGCGGAGCGGGTCCGCCGGTCGCGGATCGCGCAGCCGCCGCTGGCATTTTCCGCAAAAAGTCCGTAACCCGTTGCCCGCGCCTGCATCCACCCGGTCGACACCACCATGCGAGCCTGCGGCACCGAATCACGACCGAGCGACTTCCGCCCCCCCGGCTGAGTCTTCCGATCCGCCGCGCCCGCATGGAGACGACCACCGATGAGTTCGACTTTTCCGCCTGTATCGCGCGAGTGCGCGCCGACGACGAATCGGCTGCGCGCGCACTCGTCGAGCAACTCCACCCGCTCGTGATGCGCATCGCCCACGCCCAGCGCCCCGCCGCCATCGCCGCCGAGGACATCGCGCAGGAGGTCTTCGCGAAGGTGTTTCAGCGGCTCGACCAGTATCAGGGGCGAGCGCCGTTTCCTCACTGGGTCGCGCGCATCACCACGCTCGCGTGCCTCGAGCACCGCCGGCGGGCCTGGGTGCGCCGCGAGTTGCGCTGGTCGGATCTCTCCGAGGAACAGCAGGCCGTGCTCACGGCCGATCCCGAGGCGGCCGCGCCGAACGAGGTCGAGCGTCCACGCGATGCCGCCGGCCTCGTGCGCCGGCTCCTCGACACGCTCCCGGAGAAGGAGCGCCTCATCATCACCCTGCTCGACCTCGAGGGAAAATCCGTATCCGAAATCTGCACACTCACCGGCTGGGGCGCCTCGCGCGTGAAGGTCACCGCGTGGCGCGTGCGTCGCAAGCTCGGCAAAACCGCCCAACGTCTCCGCCTCCATCAAGCCGCCGAATCATGAAGCAACCGAAGAACGACCCGACCCAGGAATGGCTGCGGCTCGCCGCCGAGGCGCGCCCGCAGTTGCCGGCGCCGCCGCCCGGGGAGCCGGCGCCCGCGTGGTTGGTCACGCGCGTGCTCGCGCAGCGCCGCGCGGCACGGCCTCGCGCGGATGCGCCGGCACCGTGGTTCGCCCTGCCCGGCCTGGCCCGCGCCGCGATGGCGTCGACCGCACTCGCCGTGGCCTGCGCGGTCTTCGTGTTGTCGACGGCGCGGCTCGATGACTTCGTCGAGGACGCGGACCTGCCCGAGATCGAGGAGTTTGACCTGCCATGACCGGCACACCGTCCACCGTCGCCCCGTCGCGCCGCCGCGCGATTTTCTTCTTCACCGTGATCTTTCTCGCGGGCGCGATCGTCGGCAGCGCGCTCACCATCGGCATCGGCCGACGCGTCATCCAGCGCGCCAACAATGCCGCGATGTGGAACGTCGACGCCATGCGCCGGCTCGACCGGCACCTCGAGCTGACGCCGGAGCAGCGCGCGCGCCTGCGGCCCATCCTCGTCGACATGGCGCGCCGCCTGCGTCAGCAGCGCGTGGAGTCGCGGCGCGTATGGACCGATATCCTCGGCGAGACGCGCGACAAGGTCCGCGCCGAGCTCACGCCGGAGCAGCAGGCGGAGTTTGACCGGCTCGCGACGCGCACACGCGACAATCTCGGGCGTTTCCTCGGCGCGCCACCCGAACCGGGCACGCGTCGGCTCCAGGCGCCGCCCGCCGCCCCGACCGACGCACCGCCCCGCGCGCCGGAGTCGGAGACGACTCCGGACTCCGGACTGTAAGGCGAAGTCGACCGCGCGCGGCGTTGACCGCCGGGGGCGGGCGGGGATCGCATGATCGCGACCTCCCCACCCCATGCTCTCCAGACTCCCGCGGTCTCTCCGCTCCCGCGCGCTCCTCACCCTCGGAGCGCTCCTCGTGCTCGTGCCGGGCGCGCAGGCCCAGAAACTCGTCGAGCCGCTCGGCCGCGGCGTGGTCGCCGTGCGCACCGGGTCCTCGAGCGCCTTCGTCGGATGGCGCCTCCTCGGCACCGATCCGCTCGACATCGCCTTCAATCTCTACCGATCCACCGACGGCGGCGCGGCCGTGCGGGTCAACGACGACCCGCTCACCGGTGCGACCTCGCTCACCGACACCGGCGCCGACCTCACGCGGGCCAACGCCTGGTTCGTGCGCCCCGTCATCGCCGGCGTCGAGCAGGCGGCGAGCGCAGCCTGGGCGCTTCCGGCTGACGCGCCCACCCGCGGCTACCTCGAGATCCCGCTCCAGGTGCCGGCCGGCGGCACCACCACCGAAACCACGCCGGTGGCCTACACGTATTCACCCAATGATTGCAGCGTCGGCGATCTCGACGGCGACGGCGAGTACGAGCTCGTGGTGAAATGGGACCCGTCCAACTCCAAGGACAACTCCCAGTCCGGCCACACGGGCAACGTCTTCCTCGATGCCTACACGCTCGCGGGCGCGCACCTCTGGCGCATCGATCTCGGGCCCAACATCCGCGCCGGCGCCCACTACACACAGGTCCAGGTGTATGACCTTGATGGAGACGGCCGGGCCGAGATCGCGTGCCGCACGGCCGAGGGCTCGCGCGACGGCACGGGCGCGTTCGTGGCCGACCCGGCGAAGTTCTCCGGCCCGCGTCCCGACATCGACCACGCCGCCGTCCGGCGCAACGCCGCGGGCTACATCCTCGGCGGACCGGAGTTTCTCACCATCTTCGACGGACTCACCGGCGCCGAACTGGCATCGATCGCGTACCACCCGCCCCGCCACCCCGACACCCTCTTCCCCACCACCGCGCAGATCAACGCGCTCTGGGGCGACAACTACGGCAACCGCATCGACCGCTTCCTCGCCGCCACCGCCTACCTCGACGGCCGGCGCCCGAGCCTCGTCATGTGTCGTGGATACTACACGCGTTCGGTCATCGCCGCCTATGACTGGCGCGACGGCCAGCTCACGCAGCGCTGGGTCTTCGACACGAACCCGGGCGGCGTGGCGGGTGAATACGCCGCCTATCGCGGCCAGGGTTACCACAGCCTCTCCATCGCCGACGTCGATGGAGACGGACGCGACGAGATCATCTACGGTGCCTGCGCGATCGACGACGACGGGGAGGGCCTGCACACCACCGGTCTCGGCCATGGCGATGCCCTCCATGTCTCCGACCTCGATCCGCACCGGCCGGGCCTCGAGGCCTACGGGGTGCACGAGACGCCCGCGCTCTACGGCGCCCACGGCTCGGACATGCGCGATGCCCTCACCGGCGAGGTGATCTTCGGCGTGAGCGGCGAAGGCACCGACGTCGGCCGCGGCGTGGCCATGGACATCGATCCCCGCCACCCCGGCTGCGAGGTATGGGCCTCGCGCGGCGGCCTGCGCACCAGCCGCGGGGAGCTGATCACCACGAGCCGCCCGAGCCCGATGAACTTCGGCGTGTGGTGGGACGGCGACCTGCTGCGCGAGCTGCTCGACGGCGTGCAGATCTCGAAGTGGAACTGGGAGGACAACTCCCGCCCCATCCTGCTCGAGGCCGCCGGCTGCGCGGCCAACAACGGCACCAAGGCCACGCCCGCGCTCAGCGCCGACCTCCTTGGCGACTGGCGCGAGGAGGTCCTCTGGCGCACGAGCGACAACACCGCCCTGCGCCTCTACACGACCACGATCGAGACCACGCACCGGCTCGCCACGCTCATGCACGACCCGCAGTACCGCTGCGCCGTCGCGTGGCAGAATACCGGATACAACCAGCCGCCGCACCCGGGCTTCTTCCTCGGCGAGGGCATGGAGAGGCCGGGCACGCGCGACATCACCACCCCCACGGCCGCCGCGCCCGCCCCGGCCGCGCGGCTCGCCAACCTCTCCGTGCGCACGGTCGGCGGCACGGGCGGTGAGACGCTCATCCTCGGATTCGTCGCGGCGGGGGCCGGCACGCAGCAGGTGCTGGTCCGCGGCGTCGGCCCCCGCCTCGCCGCCTTCGGCGTCTCCGGCGTGATGGCCGACCCGCGGCTCACGCTCTACCAGCGGGTCGCCGCCTTCGAGGAGATCCGCGCCGAGAACGACGACTGGTCGGGTTCGCCCGATGCCACGCTCATCGCGAGCACGAGCGCCGCGCTCCATGCCTTCACCCTGCCGGATCCCGCCAAGGACGCCGCCCTGATGCACGGTCTCGTGCCCTCCTCCTACACGGCGCACATCACCGCGGTGGACGGCGTCGCGGGAGTCGCGCTGGCCGAGGTCTACGCGGTGACCCACGACCCCGCCATCCGCCTGGTCAACGCCTCGGCCCGCGCCCGCGCCGGCAACGGCGACCAGACGCTCATCGCCGGTTTCGTCATCCAGGGCACGGAGCCGATGCTCGTCCTCGTGCGCGGGATCGGTCCGCGGCTCGGGGAGCTCGGCGTGCCCGAAGCCCTCGCGGATCCCCACCTCGCCGTGCACAAGCGCCTGCCGGCCGGCGCCTCCGTCGTCGTGGCGGGCAACCAGGACTGGGTGGTATCCGGAATCTCACAACAGACCTTCGCCCGGGTCTTCGCCTTCGGGCTGAGCCCGGGCGCGCGCGACGCCGCCCTCCTGCTTCGCCTCTCGCCGGGCGAATACACGGCCCATTGCTCCCCGTCGGACGGCGCAAGCGGCATCGCCCTGATCGAGGTCTACGCCATGCCGGAGTGAACGGCGGACACGCGCACCACCCGCGGGCGTTTCCTCACTTCATCATCTCCTCGATCTGGCGGAAGTGGCCGGCGTAGAAGAGCACGACCCGCACGCCGACCCACACGGCGACCGCGGCGAAGAGCAGGGCCGGGTAGACCATCGCGGCGAGCTTGAGCCGGGTCGACGCCGTATCCGAAAACTGGCGCTGCAGGACCTGGAGCGATTCGTCGAGGCGGCCGGTCATCTCGCCGGAGCGGTAGAACTCGGCGAAGATCGCAGGGATCTCGCGCCGGCCCGCCAGCACGGGCGCCACGGGTTCGCCCCGCTGCACGGCCTCGGCGGCCGCGACCGCGACCGGCTCGAGCCGTCGGTCCCCGGCGGCGAGGCCGGCGTGCAGCCAGGCGAGGTCGATGCGCGCGCCCGCCACCACCATCGCCTCGAGCACGTAGGCGAGATCGGCCAGGGCCCGCGCGCGCCGGAACCCGCCGACGAGCGGCACGAGGTCGAGCGCGGCCAGCGCCGGGCGAAATCGTATCCGCACGGCCAGCACACCCGCGCCGACGATCGCCCAGAGCGGCACGAGCACGCGCGCCACGGCCGCGAGGTAGGCCCCGGGCCCGCCGCCATCGACCAGCAGCTGCACCGGCAGGCCGAACGCGCCCAGGTGCAGGACCGCGAGCGGGTAGGCCGCGGCCAGGAGCAGGCCGAGGCGCGCGCGGACGACGGCCTCATGCCTCGCGGCGAGGCGGCGCACCGCGTCGGGCAGCCGCCCCGAGTGCGCACCCGCGCGCAGGAGCTGGCGGTCGACGTCCGGAAGCCATTGCCCCGCCCGGTCGAGGGCGGCGTCGAGGCTGTCGCCGGATTGCAGGCGGGCGGCGAGCGCCTCCAGTCCGGCGGCCGGCGGGCCCGGAATCGTCGTCAGGCAGCGCTCAAGC
>Ga0315910_10001977_pt1 | contig 18407 bp, 14 predicted proteins | sample EdamamesoilMG_FD_204470 | JGI IMG/M metagenome (GOLD analysis project Ga0315910, IMG submission 204470) | Garden soil microbial communities collected in Santa Monica, California, United States - Edamame soil | ecosystem: Environmental > Terrestrial > Soil > Garden | place: USA: California...
CGGGCCAGAGGACCCTGACCACCGAGCAGGGCAACTTCGTGCTCAGCCAGCTTCCGCCGGGCAAGTACACGTTGGTCTTCTCCAAGGAGGGCTACGTGCGCCAGGTGCGCGCCGACGTGGTGGTCAACGCGGGACAGCTGACCGACGTCGAGGCGCGCCTGTCCGGCGAATTCACGGCGATGGAGGAGTTCGTCGTCCAGGACATCCTGGCGATGGGCGCGGGAAGCGAGGCGGCGCTGCTGGAGCTGCGCTTCGAGAGCCCGGCGCTGATGGACTCGATCAGCGCCGACCTGATGAGCCGCGCCGGTGCGAGCGACGCGGCGGGCGCGCTGTCCCTGGTCGCGGGCGCCTCGGTGCAGGATGGCAAGAGCGCGGTGATTCGCGGCCTGCCCGACCGCTACGTCAGCTCGCAGATGAACGGCGTGCGTCTTCCGACCGCCGACGAGGACAAGCGCGCGGTCGAGCTCGACCAGTTCCCCTCGACGGTGATCGACAGCATCCGCGTCTCGAAGACCTTCACGCCCGACCAACAAGGCGACGCCTCGGGCGGAGCGGTCGACGTGCGACTCAAGGGCATCCCCGACGAGGCCGTGTTCCTGATCAGCGGCCAGCTGGGCTACAACACCTCGGTCACCGGCCGCAGCGACTTCCTCACCTACGATGGTGGCGGCGTCGATTTCTGGGGCAAGGACGACGGCGGCCGCGAGATCCAGTTCGAAAACCTCGGCCGCAACTGGGACGGCGCGGTCGGCGTCAGCGAAGGCGAGGCCCCGGTCGACACCAAGTGGACGGCTGCGGCGGGCGGAAAGCTGCTGCTCGACGACGGCGTCAAGGTCGGCGGCTTCGCGAGCTTCTTCTACGAGCGCGACAGCTCCTACTTCGACGACGGCGTCGACGACTCCTACTGGGTCACGACGCCCGGAGGCGGGTTGACGCCGCAGACCAACCAGGGCACGCCGCAGGACGGCGACTTCAAGACCGCGCTCTTCGACGTGACGCAGGGCTCGCAGTCCGTGCAATGGGGCGGCCTGGGCACCTTCGGCATCGAGACCGAACGGCACGCGGTGGACCTGAGCTACCTCTACACGCGCACCACCGAGGACACCGCGACGCTGGCCGAGGACACGCGCGGCAAGGAGTACTACTTCCCGGGCTACGACCCCAACGACCCGACGGGTCCGGGGAACACGCCAGCCACGTTGAACTCGGCGCCCTACCTGCGGCTGGAAACGCTGGAGTACACCGAGCGCACGACCGCGACGCTGCAACTTGCGGGCGAGCACGAGCTCGACCTCGACGGCTTCGACATCGGCGAGGCGTTCACGTTCCGCGAGCCGGTGGTCGACTGGGTGATCGCCAAGAGCACGGCCTCGCTGTACCAGCCCGACAAGCGCCAGTTCGGCTCGCTGTGGCTGCCGGCCTCGTACAACCCGGGCGCGCCGCCGTTCATTCCGCCGTTCACGACGCCGCCGACGCACTACCCCTACAAGCCCGGCGCGAACTTCAACCTGGGCAACCTGCAGCGCATCTGGAAGGACATCGAGGAGGACAGCCGCCAGTACGCGCTGAACCTGACGCTGCCTTTCGAGCAGTGGAGCGGTCACGAAGGCTACGCGAAGCTCGGCGTCTTCGACGACAACGTCGAGCGCGCCTTCAATCAGGATTCGTTCAGCAACTTCAACGACCCGGGCGGGTTCTTCCTCGGCGACTGGGACGAGTTCTGGAGCGCGAGCTTCCCCTTCGAAAACCATCCGATCACGGCCTCGGACGCCGATGTCGACTACGACGGCCACATCGACATCAGCGCGGTCTACGCGATGGCCGACCTGCCGCTCTCGTCGAGGCTCAACCTGGTCACCGGCGTGCGCTTCGAGTCCACCGACATCGGGATCGTCAACGATCCCGAGGTGGATGCGCTGTGGTACCCGCCGGGATCCTCGGCCCCGGTCGCGCTGGGACCCGGCGATGCCGACGTGGATTTCAGCCAGGACGACGTGCTGCCCTCGATCGGCCTCTCCTACGCCGCGACCGAGCAGATCACGCTGCGCGGCTCCTACAGCCAGACCGTTGCGCGCCAGACCTTCAAGGAGCTGACGCCGATCCTGCAGCAGGAGTACCTCGGCGGCCCGGTGTTCATCGGCAACCCCGACCTGGGCATGAGCGCGCTGCAGAACTTCGACCTGCGCGTCGACTACCGGCCCTTCGAGGACAGCCTGCTCTCGGCCTCGTGGTTCTACAAGGACCTCGACGACCCGATCGAGTACGTGCAGCGCGTGCAGTCGTTCACGTTCACCACGCCGGTCAACTATCCCGAGGGCGAGCTGAACGGCCTCGAGTTCGAAGTGCGCCAGGGGCTGGGCCGCCTGTGGGATCCGCTCGAGGGCGTCGCACTGGGAGCCAATGCGACGCTGCTCGATTCGGAGGTGACGCTGCCCGACGACGAGATCGCCGGCTTCAACCTGCCGAACATCGCCGCGCCGACGAGCTCGCGCGACATGACCAACGCGCCCGAGCACCTCTACAACTTCTACGTCACCTACGACCTGCCCGACACGCGCACGCAGCTCGCGCTCTTCTACACGATCGTCGGCGACACGCTGGTGACCGGGGCGGGACAGTCGAACGGCAACTACGTGCCGGACATCTACGCCAAGGAATACGGGACGCTCAACTTGACGCTGTCCCAGCAGCTCGGCCGCCACTGCAGGCTGCAATTCCAGGCGAAGAACCTGACCGATCCGGAGATCGAAGAGGTCTACCGCTCGAAGTACATCGCCGGCGACGTCACGCGCACCTCGTACACCAAGGGCGTCGATTTCACGCTCGGCTTGAGCCTCAAGTTCTGACCACGAAGCACCCTCGACATCCATGAAGACATCAACACGATCCCGGTTCTTGGCCCTCGGCGGCTTGACGCTTTGCCTGGGCGCGGCTGCGGTGCAGGACGGAAAGCCGATCGACAGCGCGCGCGCCGCGCTCGAAAAATGGGTGACGACGCGGCAGTTGATCTCGCAGGAGCAGCGCGACTGGGCGCTGGGCCGCGAGATGCTGGAGAGCCGCATCGAGCTCGTGCAGCGCGAGATCGACGCGCTCGCCGCCAAGCAAGCCGAGGCCCAGGGCAGCATCGCCGAGGCTGACAAGCAGCGCGCCATCCTGCTGGAGGACAACGAACGCATGAAGAGTTCCTCCGCGGAGCTCGAGACCACGCTGCGTGGGCTCGAAGCACGCACCCTGGAACTCCTGGCGCGACTGCCCGATCCGCTGCGCGAACGCGTGCGGCCGCTGAGCCAGCGCCTGCCTGCCGGCGAGGCGACCACGAAGCTCTCGCTGGGCGAGCGCTTCCAGAACGTCGTCGGGATCCTGAACGAGGTCAACAAGTTCCAGCGCGAGATCCACGTCGCCAGCGAAGTGCACCCGCTGGCCGGCGGGAGTTCCGCCGAGGTCACGGCGCTCTACATCGGCATCGCGCAGGCCTACTTCGTCGACGCGCAGGCGCGCGTGGCCGCTGTCGGCGCGCCCGGCGCGGATGGCTTCGCCTGGAACAGCTCCCCGCAGGCCGCGGCGAACATCGCCAAGGCGATCGCGATCCTCGGCAACGAGGCGCCCGCCGAATTCGTCCCCTTGCCGATCGTGATCGAGTAACCGCGCGAGTCCCACGCCATGAAGAACCTGATCTTGATCCTGTGTCTGATCCTCGCGCCGCTCTCGCGCGCCCAGGAAGCCGCACCGACCTCCTTCGACAAGGCCTCGGCCGATGCGCAGGCACGTCTCGAGGCCAGTCTCGTCGAGCTCTCGCAACTGCGCGAGACGCTCGCCGCCGAGAAGCTGCCGCTGGCCAGGCGCCTCGGCGAACTGGAATCGCGGTTGTCCAGTGCGCGCACGGACTACCAGCAGACGACACGCCTGCTCGACAACCGCACGCTCGACTTGAGCAACCTGCGCACCGAGCTCAAGGCACGCCAGGTCGAGGCGGACTACCTCTCGACGCTGCTGGGCGAGTACGCGCGCAACTTCGAGTCGCGGCTGCACATCGGCGAGCTGCAGCGCTACCGCGCTCAACTCGACGCCGTGCGCCTGGCGTCCGAGAACACGGCGTTGGCGCCGCGCGAGTTGTTCGAAGTGCAACTGGCGCTGTTGGACGCCTCGCTCGAGCGCCTGCGCGACGGTTTGGGCGGCTCGCGTTTCGAAGGCACAGCGCTCGATCCCAACGGAATGGTGCAGCGCGGCAGCTTCCTGCTGCTGGGGCCCGTGGCCGTGTTCAAGAGCGCCGAGAGCGACCTGGTCGGCACGGTCGAGCAGCGCCTGGGTTCGCTCGAACCTTCGGTGGTGGTCTTCGCCGATCCTCTGGCCGCGGCGGCAGCGAGCGCGACGATCGCCTCGGGCAGCGGCGAGCTGCCACTCGACCCGACGCTCGGCAACGCGCACAAGATCGAGGCGACGCAGGAGACGCTTTGGGAGCACATCGTGCGCGGCGGTCCGGTGATGCTGCCGATCTTCGTGCTCGCTGGCGCGGCCCTGCTCGTCGCGCTCTACAAGTGGGCCAGCCTGGCCTTCGTGCGCACTCCCGCGCGTCAGCGCATCGCCGCACTGCTCGCTGCGGTCGCGCGCCACGATCGCGAGGCTGCCTTGCGCGAAGCCCAGGCGATGCGCGGGCCGACCGGCGCGATGCTGCTCGCCGGCGTCCAGCACATCGACGAGCCGCGCGAGCTGATCGAGGAGGTCATGTACGAGACCGTGCTCGCCACGCGATTGAAACTGCAGGGCTTCCTGCCCTTCATCGCCATCTGCGCCTCCTCGGCTCCGCTGCTGGGCCTGCTCGGCACGGTCACCGGGATCATGAACACGTTCACGCTGATGACCGTGTTCGGCACCGGCGACGTGAAGACGCTTTCCAGCGGCATTTCCGAGGCCCTGATCACCACCGAGTACGGCTTGATCGTCGCGATTCCCTCGCTCTTGATCCACGCCTTCCTCTCGCGCAAGGCGAAGTCCGTGATCGACCAGATGGAGAAGTCCGCGATCGCGCTGGCCAATCAGGTCGGCAAGACTCCGTTCGTGCGCGAGCCGGAGGTCGTGCGCACGATCGCGCCGGCCGAGCTGCACGCGCACAAACCCGTGGACGTGGTGCTGCAGCCGGCGCGCCGCTGAGCGGAAGCACGGACGCACATGAACGCATTCCTCGATTCCCTCGCGCGGCTCTGGGACCAGTCGGTCGTGATCTGGATCGCGGGCGGCTGGGCGATGATCGCGATCGCGGCGGTTGCGCTGCTGGTCTTCGGCCTGGGCATGCACGTGTGCCTTTCGCTGCGCGCGCGCGGCTTCGAGTCCGTGCCCGAAAAGACCTGGAGGCGCTGGCTCGACGCACCGGCGGAGCGCAAGGGCCCGATCGGCCGTTTGCTCGACAAGACGCCCGAGGATCGCTCGCTCGTCGAAGCGAGCGCGCACTTCCGCGAGCTCGCCGCGACCGAGATCGCGCCCTATTCGCGCGACCTGCGCGTCATGAAGATCTGCATCGGCGCCGCGCCGCTGTTCGGCCTCTTGGGCACGGTCACGGGCATGCTGGCGACCTTCGGCGCGCTGGCCTCGGGCTCGGGCGGCGAGCAGACGATGGAGCTGATCGCCAAGGGCATCTCCGAGGCCTTGATCACGACCGAGACCGGCTTGGTGGTCGCGCTGCCCGGCCTGTTCTTCCAGTACCAGCTGGCGCGCAAGCACGAGCGCTACAAGGCCTTCCTCGCGCACCTCGAAACCGTCTGCACACAACGCATCCACCGCCGCGAGTCCGCTCGCGCCGCGGCCTGAACCCGGGAGTCGAACATGGGACGTTTTCGCGAAGCAGCATCGGACGAGGGATCGGAAGGCGGCATCGACATGTCGCCGATGATCGACTGCGTCTTCATCCTGCTGATTTTCTTCATCGTGACCACGAGCTTCGTGGAAGAGACCGGCGTCGAAGTCGACAAGCCGCAGGCGGCCTCGGCCGCGCGCCTGGAGAAGATCAGCATCCTGCTGGCGCTGACCGAGAAGGGCTCGGTGGTCTACGGCGGACGCGACATCGGCATGGGCGGCGTGCAACCGCTGGTCAAGCGCATGCTGCAGAAGGAGGACGTGCCGGTGATCGTGCAGGCCGACAGCGCCGCGCCCTCGGGCCTGCTCGTGCGCGTGATCGACGAGGCCAAGCTCGCCGGCGCGACCAAGGTCAGCATCGCCAGCGCCAAGCCGGCGAAGTGAGCAGCGAGCCGTGAACGCGCAACGTCTTCGCTTCCTCCTGCGCTGGTTCGCGCACCGCGTTCTCGTGGGCGCGGGCTCGTTGGGTTTGACGCTGGGCTGTTTCCTGGTGCTGCCGCTGATGCAGAGCCTGAGCAAGCCGCCGGAGACCGACTTGATCGTCCAGAGCATCGGCACGGCGGAGATTCCTCCGCCGCCGCCGCCGCCGGAGCAAGAACCCGAGCCCGAGGAAGAGGCGCCGAAGGAGCAGCCGATCGACCTCACCGAGGAAGCTCCTCCGCTCGATCTTTCGCAGCTCGAGCTCGCGCTCAACCCCGGCACGGGCGGTTCGGGCCTGGACGGCGATTTCGCGGTGAAGCTCTCGAGCATGGTCACGACCCAGACTTCCAAGGACGTCGACGACCTGGTCTCGCTCACCGACCTCGACCAGAAGCCGCGCGTGCTCTATCAAGCCAACCCGACGCTGAGCGCGGCGCTGCGCAAGCGCCTGCCCGCCACCGTGCACATCATCTTCATCGTCGACGAGCGCGGTCGCGTCGAGAATCCGCTCGTCAAGCGCTCGACCGATGCGCTGTTCGACGCGCCGGCGCTGGCCGCGATCAAGCAGTGGAAGTTCGAATCCGGCAAGCGCAACGGCAAGCCGGTTCGCTTCCCCATGGAAGTACCGATCACGTTTCCCAAGGGACAATGACCATGTCGCGATCCGCTTCGTTCGCCCTCCTTCTCGTTCCGCTCGCCGCGGCCTGCCAGTCGCAGAGAGTCGCCGAGCCGCAGGCCGGCGCAAGCCCGCCCGCGCTGGTCGCGCTCGAGCAGACGGCGCTGCACGCGGAAGCGGACGCGCTCGAGCTGTGGCGCAGCGCCGACTTCCGGCGCCGGCTGGCCGAGAGCTACGTGGCCGAGACCGAGATCGAGCCCAAGCTCCTCGCGGACGAGCGCAAGACGATGCAGGAGGTGCTCGAGCTGATCGGCGCGCAGAAGTTCGACGCCGCGATCGCGCTGCTGACCAAGAGCTGCAACCCGGCTTCCAGCGCGGTGTTCGACTTCACGCTGGCCAACCTGCACTTCCAGCAGGATCGCCTGGAGCCGGCTGCGCGGTCCTATGTGATCGCGGTGGGGAAGTACCCGAAGTTCCGCCGCGCGTGGAAGAACCTGGCGTTGATCCACGTTCGACTGGGCGACTTCGCCACGGCGCTGCCCGAGTTGACGCGCGTGATCGAGCTGGGCGGCGGAGATTCTGTCAGCTTCGGCCTGATGGGCTTCGCGCACTCGAGCCTGGAGAACCACCTGGCCGCGGAGTCCGCGTACCGCATGGCGATCCTGATGGATCCCGTGACACGCGACTGGCAGCTGGGCCTGGCGCGCAGCTTCTTCAAGCAGCAGCGCTTCGCGGACGCGAGCGCGCTGTGCGAGAACATGCTGGCCAAGGACCCTGCGCGCGCCGAACTCTGGCTGCTGCAGGCCAACGCCTACATCGGCATGGCCAAGCCGCGCGAGGCCGCGATGAACTTCGAGCTGGCCGAGAGCCTGGGCGCGGCGACGACCGACAGCCGCAACATGCTGGGCGACATCTACGTCAACGAGGAGCTCTACGACCTCGCGGTCGCGAGCTTTTCGCGCGCGCTCGAACTCGATCCCAAGGCTTCGCCCGAGCGCGCGATCCGCGCCGCCAAGGTGCTCAGCGCGCGCGGCGCCACCACGCAGACCGCGGAGCTGATCCGGCGCATCGAGACGCTGCGCGCGGATCAGATCGAGGCCTCCACGCGCAAGGACCTGCTCAAGCTGCGCGCGCGCATCGCCGTGGCCCAGGGCGCCGGGGACGAGGAGGCGCGCGTGCTCGAGGAGATCGTCACGCTCGATCCGCTCGACGGCGAGGCGCTGATCCTGCTCGGCCAGCACAGCGCGCGCGCGGGCGACGCGGAACAAGCGGTCTTCTACTATGAACGAGCCGCCGGCCTGGAGGCTTTCGAAGCCGACGCCAAGGTGCGCCATGCGCAGCTGCTGGTCGGACAAGGCAAATACGCGCTCGCGCTGCCGCTGCTGCGCCGCGCCCAGACGCTCAAGCCGCGCGAGAACATCCAGCAGTATCTCGAGCAGGTCGAGCGCGTGTCGCAGGGACGCTGAGCGGATCGTGGCTGCAACCGGGATTCGGGCCTGGAGCCGCGGCACGGACATCGCGGCGCAGGAATACGCCGCGCATTCCTGCGCGATCGAAGCTCGAACGCAGGGTCGTCGACTTCGGCGAGCCTTGCAGCGCGCCGTTCGGAAGCCTGGGCGTTCGCAGCGCTTGGGAGTAGGCCGGAGCTTGCCGCACGGCTACGCTGTCCCCGTGGAGTTCGGCCGCTTCCTGGACGTCATCCGCGCCTTCGAGCGCGCTCGAGTCGACTACATCCTCGTCGGCGGGGTCGCGGTCAACCTCCACGGCATCGTGCGCGCCACCGAAGACATCGATTTTTTTCGTGCGCCCCGAGGCGGCCAACATCGAACGGCTCAAGCAGGCGCTGCGGTCCCTGTGGAATGACACGGAGATCGACGAGATTCGTCTCGAGGACTTCGAGACCTACCCGACCTTGCGGTACGGGCCGCCGGGCGAGGAACTCGTGATCGACATCCTCACCAGGCTCGGAACGGCGTTCCGGTTCGAGGACCTCGAAGCGGAGACCCTGACCGTGGAGGGCGTGCCGGTGCGCGTGGCCACGCCGGCGACGCTCGTGCGCATGGAGCGGAACACGATCCGGCCCATCGACAAGGCTGACGCCGCGGCACTCCCACGGATCTTCCGAATTGGAGAGCACTGATGCCGCTGCAACGCTTCCGCGACTTCGAAGAGGCGCGTCGTGCACTCTGGATCGAGCGAGATGACCCGCAGCTCGTCTCGCGAATCCGCAGCCTGTGGACGTTTGCCCGGCGGCTGGCACCGGGTGGCGCACCGCGCGGGATCCGCAGATTCCGCTCGCCCGAAGAGGCGGGTCGGGAGCGCGATGAGTGGATCGAGATCCGTGCGCGCAAGCTGCGCGAGATGCGACGCGCTGACTGAGTTGCTTCCGGCGCACGAGTGGTGTGCGTCGCCCCCTGGGGCAAAACCCTCATCCCGGTTCGAGCGCGCCGCTCCATTGGGCGAAGCCTCACCCCCCATTTGCCTGGGGTTCACAGTGCGCTCCTAGCATCCCCGCCGACGGGATGGCTGAAGCCAGGGAGGTTCCTCCTTGGAGCACCGTGGAGAAGACCCCTTGTTCTGGAGAACGACCCAGTGAGCAGTTTCAATCGAATTCAGGCACTGACCGTGCTGGCGAGCGCGGGCCTTGCCGGCGCGGCGAATGCGGCCGAGATCCTCGTGACCGCCGACATCGCGGTCTCGACGACCTGGACCGCCAACAACACCTACAACCTGCAGGAGCAGATCTTCGTCCTGCCGGGTGCGACGTTGACCATCGAAGCGGGCACGATCATCGCGAGTGACACCGGCATCGGCGGCAGCCTCGCGATCGCGCGCGGCGCGCAGATCTTCGTGCAGGGCACGCAGGCCAATCCCGTGATCTTCACCTCGAAGGCCGACGTGGCGACCTGGACCGGCGGCGACCCGAAGACTGGCGTTTGGCGCGAAGCGGTCAACGAGTGGGGCAACCTGACGATCATGGGCTCGGCCTACATCTCCGAGAACGCGGTCGGGACCAACACGCCCGCGCCCAATCCGGCGAACTACGCGCCGATGGAGGGACTGGTCGCGGCTTTCCCCGGTGACACGACCGTGCTCTACGGCGGCGGCAACGACGACGACGACAGCGGCACGATCGGCTACCTCTCGCTGCGCTACGGCGGCAAGGTGGTCGCACTGAACAACGAGCTCAACGGCTTGTCGCTCGGCGGCATCGGCCGCAACACCGACATCCACCACGTCGACATCATGAACAACGTCGACGACGGCATCGAGATCTGGGGCGGCACGGTCAACCTCAAGTACGTCAACATCTGGAACATCGGCGACGACAGCCTGGACATCGACCAGGGCTATCGCGGCAAGGTCCAGTTCGGCCTGATCGTCCAGGGTCACGCCGCTGATGCGGCGCAGGGCTCGGGCGTCGGCGACAACGCGATCGAGGTCGACGGCGCGGAGCAATCCGACTACCAGCCGGTCACGACCGCGACCGTCTACAACGTGACCGTGATCGGCCAGCCGGTCGACGGGGACCACGGCACGGCGTGGCGCGACAACGCGCGCGTGCAGTTCCGCAACTCGATCTTCATGGACCTGGGCGAGCGCCTGGTGGCCTTCGACAACATCGACGGCGACGGCGGTGCGGGCTACGGGTTCAACGGCACGCTGTCGTGGGCCAACACGTGGCTGACCGCTTACAACGCGGTGCCGGCGCTGCCGAACGATTTCACGACCGGCAGCTACGCGACGAACTACCCTGCGCAGACTTCCGGCCGCCTTTCGGAAATCAGCGACAGCGTGTTCTTCCGCAACCTCAACGCCTCCGCTTACACCGAAGCGACCGCGCGCGGAGTGTTCGACGCGGGCAACAACAACGTGCTGATCCCCGGCTTCGACCCGCTGACCGCGCCGATCGTGTCGATCACGCGCGGCCCCGCGGTGGTCAAGGGCGGCAAGACGATGTTGCCGGTGGTCGCGCTCGACCCGCGTCCGGCGAATGCGGCGCTGAGCAGCGTGGCCAAGGCTCCGGGCGACGGCTTCTTCACGCCGGCGCAGTACCGCGGAGCCTTCGCGCCCGGTCAGAGCTGGCTGTTCGGTTGGACCGCGTCCTACGCCTTCGGCTTCACGCCGGACACCTCGGCCGCGCCCTACTGCACGGCCAAGATCAACAGCAAGGGCTGCGTGCCCAGCATCGAGGCGATCGGCACGCCGAGCGCCAGCGCGGGCTCGGGCTTCTTCGTCGGAGGCTCGAGCTTCCTCAACAACAAGAGCTGCCTGCTGTTCTACGGCACGACCGGCCAGGCTGCCGCTCCGTTCCAGGGTGGCACGCTGTGCGTGAAGGCTCCGGTCCGTCGCACGCCGGGAACGGTCACCGGCGGCAACCCGCCGCCGAACGACTGCTCGGGTCAGCCGTCGATCGACATGAACCTGTTCGCGGTCGGCGGACTCGGCGGCTCGCCGCTGCCGGCGCTGCTCGTCCCGGGAACGATCGTCGACTGCCAGTGGTGGGGCCGCGACCCGGGCTTCGCTGCGCCCAACAACACGCAGCTCAGCAACGGCCTGGAATACACGATCCTGCCTTGATCGAGGTTCGCGTCGACTGACACACGACACTCCGCGTCCGCCATCGAGGCGGGCGCGGGGTTTTTCCTTCTGCTAGTCCCCCACCTCCTGCACTCGGCTCTCTCGATGCAATCACGCGCACGCAACTCGTGGCTCGCCGTCTTGCTCCTCGCCTCCACCGCCGCCAGCACCGGGCTGGGCGCGTGCTTCGATTCGCACGCCTCGCCTGCGGCGCCCTCCGAGCGCGCGACGAAGGGGCCGGTCGCCGACCAGCCGCTGGCGGCGTTCCGTCTGGATTTGCTTCAGCTGGCATTCGACGCGGTGAGCGCGATGCCGCTCGATCCGCACCTCAAGAATCGATCGCGCGCGCAGGAAGAGGTCGTTCGAGCCTGCTTCGAGCTGGACCAGCCGCGGCGCGCGCTGAGCTACGCCGGAAATATCGAGGATTGGCGGCGCGGGGTCGCCTACGCCGATTTCGCCTTCTACTGCGCCGAACGCGGCGACACGGCCGACGTGCAGCGCTATCTCGATCTCGCCCTGGAGCAGGCGACGAGCGCGAACGACTCGGGCGAACAGAGCTGGCGCGTTGAACGCATCCGCGCCAGGATCGCGCGCACGCACCTGGAGCTTGGCCAGGCCGAGCTGGCGGCGAAGTTCGGCGCGGACCTGCCCGCCTCCGAAACCGGCTCGCTCGAGGCGGCCGCCGCCCAGCGGATCGAGGCCGAGGACGTCGATGCGCGCCTGCGGGCGGTCGAAGCCATCGTCGCCATCGGCGACTTCGACGCGATGCGCAACGCCCTGGGCGCCTGTGTGCAACTGTTCGATCGCTTCTTCGCGGACGCGGGCATGCGCGAGCGGATCGAGGCTCGAATCGTCGGCTCGTGGCACAAGCTGCCGCTCTTGGTGCGCATCGAACTCCTCGAGCAGCTCGCCAGCGTGGCGTTGGAGCACCAGGATCCGCCCAAGGCGCTGCAGCTCGCCGACGCCGCGAGCGCGATCCTCGGCAGCGCGCCGTGGATCCCCGAGGACCAAATCGCGATCCGAGCCAGGCTAGCCGGACTGCGGCTGCGCGCCGGCGACCGCGTCTCCGCGCGCAGCGAAGCCGATCAGGCGCTGGCGCAGTACGAGCAGCAGGTCTCGCGAATCGTGAACATCTACCGCGCCAAGGCGCTGCGCTCCGTGGCCGAGCTCTACCACGCGCTCGGCGATCGCGAGCGCGCCCGAGCCGTCTACGCCCAGGCCATCGAGGCCGGCGTCGAGAACCCCAACTCGCGCCCGCGCGCCGAGGACCTCGGCGCGACCTGCCTCTCGATGGCCCGACACGGCTTCGAACCCGACCAGGGACTGCGCGCGCGCTTGCTCGAAATCCGCTCGGCCCTGGCCCAGCCCTGGTAGACGTACGGTGTCGCACCACATTCCCCCCCCGCCGGGGTGCGACACCGGCGGTGGGTGAATCTGGTGCGACACCGTACGGATTGCTGGTTCGGGGGAGAGCGGGCAGAATCGGGCGGAGGTCGTTCGAAGATGCAGCGGTTGATCCTGGGGTCGATCTGGGTGTTCGCGGCGGCGGCGGTCGCGGCGCAGGAGCCGGCGGCGGAGCCCGCGGACCCCAGGCAGGCTTCGCATGCGCGCATGCTGCGCACGCTCGCGAGCATCGCGGAGCGCACGGACGAGGAGCATCCCTTCCTGGGCAGCCGCCATGCTCGGCTCGCGCGCACGGTTTACGCCACGTTGGCCAAGGACGCACCCGCGGCGGCGCGCTGGCAGGCGGCGCGCGAGCTCGGGCTCGCGGAGATGCGCTTGGGCAACTTCGAGGCGGCGATCGAGGCGCTCAGCGTCGCGCGCGCGCAGCTCGATCAGCTCAGGGGCAAGCTCACCGAGAAGGACGCGCGCGCGACCTTCAATGACGTGGGCATGGCCTGGCTGCGCCTGGGTGAGACGCAGAACTGCGTGGCGCGGCACACCAGCGAGAGCTGCATCCTGCCGATCGGCAAGCAAGGCGTGCACACCGACGCTGCGGCGGCGCGCGAGTCGATCACCGCATTCAAGGAGACGCTGCGCTACTTCCCGAACGATCCGACGGCGCGCTGGCTGCTGAACCTCGCCTCGATGGCCGTCGGCGACTGGCCGGACCAGGTACCGGAGCGCTGGCGCATCACGCCGGCGACTTTCGCCTCCGACGAGGACTTCCCGCGATTCGTCGACGTCGCGCCGCAGCTGGGGATCAACAGCTTCGACCTCTCCGGGGGCTCGGTGGTCGACGATTTCGACGGCGACCTGCTGCTCGACGTGATCAGCAGCACCTGGGACACGCGCGGCGAACTCACCTACAAGCGCAACAATGGCAACGGCAGCTTCACCGACCGCTCGCTCGACGCCGGCTTCGCCGGCCTGTTCGGCGGCATCAACCTGATCCAGGGCGACTACGACAACGACGGCGACCTCGACCTGTTCGTGCTGCGCGGCGCGTGGCTGCTCGAGTACGGCAAGCACCCCAACTCGCTCTTGGAGAACGACGGTCATGGGCGCTTCACCGACGTCAGCTACCTCGTCGGCCTGGCCGAGCCCTTCCATCCCACGCACTCCGCCGCCTTCGCCGATTTCGACCTCGACGGCGACCTCGACCTGTACGTGGGCAACGAGTCGCGACCGGAGGATCCGCATCCTTCGCAGCTGTTCCGCAACGACGCAGGGCGCTTCGTCGACGTGGCCGCCGCCGCGGGCGTCACCAACCTGCGCTATGCCAAAGGCGTGAGCTGGGGCGACTTCGACGGCGACCGCGATCCGGACCTGTTCGTCTCGAACTTGTTCGAGGACAACCGGCTCTTCGCGAACCAGGGCGACGGCACGTTCAAGGACCTCGCACCCGCGCTCGGCATGACCGTGCCGCGCGCGAGCTTCCCCGCCTGGTGGTGGGACTTCGACAACGACGGCGCGCTGGACCTGTTCGTCTCGAGCTGGGAGCGCGACGTGTCGAAGTTCGTCTCCAGCCTGCTGGGCCTGCCGTTCAAGGGCGAGGCCTGCCGCCTGTGGAAGGGCGACGGACGCGGCGGCTTCCAGGACGTGGCCGCCGCGCAGGGCCTGACGCGCCTGGAGCAGCCGATGGGCGCCAACTTCGGCGATCTCGATGGCGATGGTTGGCTCGATTTCTACCTGGGCACCGGCTACCCGGAGTACGAGGCGCTGATGCCCAACGCGATGTACCGCAACCGCGCGGGCAAGGGCTTCGCCGACATCACCACCGCCGGAGGCTTCGGCCACCTGCAAAAGGGCCACGGCATCTCCTTCGCCGACCTCGACAACGACGGCGACGTCGACGTGCACGAACAAATGGGCGGGGCCTTCCCCGGCGACGGCTTTGGCAACGTGCTCTACGAGAATCCCGGATTCAAGCGGCGCTGGCTGAAGCTGCAGCTCGTCGGCCGCGAGGAGAACCGCTGCGCCATCGGCGCGCGGATCTGCGTCACGATCGTCGAGCAAGGCGCGCGGCGGCGCATTTTCCGCCACGTCAACAGCGGCGGGTCCTTCGGCTCCAATCCGCTGCGCCAGGACCTTGGCCTGGGGGCTGCCGAGAAGTTCGAGCAACTCGAAGTCTTCTGGCCGCGCAGCGGCAAGACGCAGGAGTTCCGCGACCTCGAGTTGGACTGCTCGCTGCGCATCACGGAAGGCGAGCCGCTGCCGCAGCGCCTGGAACTGAAGCCCTTCACCCTCGCACGCTGAACGCCGGAGGGCGCGCCGAGCGCAGGGATTGGAACGGCGAGCTCCGGAGCGTCGCTCCTGCGCTCAGTGGTAGCGCCGGCGCGCGATCAAGACTCCCAGCCAGTACGGCAGCAGGAGCAGCGGCCACAGCCGCGGCAGATCCCAGTTCTGTTCGCCGTGGAAGCCGGCGAGGTCGAGCAGGCCCGCCGTGAAGACGGCGAGCAGCGCGATCGGGAACGCGAAGGCCAGGGCCTCGAGTTGGATGCGGCGCGCGAGCTCGTCCATCCCGCGCACCCCGCGCACGTAGGCGATGATCAGGGCGGCGAAGAACGGCACCGGCAGCAGCGCGAGTCCGAGCGCGTACTTCGAGCCCGGGCTGGCGCTTTCGAGGCCCGCGCGCGCGCCCAGGTAGGCCAGCACGAAGGCCGTGGGGAGCACGATGCTCCAGACACCGGAGCGCCGGCCGGAACTCGCGTTGGACGTGGAAGTCGTGGTCATGGTCATGGGGTCTCCTGGGTTGGAAGATCCTCGGGCAGGAAGACCTCCTCGATGCGCTGCGCGAAGCAGCGCGCGATGGCGAAGGCCAGGGGCAGGGAGGGGTCGTACTTCCCGGTCTCGATGGCGTTGACGGTCTGGCGCGAGACGCCGAGGAGCTCGGCCAGCTGGGCTTGGGAAATCTCGCGCTCGGCGCGCAGGACTCGAAGGCGGTTCCTCACGCGGCCATCCTGGTCGATGCCCCATGGCATGTCAAGGTAGCTTGTCTTTTTGTAATACAAGCACGACATACCGGCCACCAGAGGGCGCGGGCGCTTCTGGCGACCTCCCTCCCCTCCCATGGCGCCCCGACCACCTCCCGGAAGAACCTGCCCCGCATCGCTGGCACGTCGATCCCAGGGTCGCGCTCGTTCCCCCTCGTCCCCGCGGCCGCAGGCGCGAGCGGCGAGTCCGGCCCCACCGGCCGGCTGCTCCTGGGCGCGGCCCAGCTCCGGCGGTCGACTTGCCAGCGATGCGGGGCAGTTTCGCCACCCGGGAGACTGCCCCGCATCGCTGGCACGTCGATCCCAGGGTCGCACTCGGCCCCGCGTCCCCGCGGCCGCAGGCGCGAGCGGCGGGTCCGGCGCCACCGGCCGGCTGCTCCTGGGCGCGGCCAGGCTCCGGCGGTCGCCGTGCCAGCGATGCGGGGCAGTTTCGCCACCCGGCAGGCGATCGTTCGAGCGCGTGGCACGGCCGATGTCGGAGGCGGCGGAGCGCGGCGAAGCCTGCCAGAAGCTTGGAAAGGACCGGCGGCGGCAAACGCGCGTGCCCGGCCCTGCTCCTGGAATACGGATCCTGATTCCATCGCGGCCCTGCTCGTCCACGCCGCGTGGCTCGAGGCAAGTCTGCTCGCAGCGGCGGCCTGGGATCGTGCGGGCCGCCTGCTAACCTCCGCGCCCGTGGCGATCTCCGGCTTTCCCTGGTTGGTGGCCCTGCTCGGGCTGCTGGTCGCCGGCGCGGCCGTGGCGCAGCGCATCCGCGTGCCGATGCCGGTGGTGCTCGCGGCCGGCGGCATGGCCCTGGCCGCGATTCCGGGCGTGCCCGAGGTGCAGCTGGATCCCGATCTGATCCTGGTGCTCTTCCTGCCGCCGCTGCTCTACGCCGACGCGTTCCTGACCTCGTGGAACGACTTCCGGCGCTGGCTGCGGCCGATCCTGATGCTGGCCATCGGCCTGGTGGCGCTGACGATCGTGGTCGTGGGCTTCGTGGCGCACGCGCTGCTGCCGCAGCTGCCGCTCGCCGCCTGCATGGTGCTGGGCGCGATCCTCTCGCCGACCGACACGGTCGCCGTGCAAGCGGTGATCGAACGCCTGCACATCCCGCGGCGCATGACGGCCATCCTGGGCGGCGAGAGCCTGGTGAACGACGCGACCGGACTGGTCGGCGTGCATCTGGGCGTGGCGATCGTGGTCAGCGGAAGCTTCGACGCCGGCGCTTCGAGCCTGATGTTCGGCCGCGTCGCGGGCCTGGGGCTGCTGGTCGGGATCGTGGTCGGCACGGTTTTCTCCGCGATGAACCGGCGCGTGCGCGATCGCAACGGGCTGTTCGCGCTCTCGCTGCTCTCGCCCTACCTGGCCTATTGGCTCGCCAACGCACTGGAGGCTTCCGGCGTGCTCGCCGTGGTCGTCGCCGGTTTCATCGTCGCCTGGCGCATCCATACCTTGCCCGCCGATGCGCGCGTGAGCCTGTACACGACCTGGGACCAGCTGACCTTCGTGCTCAACGGGCTGTGCTTCCTGTTCGTCGGCCTCGAAGCGCCGCATCTGCTGGCCCTGGCCGCCGAGCACGGGCAGAGCAACCTGTTGCTGATCGGCCTGGCCATCGCGGCGACGACCTTCGTCACGCGCCTGGCCTTCTGCTACCCGAGCACCTACCTGCCGCTGTGGCTGTTCCCCGGGCTGCGCGCGCGCGAGGGCGGCTACCCGCGCCCGCGCAACGTCTTCGTGGTCTCGTGGGCCGGCGTCCGCGGGGCGGTGTCGCTGGCCGCGGCCCTGGCGCTGCCGCACACGATCACCGGAGGCGAGCCCTTCCCAGGGCGCGAGGCGATCGTGGTCTGCACGATGATCGTCGTGCTGGCGACCCTGCTGGTGCAGGGCTCGACCTTGACGCCGCTGATCGCGGGCCTGGGCATCAGCGCGGACGAGGATTCCGCGCACGAGTTGCGCCACGCCCGCCAGGAGCTGCTCGCCGCCGGCGTAGCGCGCCTGGATCAGTTCTGCTCGCAGACCAGCTGCCCGATCGCGGTCTACCACCTGCGCGAGCAGATGGACGACGAGCTGAAGTCGCTGCGCGCGGTCGACGCCGATGAGCTCCAAGGCGCGCGCTCGCGGCTGGCGGTGTCGGCGGAGGTCCGCCGCGAGGTCGGCCTGGCGCAGGAACGGCGGCTCCTGGAGCTGCGCAACAGCGGCACGATCAACGACAAGTCCTACACCGTGCTGCTGCTGGACCTCGACCGCAGGAACCTGCAGGGCGAGTAGCGCGGCCTGAAGTCGCGCGGCCCGCATCGGGGGCGGAACAGAAACAGGGCCGGCCGCGCGGTCAAGCGCGGCCGGCCCCTTGGAATCATCCCCGATCGATCGACGCGGGTCGCTCGATCAGGGGCATATCAAACAGGATGGGTGGACCGAGCTTCCTGACGTCGCGGATTACGCTGCGAGGTGTAACCCCAGCGCGGCGCAGAGCCGCAAGGAAGTCGGTCCACATGCAGAAGATAGCGCAGTACGTCGGTCTT
>Ga0315910_10001979_pt1 | contig 18392 bp, 14 predicted proteins | sample EdamamesoilMG_FD_204470 | JGI IMG/M metagenome (GOLD analysis project Ga0315910, IMG submission 204470) | Garden soil microbial communities collected in Santa Monica, California, United States - Edamame soil | ecosystem: Environmental > Terrestrial > Soil > Garden | place: USA: California...
CGTGGCGAAGCTGCACATCGATCTGGTCGCGTTCGCCTTCGCCTGCAACGCCAGCCGCGTGGCCACGCTCCAGGTCGGCGACGGCACGGACGGCACGCGCTATACGGTGAACGGCACGCAATCCGAACGTTTCCACTGGATCAGTCATCGGCAGACCAGCGACGGTAACGACGGCCAGCCCATCGCCAACGCCGTCGAGGTCCACGTCGAGATCGATCGCATCCGCATGCGCACCTTCAAGCACCTGCTCGATCGCTTCTCGTCGTACACCGTGCCGAGCGGCACGCTCCTGGACGCGGCATTTGCGCTGTGGACGTCTCACGTCGCCATCGGCCCGTCGCACTCCTTCAACAACCTGCCCATCATCATCGCCGGAGGCGCCGGCGGGTTCTTGCGTCAGGGCCAGTATGTCGACGCGGGCGGCGTGGGTAACAACCGGCTGCTCAATACGCTCATCACGGCCAACGGCGTGCGGCGCAACGGAGGGCCCGTCGATGACTTCGGCGAGCCAGGGCTCCCGGGCGGAATGATCGACGCGCTCCTGGCGTGAAGCACCCCTGGGCGGGCCGCTCCGTGAAGGAAAGAGCGCCAGCCCCGTGGGGGCGCACGCGCGGGCTACGACGCGCGCGCCGCGCCAGCTACCAGCGGCGAGCGAGCTGTTCTTGGCCGCCACCCGTGCGGGCCGGATCGACGATGCCGTCCCGCACGCGTTCCAGGTGCCGAGCCGGCGGGTAACCGACCACCTGCGTGAAGGCTCGATGGAACTGCACGTAGCTGCCGAAGCCGACCTCGAGCGCGGCGCGCAGCATGTTCGCGCCCGAGCCATGACCAAAGGTATGGATGAAACGCTGGACCCGGTGATGGTTTCTGTATTGAACCAGGCCGATCCCAAAGCAGTGCGCGAACACGCGCGAGAGCCGCTCGCGGCTGAGGGCGGTCGAACGAGCGAGCGCCACCATCGAGCGCGAGGCGTCTGGCTCCCTGAGCAAGCGCGCGGCGCGGCGCGCGGCCGGGTGCAGCGCTGCTTCGCCGAGCTGTGCGGGTGAGCAACGCTCAGACCATCCCAGCTCGACGATCTCCGACAGCAGGGCGTTGAGCCGCGGCACCCGAGGCCGCAAGAGCCCCTCGCGGGAGCGGGCGCACACCCGCGTGAGCGCTGAGGGGGGAATGCCGGTGACGCGTGGACCATCGCTCAGCTCGTGCAGCGCAGCGCGCAGCGCCGATGGTCGTTCGGGTGGCCTCGGGGCTGCCGAGCGCTCGGGAGATGGGGTCCGAACGCTGTGCACCCACATGGACAAGTCCTGCGATGTCTCGATCAGCTCGTGCTCCACGAACGGCGGAATCCACAGGATCGCCGGCGCGGCAACGCGCAACTCGCGGTGCGGAAACCAGTAGCATGCCTCGCCGGACACGAGCACGTTCAGCTCCAGCTCTCGATGGAAGTGCCGGCCGAACCGGGTCGAGGCCGGTGTCGAGTACCACAAGCCCCCGAGCGCATCGCTGGGGGCGGGGAGTTGGAGCAGCACCGGGGATATCATGAACGCGAGCCGCGCCGTCGAGTCTGGCTGTTTCTGCCCGGAACGCTAATCGCGCGGAACCAAAACGGGGCCGCGGAGCTATCAGAACGCCCGAGAGCCCCGAAGCAAACGGCCGTCAGCGGACCTCGCGCTGACGGGCTCGACGTTCCCCTTCGAGCCGCTCGCGGCGTCGCCGGCCCGCGAGGAGCGTGACCGCGCCGAGAAGAAGCCAGGACGCCACGCCCGGGCGTGCGCGAGCGCTAGAGACCTGGCTGCACGAGGACGCCTCGCCCGAGTCGGCGGGCGCTGGGTCGGCCCCCGAAGGAGCCGGGTTCTGGACGGCGCTCGCGCCCCCGGCCTGTGCTGTCGGATCGCTGGGGCTAGCGCCGCCGCCAGTGGTGGAGGGGTCATCGCCCGCGCCGCCGCCTCCGCCCGTGCCCACCGCGCCCGGGCTTCCGCCCGCGCCCGCGCCGGGGTTGTCACCCGTGCCCCCTGGCGGGGCGGGCTCGGCGTCGCCGCCCGCGGCAGGGTCGGGCGGCGGCGTACCGACCAGCCCCGTCGCGTCGTCTGCCGTGAGCGACAGCGCCGCGATGCCGGTCGTGAACGCCGCGTTGGCAGGCTGATGTGTGGACAAATTCTTCGGAGAGGGCCAGTTGCCCAACGCCCAGCCGCTCGGCAACGTGGCGCCATCGAACTCTTCACGCCATTCGAGCGTGAACGCGCCGTCGGCGAAGGATGAGTACTGGACCCAGCTGATGAACTGGTGGACGGGCAGGATCGCAGGATCGAAGTTTCCCCCGAAGGTAGCGTCTCCCGGCCAGACGTTGAAATGAATCTGCATGCCCGCCGCCGCGTTCTCGGCGAAAGCGGCGGCGGTCTCCTCCGCATCACGCCGCACTTCCACGCCGTCGACCAGGTACGCGATGTAGCTCGGCGTCCACTCGAACGTGTACGTGTGATACTCGCCGCACAAGTCCGCATCGAGCATCGCGCGCTCGGAGTGATCGACCACCGGCAGACCGTAGAGCGGGTTCGTCTGCAGGTGGCAATCGGCGCCGAGCTTCTCGAAATCGAGCTCGTTCCAGTAGGTGCCGGCCAGCTCCGAGCCTGGCTTCCACAGGAAGAAGGAGCTGACGACGCCATCGCCGGCGGCGAACCGGACGCGCGCCTCGAAGCGCCCGTACGTGTACGTTTGAGTCTGATAGAGCTCGGCGCCTGCGACGGCGCCCGCTTCGGCGGCGAGCGTCAACGACGCGGTCGCCAGGCTCAGCGAGAGAAGGCAGCATTTCATGGGAGCCTGAGGCTGGCGCGAGCCAGGCCTGGGTGTCTTTTCGTTTTGTGTCCTCGTCGGGGTGCCCCGTCGTGCGTCGCGTGTCGCTACAGCCAATTTTCTCCAGGCAGGGTGCCTTGCCCAGCGCTGCGACACACGTGATTGCGTCGCGCGTCCTTCGTGTTTGCACCGTGGGTGCTCGCAGCTCGATGGCCTCTATTGCACGCCTGAAAGTGGTGCCCCTATGATGAGGGCCTGAGCGGCGGGCTCGCGATTCGGCGAGGCCGTCACCCGAGCCCGGTGCGCTTGGCGGGAACCCAGAGCGACGTGCGGATACACGCGCCAAGTCGCTTACGGGCAGGCTTCGCGCTTTGGGACATCTGGTGGCGCCACCTCGAGGCTCTCGCGTCTCGATGGCTTGCCACGGCCCCGCCCCGGCGCCGTTTCCGGATCCATTTGGGAGGTTTGCATGAACGCCAAGCAAGACGCGTGCCTCGCGCCGCGGACGAATTTCACACCCCGGCTGCGCTGGCCGCGCTGGCTGCTTCTGTCCGCCAGCCTGCCGTGCTGGGTCGGATGCGATGGTGATGCTGCGTCCACCGGCTCGGTCGAGTCGCCGAGCGCGTCGCCCGCCGCGGATGCCCCTCAGGCGAGCGGCGCGTCCGAGCCCGCCGGTGGGCTGCCGACGCCCCCGGCTTCTGCCCCTTCCCGAGTGAACGAGGAGGCGCCGGGCGCCGCGCCCCCGCCGCTCGGCACGGCGCCCGATCTCGGCTCGAGCGCCGTCGAGCCTCCCAGCGATGCCGCGGCGGCGCCAGCCAGTGGGGACGCCGCTGAGCCGCAAGGGGAAAACGGGCAGCCGGCACCAGCGGAGCCGTCGGCGTTTCAGCCTTGCCCGCTGGACGGCAGTGCCTGCGCCATTCTCCCGCTCGGAGACTCGATCACCTTCGGGGAGGGGTCTTCTGGAGGGGGCTACCGGGTCGAGCTGTTTCGCCAGGCCGTGCAGGCCTCGCAACGCATCACGTTCATCGGCACGGCGCCCCCCAATGGCCCCACGGACGTCGCGGGGCAACCCTTTCCGAGGGCGCACCAGGGTCACCAGGGGTTCGTCATCGACACTGGCGGCTTCGCGCCCACGGCCTCGCTGTCGCTGGTGCTCGACGGCGCGCTCCCCGTTCTGGACCCGCACATCGTGCTCTTGATGGCCGGCACCAACGACGTCAACGGCAACAACGACCTGGCTGGGGCGCCCGCGCGGCTCGTCGGCTTGCTGGACCAGCTCGACACCTCCGAGCCGGAGGCGCTGGTCGTGGTCGCGCAGCTGACACCGACGCGGGATGCCGTGCTCAACGCCCGCATCGAGGCCTTCAACGCGGCGATCGCCGAGGAGCTCGCGGCGTTGGCCGCGGCGGGGCGGCACGTGGCCGTCGTGGACATGTACACCCCGTTCGTACAGACGCCAGACTACCAGAGCGCGCTGCTCTTCGATCGAGTGCACCCCAATGACGCCGGCTACGCCGTCATGGCAAACGTCTGGTACGAGGCCATCCGGGCGATCCTGCCGAGCGCCGCGCAGTGACTGTGAGCGCGCAGCCCGAGCTTTGCCTAAAAGGCCGAGCTGTGCCGGGATCCGAGCACACGGGGGGCTGACGACCGCAAGCGCTGCGCTCGGCAGGGATGGACGCAATCATTGCGTCAGGGGCCGACGAGCGCCAGCGCCGCCCCGTGGCCTGAGGCTCATGCCAGGGCCCGTTCCATCGCGGGCGATCCCGGGCTGAACGGGGCTGCCGTGTGCGCGCTCGTGGCATGGCAGTTGCTCGACGGGTGCTCGAGTCGAGGCGTCGTCGTGTCGACGCCAGGAGCCCGAAATGAGCAACACCGGAGATGTTCAATCCAGCCTGCGTCGGCCCTTCGTCGGTATCGTCGCCCTTGCGCTTTCGCTCGTCGCGTGTCCACCGAAGGCGATGATCGGTCCGGAACCGAACGAGCCTTCGACGGAGCCCGAAGCGGCGGGCGCGGCCGAGCATCGAGCCGCGGCGGCGCGGGAAGAGCAGCGCCTCAATCGGCATGAGGAGCTCTACGATCCGAACGCACGGCAAACGATACGTCGCTGCGACCCTGCTCGTGCCAACCGCATCCCGCGGGAGCCGATCTGCTGGGTCGAGTCCATCAACCCGACCGCGGTTCACCTCCAGGAGGTCGAGTCCCACCGAAAGCGCGCCGTCGAGCACCGAAGGGCGGCTCGCGAGCTGCGCGCGGTCGAGGAGCAGGTCTGCGCTGGGTTCGCCCCCGACGATCGTGACGTCAGCCCGTTCTCGCATCGCGCGGACATCCTCGGCGTCAGCCCGCTCGAGGAAGGACTGGCGAAGCCACGTGCCCAGCGCCGCGTCGTCGGCGCCACCGTGACGTTCCGGCCGATACCGGGGCTGGCGGTGGCGGAGCTGCAGCAGCTGGTCGACTGTCACCTGGCTCGCAACGCGACTATCGGCTACGAGAAGGCATCCAGCGAGATGGGCGGCTGCCTGCTCACCCAGCAGGGGACACGCGCGCACGTCCGGGCGCTGGACAGCGGCTTCGCCGTCGACGTGCGAGCTGACGACTCCGCCGCGGGGCAGGAGATCTGGCGGCGGGCGCAGCTCCTCGCCTCGGTGAACTGACCCGCGCCGCGGGCGGTGGGGAAGGCCCGGCTGTACGCATCTGCCGAAATGTTCCGCTGCGACGGCGCGGGCAGCGAGCACCCGCGCCGCTTTCTCGTGCCGTCCTTCTCGCGTCGTCGCGCAGGGGCATCGACGCGGGCCTCCGCTCGAGTCAACATCGGCGGGTGATGTCTCGCCTCGATCGAAGGGCTCCGAGAGCCTCCCTCGCGCTCGCGCTGGGGCTGCTGGCTGTCGCCTCCACGGCCGTCGCGGCGCCGACCATCACGCCGCGCGTGATCGCGACCTTCCCGCACGACCCGGCCGCGTTCACGCAGGGCCTGGTGCTGCACGATGGCGTCCTGTTCGAGAGCACGGGCCTGGCGGGTGAGTCCAGCCTGCGGCGGGTCGATCGCAGCACGGGTGAAGTCCTGCAGAGCGTCGCCCTGCCCGCCGAGCATTTTGGCGAAGGCCTGGCCCTCTTCAACGGCCGCTTCGTTCAGCTCACCTGGATGCACGGCATCGCGACCCTGCGCGACCAGACCACCTTCGCCGAGCTCGGCACCTTCACCTATGACACCGAAGGCTGGGGCCTCTGCCACGACGGCCGTCGCTTCGTCATGACCGACGGCAGCGACCGACTGACCTTTCGCGACTCCACGACCTTCGAGGTCCTCGGCAGCGTGCCCGTCCAGGAAGATGGCGTCGCTGTCCCTCGCCTCAACGAGCTCGAATGCGTCGGCGGCCACGTGCTCGCCAACGTCTGGCTCACCGACACCATCGTCCACATCGACCCCGAAACTGGCAACGTCCTCACCAAGATCGACGCCGCCGGCCTGCTCACCCCGGCCGAAGCCAACGGCGCCGACGTGCTCAACGGCATCGCCTTCGACGCCGAGACCGGCCACTACCTCCTGACCGGCAAGCTATGGCCCAAGCTCTTCGAGGTCGAGCTCCAGCTCGCCACGGGCGCAACGGCGAATCCCGATGCAGGCAACGAGCCCACGCCGCCGACACCCAGCCCCCAGGAGCCCATCGCCGACACCGGCGCCGAGCCCTCTGCACCGTCTACACCCTCTGCACCCGTGCCCTCCACGCCCGTCGCCGACGCGAGCCTCGAGCCCGATGGAGCACCGGGCCCAGCCCCGGCAGCGCCGGTCAACGGTGTGACCCCCGCCGGCGACGACAGCGGCTGCTCGATGCGTGCGGCGCCAGCGGGTGACGCGCCATCGGTACTCGCCTGGGTCAGTCTCGCAGCGGGGCTGCTCGCCGTGTTCGTCGCGCGACGAGGGTGACGGCGCCGTCCTGCGAAAGGCGAGCGTCAGGCGCTCACGATGACTCACCTCATCGAAGCGACCGCGCCTTCGGCCGAGCTCGAGGTGCACGTGGCCTGCGCCGGCGCGGCGCGGTTGATAACGCGCGCTACGGCCGGGCGTGTTAGCGTGCCCGCTGCCTTCGGTCGCGGCGCGCGTGAACTCGCTCAATTACCATCACCTGTACTACTTCTTCCTGGTCGTGCGCGAAGGAGGTGTCGGCGCGGCCGCGCGGCGCTTGCGCCTGGCACAGCCGACGATCAGCGCTCAGATCCGGCAGCTGGAGAAGAGCATCGGCACGGATCTCTTTCGGCGTGAAGGTCGGCGGCTCGAGCTGACCGAGACCGGAGCGCTGGTGCACCGCTACGCCAGCGAGATATTCAACCTCGGAGACGAGCTCGTCGAGCAGGTGCAGGCGGGGTCCGTCAGCCTCCCCCAGCGCCTGGTCGTGGGCGTCGCCGATACGCTGCCCAAGCTGCTCGTCCACCGCTTCCTCGAGCCCGCCCTGCGCCAGAACGCGACCGTGCGCCTCGTGTGCCGCCAGGACCGCTATGCTCGCCTGCTGGACGAGCTCGCCGCGCAGCGCCTGGACCTGGTGCTCACAGATGCCCCCATCGGGCCTTCGCATTCCATTCGAGCCTTCAACCACCTACTCGGCGAAAGCGGGGTCACCTTCTTTGCGTCCGAGGAGCACGCGCTGCGGCTCAGGCGCAGTTTTCCACGTTCGTTGGACAGGCAGCCGTTTCTGTTTCCTGCGGAGTACACGTCGTTGCGTCGTGCGCTCGACCTGTGGTTTTCCGATCGCGGCGTGCGGCCGCGCATGGTCGGAGAGTTTGACGACAGCGCGCTGCTCAAGACCTTCGGCCAGGTGGGCCTGGGAGTCTTTGCCGCGCCAACCGTGGTAGCCCGGCAGATCCGCGCTCAATACGGCGCGATTGCGATCGGCGAGGCCGAGGGCTTGCGCGAGCGCTTCTACGCCATCACTACCGATCGGCGCATTCGCCAGCCAGGAGTGAAGGCCATTGCGGAAGCTGCGCATGATTTGCTCGAGCGGTGATGGGCTAGGCCCGAGCAGCGCAGGGACGGGACGGGACGACTCATAGAGCAGACCTATGAAGCGAGTGTATTTATCTATTCGACGATAGTTCTGCCCCATGACAGCCTGCTGTCCTGCTTCAGAGCCCGCTCGCGGGTCGCGCCCGGCTTCCGCTGGGCTGCGGCCCGCGAGCGTCGTGTCCCTCGAAGAATCGCCGAGCTGGGCGTGGTACGCGCGCTGGCGGCGGCAGAACGCTGGGATCCAGTCCCCAGCTCGGGTCACGCTCGAAGAACTCCCACGATTCGAGCGCGATACCGACGTGAGTTGGGGCTGGAAGAGATTCACTCCGGCAGCGTCGCCGCATCCGTCACTTCGAATGCAACACGCACGCCTGGGCTCGCTTTCGCGGCTCGCGTGTCGGGCTGGCCGCCGCCGACCCAGACGTCGATCGTGCCGGGCACGATCTTGCGCTGGCCCTGGGCGTCGACGACGCTGAGGGCTCGATCGAGTAGGGTGAAGGAGACCGGCCTCGTTTCGCCCGGCGCGAGGTGGACGCGCTGGAAGCCCTGGAGCTCGCGGCGGGGCGAGCCCGCGACCCCGACATGGGTCAGGTAGAGCTGGACGACCTCGTCGCTCGCCCTGCTGCCGGTGTTGGTCACGTCTACGGACACGGTGAGGGTGTCGGTCGCCGAGATGCGTGGGGCGCTCGTACGGGGGTTCCGATATTCGAATGTGGTGAAGCTCTTGCCGAAGCCGAAGGGGTACAGGGGCTGGCCGTCGTAGTAGCGGTAGGTGCGCCGCTGCATCGAGTAGTCGTTGAAGGGCGGGAGCTTGTCGACGGACTCGTAGAACGTGACGGGGAGACGCCCGGCGGGGCTGAAGTCGCCCGCGAGCAGCGCCGCGATGGCTGCGCCGCCGTCGCCGCCGGGGTACCAGGCCTGGACGATCGCGGGGACGTTGCGAGCGGCCCAGTTGACCGCCATGGCGCTGCCATTCATCAGGACGAGCACGATGGGTTTGCCCACGGCGGCGACGCGCTGGAGGAGACCCTGCTGGGGCGCGGGCAGGTCGATGCTGGTGCGGTCGCCGCCCTTGAAGCCGGGGGCGCTGAAGCGCAGCTCTTCACCCTCGATGCGCGCCGAGAGGCCCGCGACGAAGACGACGACGTCTGCCGCGCGGGCGGCCGCGACGGCGTCGTCGCCCGTGTAGCTGGGGAGGCTCCAGACCAGGCGCTGGTCGCCACGGCCGCCGCGCTGGGCCGCTTCGACCTTGATGGCGTACGAGCGCCCGGCAACCAGGCGTATCTTTCCGCCGGCGGGCGCGGGCGCGTCACGATCGGACCAGTCGTTGACGACGAGCTGGTCGTCGATCCAGATGCGACGGCCCTGGTTGCTGACGAACCCGAACTGATACTGGCCCGTCTCGGGAGCGGTGAACCTGCCCGTCCAGCGCACGGACGTGCTCCTGCGTTCGGTCCACGCGAGCTCCGCCGCCCCCGTCTCCGTGCGGATGGGCGCGCCGGTCAGCTCGAGGTTGTCGAAGAGCTCGGCGCGCAGGCCTCGGGCAGCGCATGTGGCGTCGGTGCAGAGCGCGGCGACGGGGATGGGGGTCTCCATTGGACCGGCGAGCCCCACGCCCTGGGCATGGATGACCTTGGATTGCGGGAAGCGCCGGCGGATGCCCTCGAGCACGGTGATGGGCTGCGACGGGATGCCGTTGTAGTTGCCGATGAGCGCCTCGACGCTGTCTGCGTTTGGGCCGACGACGGCGATCGCGCCGGGGGCCGCCTCAAACGGCAGCAGGCTGCCCTGGTTCTCGAGCAACACCAGCGACGCCTTCGCGACGCGCAGCGAGAGCTCACGGTGGGCGGGCGTGTCGTAGTCGTGCCGGGTGATCTTCGAGAAGGGGACCCGGCCGGGCGGGTCGAACAGGCCGAGCGCGAAGCGCCCGGCGAACAGGCGCTGCAACGAACGGTCGATCACGGCCTCCGGCAAGAGCCCTTGCTGGACGGCCGCGACGATCGCCGGTGCGTCGGTGGTCATCTGATTGCGGTAGTCGCCGCAGATGAGATCCATGCCTGCCTTGAAACCGGCAGTGACACCCGCCTCGGGCGTGGGCGAGAAATGAAGCGCGTCGTCGCGGTAGATGTTGGCGGCGGCGCCGCAGTCGGTCACGACGAAGCCCGAAAAGCCCCAGCTCTTGCGCAGGAACCGATCGAGCAGCGCCTCGCTCGCGCACGCCGGAACCCCGTCGACGGCGTTGTAGGCGCACATCACGCTGCGCGCCTTGCCAAGGGTGACGGTCGCACGGAAGGCGGGCAAGTACGTGTCGTGCAAGTCGTGCGGCGACACCTTCACGTCCTCCTTGTGGCGGTTCGACTCTGGCCCGCTGTGCACCGCAAAGTGCTTGGGGGTCGCGACCGTCTTGAGGTACGTGGGATCGGTGCCCTGCAAGCCGTGGACGAAAGCCACGCCCAGGCGCGAGCTCAGGTACGGGTCTTCGCCATAGGTCTCCTGTCCGCGCCCCCAGCGCGGGTCGCGAAAAATGTTCACGTTAGGCGACCAGACCGTGAGCCCTCGATACTGCTCGCTGCCGCCATCGGGCTGCACGTTCTCGACGTACTTGGCGCGAAACTCGCTGGCGATCGCGTCTGCCGTTTGCTGGATCAGCGACACGTCCCAGGTGGCCGCCATGCCGATCGCCTGCGGGAACACGGTCGCCACGCCCGCGCGAGCGACACCGTGCAGGCCCTCGTTCCACCAATTGTACGCGGGCACGCCCAAGCGGACAATCGCCGGCGCCGTATGGCCGAGCTGTGCGGCCTTTTCTTCCAGCGTCAAACGCGACACGAGCCCGGCCGCGCGCTGCTCGGCCGTGAGCGACGGGTCGTCGCCCTCGAGCGTGACCTGATGCGGCAGGGCCTCAGAGCCGGCGCCCGTCGATGACACGGCTGTGCCCGCGGCCACGCCAGCAGCCGGTGGGGGCGATGGGGAACCCGCGGACTCGACCCCGGGCTGTCCGGTCTTTGCCGCACAGGAGATCAAAACTGCCAGCAGCGGAGAATATCGACGAGCCTGCATGCGTCGCCGCAGTCTAGTGCGGCGACCGCGGCGGGTCGATCAAACACCGCTGAAACGCGCGCGCGGTGCCGCCCCGCGCGCGCTTGTGTTCGGGCACCTGCGTGCCTCGAGCGCCCTCGGCTGCGCTCGAGGCGCGGCGACCCCGGGCTACTGGGCGATGAGCTGGACCGTCGCGCTGTCCGAGCCGAGCAACGTCGCGAGGTCGACCGCCGCGGGGTTGCGGGCCGTGGTCGGATACAACATGACCGAGCCCAGGTCGCCATACGTGATCGACTCGATCGGGTCGTCGGTGTCGGTGCTGGCGAGCCCCGTCGTGCGGTTCCAGCCGAGCAAGAGCCGATCGCCGTCGATCTGGATCGAGACGCCCGCGTAGCCGGGGGCGATGGGCGCCACCAGATCGGCGTCGTCGACCAGGACGTTGAAAGTGGTGTCGGTGTCCGCGTCGGGGCTCGTGATGCTGAACGCATCGTTGAGCGCGCGCCGCACGCTCGCCAGATTGACACCCGGGTCGAACGCGATCGGCTGGTTGAAACGAATCTCGAGCTGCCCGCTGGGTGTCGGCTCCAGCTCATTCGTCGACAGCGCGCTCACCGCGAGCGGCTGATCGATGAGTGGATCGAGCACCCAGCTCCGGTCGCTGTCGACACCTGCCACATACGTGTCGTTGACGACTTGATGGCCCGCCACCCCGTAAATGGTGACCGCGTAGTTGACGCCATAAACGAGCTGGTCGCTGGCGAGCGTAGCTTCGCCGTTCTGGATCTCGAGCACGACCGAGCGCTGCTGGAGGTCTTCATCGTTGGCCCAGAGCTGGCGCCCGCTGGCGGCGGAGTCGACCCCCACCGGCAACTCGGCGTCGTCGTCCAGCAAGCTCGAGCTGCCGCGCGGGGAGAAGCGCATGAAGCCGCTGGGCAGCTCGGTGCTGTCGCTCAGGCGTACGCGGCACACGCCGCCCGGCGTCGGCACACCCTGCGGATAGAGGAAGGCGTCGTAGTAGAGCGAGCTCAGCGGCTCGCTGGGATCGTCCGCGAGGCGCTCGTTGTGGGACAGGAAGCTGCGATAGCCCTCGGCCTGGACGACGATGCTGTAGTCGGCGTGGGCGAGCAGCGGACCCACGAAGTAGCGGCCAGAGGCGTCGACGCTGCCGCTGATGGAGCGGTCGAAGTACTCGAGGACGATGCTGTAGCTCGTGAGGCGCCCCAGCGAGACGCCGTCGTAGATGCGCCCGGTGAAGTAGCGCGCCGTGTCGGGAGCCAAGCCCGTGCCGACGTTCTCGGCGCTCGGCGTGAGCCAGACGCTCAAGTCGGCGGCGCGGCTCGCGGTCAGCAGCAGGCTCTCCGGCTCGAATTGAGGCCCACCGTAGACCTCCACCCCGTAACTCGCCCCCCAGCGCAGCGCGCCGGCGGGGATGAGCGCTTGGCCGTCCTCGAAACGGGCATTGAACGCCCGCGTGTCGCTCAGCGCGTGGTTGGGCAGCAGGTTCTGGCCGGTCTGCTGCGCTTCGGTGGCGACGCCGGCGTCGGCCTCCCAAGCGACAGCGGAGCGGCCGAGCGCGGGGTCTCGCCCGATGCGCGTGGGTATGAAGCGCACCTCCGACGCGGCGACGTCGAGCGGCAAACGGGCGTCGCGCGAGGCGGCGCTGATCGTGAACGCGGGGGTCGTGCCGCCGCTCGGATACAACAGGACGTCGCCGCTCAGCACCCGATCGGTGCCGCTAGCGCCGAGCCGCGGCAGCGCGGTGCCGTAGAAAGCGAAATCATCGAAGGCCGCGAGCTCCGCCTCGATGCGGTAGTCGGACTCTGCGGCGATTGGTCCGAGCGAGAACGAGCCGTTTTCGTCCGAACGCGTCACCTGGGAGCTGGTCCCCAAATTCAGAGACAGCTCGGCCCCGCCGATCGGCGCCAGCGTGCTGCCGTCCAGCACCCGTCCACTCACGTAGTAGCCGGCGCTCCCATCGTCCTTTTTCTCTGCCTTGCCGCAACCTGCGGCGCAGAGCAGCGCCGACACCGCACAAAGGGGGGCCGAGCCGAGCCAGCTGTGGCGTGTTTTGCGTTCGAATCCGAATTTCATCTGTGTCATCACCTCTCGTGAGAGGACGTTCGCGCGTGGGTCTATGGCCACGCCGAATGCGCCCCCCGAACCCCAGACAGCACTTCGAATTGGCTAGCCCAGGCTAGCCGTGCTGTCGCGAGGTGAACGCCAGCTGGCGCGCGACCTGAAGCGGCGCCACGCGGTATCCCCTATTCAGGGGAGTGCCATGCCTCGTCCGCGCATGCCAAGCGTGCTGATCGCGACCCGCCCTGAACGCACCGGGGCGGCCACGCGGCGCCGGGTGTCGGCTGCCGTGTGGCGCTCATGGCTTGCCGGCGATGCGCCAGCCGAGCTCCGCCCGAGAGCGCACACCGAGCTTCTTGTAGATGCGTTTCAAGTGCGTACACACCGTCGACTCCGCGATGTTCAGGCGGCTCGCGATGCTGAGCACGCTGTACCCCTCGATCGCGAGGCGCGTGATGTCCGCTTCGCGCGCCGTCAGCGCATGCGATCGGGTCAAGTCGAGCGGCGTGTTCGCGACGGCGGGAGCCGTGCTGTCGAGGCAGACCAGGCAACACTCGCGCGCATCCCCCGAGAGGCGGCGCACGATGATCGACTCACCCGGAAGCAACCAATCGCGGCACTGTGGTCGTGTGTCGCTCGCCAGCGTCGCACCCGGCTGGGCGAGCTCGGCGTGCGCGTGCGCCATCAAGTCGGTGATCGCGGGGCAGTTGCCCACGTAGAACGTGTCGCTGCCAAATGAAAGCGAGGCCATCCCGAAGCGCAGCTTCGCCTCGTGATTCATCCACAGCACGCGCCGCGCGCTCAGCAGCATCGCCGGCACCGGCAAGGCGGCGCTGAGGCCAGCCAGTATGGCGTCAGCGGGCAGCGACCAGTCCGAGACGAGGTCAAAGGCCGTGAGCGCCTGCTCGGCCTGATCGCGCAGGGACACCACTTGGAGCTGCTCCTCGTAGGTGATCAGGCGGTCGCTCTCGGAGCGGCAGACCGCCATGAAGGCGCGCGGAACGTGCTCCCGGTCGACGATGCCGACGACCAGCTGCTGGGCGCTCTCGGCGCGCTGGAAGAACTCTTGATACACGGGTGAGCGCAGCCAGTAGCTCCAGCCGAGCGCTGCCTCCACTCGCAGCGTGCGCTGCGGTGTCGTGAACAGGTTGGGCATTTTAGCTTCTGCCTGCAGGGCTTGCACCGATGGCCCGACGCTCGCGAGCAGCTCGTCCACGATGTCGCGACGATGAAACAGGACCGAGCTGTGGCCGCCTCCGGACGTCAGCGGCATCAAGTGCACGGAGGACGTCGGCAAGTGTTCCCAGACGCGGCGTGCCAGGCTGTCGTAGACGGCGCCTGGGGTGTCCGCGAGCGCGATTTCCTCGAGAAAGCTGGTCATGCCCGCCCCGCCGCCTCGCTTCTCGCGCGCCCCACCACAAATCGCTGAACGGCAGCAGTGGCGTACGCGCTTATGCGTGTGTGTCTGGAGCGATGTAGTCCGCTCTGCCGTTCGTGTCGTTTCGAGAGTGCTCGCCATGCCCGAGATTTTCCGGACAGCATCGACGTCCGGTGCTTCTGGCGGGCGCACCACGTCGAACACCTGTTCCAAAGCCGACGGGCGCGCTGGTGAGCGCTGCTCCACCGCTTAGTCCGCGTCCAGCGGATTCCACCGCGAAGCTCGCTCGCGATGCGCGCTCTAACGAAGCAAAGGGGCGCACCACAGATCGCGTTGATCGGGCGGTCGCCCCCTCTTCGAAAGGGAGCATGAAGATGATGAGACGATACTCGAAGCTCGTGTGCGCGAGCGCTTGGTGGCTCGGTATGTGGTCGCTCGCGGTGCCGTCGGCGGCTCAGGAGAGCGCGCCGGGAGGGCTGCCGTGTAGCGAGGGCAGCCCCTATCAGCTGCTGGTCAGCGACACGCAGAGCCTGGACCCGGCCGTGCTCGAGGCGATGATCTGCACGTTTTATAGCGTGTATCCAGCGATCGTCGAGCGCTTCAACCCGAGCGCGCCCACGAGCGTCGGCATGACGTTCGTGCCCACGCTGGCCGTCCCAGCGGAAGCCTCCGGCGCCAACGTCGTGTACGACGAGTCCTGGTTCGCCGAGTTTCCCAACGATACCGACATCGTCGTGCACGAGAGCATGCACGTCGTTCAAAACGGCTACAGCGGAGAGCAGCCGCTCTGGATCATCGAAGGCATGGCCGACTATGTCCGCCACATCTACGGCTTGCACAACGCCGAGGCCGGTTGGGCGCTGCCCGAGTCGCCGGCTCCTGGCACCCACTACACGGACAGGTACAGGGTGACCGCCGCTTTCTTCGTGTGGATCGACGACAACTATCGTCAAGGTCAGCTCCCGGTCGCGGACGCCCTCGACGACGTGCTGCGACAAGGCGCCTACTCCAGCCAGACCTTCGTCGACTTGACCGGACGCGACGTGGACACGCTGTGGGCGGAGTACGTCGCTTTGTGAGCGACAGCAGGGCGGGCGCCGTCGCGTGCGGTCGAGTTTGCCGTGCCGTCGTCTGGCCGTCACGCCGAGCGTAGCGCTAGTTGCTACGTGCCCGTCGTGGTCTCGGAACCGCTGCTCGAACGCTGCCTGCGGTTCGCTCGCGCGTCGATCGTCGGCAGCGGCGCGACGCTGGCCGATCTCACGGTGTTCGAGACGAGCACCCGCCTGCTGGGCTTCACGCCGAGCCTGGCTCGCCTGCCTGCGCTGCTGACCGGAGCGTGCCTTCAGTTCTTTGGCAACCGCGGCTTCACGTTCCGCGCACGCTCCGGCAGCCTGTCGCGCCAGGCCTGGCTCTTCGTGGTCGCGGAGGCCATCACACTGGCGCTCAACTGGGCGCTGTTCCATCTGCTCGTCACGCACATCGACGGCGCACCACCCGAGCTGCTCGGCATCGTCGGAACGTCGCTGACCTTCGTGGCGTTCGCCTATCCCGTGAGGCGCTGGGTGGTGTTTCGCGTCCCATCTGGAGTCGACGCTTCACCGGCGACGACGGCGGCTCACCCCAGGGCACCGAATCAATCCCCGAAATGACGCAACCGTGGCGGTGGGGCGCCGATGGAGCTCGCTCATGCGAGAACATCCATCGTGCTCTCACCGCCCGGGTTCGCGTTCAATCGGTCTCACGTTGCTCATGTTGCTCACGCCGCTCACGTTTCTGGTTTCGGCGAGTGCCTGTGGGGACGAACGGGAAGAGCCCGTGCCCGACGGCACCGTGCTCAGCGACCTGTCGGCGTCGCAGCGCACGGTCCTGTGCGAACAGATCTTCGCCGAGGGCGACAGCGCGGAACCCCAGAGCTGCGATTCGCCCCCGGACACCTCCGTGAGCGAGGGCTCTGGGCCCCTGGAGTGTGAAGACTTCCCTGCCTTCACGTGCAGCGCCACCGTGGCCGATTTTCGAGCGTGCTGGCGACGGGCAATCGCGGAGCCTTGCTTGGCAGACATCGAGCTTCAGCCGGAGTGCGTCCCGCTGAACGAGCCCGGGTGCAACGTTTATATCCGCTGAGCGTCGAGCGGTGCGCTGCGGGCGCCATCCTCCGGAGGAGCACGCGGCGAGGGCGGTAACGAGCGTGGACGAACGCATGGGCAGCCTCGTGAGCCCGGAGAGCACCCGGGACGGGATGGGCTCCGTGAGCGAAACGGGCGCGCGCCGGTCAGTCGGCGTCGTGCTGGGTGGTCAACCTGGCCAACGACGGCTGGTTTGGCGACAGCTCCGAGCCGGCTTTTCACCTGGCGCAGGCGCAGCTGCGGGCCATCGAGCAGCGCCGTTTCCTGGTGCGAGCCACCACCAGCGGCATCAGCGCAGTGATCGCGCCCAGCGGGGAAATCGTAGCGCGTGCCGAGCGCGGCGCGGCTGCCTTCAGCGCGCGCATCACGCTGCGCCAAGGGGCTACGCCGTATCAGCGGCTGGGCGACGCGCCGTGGTGGGCGGCCCTGCTCGGCGGTGCGCTGCTGGCGCTGCTGCGCCGGTGGCGCGCCGCGAAGGACGGCCCTCCACCGGTGACGGTCGTGTCGACCCATTCGAACTGACCCGGGCGCGCCAACCACTGCACCTCAGGACCTCCGACTCGGAAACGCGCGGCCTCTCGCAGCCGGCAACGGCGCTCAGCCGCCCTCGGGGGCGACGGGCGGCGGCGCGGTCTCGTTCGGCCCACAGGGCACCACGAACGAGCCAGCGAGGAACTGCCCCTCCGGAAGCCCGAGGAAGAACGTCCCGCCGACGGCCCCTGTGCCGTCGTCGATGAGGCCGTCCGCGTTTTCGTCGGGGCCGCTGACGCTGTCGAGCGTCACCTGGCCCCCGAGCGCGGCAAGCGCGGCAGCATCGACCAGCAGGCTCGCGATGACCGAGTCGCCTCGCGGCGCCGGGGCGTTGGCCTCTGGCAGGACGAGGAAGGGGAGACCGCTGAGCACATCGCCGTTTGATACATCGACGGTGACGGCGAGAGCGCCGGGCGAGATGGCCTCCGCCAGGGCTCCCGAGATCACCAGCTTCAGCCCATTGCTGAGAGCGGCTGGCGCGGCAGGCTCTGCGCCGTCTGCGGGCGGCTCCGCCAGCACGTACTCGCGGATGCACTCGACCGTGGTCGATTCGATGCCGGTGACGCCGACCTCGATGTCGCGACCCCCCAGCGCTCCGACGAGAGACAGCTGGTATTCGAGGCACCTGCCGGCCGCGGTGGCGTCGCAGAAGGTCGGTGCCGGACAGTCCGTGGCGCCCAGCACGCCCGGCTGCGCTTCGGGACCGGGACAGGTCTCGCCCGGGGCTAGAACGGAGCCACTGAACGCCGGATAACCGGCTTCGTTGGCGCTGACCCGACACGTCGTACCGTCCCATGCCTCGTTCGGAGCGGGGCAACGGCAGATGAGCACCATGTTTTCGCCGCTGGGTGCCCCGTCCGCACCGAGGTCGCTCCTGGCGTTGCACAGGCCGTTGTCGCCGCACGGATTCGGGGTGCAAGCGTTCGCATACACCGTCGGAGTGCACGTCCCCTCGTAACAGCTCAGCCCATCGCGGCAGAGCGGCGTGTTGTCCCCGCAACGCTCGCCCAGGCCGCGCGGCGAGGGGTCATCGCCCGGACCCTCGGTGACGGGCTGGGAACCAGGGGGGACCGCGACGCGCGGGTCGTCCGTCGCGCAGCTGAGCGAAAGCACTGCGGCGGCCAGTACGCAGACGGGGAGCCACGGTTGAAGCTTACTCATCGTCTCCTCGCGCCCTTCAGAATCGCTGGGTCAGCCGCAGGTAGAAGCTACGACCCGCGTAGTCATAGGTCGCCGCGTCCGATTCCGCGAGGAAGCCGTTCGCAATGTACGGTGGGGTGGCGTCGGTGAGGTTGTTTATACCCACGGTAAAGCTGGTCGACCCGAACGGATACACGACGTCGATGCCCGCATACACGTCCATGTAATAGTAGTCGTCGACCTCGCGCCGGATCGGCTGCTCGACGCTGTCGACGTTGCAGGGCCCGCCTTCACACTCGTCGAACGAGGGAAGGTAGCG
>Ga0315910_10001980_pt1 | contig 18391 bp, 12 predicted proteins | sample EdamamesoilMG_FD_204470 | JGI IMG/M metagenome (GOLD analysis project Ga0315910, IMG submission 204470) | Garden soil microbial communities collected in Santa Monica, California, United States - Edamame soil | ecosystem: Environmental > Terrestrial > Soil > Garden | place: USA: California...
CCTCTGTGGTTATCTCTTCTTCTTCTTCTTCTTCTTCTTCCTCGGCGTCCGCAAGGCAGGGTGATCAGCGGCGGTGGAACGCGCGCTCCAGGTCCGACAGCGAGAGCCGCACGCGCGTCGGCCGTCCGTGCGGGCAGGTCTGGTCGTGGTCGAGGCGCGCGGCGGCGGCCAGCAGGGCCTCGGCCTCCTCGGGAGCCAGCACGTCCCCGGCCATGACCGAGCGGCGGCAGGCCATCGAGTGCACGACGTGCTCGAGCAGCTCCTCGGGCCCGGGCAGGGCCCCGCCCTCCGCCAGGACCGCGACCAGCTCGCGCACCAGGCGCGGCGCGGCGCGGCGCGGGAGCAGGGCCGGCAGCGCGTGCACGGCCACGGTGGTCGGCCCGAAGAGCGCGATCTCGATCCCGAGGCGCGCCAGGCTCGCCAGGTGCTCCTCGAGCGCGTGCACCTCGCTGCGCGCGAGCTCCACCAGCTCCGGCACGAGCTCGCGCTGCACCTCGATCCCGCCCGCGCGCAGGCCGGCCTTGAGGCGCTCGTAGGTCACGCGCTCGTGCAGGGCGTGCTGGTCGACGATCTCCAGCCCGCCCTCGACCTCGCGCACGAGGTAGGTCGCGGCCACCTGCAGGATCGGGCCCGGCGCGGGTGCGTCCGCGGGCACGAGCGTGGGCAGGGTCGCCGGGCGCTCCGGCGCGAGCTGGGCCGTGCCCTCGCGCACCTCCAGCTCCTCCGGCCGCGGGCGCGCGGTGCTCCAGGGCGTGCTCGGGCGGCCCTCGTCGCGGCCGACGAGGCGCGGGAACGGCACCAGCGTGCTGCCGGGCGTGGCCATGTCCGTGCGCGCCACGGCCGCGCGCAGGGCCCCGAGCAGGAACGGGAACAGGCGCCGCTCGTCGCGGAAGCGCACCTCGGACTTGGTCGGGTGCACGTTGACGTCGACGGCCTCCGGCGGGACGGAGAGCGAGAGGAACGCGACCGGCTGGCGCTTCTCGTCGTTGAAGCCGCGGTAGGCCTCGACCAGGCAGCGGCTCAGCACGCGGTCGCGCAGCGGGCGGCCGTTCAGGAACCACATCTGGCGCGCCGTGTCGCCGCGGCTGAAGCGCGGCGGCGCCACCAGGCCGGAGAGCGCGACCGCCCCGTCGCGCGCCTCGACCGGGACCAGGGCCGCGGCCAGCTCGGAGCCGAACAGGCGCCGCACGCGCGCCGCCAGGTCCATCTCGCGCTCGACGTCGAAGACGCGCCCGCGCTCGTGGCTCACGACGAAGCCCGTCCCGACGTGCGCCAGGGCCAGGCGCTGCAGGACGTCGAGGCAGCGCCCCAGCTCGGTCGCGGTGCGCTTCAGGAAGGCGCGCCGCGCCGGCACGTTGAAGAAGAGCTCGCGCACCTCGACCGTCGTCCCGCGCGGCGCGCCGGCCGCGACGACCGTCCCGAGACGGCCGCCCTCGTCCTCGATCGACCAGCCGTGCTCGTCCGCGGCCCGGCGCGCCAGGATGCGCGCGCGCGCGACCGAGCCGATCGAGGCCAGGGCCTCGCCGCGGAAGCCGAGCGTGCCGATGTGCAGGAGGTCGTCGACCTCGGCCAGCTTGCTGGTCGCGTGCGACACGAAGGCCAGGGCCAGGTCCTCGGGCCCCATGCCGCGCCCGTCGTCCGTCACGCGCACGAGGTCCACCCCGCCGGCCTCGAGCTCGACCACGATCTCGCGCGCACCGGCGTCGAGCGCGTTCTCGACCAGCTCCTTGACGACCGAGGCCGGGCGCTCGACCACCTCGCCGGCCGCGATCTGGTTGCGCACGCGCTCCGAGAGCACGCGGATCGCAACGCCCTCGGTGGCGCGGCTCACCGGCGCCCTCCCGCCGCCGCCCGCGCGTTGCCGCGCTTCCAGCGCAGGGCCAGGCGCGCGAAGGCGCTGGCGTCGACCTCGCTGCCGGTCTTGAGGGCGCGCTCCAGCTCGGCCAGCTCCTGCTGGAAGGCGCGCCAGGCCGCGACGCTGCGCCCCTTGGCCACGGCCACGGCGCGCTCGCGCTGGGCCGGCGCGCCGCCCGGCTCGGCCTCGCCGCCGAGCAGGGCCAGGCTCTGGCCCGCGCCGCGCTGCAGCGCCCCGATCAGCATCAGGGCCAGCGCGGCCGGCTCGAGCAGGCGCTTGCCGGACTTCTCCTGGAAGCCGCCGCGGAACAGGGCCTCGATCCCGCTCAGGCTGCGCGCGAGGTCGCCCGCCAGGAGCTGCTCGGCCACGTTCCAGGGCGTGCCCCCGGCGACCCAGCGCACGCTCGCGCGCGGATCGCGCGCGCCGCTGGCCTTGAGCGTCTCGAGCTGGTCGTCGAGGGCCGCCAGGTCGTTGCCCGTGGCGGCGCTGACGAACAGGGCCTGCTCGGCCGAGAGCGTGCAGCCGAGCTCGCGCGCCCGGCGCAAGGTCCACTGCACGAGCTCCGCCTGCAGCGGATCCGGCTTCCAGGGCGGCGGGCTGTCGTAGAGCTTGCGGAAGGCCGGCGCGAGCCCGCCGCGCGCGAGCAGCGCCTTGACCACCGCGTGATCGGCGCGCAGCGAGGGATCGGAGAGCACGATCGTGCCCGGGTCCCCGGAACTCGCCAGGAAGGCGAGGAGCGCGCGCGTCAGCGGGCTGTCCTCGCCGTCGACCTTCTTGAGGAGCTCGCCCGGGTTGCGCACGACCACCAGGCGCCGCGCGGCGAACAGCCCGCCGCCCGAGAGGTCGTCGATCAGCTGCGCCAGGCGGAAGTCCGAGGCCTCGGTCTCGCGCTCGACGTCGTGCAGGCACGGCTCGTAGCCCTGGGCCTCGGCGCGCGCGCGCAGGGCCGCCAGGGCGCGCTCGCGGAAGTAGCGCTCCTCGCCGCGCAGGGCGTAGCCGCGCGCGAGCGTGCGCGCGACGCTGGCCTCGAGCGTGGCCAGCTCGCTCCAGGGCTCGCTCTCCTTGGTCCGGGCCACTAGCCGCCCCCCAGGAGCGCCAGGTCGAGCACCACTCCGCCGAAGACCCCCACCGAGACCCAGCCGTTGAGCGTGAAGAAGGCCACGTCCACGCGCGAGAGGTCGCGCGGCGAGACGAGCGCGTGCTGCCAGAGGAGCAGCCCGGCCACACCGGCCAGGGTCACCCCGAAGATCCAGCCCAGCCCCGCCCGGCGCGCGAAGACGACCAGGGCTGCGAGCGTCACGGCGTGCAGCAGTGCCGAGAGGCGCAGGGCGCTCGCCAGGCCGTAGCGCGCCGGGATCGAGCGCAACCCGCGCGCGCGGTCGAAGCCCGCGTCCTGGCAGGCGTAGATCAGGTCGAATCCAGCCACCCAGGTCAGGACCGCCAGGGCCAGCGCGAGGGGCGGCCCGAGGTCGCCCGCCAGGCTCCCGCGCACCGCCACCCAGGCCCCGAGCGGCGCCAGCGCGAGCGCGAGGCCGAGCACGAAGTGCGCGGCGACCGTGAAGCGCTTGGTCGCGCTGTAGCCGAGCAGGACCGCCAGCACCGGCAGCGCCAGCCAGCCGCACAGCGGGTTCAGGGCCCAGGCGCCGGCGACGAAGACCAGCCCGGCGCCCCCCGCCAGGGTCAGGGCCGCGCGCGGGGCGATCACGCCGCGTGGCAGCTCGCGCGCGCGCGTGCGCGGGTTGGCGGCGTCGAGCTCGCGGTCGAGCCAGCGGTTGAAGGCCATGGCCGAGGTGCGCGCCGCGACGGCGCACAGGCACACCAGCGCGAGCACGCGCGGCTCCGGCAGGCCGCGCGCGGCGAGCCAGGCGCTGACCAGCGCGAAGGGCAGCGCGAACAGCGAGTGCTCGAACTTGACCAGCGCCAGCCAGGGACGCAGGGCCGCGCTCACGCCTCGCCTCCCACGCGCGCCGGCGGCTCGATGCCCGGCTCGCCCGGCGGCTCGAGCTGGCCGCTCCAGCGCGCTCCGCGCTCGTGCGCGATCCCCAGGCGATCGAGGACCTTGCCGACGACGTGCTGGACCAGGTCGGCCACGCTGCGCGGGTGGTGGTAGAAGCCCGGCGCCGCCGGCAGGATCACCGCGCCGAGGCGCGCCAGCTTGAGCAGGTTCTCGAGGTGCAGGGCCGAGAGCGGCGTCTCGCGCGGCACCAGCACCAGCGTGCGGCCCTCCTTGAGGGCCACGTCGGCGGCGCGCTCCACCAGGTTCGAGCTGAAGCCGGCGGCCACGCGCGCCAGGGTCCCCATGCTGCACGGGCACAGGATCACGGCCCGCACCAGGGCCGTGCCGGAGGAGGCCGGGGCCTCGACCGCCTCGGGTGGGAACACGCGCACGGCCGCGGCGCGCTCGCCGAGCCAGCCGGGCAGCGCGCGCCTCAGGCTCTCGACGCTCGAGCCGTCCAGGCCGAGCTCGTGGCGCAGGACCTTGACCCCGCCGCTCGTCACGCACAGGTCGACGCCCTGGCCGGCCTCGAGCAGGGCGCGCACCAGGGCCTCGGCGTAGGCGTGCCCGCTGGCCCCGGTGATGCCCACGAAGGTGCGCTGCACGCGGCGAAGATAGTCGATCCGCGGCCCGCGCGGCTACGGCGCGAGGCCCAGCGCGACCCCCAGGTTGAAGACCGCGTGGGCCCAGGCCGCGACGCCCAGGCCGCGCCAGCGGAAGAGGCCGCCCAGCAGGATCCCGGCCGAGAGGCGCCACAGGAAGAGGCCTGCGTGGAAGGGCTCGCCGGCCCCACCCAGCCCGCGCTGGACGGCGTCGAGGTGGAACAGCGCGAAGAGCGCCGCCGAGGCGAGCAGCGCGACCAGCTCGGCCGCACCCTGGGCCAGGGGCGAGGCCAGCCCGAGGAAGGCGCCCGTGCGACGCACGAGCAGGAAGAGGCCGCCGTACAGCGCCACGCGGAAGAGCAGCTCCTCCCAGGCCGCGGCCCCCGCCAGGCGCAGGGCCAGGAAGAGGCCGCGAGCCGGCTCGGGTGCCGCCGCGAGCGGCTCCGATCCGAGCCACGCGGCGAGCCCTTGCAGCAGCGGGCCGAGCAGGAAGCCGGCCAGCGCGCCCAGGGCCAGGTCGCTGCCCAGCGCGCCCGCGAGCGGAAGCCTGGATGCCGGCGCCGCGCGCCCCTCGTGCACCAGGGCGACGCCGGCCAGGATCACCAGCAGCGCGAGGCGCACGACGATCACCCGCTCGCCCAGGGGCAGGAGGCCATGGGCGACGAAGGACTCGGCCGCCGAGCGCGCCAGGGCGCCGGCCCCGCAGGCCAGCGCGAGCTCGTAGGCCAGGAACAGCGGCAGGGCCGCGAGGTAGCCGCGCGCCAGGCTGGGGAGGTGCGCGGGCGACGTGCGGCCGCTGCGCCGGGCGCGCGCGCTCATCCCGGCACGTGGCCGAAGGAGAGGCAGGCGATGCCTCCCGACAGGCGCCGGAAGCCGCAGCGCTCGAGCCCGAGCGCCTCCATCTCGCGCTGCAGCTCCTCCGGCGCCGGCCAGGCGAGCACGGTGTCCGGGAGGTAGCGGTAGGCCGCCGGATCGCCCGAGATCCAGCCGCCAACGCGCGGCAGCACGCGCGTGAAGTACAGGCGATAGAGCGCGCCCAGCAGCCGCCCGCGCGGCAGGCTGAACTCCAGCACCATCACCGCCCCGCCCGGGCGCACGACGCGCGCGAGCTCGGCCAGACCCTTGCCTCGGTCGGCCAGGTTGCGCAGCCCGAAGGCGATCGTCGCCCCGTCGGCGCGGCGGTCCGCGAGCGGGAGGCGCAGCGCGTCGCCGGCGACGAAGCGCGCCCGCCCTCCGGCACCCTTGGCCCGCGCCCGGATCAGCATGGGCAGCGTGAAGTCCACGCCCAGGACGCGCGCTCCGGCGCGTTCCAGGGCGAAGGCGAGGTCGCCGGTGCCACAGCACACGTCCACCAGGAAGCGCCCGCGCAAGTCGCCCAGGCGCCGCACCAGCGCGCGCCGCCAGCGCTGGTCGATCCCGAGCGAGAGGCAGCGGTTCAGGAGGTCGTAGCGCCGCGCGATGCGCGCGAACATCGCCTGGACGGCGGCGGGATCGGACATGGGACGGGAACCGCGGCACGCTCGCCCCGGAAACGAGCCGGGCTCGCGCGCGGGTGCGGGCGAGCCCAGCCTAGCGAGCGCTCCTGCGGGGGATCTACTGGCGGAAGTAGTCCATCAGCACGGTCGCGTTCGGCGCGACGATCGAGTTCGTGCCGTCGAGGAACACGTTCGTGTCGACGCGCGAGAAGGCCCCACTGGTCATGTTGAAGACGTCGATCACGCCCGGGTTCGGCACGGCCACGAACATGAAGGCCGGCGCGGTCGCCTGGAGCGCGCCGCCGCCCTGCAGTCGCACGAGGCTCTTGCCGTTGTAGGAGACCGGGTTGCCGGGCGAGAAGGTCGTCCCGAAGGAGGTCAGGGCCGACAGGTTGCGCATGTTGTCGAAGGCGATGTCGACCGGGATGCCCGAGAGCCCGATCTGGCCCTCGGCCAGCGAGGCCAGGATCCCGAACTCGAGCTGGCGGATCTGGGGCGAGGCGAAGGGCCCCGGATCGAGCGGGATCGGCAGCGGCAGGCCGCCGGTGATGCCGAAGTTGGTGATCGCCCCGCCGAGCTGACCGGTCGGGTTGCCCTGCAGGTCGAGCGGCGACTCGTGCACGACCCAGGCGGCCGAGTTCAGGTTGCTCGGGTCGGCCTGGATCGTCTTCGGGCGCAGGAAGCGGAAGGGCATGCTGCCCACCACGTCGTCGAAGCCGATGCCGTTGACGCCGTCCGGGCCCGACTCGAAGAAGGCCACCGTGCCGTTCTGGTTCAGGATGTAGCCGAAGTACACGCCGCGCCCGAAGCCGAAGGTCGTCTGGCGCGGGGTCAGGGCCAGGTCGATCGGACGCGAGATCTGGTTGCGCAGGACCTTGCGCACGTCGAGCGTGAAGCCCGAGATGATCGAGACCGTGCCCTCGGCCTGGTTGCAGACGAAGATGTCCTCGTTCGAGTTCTCCCAGCAGATCCCGGTCGGCCCGACGCCGACCGTGGTGGTCTTGACGACCTGGTGGAAGGTGGCCGAGCCCGGGTCGATGTCGAGGAACGAGACCTGGTCGGCGCCCTCGTTCGTGACGGCGATGAAGTCGAGGTTCGGGGAGATCGCCAGGGAGGTCGGATCGAGCAGCCGGATGCGGTCGAGGACCGTGAAGCGGTTCGAGTTGAAGACCACGATCTCGCTCGCCACGCGGTCGATCACGTACAGGAACTGCCCGATCTGCTGGCGGATCATGTAGGGCTGGCACAGGCCCGGCAGCGGCTGGGGCGTGGAGGGGCCCTCGAAGAAGGTGTTCAGCTCGGCGGACAGCGCGCTCTGCGGCGGCAGGCCCAGGCCCGGATTGCCGAACGGGTTCGGGCCCGGCACGAGCAGGTTGTTGAGGCGCGGACCACCGACCGCCGTGAAGGGCGGCCCGTAGGTGAAGTTGCAGCCGCCGACGGCCGCCGGATCGCAGGTGGTGACGATCGAGGTCGGCTCCTGCCCGCCGATCAGCGGCGAGAGGCACAGGGGCGGGAAGATCAGCGGCGGCGGGTTCGGGTGCGGGGCCCAGGAGGCCAGGTTCTCGACGCCGTCGTCGACCTTGATGGTCGCGATCTGCGGCGCGATGTGCACCGAGGCGACCGTGTTCGGGCCGCCCGGGATCAGGCGGATCTGCTTGAGGCCGCCCTGCACGCAGATGTTGCCGCCGCCGGACTGGCAGCCGAAGGGCTGCTCGTTGTTGAAGGTGTTGTCCAGGGCGTGGCCGAGGGCCATGTCGCCCACCGACTCGAGCAGCGGCGAGGCCGCCACCAGGTCACGCAGCGAGCTGTCCTTGGTGAGCGTGAAGACGCCCTCCGAGCCGCCGTTGAAGGTGCAGCTCCCGGGCGTGAGCGGCGGGATGAGGAGCGCGCCCTGCAGCGCCACGTTGGGGTTGTTCGGGAAGTTGGAGTTGCCCTGCTTGATCGGCTCGGTGATGTCGTAGAGCGGGCTGCCGGAACCGGCCCCGAAGCCGTTCAGGTCGATGACCGAGATGCCTTGGTTGCTGCCCGTGCGGCCGATGTAGACCGCGTCCGGGGTGACCGGGGCGTTGACGACCCCCACGCCCTCGCGCGTGACGAAGGTGGAGGTCAGGCCCTGGGTGTTGAACACGCCCAGGCCGTTCGGGCCGCGCGTCGAGAGGTCGCGGAACTGGGCGATGTTGACGCGCAGGTCGACCGTCCCGAACAGGTTGTCGCACTGCACGCCGGGGATCGTCGGGCCCGTGCCGGGGAAGGCGTACACGGGGTCGAGCTCGATGCGCGACAGGTCGTAGACCGAGAGCGGCCGGATCGTGAAGGGCACCGTCGTGCGCGCCTGGGAAGGGCCGAAGGAGAGCTGGATCGCGCCCGACAGGGTCGGGGGCGTGCCGTCGTCCAGGTCACCCACCGTCAGGAGCTGCACCGGCTCGGTGAACTCGACGACGACGTTCGTCTCGGGGTCCACGTCCACGGCCCCGTTGGTGGGCAGGATGGCCGGGCTCTGGGTGGCGCCGAAGACCAGCACCTCGGGCGCGATCGTGTCGGGCCCGACGGTCGAGGAGGCCAGGCCCGCGCTGGCCAGGCGCCGCCCACGCGACGAGCGCACGGCCTCGCTGATGCGCATCTGGATCGGCAGCCCGGCCGGGAACGACTCGTGCGTCGCGAGGTCACCGTCGGCGTCGACCACGAAGACCAGCGTGTCGGGGCGCACGAGGTCGCCCGCGCCGACGAAGGCCGTGCCCGACTCGGTGCCGGGGAAGCCGAGGCCCGGCGCGCGCACCACGTCCAGCTCGTCCCCCAGGTCGCCCGAATCGGCCACGACCCACGGCACGAGCACCAGGGCACCGTTCGCGTCCGTGTCGGGGCCGTAGGTCATCCCACCCACGAAGGCGCGGCCGGGAACCGGCGTGCGCTCGCCGGTCAGCGGGTTGACGGCCCGCACCTCGATCCCGCCCTGCAGGCCTCCGACCTGGGTCGTCGAGAGCACCGAGGTCGGATCGACGTCCTGGCTGAAGCGCGCGACGAAGAAGTGGTTGCCCGGCTGGCCGTTGGGGAGCACGCGCCCCTGGGGCCACTCGGTCGGCGGCCGGATCGGGTTCTGGAAGCTCAGGTTGGCCAGGATCGTCTCGAGGTTGCGCACCTCCAGGATCGTCGGCGTGGGCTGCAGGGTCAGCGGGTCGAGCTCGGCGATCTGGTGCGGCAGGAGGCGCCCGAAGCCGTTCGAGGCCTCGACGATGAAGAACGAGCCGCTGCCGGAGCCGGAGCCGCCGCCGCCCCCGCCGCAGGCGGGCACGAGCGCGGCCGAGGCCAGGACCAGGGCGAGGGCGAGGCGACGGGAACGAGCGGTGGATGCGCGCATGGGAGCTCTACTGGCGGAAGAAGTCCGCGACCACGGTCACGTTGGGTGCGGGAATGGACTGGAGGCCCGGCCGGAACACGCTGGCGTCGACCTTCTGCAGCGTGCCGCTCTCGAGCTCGAGCACGTCGATCACCCCGGGGTTGGGCACGGCCGCGAACAGGAACTGCGGCGTGTAGACCGGCACGGCGAAGGGGAAGGTCGCGATCCCCCGGACCAGGGCCTTGCCGTTGATCGAGAGCGGCTGCCCGGCCGAGAACTGCGTGCTGTAATTGGTCAGGGCCGACTGGTTGAGCTGGTTGTCGAAGGCGATGTCCGTCGGCACCCCCGAGAGCCCGTTGGTGCCCTCGCCGACCGAGGACAGGACCCCGAAGTTGATGTTGCGGAACTGCGGGTTGACGATCGGGCCGCCCTGGAAGACCTGGATGCCGGGGTTGGCCGAGACGATGCCCACGACCGAGAGCGCCCCGCCGGTCTGGCCGCTGGGATCGCCGTTGATGTCGAGCGGGTTCTCGTGCGCGACCCACACGGCCGAGTTCAGGCGGTTCACGTCGGGCTGGATCGCCTTGGGACGGAAGAACGTGAACGGCAGGCTGCCGATCGTGTCGTCGAAGCCCCAGCCGTTGACGCCGTCCGGGCCGGACTCGAACACCGCGACCTCGCCGTTCTGGTTCAGGATGTAGCCGAAGTAGACGCCGCGGCGGAAGCCGAAGGCGAGCTGGCGCGGCGTCAGGGCCACGTCGATCGGGCGCGTGATCTGGTTGCGCAGCGTCTTGCGCGGGCTCAGCGAGAAGGCCGAGATCACGGTGACCGAGCCGTCGGCCTGGTTGCACACGAAGATGTCCTCGTTGCCCGGCTCCCAGGCGATGCCGGTCGGTCCCACGCCCACGCGCACGGTGCGCACCACGCGGTGGAACGTGGACGAGGAGGGATCGACGTCGACGAAGGAGACCTGGTCGGAGCCCTCGTTCGTCACCGCCAGGAGGTCCATGTTGGGCCCCATGGCGAAGGAGGTCGGGTCCGGCAGCGAGATGCGGTCGACGACCGTGAAGCGGTTCGAGTTGAGCACCACCACCTGGGCCGCGACGCGGTCGATCACGTACAGGAAGTGACCGATCTGCTGGCGCACGACGAACTGCGCGCACAGGCTGGCCTGCGGCTGCGAGGGGCTTGGCCCGAGGAAGAAGGCGTTCTGCTGCTTGACCAGCAGGTTCGTCGGCGGCCGGTTGAGGCTCGGGTTCCCGCGCGAGTTGGCCCCGGGCACCAGCAGGTTCACGGCCGGCGAGCCGGAGAAGGTCGGCTCCTGTCCCAGGATCAGGGGCGACAGGCACAGCGGCGGGAAGGCCAGCGGCGGCGGGTTGGGCGAGGGCGCCCAGGAGACCAGGTTCTCGCCACCGGTCACGATCTTGACGGCCAGCGAGGAGTTCGTGGAGGGCGCCAGCGAGTTCGAGCCGCCGGTGCCGAGGATCACGCGCTTGAGGCCGGTGGAGGCGCACAGGTTGCCGCCGCCGGCCTGGCACCCGAAGGGCGCGCCGTTGTTGAAGGTCGTGTCGAGCGCGTGGCCGACGGTCATGTCGCCGACCGACTCGAGGATCGGGGTGCGCGCGAGGAGGTCGTTCAGGGCGCTGTCCTTGGTCAGCGTGAAGGCGCCCTCCGAGCCTCCGTTGATCGTGCAATCGCCCTGCAGGAGCGGCGGGATCAGCGCGGTCCCGCTGACCGACACGTTGGGGTTGTTGGGGAAGTTGCTGTTGCCCTCCTGGATCGGCCGGAGCTGGTCGTAGGTCGGGTTGCCGGTCCCGCCGCCGAAGCCGTTCAGGTCGACCACGGAGATGCCGGGCGTGGCCCCGCCGCGCCCGATGTAGACCACGTCCGGGACGACCGGCGCGTTGACCAGGCCCTGGCCGTCCGCGGTCGTGAAGGACGAGGTGATCAGGCGCGTGTTCGTGACGCTGGTCAGGTCGCGGAACTGGTTCGGGTTGACGGTGACCGTCACGCGCCCGAAGGCGCCGCAGGAGAGCCCGGCGAACTCGGCGCCGGTGCCGGGGAAGTTGTAGGCCGGGACCAGCTCGAGCCGCGAGAAGTCGTAGATCGAGAACGGCCGGATCGTGTAGGGCACCTGCACGCGGTTCGTGTCGGGCCCGAACTCGATCTGGATCGCGGAGGAGAGCGCCGGCGGCTTGCCCGTGTCGAGCGGCGCGATCGAGAGCAGCTGCACCGGCTCGGTGAACTCGATCTCGATGTTCGTCTCCGGATCGACCTCGATCTCGCCGTCCGAGGGGATGACCTCCGGCAGGCCCGAATCTCCGTTGGCAACCTCGGGCGGGCTCGTGTCCGGCCCCACGGTCGAGGAGGCCAGGCCGATCTCGAGGATGTTGCGCCCCGTGGTGGAGAGCACGTCCTCGTTGATGCGCATCTGGATCTGCTTGCCGGTCGCGAAGGCCTCGTACGTGTTCAGGTCCTTGTCCGCGTCCAGCACGAACACGAAGGTGCGCGGGTCCGCCAGGACGTCGTCGCCCGCGAAGCCGGCCTGGGTCCCGGGGAAGCCGACGGCCTGCGGGATCTGCGGCACGATGTTGCCGTTCCCGTCCAGCGCCACCCAGGTGGTGAGCAGGAAGCTGCCGAAGCCGTCGTCCAGCGGCCCGTAGGTCTGCCCACCGATGAGGGCGCGCCCCGTCAGGAGCCGCGTCGCGCGCGTGAGCGGGTCGTACTCCTGGACCTGGATCGAGCCCTTCAGGTTGGAGGTGTCGGTCGAGTTCACCGAGCGGTCGAGCACCGAGTCGACCGCGATCGGCTGGCTGAAGCGCACGTACAGGAAGTGGTTCCCGGGCTGGTTGTTCGTCCCGGGCAGGATCGCAGCGGTCGGCCACTGCGTCGGCGGACGGATCGGGTTGGCAGCCGTCAGGTTGGCCTGCAGCACCGACAGGCTGGTGATGTCCAGGATGCGCGCCGTCGGGTTGCCGGCCGAGTCGCGCTGCGCGATCTGGTAGGGGAGCAGGCGCCCGAAGCCGTTCGAGACCTCCTGGATGACGAACTGCGACGACGAGCTGCCGCCGCCCCCACCGCCTCCGCCGCAGGCCTGCGAAGCGGCGAGCAGGGCGAGGCACAGGAACGGGAGCTGCAGGCGGGTCGCCTTCATCGGGTGGTCCTTTGGGAGCGCCGAGCGGGCAGGAAACGGTGCGGAGCGAAGCTCAGGAGGGTCGGACCGAGTGCGTCCGGTGCGGAGCAGGGGTTCCGTTGCAGGGCAGCGGCGAACGAGTTTCAACAACCCGTGTGCCATTTGCCGCCGACGGGTCCGGCTGCGCGCGCCTTATCCCGTGAGCGGACGCGAGTTACAGAGCGTGCCAGGCCCCGACGCGCGCGCCCCGGGAGCCGCGCTCCGAACACATGCCGAGGCCCGCACCGTGCGGGAGCCGCGCAGCCTGGACCGGAGCCCCGAGACGCCCAGCGCAGGGGACGGGCGTCGAAGCGTCGCCCAGTCTAGGCGGGGCGGGGGGACTGTCAAATCCCGGCCCCGATCCGTGCGGGCGGTCCCGGAGCGGGGCGAGCCGCCGCGCAGCGCGCCCGGAGCCGCGATGGGATGGTCCTCCGTCGCAGGCTATCTTGCGCGGCGATGGCGCATCCGGACCCGCTGGTCAATCCGAAGGCCTTCGCGGACCATGCGCGCGGCTGGACCGCCCCCGCAGCCGAGCCGCGCGAGGGGGAGTTCGAGAACAGCCTGCGCCCGCGGCTCCTGGCCGAGTTCGTCGGCCAGCGCCAGGTGGCCGAGAACCTGCGCGTGGCCCTGGAGGCGGCCCGGGCGCGCGGCGAGGCCCTCGAGCACGTGCTCCTGGCGGGCCCTCCGGGCCTGGGCAAGACGAGCCTCGCCCGCATCCTGGCCAGCGAGCTCGGCGTGCGCCTGCACGCCACGGCCGGACCGGCCCTCGATCGCCCGCGCGACCTGGTCGGGATCCTGACCCAGCTCCAGCCGCGCGACGTCCTGTTCGTCGACGAGGTGCACCGCATCCCGGCCGCGGTCGAGGAGTACCTCTACACGGCGATGGAGGACTTCCAGATCGACCTGACGCTCGACCAGGGCGCCCACGCGCGCGTCCTGCCGCTGACGCTCAACCGCTTCACGTTGGTGGGCGCGACGACGCGCGAGGGCCTGCTCTCGGCGCCCTTCCGCGGGCGCTTCGGGCACCTCGAGCGCCTCGGCCCCTATCCGGACGAGGACCTGGTCGAGATCCTGCTGCGCTCGGCGCGCATCCTCGAGGTCGCGCTGGAGCGCGAGGCAGCGCGCGTCCTGGCCGCGCGCAGCCGCGGGACGCCGCGCGTGGCGAACCGCTTCCTGCGCCGCGTGCGCGACCTGGCGCAGGTCACCGGCGCGCGCTCGATCGACGCGGCCCTGGTCGCCGACGCGCTCACGCGCCTGGGCGTCGACCAGCACGGCCTGGAGGAGCTCGACCGCCGCATCCTGGCCTGCCTCGGCCGCAGCTCCGAGCCGCTCGGGCTCAAGACGATCGCGGCCGCCGTCGGCGAGAGCGAGGACACGATCGAGGACGTCTACGAGCCGCACCTCCTGCGCTCGGGCTTCGTGCAGAAGACCGCGCGTGGCCGGCGCCTCACGCCGGCCGGCAAGCGCGCGCTCGGGGCGAGCGGCGCGCCGCGCGAGCGCGACCTGTTCGGCTGAACTTCCACCGCTCGAACGCTCGTCGGCCGAGCAAGAATCTCACGAGCGGCTGGAGATCAGCCCTCGCCTGCACGCAGCTCGGCGAAGCGCCGGCAGCCGCAGGCGCGACAGGGCGGCAGACGGCGCGAGAGGTGCGTGAAGGCGAGCTCGTAGGCGCGGCTGTCGTAGAGCTCGGGCCGCTCCTCGTCGCCGGCCTGCGGCAGGCGCGCCACGCCCACCAGGAGCCGCAGGCGCGTGTTCACCGGCAGCCACACGAAGTTGGAGCAGAACCAGGGGTGCGTCGCGTCGTCGCGCACGGCGTCCACCTCGCGCTCGAGCTCGGCCACGCGCGGCTCGAGCCGCAGGATCTCGCGCAGGTCGGCAGGCACACCACCGGGGTAGGGAGACGTCGCCGCGAGCGCAAGCGCGAAGCGGCTTTCGCGCGGCACGGATGGGGTGAGTGAGGGGATTCGAACCCCCGACCCCCAGAACCACAATCTGGTGCTCTTACCGACTGAGCTACACTCACCGTGCGCGGGTCCGGCGACTCGCGAGCCGCCATGGCGCAGACCCCCGAGCATCGAGCGTCGCCGCGCGAAAGTCAAGGCACGCCGGAGCACGCCGCGGCGCCGGCCGGACCCCTCTCCGGGCACCTGGAGGGGCTCGCGCGGCGCTTCGATCGCCAGGTGCGCTTCGCGCCCTTCGGTCGCTCCGGCCAGGCCAACCTCGTGTCGGCACGGGTCCTGGTGGTCGGCTGCGGGGCGCTGGGCGGGGTGCTGGCCGAGTCGCTCTTCCGCGCCGGCGTGGGCGAGCTCGTGCTGGTGGACCGCGACGTGGTCGAGCTCACCAACCTCCCGCGCCAGATCCTGTTCGACGAGCGCCACGCGCGCGCCGGCACGCCCAAGGCCCTGGCGGCGCGCGAGACCCTCGAGCGCTGCGGCGGTCCCACGCGCGTCAGCGCCCACGTGCTGCACCTCGAGGCCCGCAACCTCGAGCTGGTCGCGGCGGATGCGGACCTGATCCTGGACGGGACCGACAACCTGGAGACGCGCTACCTCCTGAACGACTTCGCCGTGGCCCACGACGTGCCCTGGGTCTACGCCGGCGTGGTCGGCTCGTCCGGTCTGGTGCTCCCGGTGCTGCCGGGGCGCTCGGCCTGCCTGACCTGCCTCTTCCCCGATCCGCCCGCGCCCGGCGTGCTGCCGACCTGCGACACCGCCGGCGTGCTCCTGCCGGCCGTGCTGGCCGTGGGCGCCTTCGCCGCCGGGCTCGGGCTGCGGCTCCTGGCGCGGCCCGAGCGCGAGCTCGTCCCGGCGCTCCTGGAGCTCGACACCTGGAACGGCGAGGCGCGCCGGCTCGGGGCCCAGCGCGATGCGGACTGCCGCACCTGTGCCCGGCGCGAGTTCCCCTGGCTCGAGCAGGGCGGGCGCGAGGCGATCGCGCTGTGCGGCCGCAACACCGTGCAGGTGCCCGCGCGCGGCGCGCGGCGCGCGCCTCCGAGCCGCGTGCCGGAGCTCGCCCCCGGAGCGGACGAGGTGCAGGTGCACGCCGAGCTCCTGCGCTTCCGCTTCGAGGGCTGCCGGATCAGCGTCTTCGCCGACGGCCGCGCCCTGATCGAGGGCACGAGCGACGTCGAGCACGCCGGCGCCCTGTTCACGCGCGCCTTCCGCCGGATCGACGGATGAGCGCGGGCGCCCCGCCGGCGCTGGTCCTGCTCGCCGCCGGTGCGAGCGCGCGCCTCGGCCAGCCGAAGGCCCTGGCGTCGCTCGCCGCGGGGCCGGGCGGGACGCCCCTCGAGCGACTCCTCCTGGCGGGCGGCCGGCTCGGCGACCCGCGGGCGCTACTCGTCACCGGCCCCGATCACGCACTCCTGGCGGCCTTCGTCGCGGCGCGCGGGCTGGCCGTCGAGCTGCTCCACAACGCCGGCTGGAGTGCAGGTCGCACCGGCAGCGTGGCCTGCGCGGCGCGGGCTCGCCCCGGACGCGACCTGTGTATCGCGCCGGTCGACGTCCCGCTGGTGCCGGAGTCCGTGTTCGCGGCCCTGGCCGCCGAGTGGCGCGCGCGCGGCGCGCCGCCGCGGGGCTGGCTCGGGCCCTGCGTGGAGCAGGCCGGGACGCGCCGCTTCGGCCACCCGGTGCTGATCGGGCACGCGCTCCTTCGCGAGCTCGAGGGCGCCGCGCCCGGCGCACCGCTCACGGCCCTGCGCGCGCGAGCGGCGCCGCTCCTGGCCCTGGTCCAGCCCGACCTCGAGATCCTCGACGACCTCGACACCCCCGCGGACCTGGAGCGGCTGCGAGCGCGCCTGCGCGGAGCCTGAGCGAAGCGCTTCCCACCCGCACATTTCTTCCGACCGTGCCCTCCAGCACCGACGCGCGGGCCGCGGCGTCCCGGTCCGGAGCACCGGACGCCGGCGCAGGTCCGGCCCCTCGCGGCGAGTCCCCCACTCCGCCTCCAGACCCGAAAAGCGGCCACACGATAGAGGTCGGCCGGACCGTGCTCCGGCCCGCCCCATGCGCCCGCACGATCGAGGAGGTCCCCGAGTCCCATGAGCTTCCAGGGCGACGTCGCCGGTATCGGGCTGGGCGAGCTCCTCCAGGGACTGGCGCGCGGCGAGCGCAACGGGCTCCTGACCCTCACCGGCACGCGCCTGCAGGCAACCGTCGGGCTGCGCCGCGGACAGCTCTTCCTCCTGCCCGGACCCGAGGAGGACGAGTCCCTGTGGCGCGAGCGCTGCACGCGCGCCTACGCCGAGGACGCGGACGCGCGCCTCGAGACCGCGCGCAGGCTGAACATCGCGCGCGCGGCGCGGCTCGAGACCTTCTACCAGATGATGGAGGCCGCGAACCTCCACTTCCGCTTCGACCCCGGGCAGCTCCCGCCGGCACCGAGCGCCGCCGTGCTCTCGGGCGAGGGGGCCGCGCACGGCCACCGTCGGCTCACGCTCGAGAGCGGGCCGGAGCAGGAATTCGACCTCGAGGGCACGGACCCGAGCTGGGGCACGGGGATGCCCGTCGAGTACCTGTTGCTCGAGCACGCGCGCATCTCGGACGAGGTCCGCACCGGAGCAGGCAAGGACCTGGCCGGGTTCGACCTGCCGCGCGCCCTCGACCCCGGACGCCAGGAGCCGGAGGTGCGCGACTTCCTGCTGCAGTGCAACGGCAGCTCGACGATCCAGGAGGTGGCCGACCGCCTCGGCTGGCCGCTCTCCAAGTGCCGCGGTGTCCTGGGCGAGTACGTGGCGGCCGGCCTGATCCGCGTCGCCTCGCCGCGCGAGCTCCTGGCCTCGGCCCAGCGCGAGCTCGAGCTGGGGCGGGCGGGGCGCGCGGCCTCGCGCCTGGAGGGCTGGATGGCGCGCTCGGCCCCCGGGCCGATGGCCACGGCGGACGCCCAGCTCCTGTACTCCGAGTGGAACCGCGAGCGACTGCAGAAGGCCCTGGCCGCCAGCCCGCCGGCCCTGGCGCGCTCGCTGATGCGGCGCCTGGACAGGCTCGAGAGCGACCCGAAGAAGGTCCACGCCCGCTGGCGCGCGCTGGCCGAGATGCACCGGCAGGACGAGCTGATCCTGCTGCACGAGGTCTCGCTGCGCATCGTCACCACGCCGCCCAACAGCCGCACCTTCGCGGACCTCCTGCGCCTGGCGCACTCGTTCCACCAGCGCGGCCGCGAGCGGCGCACGCGCATGCTCCTGCGGCTGTGCGCGAATCACCTGCCGGAGGACGGCCCCATCCGCGTCGAGCTCGGACGGCGCATGCTCGACGCCGGGCTCATGGCCGAGGGCAGCCGCTGGCTGCTGAACACGGCGCGCGAGCTGCTGGCGGCGCGCGAGGGCGAGGCGGCCACGCTCCCGCTGCGCGCGATCCTGCGCGTGGCCCCCGAGCACCCGGAGGCGCGCGAGCTCCTGGCCCAGGCCCAGGTGGTCAAGAAGCAGGTCAAGCGCCGTCGCTTCGGCCTGACGGTCGGCTTCGCGACCGGGCTGGTGGTGGCCCTGGCGGCGGTCGTCAAGCTGAACGACTACCAGCGCGCGCAGCGCTGGATCAGCGAGTCGAGCCAGAAGGACCCGCGCGAGGCCCTCGCGCGCCTGGACCAGGAGTTCGGCGAGCAACCCCCGACGCGCATCGCCGTGCTGCGGGCCGAGCTGCAGCGCGCCCTGGAGAGCGAGCAGCGCCGCTCCTTCGACGAGTGGTCGCGCGTCTACCGTGAGGCCGAGGAGGGCTGCCGCTTCGGCGATCCGCTGTTCGGCTTCACCCGCGCGCTGGAGCTCCCGGCCCCACCGCCGGGGAGCTCCGCCTCGACGCCCGACGCCAACGACCTCCTGAACCAGCTCGCGCGGCGTCTGGGCGAGATGGCGCGCACCCTGAATGTGCCCGTGGAGGCCCCGGTCGAGGCGCTGAACGAGGAGGAGCGCTTCCTCGACCTCCTGACGGACCTGCGCGAGCTCATGTCCGGCCGCACGATTCCGGCCG
>Ga0315910_10001981_pt1 | contig 18387 bp, 10 predicted proteins | sample EdamamesoilMG_FD_204470 | JGI IMG/M metagenome (GOLD analysis project Ga0315910, IMG submission 204470) | Garden soil microbial communities collected in Santa Monica, California, United States - Edamame soil | ecosystem: Environmental > Terrestrial > Soil > Garden | place: USA: California...
CGCCGCGCGTGACGATGATGACTTTGCAGCCGAGAATTTTTGCGACCTGCGCGTTCGACAGATCGAACACCGAGCCGACGCCCGCATGGCCCGAGCCTTCGCAGAGCACGAAGTCCTTTTCCCACGAAACACGGTCGAAGGCCTTCTGGATGCGCTTGACGAGCGCCTCGTTGTTGGAAGCCTGGAGGTATTTTCGGGTGAAGTCGGGTTCGACGGCAATGGGGCTCATGTCCACGAGCGGGCAGTCCATCCGGAAAACGGAATCCATCAACACCGTGTCCTCATCAATCTTCTGCTCCTCGACCTCAATGAAACGCTGGCCGACCGGTTTGATGTAGCCGACGCGAGGGAATTTATTTTGCAGCGCGGCGATCAACCCGAGCGAGGTGGTGGTCTTGCCGTCGTTTTGGCGTGTGGCGGCAATGAAGACGCGCGGCGTGGAAGCGTTCATGCCGGAAGGATGAAGGATGAATTATGAAGGATGAAACAAAGACGACGCCCGCTGATCAACCGCCGCACGAACACGGAAGTTTCATCCTTCATAATTCATCCTTCATCATTTTATTGGTCACTCGCCCGGCAGGGCGGTTCCCGCGCCGGGATAGAGCACCTGGAAGTCATTCGCCTGCAGACCGACGATGGCGGCCACGCCCAACACGTCGTGCGCGGTCGAGCCGCGAGAGACATCCGCGGCGGGGCGGTTGAGGCCGAGCAGAATCTGGCCGTAGGCGTTGGCGCGGCTGACCACGCGGACCAGCTTGCTGGCGATGTTGCCGGAGTTGAGATCGGGAAAGATCAATACGTTCGCGTGGCCGGCAACTTTCGGATCGTGAGTTTTGCGATTGGCGATCTCCGGCGTGAGCGCGGTGTCCACCTGCATTTCACCGTCGAACTCCGCGTCGAGAAGTTTTTCCTTCGCCTTCTTCTCGGCCAGCGCGGTGGCGGCTTTCATCTTGCCGATACTGGGATGGGTGGCGCTGCCTTTGGTTGAGAAAGAGAGCAGGGCGACGCGCGGCTTGGCATTCAATAAGTGATGGGCGAGTTGTGCGGTCGAGACGGCTATCTCCGCCAGTTGTTCGGCCGTGGGATCGGGCACCACGCCGCAATCCGCCATGAACAACACACCGTTGTGGCCGATGCGGGTGTCGTCCACTTCCATGATCATGCAACTTGAGGCCACGGTGTTTTGGGGTGCGACCTTGATGATTTGAAAGAGGGGCCGCAGGACGCTGCCGGTGGTGTGGCTCGCGCCGGAGACCAGCGCGTCTGCCTGCCGCATGGCGACCATCATGGAGGCGAAGTAGTTCGGTTGAACCAGCGCCGCGCGGGCTTCCTCGGCGCGCACGCCTTTCTCGCGGCGCAACGAAATGAAACGGCGCACAAAATTTTCCAGTTCCTCGCTCATCTCGGGATTTATGATGCGCAGACCATCGAGAGAAACCTTCAAATCAGCCGCGACGGCGTGGATCTTGTCCGGGTCGCCGAGCAGGATCGGCGCACCCAGCCGCAGCGCATGAAATTGCCGGGCGGCTTGAAGAATGCGCGGCTCTTCGCCTTCGGGAAACACGACGCGTTTCGGATGGCGCTGCAACTTGTCAATGGCGGTGGCGATGAATCGCATGGCGGCAGGGTAGCGGGGAGCAGGGAAACTTCAATAGCCGCGTGAAATCGTCGCGCTGAAAAGCCGTGGCGAATTCAATCCGTGCCCAGCAAATTCCGGCGGGCGGCTTCCAGTTGCTCGCGCCGGCCCAGCAACAGGACTTGGTCGCCGCTGAGAATCTCCTCGTCCGGGCCGGGGTTGACGTTGGTCGTGCCTGCACGTTCAATGGCGACCACGCTCGCGCCGGTGGCGGTGCGCAAGGCCAGTTCGCGGATGAGTTTCCCCCGGGCCGGCGAATCTTCCGCAATGGTGACGGGTTCAATCTGCGCGGCTTGGAGCAACCCGGCGAGTGGGGCGGGGTCGTGTTTCACAGGTGGCGGTTGAGCGAAGGTGGCTTCCAGGGCGTTCTGTGCTTTTGAATAAACCTTGATGAAGTTGCGCCAGAGCAGAACCGCCACGCCCAGGATCACGAGCAACATCACGATTAGAATCCGCCAGGAAGGCAGCAGCGCCCGGCTCAACACCAGCAGCAACAAGCCAAGGCAGACCACGCCGGCCAGGGGAACGGTGTTGGCGATCACGTTTTTAATCACGATGGCGCGCGGGTCATTCTGAAAGCGTTGGGCGGCGGTTTCGCCAAGCAACATTCCGAGCGCCTCAAGTTTACGATACGTGGCAATCAACAAGGGGAGGGACAGGATCATGGCGGCAAACCAGAGCGCGGCCTTGGTGCCTTCCGCGCCGCCGGGCAACTCGGGAATCCAGGCGGGTGGTTTCTGCGCGGCGAATGTCGCCACGATGAAAATCCCGGCGATCAGTACGCAATTGAGAATCATCTGCCACGTCCAGCGGCGGGAGAATTTTGTCACCATGCTGGGCTGTTTGGATTCGCGCCACTGGCCGACCCACCGCGTGTAGAGCGCGAGGCGGTTGACCAGTCGCGCCGGGGCCACCCGGTCAAACCAGTTCACCAAGGGATCGGAGCTTTTGATGAGATACGGCGTAAACAGCGTGGTGAGGGTGGAGACGGCAACGGCGATCGGGTAGAGAAACTTGCTCGTGACGTTCAGCGTGAGCCCGAGGGAGGCGATGATGAACGAGAATTCGCCAATTTGCGCCAGCCCCATGCCGACGCGCAGGGAGGTGCGGGTATCATTGCCGCCCACGAACGCGCCGAACGAGCAGGTCAGCACTTTGCCCACGATTACCGCCAGCGTGATCACCAGGATGGGCTGCCAGTACTCGATCAGCATCTTCGGTTCGATCAACAGCCCGATGGCCACGAAGAAAATGGCGCTGAACATGTCGCGCACCGGTTCGATCAGCGCCTCAATGCGGTGAATTTCCCGCACTTCCGCGATGACCGCGCCGATCACGAACGCGCCGAGTGCGACGCTGTAGCCCAGCTTCACCGCCAGCAGCGATACGCCGAAGCACAAGCCCAGCACGGTGATGATGAGCATTTCGTTGCTTTTGAATCGCGCCACGTAACCGATCAGCCGCGGCACGGCGAGCAAACCCACCACCAGGGTCACCGTCAGGAAAATTCCCAGCTTGCCGAGCGTCCGGCCCACGTCCGCCACGCTCAGATCGCCGGTCATGGCGATGCCCGACAACAGCGCGATCATGGCAATGCCCAGAATGTCCTCGATGATCAGGATGCCGAAAATCAACTGCGCGAAGCGTTCCTTCATCTTGCCCAGTTCAGCGAGCACTTTGATGATGACCGTGGTGGAGGACATGGAAAGCATGGCGCCCAGAAAAATGCTGTCCATGGCCTTCCAGCCGAAATAGCGGCCGATCTCGTAGCCGACCCAGAACAACAGCAGGATTTCCAGCAGCGCCGCAATGAAGGCCGGCGCGCCGACCTGGGTGAGTTTGCGCAGACTGAACTCCAGTCCGAGCGAAAACATCAACAGGATGACGCCCAATTCGGCCAGCGTATCAATCGTCGCCTTGTCTTGAATCAAGGGAAAGGGCGGCGTGTGCGGCCCGATGATGACACCCGCGATGATGTAGCCCAGCACGACCGGTTGCTTGAAACGATGGCAGATGATCGTCACCAGTCCGGCAACGATCATGACTACGGCCAGGTCTTGAAGCAGATGGTGCATGAGTTGGTCCAGCGCACGGCGTCGAGTCTGCTTCTTGTAACGCACCCGTGAGCCGAGTGCAAAGCGGTTTCACGCAAAGGACGGGAAAACTTTCTGGAGAACCATTTCAGACGGGGAGCAACGCGGGCGCGGTGCCATTCGCCGCGACGTGACGATCAAAGACACGGCGAAGTCCTCAATCTGCCGGATGCCAGCGGGAGAATAAGGTGCGCTGCGATTCTGCTGGAGCCGCCGAACTCATTCCGTCGTCTTGAGTGTTTCGGTGCGGCTCTCGCCTTTGCGGATCAGCTTGAGGCGGACGCCATCCTTGAGGCTGGCATCCTTGAGATGCTCACGAAATTGCGCCGGGCTGAATGTGTCTTGATCGTTGACCGAGGTGATGATGTCGCCGGGCTTCAGACCGCGCTCCTGCGCGGGGCCTTTCTCTTCGACGGCGACGACGATTACGCCTTCAGTCCGGGTGACTCCGAACCGGTCGGCCAGTTCGTCGGTCAGGGGATGAATCGTCAGGCCGAGGTCGCTGGTGACGGGTCCGCGCGGTGAGGGAACAGCGGCAAAGGCCGGTTCCGGATCGGTGTATTCATCGGGCTTGATTTGGATGGTGAGTTGTTCGTCCTTCCGGAAGACCTTGAGCGTGACGGGCTGGCCGATCTTCTTTCCCCGAAGCTCGTTGCGGAGTTCCTGCGCGCTGCCGACCGGCTGGCCATCCACACGCGTGATGATGTCGCCCCGGCGCAACTCGGATTGTGCTGCCGGGCCGTTCGTGACAATGTATCGAACCACCACGCCGTCGCCCACGCGTTTCGACAGTTCCTCGAAGCGCCGGTCCTCCTTCACGCCGTGGATGCTTACACCGAGCCACGGACGGGCAAATCTCCCGGTGGCGATGATCTGATCGGAGATTTCGCGGGCAATATTGCTCGGAATGGCAAAACCAATGCCCAAGCGCAGGCCCCGGATGAGGGTGTTGATGCCGATGACTTCGCCCTCAATGTTCACCAGCGGGCCGCCGCTGTTGCCGGGATTGATGTTGGCGTCCGTCTGTATGAAATACTGGTCCATCATGGCGTCGGGGCTGAACGAGGGCACCACGTTGCCACGGCCCTTGGCGCTGACGTGACCGAACGTGACCGAGTAATCCAGATTGAAAGGCGTGCCGATGGCGATGGCAAATTCGCCCACGCGCGTCTTGTCGGAATCCGCCAGTTTTGCCACGGGCAGGTCTTTGGCTTCGATCTTGACCACCGCCACGTCGGAATGGCGGTCCACGCCGCGGATTGTGGCCGCAAACCTGCGGCCGTTCTGGAGCCGCACTTCGATCTTTTCCGCGCCTTCAACGATGTGACGGTTGGTAAGAATGTAGCCGTCCTTGCGGATGATGATGCCCGAGCCCTGGCCGTATTGCGGATGCATTTCCTCCCAGAATTCGCGGAGTGCCGATCCCTCCTCAAAGTCCTCCGCCGCCTTGAGCGCGTCAGGATCGCGCTTGTGCGTGACGGCGATGACAACCACGCAGGGCGAAACCTTCTCGGCAACTTCAACAAAAGCCAGGTTGAGCCGGCGCGCGAGGTCAAGATTGGACGAAGCCGGCGCGGAACCGGCCAGCGTCAGCGCGAACAGGATCGAGAACACGATGCGGAGCTTCATTTGAGCATTGCCAGATTATTTGTCGCCAACGATAGACCGGCAAAGACCAGCGCGCGACAAAAAGTTGTCCCCGGCTGCCGGCTGCATTGACTTGGTTTGGCACGACGGGTAGCTTCCCGGGCAACATGCTTGAGGTCATCGAAAAGCTTCTTATTTTGCAGGATCGCGACCGGAAAATCCGGCGCATCGAGTCGGAACTCGCCCACATTGAACCGGAACGCCAGGGGTTGAAGGGGAAAACCTCAACGGCTCAGACGCAATTGGAAAACGCGAAACTGCGGGTCCGCCAGGCGGAGTCGGATCGCAAGCGCCTGGAACTGGACGTCGAAGCGAAGAAGACACAGATCGAGCGTTACGCCAATCAGCAGCTCCAGACGCGCAAGAACGAGGAATACCGCGCGTTGGCCCAGGAAATCGAACATTGCAAGGCGGACATCAACAAGATTGAAGACCAGGAAATCGAGTTGATGGAAAAGACCGAGCAAGGGCAGAAGGATGTGGCCGCCTGTACGAAGACATTCGATGCGGCGAAAAAGCTGGCCGACGAGCAGATCGCGCAACTCGGCATTCGCGAACAGAATTTGCAGAAGGAACTCGCCGAACTGAAAAGCAATCGCGAGGAACTGGCGGCGGCGGTGGACGCCGGGGTGCGAGGCCGCTACGAGCGGTTGTTCAAGAGCAAAGGCGAGAATGTAATCGTGGGCGTGAACCACGGGGTCTGCGGCGGCTGCCACATGAAACTGCCCGCACAAACCCTTGTGGCCTGCCAGGCCAATCAGGAAGTCGTCGCCTGCATCAACTGCGGGCGGATTCTTTACTACACGCGGGACATGAGCCTCGCGGTGGCGGAATAGTCGCTCCCAGCGCCAAGTTTCAGATTCCAGGCCCCGAGCACCCCCAGTTCCAACCTTCAGCCTCGGGCTTCGTTGGCCGGTTGATGGTTTCGGATGACGCTTGTGATCGTTTGTTGGTTGAAGCCTGAAGCTTCTTTGGAGTTTGATGCTTGGAACTTGAAGCGATTACCACGCCTTTACCACGCTTGCTTGCCCGCCGAATTCGGCCTATTTTGTCCCCGGTTTTGGAGGAGCGGAGGATCGCTTCCGGCGCAAGCCGGGGGAGGAAAGTCCGAACACCACAGGGCGCGATGCCGCGTAACCCAGGCTCGTTTCGGCTGGGATACACGCGGGCGGCGACGGCGCGAGTCGTCCCGACGGACAGTGCCACAGAGAAGATACCGCCGCGATTGCGGCAACGCAGTCGCGGTAAGGGTGAAAAGGTGGGGTAAGAGCCCACCGCCCGGCGAGTAATCGACGGGGCACGGAAAACCCCATCGGGTGCAAGGCCAAATAGGAAACCGAGGAACGGCTCGTTCCGCGTCCGCGAAAGTGGACAGGTTTCGGGTACGGCTGCTGAGACAAATGATTCTCTCCGTCGCGCAAGCGGCGCAGACAAAAATCGGCTTACAGCTCTTCCAAAACCAAATCCGTATTCGGAGCGCGGCTGTGTACGAGGGGGTGAGGCCGCCGCACGGCTAAAGAGGGAATTTGGAATTTAGGAAATCAGGAGGCGCTCTCATTCCTGAGTTCGGAAGTTCCAAATTGGATCCTTTGGGTAATCCGTTTGGTAATGGAACTCCACTTGGTTTGAAATCAGCCGGAAGAATTGTTGCGGGGCGGCGAGGGGATTGGTGTACGGACTCGTCGCGGCGGGAAGGTTGGTGAACGGGCCGATGAGGGCGGGCGCGAATTGCAAATTGAATCCGGCGTTGGTCCAGCTCAGCACCGGTTCGTTGTTCTGCTTTTGACAATCAAGGCGAGGGGGCGGAACACTCGAAGAGTATTTGAGCGTCGCGCAGAAGGCATTGGTTCCGTCATATGAAGTCCCGGTCACGAATACGTTGCCGCTGCGGTCCACCGCGATCCCGCTTGCATTCTCGATTGCATAATCTTTGTTGTTCAGGCCGTTGTAGCGGTTGGTCCAGAGCGGCACGCCCGCGCCCGAATAGGCAATCGTTGCGGAATCAGGATCGCCTCCGCTGTCAGTCGAACTTCCCGTCACAAACACGTTGCCGCTGGCATCCACGGTGAGAGGAGCCCCACATTTGCGACAAGAATTGGTTTCGGTCATAACCATGAAACAAACTGGCCGTGATTAGCAACCAACTTGCCTGGGTTGGTGTAGAGAACCTGTACTTCAACGCACCCCACGTCCCGCGTTACTCGTCAGTACGCGTCATTTCACGCGGCGGCAGCGGCGGGTCGCGGAGTGAACTTATCCGCCGCGCCCGCCGGTTTGTACTCTCTCTCTGGCGGTAGCCAGATTGACTATTCCTGGTCCTCGCCGTCGTCTTCAGATGCCACTGGCCCATGGAGCGGACGCAGAGCATTATGAAAGACCCACTTGGCTGCTTGCCTCCCCACCTTGCGGCCCGCCTCATCCCCAAAGCGGAAATGCAGACCGTGATAGATCCGAACATCGACCATGTCCTGAGTGACATCCGAGAAGCGTTCGTAAACGCGCACTTGCGGAGCGGCGAGCGGATGATTGCTCGTGATGAAGAAAGTGAACTTATCGGTGCCGAAATAGAGCCTGAAGATCCGGAAGACCGCACCGACCACGCCGTTCGCGCCCGAGGAGTACTCCGGATAATTCGGAGTATTCAAGAACGGCTTCCAGTTGGGATCTGTGGACGTCTTCTCATTCCCATCGCTATCGGCTTGGTGGATCGCAGTCATTGGCCGCCAGAAACTGTAGTAGATCTTACTGTCCCATGTCGTGATAAAGGCATCAGCCGCCGCCATCCACGATAGAGCAAGCAGGCGTGCGGCATCGCCATCGCTATCCGTATGGAGCTCGGCAAAGGATCGAATTACCCGGTGCCACTGAGCAAAAAAGTTGTCCGCGTAAAAATAGGCAAGCTGCGTTTGGGCAGGTGTCCGCGCGCTGTTCTCGAGACTCCCCAGCGCTTTCACCTCATTATAGTCACGAGCGTATTTTGCGCTGTTCAAGGGGGGCGGCGGCTCGGCTCGAAACTGGCTGGGACTCGCAGCTACGAACGGTGTGACCTGCGCCGCCCATGGGACTGCCATGGGCGCGAAGCTGGGCGGTGGCCCCGGGTTATACGAAGGGGTAGGCCGCCACACACCGGGCAGCTCCGCGCCGATGAAGGTCGGAAAGACGGGAGGAAAGCTCCCGTCGTTCTCCCGCAAGGCGATGATGCCGGCCGCGACCTCCGCGCCAACAAGCACGCCAGCATCGTCTACCGCGAGGCCATGGTCGGCAAGGTAGTCGCCGTATAGGAGGTCCAGCGCACCGGCCTGGGCGGGAAAGCGGTTGACCAGCACACCATGCGCCGCCTTCGCTACAGCCGCGGCAGGAGAGCCTTCTGCGTCCGGCACGTGGACTGCATAGGGTTCAAAACGTTGCTCATAAGACTGAACGGCATCGTGAATCGCCGCTTGCACCACGGCGAAGTCAATGATTACAGCCGGGCCGCGCGTGCTCGGAGCCAGAATGGTTTGCGCTGCAATGTTATTCCAGTCGAGCACAGGATTTGCACTCGTATGTGCTGCTCCCACCAAGAGCGCCGTGAGAGCACTAAACAGGAGTTTGGTTTTTTGTAGCTTCATAGGTTTTGTCGTTAGTTTTTTGTTGGCTACGGCGAAAGGACGAATTGGCGGCGGAATTCCAATTCCGTCATGTCGTCTTTCCGTTGTAGAGCGTTTCGCTTGCGCTTTTTCTAAGGCGTGGCTCTCCGTCGCCGGACAGTCGCCGGTTCTGGTCCTTGTGCGCCATGACTGAATTCTGGCCTGGCCGTCTGGGTTGTTTTCACAGTTATCTTGTGTGCTCCGGTATTTGGCCCGGTTCGCCAGATTGGTGTGTCACTTATCCAAGGCGTTTTCCGCCGCCCAATCACGCCACGGGTTTGAAATATTTTTGGGGGAGGAGAAAAGCGGTAGAGGGCTACCGCAGTCCAAGACGCTTCGCGGGTCACAGGGTCTCCGGCGAGTCCGCCAGGTCTTGGAGTGCGCCAGTCCTCTGGCGCTTTGGCGGCGGGCGTGAGATGAGACGACGGGTGAAATTCCAATGCCTGCCCACTCTGCTGCCGAGCGCGGTAGAAGCCAGCGGGATAGGGCGGATTGGTATCTTGAAACTGTGCAGAACCATTCATGCCGATCAGCAAAACGCTTAGTATGAACCGACCACTGCACGGTAGAAGCTTCGGCTGTTCGGGGCATTGATGGTAATGTTGCGGGAGGCGTTTGGAGAGCTGTTGGTGGCGAGCGGCGTCCAGCTTTGCAAGTTCGTGGAGGCTTGAATGACGTAATTCACGTTGGTCTCTCCAGTCAACGTGAATTGAAACTGACCTCCTGACCAGGCAGGATTTCTCAACTCAGGCACCGGAACAAACGTGAACTGAAAGATCGCAACCGGACCGCGACCGCCTTCCGTTTCGGAGGGCGACCCAGCGACGGTTATTTGCATGCCGGGGATTTGGTCTGCGAGAACTTTGGGAGATTCGCCTTGCCAAGCAATAAAATCGAACAGCAAATTTCCCTTGCTCGGATCATACAGATAGGGAGTAACGCCTGCGGGAAAGTCGGGATGATAGAATTCCCTCGGACCGGGGCCTGGGCCAGCAACATCCGCCACCATGGTCAGCGGCCCGCGGTAGAACTGCATGACGTCCGAACCGTGGTTAGCGTCGAAGCTCAAGCTCATGGTGTTTGGTGCCCGCCCGGTGGTAGATAGGCGGACCTCGTTGTCAGGGAGGTAGGCGGTATGAGGACTCGTCACACTTTGGTCTGCCCGGGGGCCGAAGCCTACGATCCAGTGCGGTTTGTTGCCCAGCGCCGCGAAGTTCGCTGCGGGAAACACCTGCTGATAACGGTACGGAGGCTCAGAAGCACTACAAAAACATCCCTCGCCCTCCTTGTTTATGTAGGAACTGGGCGAAGCGATTTTGATTTCCGCCTGAGAACTGTGGATGCCTGCCAGCAGCAGGAGGGAAGTGCCGATTAAGGCCACGTTGGTACGGGCTCGTTTGACTTTTTTGATTATCTTCATTGGTGTTTCTTTCTTTTCTTTTTTTGTGTTTACTCAGGCTTCAAGCGCCTGATTTGTCGTCTCACCGGTCCAGGCGTTTTCCGCCGCCCGATCACGCCACGGGTTTTGAAATAGAGTGATGAACAAATAAGGCGTGCCCGGCCCGTGCTTCCTTGCCATCCCTTGGTAATGACGACACCTGCTCGGATCGGGCGAGTCACTCAGTGAGAATCCGAGGGCTTCCGGACGCAAGGCAAGTGCGTTGAACTGATTGACGGCATCGTGTACGAAATGCATTTCCGGCTCAGCAGCTTGAGCGGCTGACGGCAACAACACTGCGCCCGCCATCGCCATGACTTGGTGCCGGACGGCAGAAGAGGCGGGTCTGATTTTCATGAGTGGCTTTCTTGTTGAGTTTGGAGTTGTTGGGTTGGTGAAGGAGCTGTTCGCCACCGCTTCCCGCAGGTGGTCGCGAACGCGCATAGAGCTCGTGACTCCGCGAACGGTGACGACAAAAGCAGAGCAGACAGTTCTTCATAGATAGGTTCACTTGAGCATTCGCTCGCAGCCGGGAGTTCTTTCAACAGGAGAAGCTGTTTTTGCCCGCGAATCCACGCCCATTGGCGACACAAACAATTGGCCGCCGAAGTGAGAAGCGAAACGGGTAAGGCACTTACATCGGGCGGCTACGAGCTTCCGCCGCCGCGTTTGCGATTAGCGTCCACAGATGTGATTGGCGGGCAACTACTTGTGCTGTTCCAAATCCAATCCTAAATCCCGCAATTGCCCGCGCACTTCCTCCAAATCCCACACCTGCAACCGCCGCAGGTCCACGCTCACGGCGAGGCGGCGGCCATCCGGGCTGACGGCCAGCGGATAGGTGCCGATGGGCAGCGGCATGAGAAGTTCGAGCGTGCGTGCGTCGTGCAGTCCGCCAGCGCGGTATTGCTGGGTCAGCCACATCGTCTGCCCATCAGCGGAATAAAGCTGATTGTTCAAGTCGGTGACGGCGCGCGTGCGCTGCCACGTGGTCGTGTTCCAAAATTCCACGCCGAGCCGGCACGACACGGCAAGTTCGTCGCCCGTCGGTGAAAACTGGAAGGAGCGGATGTTCGACGCGTTCGTGAGGATTGTCACCCGTTGCAATCCGGGCAGGCGATGGACGAAAAGATACGGCGTGTAAGGGCGGAACACGGCGAACCAGCGGCCCTCCGGCGAAACACCGTTGTAACCCCACTCCGTCGGTTGCCAGTCGCGCGAAACACTGCCAACGTCCTCGGCCTTCACCACCGCTGAACCTCGCGATCCGGTTAACGCAACGCCGTTGGCAACGATCCCGAGCGAAGCGAAGCCCTCGGGCAGGGCGAGGGCCAAGGGCAGTAAGTCGGGCGGCGCCGAAGTATTTGTGGCCGGCGAAACCCGCCAGCGGAATCCGCTGCGGAGACGATCCGCAAATAATTCGCCGCTCGCAGCAAAGGCGACGCGGGTTTCCAATGTGCTGGGAGCCAATGCGCCCGGGCCGGAGTGCTGCAAGTTCCAAACGCCAATGCGCTTCGTTCCTGCCGCAGCCAGCCACCGGCCATCCGCCGAGAAAGCGGCGGAACGCACGATCGGGCCCAAGTCCTCCGCAAACTCGCGATGGCCGCTGTCGCGCTCAAAGGAATGGAATTGCACTGCCGTGTCCGTTTGCAGCGCGAAGGCCTGGCCGTCCGCGCGAAACCAGCCGATGTAGCCGTTCAACCAGATCGAGAGCGGGCGTTGCAACGTCCGCGCGTCCCAGCAGACCAGTTCACGATCCCAGCCGCCGCTCATCAGGTAATTGCCATCGGGACTGAACCTGGTCTCCGTGGCCTGCGCCTTGTGCCGGCCCAGCAGTCGCTTCTCGCCCGTCTCCGCGTCAAACCGGCTCAGGCTGCTGCTGTAATCCGGCACGGCCAGCCAGTGACCGGAGGGATGCCAGTTGTACCTGCCGACGAATGCGTCAAAGAAATTTGAGGAGATCAATTCTCCCGAGCCGCTCCGATGAACGGAAACAAACCAGCCGCCCTTCGTCGAAAAACTTGCCGCGAACCTTTCACCCTCGGGCGAGTAACGCAGGAACAACGGCGTCCGAATGAGTTCGCTTCGGCTCACCTCGGAGCGGGTTTCCAAATCCCAGACGGCCACGCCATTGCTCCGGCCTACCAGCACCTGCGGCAACCGGGGATGAAACGAGATCGAATCAAACGGCGCGTCGTGCAGCACGAGTAACAGTTGTCCGCTCCGCGTATCCCACACCTCTTTGTCCGAACTCGCACCGCCGGGAGGATAATCGCGCTTGATCGCCAGGTACCGGCCCTCGGGACTCCACTCCGCACCATACGTGGGCAGGTTCGTGCCGGGAGTCAGTGTCGCGAGCAAACTCAGATTGGTCGTGGAACGGATTTCCACCGGCCCGCGCGCGCGACTCACGGCGATGCGTTCGAATGCCGGGTCCACGCTTCGCATCGGAAATTCATGGCCGTACGGCAGCTCGCGTTCAAACCGGAGGTCCGGCAACGCGTGGGCGGCCAGCGCCACGCCGCGGAGTGCAGCGGAATTGGAAATGCCAGCAGCGATCCTGACGGCGTCCAAAGCCTTGGTCCGCTGGCCCAGTTCTCCGCTGCGCACCGTGGCCCGCGCCTGTTCGAGCAGCGCGGTGTAAAGCTGCTGCTGGGTCTCGCGCTCGGCGGTCTCGGCGCGCTCCCGCAAACGGGCTTCGTGCGCCGCGCGGCTCTCGCTCTGCCGCCGCTGCGTTTCCAGAAACCATACAACGCCACCCGACAAAGCCGCCACGGCAATCGCTGCAATGCTGACACGAGTCGCGTTGCGCAATCGCCGCTCGATGCCATACGCGCGCCGGACCGAGCGGCCTGCCAGAATGACGTTCAGATCGCCAGCGAGCGCCGCTGCGTTGGCATGGCGATCTTTTGGGTTCACCGCGCACGCGCGGGCGAGCACTTCGTTCAATTCGAGCAGGACTTCGCGCTCGTGACCCGGCCAGCGGTCGAGATCGGCGGGGAGCATGGGGAACTCGCAGCGATCCTTTCCGGTGGCTATTTCGTAAAGGAGCCGACCCAGGCTGAACAGATCGGCCTGTTCGCTTCCCGGACCCTCCGGCGCAATGAATCCTTCAGTGCCGACGAACGAACGCGCTTCGTCCATTCCTGCGACGAGCCCGATGTCCGCGAGCTTGGCCTGGCCATTCACAAAGATCACGTTGGAGGGCTTCACGTCGCGATGCACCAGCCCGTGGCGATGCAGATGACCCAGCGCGTTCGCGAGTTGTACTCCCAGGGTCACCGTGTCCGTCACCGGCATCCTCCCGCGTGCCCGGAGGTCAGCCGCGAGGGTGCGGGGCTTGTATTTTTGCGGATCGAGGATGGAAGGTGGAAGATGGCTGGGCGGGCGCGTATGGCTGTTTCCATCTTCTATCTTGGATCCTCCATCCTCGTCCAGTCCCTGCACTGCATCCGCCAGTTCCATCACGTAGTAGAAACAATTTGCCGCATCATCGCGCCCGACATGAAGGACGTTCACGACGCCAGGATGCGATCGTGAAATCGGCTCAAACTGGACGATGCCGCGGAACTCGCGGTCGTAGGGCCGGTCACTGGAGAAATTGTGCCGCCAGACAATCTTCACCGCGCGCAAACCGCCCGTGACGCTGCGCGCGAGCCACACCTCGCCATAACTGCCGGCGCCGATGCGCGCGAGGAGTTCGTGGTCAGGAATGCGCGGCGGCGGACTCGGACTCGGGTTCGTCGCTCCCGGGTTTGGCGTCGAACTGAGCTTACTCTGAATCCGAGCTGCCAGTTCTTCGGAGTTCATTGGTTTCAGAATGGCGGACCGATTCCCGCGTGGCGAATAATAAACTTCAATGCTCCTCACCCAGCAAGCGAATCGCCCGTTTCACCGCCTGCGCCACGCGATGCTTTGCCAGATAAACCTGGGCCGTGTTCAGGCCGAGCGTGGCTGCCACTTTGGACGCGGACCATCCCTTCAGCACGCAGTAATCGAAAACCTGAAAATGCCGTGGATTTGTTTCCTGGCGGACGTGCGCCACGGCGGCGTCGAACGTGGCCTTCTCCCATTCCTCATTCCAGGCGTGCTGAAGTTGCTCGCCGGCCGGGTCGCTCACGGCGGCCGCGTAAGTTTCGTCGTCTTCGAGCAGCGCCGGATCAATGTCCGTCCTGACGGGTTGGCGGTAAACTTTGCGCAGATGGTCCGCGATCCGGCGATGTGTGATGCGCAGCAGCCATTGCTTGAACGAACCGCGTTGGGGGTCGTAGCGGAAGCCCGGCATCTTGCGCGCCACCGCGATCACGGTTTCCTGGACGACATCCTGCGCGGCGGATTCATCAAGCCCGGCGCGACGGGCCACGTTGTAGAACAGACACCAATAGCGGTCGAAGAACGTCCGCCAACTTTCATTATCGTCGAGGTCCCGCAGCCGGCTGAGGAGCGTGAGCCGCGTTTGGGCTGAAGGGTCCAGGACTGTGCTCATGCAATGATGGTCATGACCGTCGTAATTTCATTCGCTGGCCGCGGCGCATTCTTGCAAACGACTGCTGCAAATCCGAGAACGGAAACTGGAGAATTCCTGGCTGGGTAGTCCTGGTTCGGAAAGCTGGAAGGCGCGAAAAGAAAAATCTAAATTTAGCCTGACGCCGATGCGCGCTTTAGCCGCGCCTTCTGACGCGCTCGCTCGATCAAGATGCGCCGCATGGCTTGGGCGGCGGCCATGAAGAAATGGTTGCGGCTGTTCCAGTCCTGCTCCGGCGCACCTACCAGTTGGAGCCATGCTTCGTGGACGAGCGCGGCAGGTTGCAGCGTGTGACCTGCCGCCTCCTGCGCCATGTTGTGCGCCGCCAGTCTGCGCAGTTCCTCATAGACCAGCGGCAGCAGTTCCTCGGCGGCTTTTGGGGTCGCCCTGCTCGCCGCGCTCGAGGATTTGCGTGAGATCGTTCATAGGGAAAAGTCCTTACCGGAGGACTCCTCCGTCCATCGAATTTTTGGTGTCGATGTATGCCATCAAGCCGACGTGCTGGCGACGACAATTTTGCGCCTGCGTATCCCAGGTAAATTCAGCTTCCGGTTCAGCGGTTCGTGCTTGAAGCGTTGAGCGCCTCCAGATTGGCCCGGGCTTGGGGATGATCCGGCTGCAACCGCAGGGCTTCCCGATAAAATCGAATCGCCTCGGCAGCGTTGCCCTTGTTCTGAAAACCTGCGCCGGCGTTGACGTAAAACCGCGGATCGTCGGGCTTCGACTGGATCGCACGCTGGAAGTAACTGATCGCCTCGTCAAAGCGGCCGAGGTTCATCAGTGCCAACCCCAGATTGTTGAGCGTATCCGCGGAGTCAGGCATGAGTGCGAGCGCGTGTTCAAACTGCCGTCGCGCGTCCTCCCATCGGCCCAGCCGAAGATAGAGCGATCCCAGATTGAATTGTGCGTCGGCGTAAGTCGGCCGCAGGGTGATGGCCTGCAAAAAATTCGTCTCCGCTTCCTCAAATCTGCCCGTACGCTCAAGTGCGATGCCCAGATTGTAAAGCGCCTCCGGGTAGTGCGGCTTGAGTCGGATCGCTTCCTGATGCCGGGCGATGGCTTCGTTGAACCGGCCCAACTTCTGGAGGGTGGCGCCCAGATTATTTTGCGGCACGGCGGCGACCGGCTTAAGGCGCAACGATTCCAGGTGCTCAGGCAACGCCTCCTCGCTGCGATCTTGTTGATTCAGGGCGACGCCCAACAAATCATGCGCGAGATGATTTTCCCGAGTCACGGCCAGGGCATGGCGGCAAAGCGTTTCCGTGGTTTTCCAATGACGAACCTGTTGCCGCGTGAGCATGGCGCAAATGGCCAGGGCAACCACGCCCGCAGCGGTTACAATGGGCAAGAACGGTTTCCACCGGCTGGTAAGTGCGTGCAAGGCCCACACGACCGCAATCAGGATTCCGAGCGTGGGAATGTAGGTGTAACGATCCGCGATGGATTGTTGGCCGACCGCCACGATGCCGATCACTGGCACGAGCGTACCCAGATACCAAAGCCAGCCCACTCCCAGGTTCGGCTGCGTCTTGCGCCAGCCAAATGCCAGTGCGCTCACGGCCACCAGCAACCCCAGCGCCGCCAGTACGGTCGCGATGGGCCACGCCACGGGCATGGGGTAAAAGAACGCCAGATCCGCCGGCCAGAACAGTTTTCCCAGGTAGCGGACGAACGAGACGATGATGTTGCCGAAGCGTAGTTCCGGCGACATGACTTCGTTCACCGCACCGCCCGTGCGTTGGACCGAGAACGTTACTCCGCAGGCAGCGGCGGACAGCACGAACAGCGGCAGTTTTTCGATGACGCGTGCCTTGGCCGTTTTCCAGTCGAAACGATACAACGGCCACACGTCCAGCAGCAGCAACGCGAAGGGCAGGGTGACCAGCATGGGTTTGCACATCAGGCCGAACGCGAAGAACAACAAGGTCAGCCAATACCATCTTGATGCGTGATGCGTGATGCGTGAAGTCTCTGACGTTTTGCCTGGTGACTGATCCCTGACCCAGCGCACATAAGCGAGCATTGTCAGCAGCCAGAACATCGCACCCAGTACGTCCTTTCGTTCCGCGATCCATGCCACGGATTCAACGCGGAGCGGATGCAGTCCGAAGAACGCCGCCACCCACCAGCTTCTGCCCACCGCACCGGTCATGGCTTTGAGCAGGGCGAAAACCAGCAGCGCGTTGACTCCATGCAGCACGAGGCTGGTCAGATGATGTCCCGCCGGGTTCAGTCCAAAAAACTGCGCATCCAGCAGGTGCGAAAGCCAGGTGAGCGGATGCCAGTTCGAGGCTTCCGTGGCGGAGAATGCCCAGATGACACCTTGCCAGGTCAGGCCGCGTTGGACCATCGCGTTGGCGGTGACGTAGTCCGGATCGTCAATGCTTACGAAGTCATTGTCCACGGCGGGCAGGAACGCCCACAGCACCAAGGCGAACAATGCGGCGTGCAGAAAGGGGAGCCGCCGCCAACGAGCCTCAACTTCGGGCGGGTCGGTGTCCATGCAACGAGGCTAATCGAACCCCGGCTATTTCCGCAACGAAACGCTCGCGGAGGAACTCAGATTGCCGGTGCGATCCACCGCGCGCACAATCAGGACTTCCGGCAATTCGCCGTCGAGTATTTGCGAACGATGGGACGCGGGCAGGATGCGGGTGGACCATTTGCCGACGCGTTTGAACTGCAGGACCCAGGAGGAAATCGTTTCCGCGCCGCTGTTTTCCCAGGACAACTTCACACTGGTCGCGCTGACTGCGGTGGAAAGTTTTGGCTTCGCGGGCGCTACCGAATCCAACCACGGACTGGCCGGCACGAGCGCCGGTTCGGCATACGGTCCACGGGCGAGTGCGGCCTGCAATTCGCCGCTTCGCAACAGACTCCTGGCATTCCAGTGAACGTGCCCGGCGCTGACCGGCTGTTTCGCGGCCAGACGGACTTGCGCCACAATTTCCTCCGGCTGCCAGTTCGCGCGGGCCCGGCCCGAGGTGGTCTGTGCCTGCGATTGGCCGGCGGTTTCGCCCACCCTCGTGGTGTTCAAGCCCGGCCAGAGGTGGCGGCGTTTTGGGTTTTGTTCGTTCCACCAGTTGAGCAACACGGGAAAGCTCTGTTCCTTCGGTTCAATGGCCCAGTAAAGCTGTGGCGCCAAATAATCCACCCAGCCGTTCCCCAGCCAAGGACGGGCGTCGGCGTAAAGCTGGTCGTAGGCATCGAAACCTTTGATCTGTGCCGGATGCCCCGGCCGCCAGATGCCGAACGGGCTGACCCCAAACTTCACCCACGGCTTGGCGGCCTTGACCGACGTGTTAACGCGACGGATGAACTGGTTTACGTTCTCCCGCCGCCAGTCGTTGCGTTCCAGCTTTCCGCCCGCGCCAGACTTTTTCCAACTGACCTCGTCGGGAAAATCCAGTTCGCGC
>Ga0315910_10001982_pt1 | contig 18384 bp, 17 predicted proteins | sample EdamamesoilMG_FD_204470 | JGI IMG/M metagenome (GOLD analysis project Ga0315910, IMG submission 204470) | Garden soil microbial communities collected in Santa Monica, California, United States - Edamame soil | ecosystem: Environmental > Terrestrial > Soil > Garden | place: USA: California...
TCGAGTAGCGCCGCCATGCCCCGTCCATTTCGACCTGACAAGCGCCTGCTTCAGCTGATCGAGCGGGCACACGCGGATCCGTCCCAGGGCCCAGGCGAGATCCAAGCGTACTTCCGTCGCAATGGCGGTCTGCTCGGCGGTGATATCAACGCCAGCTACACGACGTTCATCGAGGGCGTTCTCCCGGCGGCAGAGGGTGCCTTCGGCGACCCTCGCCCGACCGAAATCCGGAACTTGTTCGCGCGACTCGGGATTCGCTGCCAACTGCTCGCGAAGCGTGCGCAGCGGCGCCTCGGTATTCCTAAAGTGCGAGACGCCCTCATCGACAGCATCCGGTCAGCGTTTCCCGTGGAACCTCTGCGGGGAAATTCTCTGGGTGAGGTGATACTGCGGGCCGACTACCAGCCCGAGGGTGAGGCGCATGCACGTGCGCGTGCTGCGAGCGAAACCCAGGACTGGACGCGTATTCCGGAGGCAGAGATTCAGCGGGCCTTCCAATGCTGTACGGTATTCAGTTACCTGTACTACGCATCCTGGCCCTTTTACTTGCCTGCATTCATGACGTATGCCCTGCGTGATCCGGTGAGCCCATGCGAGCACTGGACGCTGGACGCGATCGTCGGTTCTGTCGCGAGCGGGGAGCAACCCAAGCTGGCGGCATGGACGCGGGAGCAAGGGCGCAGCGTGATGGGGTTCATTGCTTTCGTAACGAGTGACTACATGCCGGCGGCCGCAGCAAGAGCGGAGATGGCGCTAACTAGCTTGCGTGCCCAGTGGCTCTGAGGTGAACGTGGACGAAGCTGTTGTTCCTTCTCAGCCGGCGAGCGACAGGCTTGGCATTTGGCTCTTGGCGTTCGTCGGCAGCGTCGTTTTGGGTGTCGTTCTTGCGGCTCCTTGGTGGATCCCCGAATGGCAGGTGATCGTCGACGGTATCGTCTTGTGCTTGATGTTAGCGGCGGCGGTGGCAAGCATCGCGTCATTCAACGCTGCGCGCCGTCGCATCAGCAAGCGAGTGTCCACCAAGTGGCGGTGGCTCGCATATTTCTTCCTGGCGGTGCCGGTGGTTGTGGTCTGGAGCTTCGGTGCGTTGCTCACGGTCTTCGCGATAGCCGGCGGTCCATTCGGGGCAACGTACAGCAGGCAGGTTCACTTCGCCGAACTCGAGACGACCATCTACCTCTACGACAGCAGCTTTCTCGATCCCGAAACCACCGTTTACAAGCGTCGGGGTTGGCTACCGCTGCGCGAGCGGGTCATGAGCTTGCGCAAGGCCCCCGACGCTGTCGACGTCGTGCTGCGCGACAACGTGCTGATGGTCGAGGACCAGGCCGTGGATCTGGGAAACCGCGAATGATACGTTCGCGAACGATGACGATCGCGAGCGCGGTCTCAGAGCCGCGGAACTGGAACCGATCCGGCTGCATACGCTGCCTTCGCGAGATCGGTGAACGCCACGGCGACCACGTGCAGTGCGGACGGGTTCTTCCGGACGGCGCGGGTCGTTTCGAGGTTGGCTACGGCGAATAGCCCTGCTTCGCTCGGCGAAACGCTGAAGCCGAGCTCCCTGCAACGAGCGAGCGCCGCATCGACGGCGCGGGCGGCGTCACCTCCTAGCGTGACGCTGCGAGGTCGCGAGGCGGCGAGTAGCAGGTGCAGGCGCGGCTCGCCGTGTCTGCCGCTCGCGAGGCGGGCGTTCAGGAGCGCCGGATAGCCGAACACTTCGAGACTCGCAGCGACGAAGTGTATGTGATCGGAGGTGAGGTTCGAGGTCGGATAGGGTGCTGGCCAATTCTGGTTGAGCCAGTCGACGAGCCCCCGCACGTCTTCGATGGGCTTCAGCGGAAACTGTTGGCCCAGATCCGAGCGTGCTCCGCGGTACGCGGCGCGCCGCGAGCGGCGGTACGCCCATGTTCCGAGCGCCGCCATGAGCACCGCGAGAAACAACCCCCAGAATCCAGCGATAGCCGGCTCGTACTCCGCGTCGCCCGCCAGGATCTCGGCAGTAAAGCCAATCGCCCAGCCGCCGCTCATGAACAGTAGAGGGCCGAACGCGAAGTAGGCGACGTACGGAGACATGTCGTAGCGGGCGAGCCCAGCCATGCCTAGCCTCTCTTGCCGAAACTCCTCGAGCCGCGCTCGGCGGTGTGCGAGCTCCGCCGCGTCGATGCCTTGGTCCATCGACAGCGCTGAAGCGACCAGCGCCGTCCTGCAGTAACCACAGACCTGAGCGGGCTGACCAGCGATGAGCTCACCTCGCGCGCCGCAATTTGGGCAAGCCACCGTAACGTGACCGGCATGCGCGCTGCGAGCGGACGGGCCCGGCCCGGCGTAGAGCCAAATGATGTACACGAATAGGAAGCAGCTCGGCAGAACCAGCAGCGGGGCCGCCACGGTACCTAGCAATTCGCGCGATACGCCGGACTCTAGCGCAAGCTGCATTCCGAGCGCAACGAGCAGCATGAACGCACCCGCTATCGGTATCACGACCTTCAAGCGCGGGATGGCGCGATCACTGTCCTCGGCCCACTGCTGAAAGCTTGCTGCACGCTGATAGGCCTGGTTCGCGCGCGCGAGCTCGCCACCCACGGCCTGGGTGTAGCGCTGCAGATTCGCGAGGAGCTCGTGCGGCACCGGCTGGTCGAGCGCGCAGTAAGGGCAGCGTGTGTAGCCAGGGCGCGGAACGAAGCCGAAGTTCGCTCCGCAGCCTCCACAGCGAATGGTTGCGGCTTCGGGCGGCGCTTGCATCAGATCGACAGAATACGATCCCAGTCGGCATTGCCTAGTCCCGCAGCGAAAGTTCACCTGACGTTGCGTTGCTCCGACCTTCGCCGACCTTCGCGCAGCCCTTCTGCGGGTCAGACTAGGATGGATGTGCGTTAAGCCACCTGCGACGGAACATTCGAAACCGCTCGTGGTCTGAGCGTTGGCTATGACCCCAGTCTCACGGGCCCGCATGGCGTTGGCTACGCTGACCGCGCTGTTTGGGCTTGCCTGTGCAGCTGAGCCGCTCGCAGTCGCATCGCCGCCAGCCAGAGCGAGCGTGATGCCGGCGGACAGGACCGAACTAGAGTGCGCGGATCTGGACTCGCTCAACGATGAGCCGGGTAGCGGCAGCCCGCACAGGGCGCTCTCCGTCTTGGTGCGTACCGCCTCGACATCAGGGGATCTCTGGTGCATTCGGCGCACCGTCGCGCGTTTTTTCCCGGTCATGGCGCGTGAGCGCCCCGTGCCTCAGGACCTCGTGGATCTCCCCGAGTGGTGGCGCATCCTTGGCTATATTGGCGCTTACGTCCGGGACGATCCGAACGTGTTCGTGGTCATGCCCGAGCCCATCCCACGCCTCGACCATGCAGCTCGAGCACGACTCGCAGCCGTGCACTGTCCCGAGAATGATGCTTCCTGCGGTGCTGAGGCTCGGACCTTCTTGGCCGATGCAGAAGAACAGATGGCCGAGCTGGCGGACCTGGGGCGATTCGAGGAGTTCGTTCAAGATGCGAGTGCGCACCCAATGCCGGGAGACGCGATCGCGGCGTGCGCCAGCAACGCGCACAAGGCGCGTCGGGGGTACGTGTTCAGCGCGTGGCGACGTTGCGTTGAGCGGGCGGTCCCGCAACTGGTGCGCACACCGAGCGGTTCGTTCCGGTTGCCGGCGCAGGGCGTCCTCGCCACCCAACAGTCCGGCTTTTGGGACCCGTGCTCCGAAGTGACCGGCTTCTCTTTGTCTTCGGGACTCGCACTGACGAAAGTGGAATGCACGCTGTCGGATCTGAATCGCAGCGCTACGAGCTGGAGACTCAGCCGAGCTTCGTCGTCCCGCGCTCGGCGAATAGCGCTGTTCATCGCACTCATGGACGAGATGCGCTCAGGTCCTGCAACTGCGAAAGCGATTCCGGTCCCTGCTGACGTCCCCCGAGATGACCACGCTTACGCCACCCGATCGCCAGAGCGTTGGATCAGCGATGTTCCAACGTTCGCGTACAGCGTGCACGGCGTGCTTGCCAACGTTGTTTCCGGCAGCGTCTACGCGTATGACGAAGTCGAGCCCAAGCAGCGCTTTCTCGCACGCCTGCTTCGCACCAGTCAGCGTGTCGGCGCGACGTCCTGCGCAGAGCCGCAAGACCAGCCTGTGCTCGCGGAACTGCTCGCCAAAATGTTCCCCAACGAGCCGGACCTTCGCGCGCTGGAAGGACAGGTAACTCGGCGCGTTGCGTGTCGGCAATAATCGAGTTTGGAACAGTTCACCGCTAGCGCGGGATTGTAGCTGTCCGGAACATTCGCAGCGGCCCGTGGTCAGAGCGTTGGCTATGACCGCCGTCTCCCGGGCCTTTGTGCCGGTGGCCACGCTGACCTCGCTGCTCGCCCTAGCTTGTGCCACTCAGCCGCCGCTGGTCGCGGCGCCCAGTGTGCCGCCGCCTGCAATCAGCGGTACACGTCCCCGGCTGGACCCGGCGCCAGAACCACCCCCCGCCAGTGTTGCGACGGTGGAGCCCATGCCGAAACGGACCGCAGTCGGGTGCGAAGAGTTGGACGCCCTGCCCAACGGTCTCGATAGCGGCCGCGTGCAAAGGATCTTGTCCGTTTTCGTGCGGACCGCCGCGACACCACAAGACCGCGACTGCGTTACGCGCACGGTTGCGCGCTTCTTTCCCCTCATGGCGCGCGAGCGCCCGCCACCTGTCGATGCTGCAGATCTCCCGAATTGGTGGCGCACGCTGGGCGATGCAAGGCACTACGCCGATGACGACCCGAATGTTTTCGTTGTCCTGCCCGAGCCCGCTCCTAGCCTCGACCAGCCATCTCAAAGGCGCCTCGCCGCCCTGCTTTGTTCAGAGAACGACCGTGGCTGCGGTGCTGAGGCTCGGACCTTCCTCGCCGACGCCGAAGCACAGATGGCGGAACTCGCGAACGTGGCGCGGCTCGAACGACTCGTCGATGACCCGCTTCCGCCGGCTGAAGACGCGATCGCGGTGTGCGCCGGCGAGGCGCGCGAGGCAACTCCTGAGTACGCGTTCACCGCCTGGCGGAGCTGCGTCACGGCCTCGGTACTCCAAACGGTGCGCACACCGGGCGGCTCATTCAAGCTGCCGGCCCAGGGCATCCTCACTATCCGTCGCTCTGGCTATTGGGAGGCTTGCTCCGAGGTTAGCGGTTTCGAACTGGCGTCTGGGCTGGCTCTCACGGAAGTGAAGTGCAACGTGTCAGACGAGGGTGACAACGTCAGTCGCTGGAGACTCAGCCGATCCGCGCCGTCGGGGGTTCAGCGAGTGGCGCTGTTCATCGCGCTCATGGACAAGATGCGAAGCGGGCCCGCATTCTCGGAGACCGTCCCCATTCCTGCTGACCTGCCACGCGAGATGCCGAAGCGAGTCGCCCGTCCGCTCAGGGGTCCGTTGTATGTTAGTGATGCCACGACCATCAGGTACACCCTGGATGGTGTGCTCGATAGTCCGCTTTCAGGTCGTGTCTACGAGTATCGCGAAGTTGCGCCCGAGCAGCGTCTCCTCGTACGGCTTTTTCGCACCAGCCAGACTATCGGCACCACGTCTTGCGCAGACCCAGCAGATCAACCGGTGCTCTCGGAACTGCTCGCCAGCATGTTTCCCGGCGCGTCGGCGCTGAGTAGCTTGGAAGAGCAAGTAGCCCAGAGCGTTTCGTGTCTGGCGCGCGCGCCCGAGGGCAGCTAGTGAAGCCATTTCATGTCCTGTCCGCCTCGCCCCCCCAGCTTCACTTCCACCTCAGCGTCTTCCGCGCCCGAGCTTCGAGACTCCATCACGACGGAGTATCTGAAACGAATCCTCACAGCGCGGGTGTACGACGTTGCGATCGAGTCTCCGCTCGAGCTGGCACGAAGCCTGTCGGATCGTGTGAACAATTTCGTCTACCTGAAGCGCGAAGACCAACAGCCGGTGTTCAGCTTCAAGCTGCGTGGCGCGTACAACAAGATGGTGCAGCTGTCTGCCGAAGAGCGAGAGCGGGGCGTGATCGCGGCATCTGCAGGCAATCACGCCCAGGGCGTGGCACTCGCCGCCCGCCGGCTCGGGTGTCGCGCGACGATCGTGATGCCAGTAACGACACCAGAGCTCAAGAGCGACGCCGTGCGAGCTCTCGGCGGCGAGGTCGTGCTGAGTGGGAACAGCTACTCCGATGCCTACGAGCAAGCTCGACAACTCGAGGCCGCGCGTGGCTTGGTGTTCGTGCACCCCTTCGACGACCCCGATGTGATCGCCGGGCAGGGTACGGTGGGCATGGAGATCTTGCGCCAGCACCAAGGGCCGATCGACGCGGTGTTCGTCGCGGTTGGGGGCGGTGGGCTCATCTCTGGGGTGGCCGCATACATCAAGGCGGTGCGCCCCGAAGTGCGCGTGATCGGCGTGCAAACCGACGACTCCGACGCCATGGTGCGCTCGGTCCGCGCTGGCCAGCGTGTGCCACTGCAAGACGTCGGGCTCTTCTCCGACGGCACTGCCGTGCGCCAGGTGGGCGAAGAAACGTTCCGCATTACGCAAGCGTTGGTCGACGACTTCATCTTGGTCGACACCGACGCAGTGTGCGCGGCCATCAAGGATGTATTCCAAGACACGCGCAGCATCCTCGAACCGGCAGGCGCGCTGGGCGTGGCGGCCGCCAAACGCTACATCGAAGAGCACCGCGCAGAAGGGCGATCGTTCGTGGCGATCACCTCCGGCGCCAACATGAACTTCGATCGACTGCGCTTCGTAGCTGAGCGCGCCGAACTCGGCGAACAACGAGAAGCGCTGTTCGCGGTGACCATTCCCGAAGAGCGCGGTAGCTTCCGGCGCCTGTGTGAACTGCTCGGCCAGCGCTCCGTCACGGAGTTCAACTACCGGATCTCGGACGCCAACGTTGCGCACGTGTTCGTGGGGCTCGGTACCCGGTCGCGCAGCGAAGCCGCGACGATTGCTAGCACGCTCGAGCAGCAAGGCTTCGCCACGTCCGACCTCTCGGACGACGAGTTGGCGAAAGAACACCTGCGCCACATGGTGGGCGGGCGTTCACACCTCGCGGAGAGCGAGCGGCTCTTCCGTTTCGTGTTCCCCGAGCGCCCGGGTGCTCTGATGCGCTTCTTGGGGGCCATGCATCCGCACTGGAACATCAGTTTGTTCCACTATCGGAACCAGGGTTCAGATTACGGGCGCATCCTCGTCGGCATCCAGGTGCCGACCTCCGACGCGGCAGCATTTCAGAACTTCCTGGAGACTCTCGCGTATCCTTGCATCGAAGAGACTGAAAACCCGGTGTATCGTCTTTTCCTGCGCTAAGGTATGCTCGATCTCCGGTGGCCACGGGCAGTCGGGGGTCTGGGGTGCCGTTTTCCTCCTGGGCGCGGTGCTGCTGCGGACCCGAGGGTTTCAGGGATCCGCGAGCGCCTCGTCGCCTTCTGAGCCGTGAGCTGACGGCAGCGTAGCAAGCTGCCTCACCGGGAGGCGGGAACGCGGCTTGCAAGTACGGTCCACCGAGGAGATCACCATGGACGCACGCGCACCGCAAATCCCGAGAAGCTTGGACGACTGGTTGACCAAGGGCGCTCGCTTCGGACTGATCGCGAAGGGCGTCGTGTACGCGTTGATCGGCATCTTGGCGATCCAAGCCGCCTTGGGTTCTGCCCGCCGTGTCGGAGGGAGCAAAGAAGCGGTGCAGTACCTGGGCAGCCAACCCTTCGGTCAAGCGCTGCTCGTGGTGGTCGGGATCGGGCTGTTCGCGTATGCCGCCTGGAACTTCATCATGGCCGTGGGTGACACGGAGAATGAGGGTACCGGTGCGATGGGCATCGTCAAGCGTCTTGGGTTCGCTGCCAGTGGCGTCGTGAATGCTGCAGTGGCGGTTACTGCCTTGCAACTGGCGCTAGGCAGCAATGGCGAGGAGGGCGGCGCGAAGACCTGGGCGGCGAGGGTCATGCACCAACCCTTCGGTCACTGGCTGCTGGGCGCGTTGGGCGTCGTAGTCATCGGGGTGGCCGTTGGTCAGTTCTACCTGGCGTACACGAAACGCTTCCTAGAGAAGCTCGACACAGCCAGCATGTCCGAGAAGGTCCGGCGCGCCGTGACTCGCATGGGGCAGGCCGGCTACGCTTCGCGAGGCGTCGTGTTTCCGATCATCGGCGGCGCGCTGGTGAGCGCCGCGCTCACGCACGATCCCTCGGAGGCCAAGGGTATGGGTGAGGCCTTGCACACGGTGGCAGCCTCGACCCACGGCAAGATCCTGTTGCTCGTGGTTGCAGCCGGGCTGCTGGCGTACGGTGCGTTCACGGTAGCTCTCGCCAAGTACCGGCGCGTGCGCATCGACATCGCTGTGCCTCTGCCGGGCCGCTAACGTGCCCCAGTCGAATGGGCGGCGTGGCGAACTGCCTCGATCGCCTTTTCATCGAAGGCACTACTCGCGCTTTCTTGACCAGTCCGGTTACGATTGTCAGAGTCAGCTCCCTGCAAGGCACGGTCGCTGCTTGCAGGCGTCTGATGGCCTCATCTCAGAAAGCCCAGGATCCAGGATCAACCGTCGCGGGCGCGACAGACGGCACGCAGCTGGAGCGAGCTCTTCGTGAGTCGATTCGCCGCCTGCAGGAGTCCGAGGCGCGGGAGCGTGCTGGCGCGCGACTGATGGCGGAGTTACAGCAGGCCACGGCCGAGCTCGCAGCAGCGCTGACGGCGAGCGGAGTCGCGGAGGTGCTGCTTTCGGTCAGCGAGCGCGTGCTCGAGGCGGCGGCCGGTGTCGTGTACGTGACACGAGACGATGAAACCACGCTTCACCTGCTCGGGGCCCGCAACGTGCCGAGTGCAGCCCAACTGTCGATGCTTACGTTGGATGCGCCGCTGCCGCTCGCTGCGGCCGCGAGGGAGCGTACCCCCTTGTGGTACGAAACCTACGAGGCGTTGCTCGAGCAGTATCCTGGGCTTGCGAGGGCAACGACTCCTCGCGAGCGCATTCAGGCGGTCGTGGCCATGCCGCTCGTACACGGCGGGCGTTTGGTCGGTGGGTTCGCCCTCAGCTTTGCTCGACCATGGGCTTTCGGGGATGCCGATAAAGGTTGGCTCGAGAGCTTCGCGTCGCAATGCGCGCTCGCAGTCGAACGTGCTCGACTGTACGAAGCAGAGCGCGAGTCTCGCAGAGAAGCGGAGACGCTGTTTCGGATCAGTGAATCGCTGAAGGCGGCCCAGTTGGATCTCGCAGCGCTGGTGCAACGCACCACCGACGAGGGGACCCAGCTGGTGGGGGCCAACTTCGGAGCTTTCTTCTACAACCTGGTCAATGACGCCGAGGAAACCTATGCTTTGTACGCCCTGGCGGGCGCGCCCAAAGAGGCGTTCGCCAAGTTCGGCTTGCCCCGCAACACGCCCATCTTCGCGCCCACTTTTGCTGGCGAGGGGGTGGTTCGCCTGGGTGACGTCAGAAAAGATCCACGCTACGGAAAGATGGCGCCGCATTACGGGATGCCCCAAGGCCACCTGCCGGTCGTGAGTTATTTGGCCGTGCCCGTGGTGTCTCGCTCGGGCACCGTGCTCGGCGGTCTGTTCTTCGGACACCGTGAGGCCGACCGTTTCACGGAACAGCACGAGCGCATGGTGTCCGTGCTGGCCGCGAGCGCTGCTGCGGCGATCGACAATGCCAAGCTCTTCGACGCTTCACGCATCGCTGAACGGAATCAACGGCGGCTGGTAGACGAGCTCACCGAAACCGTGCGTCTGAACGATTTGCTGGCCGGTGTGCTCGCGCACGACCTCAGGAATCCGCTGGGGTCAATCTTGACGTCGGCCGCACTGGCGCTGCGCCAATCCGAGCAGGGCGAGGTCACGCGCATCGCCCGTCCCCTGAACCGGATCGTCACGAGCGGCGAGCGCATGTCGCGCTTGATTGACCAGTTGCTCGATTTTACCCGCATCCGTGTGGGACGCGGCTTCGAACTGACGCCGAAGTCTTTCGACCTCATCGACCTCGTGCGGCGCGTGGCGGAAGAACTGGAAGCGGCGCGCGGGGAAGCCCGTTTCGAACTCGAGACAGTGGGTGATACGCGGGGCCAATGGGACGAAGACCGGCTCGCTCAGGCATTTTCGAACCTGTTGAGTAACGCGCTTCAGCACGGGGCTTCCCATGCGGACGTCTGGGTGCGGTTGGACGGCAGCGACCCCGACCAGGTGAGCGCGTCGATCCAGAACCTAGGCGCGATTCCAAACAGCGTCAGGGGCACCCTATTCGTACCCCTGGCCCCTCGGGATGCTTCTCGTGAGCAGCGCGATGGGCTCGGTCTGGGCCTCTTCATCACGCGCGAGATCGCCCAAGCCCACGGCGGATCCGTGGAAGTTACGTCCAGCGAGCAGGACGGCACCAATATCACGCTGAAGTTGCCGCGCTGCGCCGCACCGTCCAGTACCGCTGCATCGGCGAGCAGCCTACCATCGGCCACATTGCCTGCGCCCGTCGAGCCGCGCACCGAAGAGAGCGCTGCTCTGCTGAGGCCTTGGCAGACAGCCGAGGACCTCGCCGACAGCGGCCAGAAGTTCAGAATGCTCGTCGAGAGCGTGAAAGACTACGCGATCTTCATGCTCGACCCCAGCGGTCGCGTGGCGACCTGGAACGCGGGTGCCGAACGCATCAAGGGCTATTCCGCGCGCGAGATCATCGGCCAACATTTCTCCCGTTTCTACGATGAGGAAGTGGTGCGTTCGGGCTTCTGCGAACAGGAGTTGGAGGTCGCAGCGCGCGAAGGTCGTTTCGAGGCCGAAGGTTTTCGCGTCCGCAAGGACGGCACGAGGTTCTGGGCCAACGTGGTAATCACGGCGCTGCGCCGCCCGTCGGGCGAGCTCGTGGGGTTCGCCAAGGTCACGCGCGATCTCACCGAACGCAAGAAACTGGAAGAAGAACGCTTGCGGCGCGCGCAGGTAGAAGAGGCGCTGCGGCTTCGGGACGAGTTTCTTTCAGTGGTATCCCACGAGTTCAAGACGCCGCTCAGCGTGCTAGAGCTTCAGATCGAGGCGCTCACTCGTCAGAAGGACGCCTTGGATCCCGCGTTCCTCAAGAACGTACACCGAGCGAAGCGGAGCAGCGACCACTTGCTTCGGACCGTCGACGCCATCTTGGAGGTCGCCCGCATCACCAGCGGAACGTTCGCGCTAAGGTACGACGAGTTCGACCTGGCGGCGGCGGTCTCCGAGGCGGTAGAGAACCTGCATACGCAGGCTGAGCTAGCCGGTTGCGAGGTGAGGCTCGAGGTCGAGACGCCTCTGATGGGCTCGTGGGACCGACGGCGCGTTCAGCACGTGGTGACGCAGCTGCTACAGAACGCCATTACCTATGCCGCCGGCGCGCCAATCAGGGTCAGCCTGACGCGTCGCGCTGACGAAGCTTGGCTCGAGGTCGTGGACAGCGGCCCGGGCATCAACTCTCACGACTTGATCCGCCTCTTCGAGCGCTTCGAGCGAGCCAGCTCGATGCGACATTTCTCGGGGCTCGGGCTCGGTCTGTACCTTGCTCGGGAAGTGGCACAAGCGCATGGTGGCAGCGTAACTGCCGACAACGCCGCGGCCCAGGGCGCACGTTTCATCATGCGCCTTCCTCTCCAACCGATCCGGGACTTGGCTCGCTAGATCCGAGGTGTCAGGGTAAGGTAGTTGCCAATGTCGTGCCATAGCGTGCTCGTCGTCGAAGATAACCAAGATATGCGAGATACCTTGATCGAGTTCCTGCAGACCTTTGGTTACCCCGCGGTTGGGGCCGAGCATGGGCAAGACGCGCTCGACAAACTGAAAGGCATGGACTCGAACCCATGCATCATTTTGCTCGATCTGATGATGCCGGTCATGGACGGCCGCTCGTTCCGGCAACAGCAGCTGAAGCAACCCGAGGTGGCGGACATCCCGGTCGTGGTCATCTCTGCCTACGATGTCGTTCCGCACATTCAGGAGCTCAAGGCCGCGGCGTACTTGAGAAAGCCCCTCGACCTGGCCGAGCTCATGCGAGTGGTCAACCAACACTGCTGCTGAGCCCAGCCGTCAGGCGCCTCACTCGTTCACTTCTTCGAGCGCTTGCGCGATGTTGTTGATCTCGCTCTGAAGCTGCTCGACGGACCGCGCAATCTCGGAGGTGCTTCCTTGGTAGAGTTCGACGCCTGCGGTCCGCACGCGCACGAGCTCAGTGCTCATGCCGTCGACCGTCCAAATCAAGCGCGTCAGCTCCGCCTCCAAGCGGTCCGCTTGGTTCTCGAGTAGCGTCAGCTGTTCTTGCTGCGCGGCGATCGCCGCCACGGCGCCGGAAAGGCTCTGCCTTACCTGTTCGTCGCTGGCCCGGACAACGCGAGGCGGTCGCACACTTTGCCGATCTGCTCGGCGCGCGGATCGGATGCTACCTCGATTGCCTCCCGAGCTTGTGCCGCAGGCAGGCGGCGCGCGTCGCCCTGCGCAGCCGTGGCAGTCCAGCTCGTCCCCGCCGCCAGGTAGCTGTGCGCCGGAACACGCGCGCCGGCCGCGACCTCCGAGCCGGCGGCGATGACGGTACCGGTGCCGATCACGGCGCCTTCTCCGACCGAAGCGCCCCAAGACACCGCCGCGCCCTGCTCCAGCACCGCGCGCGGTCCGACGGAGGCGCCCATGCGTACCACCGCCCCACGCTCGAGCACCGCGACGGAGGCGCCCATTTCGACCAAGGCACCCCACTCGAGCACCGCCCCTGCACCGATGGAGGCGCCCATCTCGACCACGCTGCCGTCTTGCAGCACCGCGTCCGAGGCAACTGTCGCCCCCATGCCGACGTGCGGCCCCGCGCCAGCGCGGGCCACGAGCGCAGTGCTGGGCGTCGCCTTGCCGCGGGTGAGCACCGCGACCAGCGCGAGGCCGGCAAACACCGCCGGTATCAGGAAGAAGTAGCCTGCCGTCGTGCCGAGCCAGAGCAGCACGACCAGCAGCAACCCCAAAAGCGGGATACCCACCGGACGCGCGAGGCTGACGGTCGACCGCGCCGGAGCCAGTTCCGTCGAGCTCGTCCGTGTCGCCAACGCCGCGGAACCCACAGGCGTCGCCGACGCTGCAGAGCTCGTATGCGCCGCCGCTGCAGTGGACGCGCGGCTGCGCGCCAGCGCCTCGTCGAGGCGTTCGAGGCTGCGGTCGAGAGGCCTGCGCTGGTTGGTGTCCGCGCCCATCGCCCCCTTATGCCGCGGCCCGGGCGCTGGTGCAAAGGCTTCTCCCGGGAGCGCCTGTGCCGGGCGCTTCGAGCGGCCAGTGTGACTTCGGTTCCAGAACGGACGTGCCCCTTTTCGCTAGCGTCCGTTTCGATGCTCCACGACGAGCGTCGGAAGGAATCCATATGCAACCGATGAAGTTCTACGTTGACACTCACGACCAGAAGTCGCAGACATTCCCGGCGGGCATCTCGCGCGAGGCATTCGCTGAGTTCTTCGCCAAATACGAGCGGTGTGCGCGAGACGAGGGCGTCGTCGTTTTGCGCGTGCACGTCGGCTTCGACGAGGGGCGCGCGTTCTGCTTCAGCATGGCAGCCTCTGCTGAGCACGTGAAGCGTGCCCACGCCAAGGCCGGGTTACCCTTCGACGCGATCACCGAGGTGAGCACGGCTACTCCGGGCGACTTGTTCTTCCAACCGCAGGTATGATGCGGCGATGCGGCGTGCCGAACTCTTTCCGTTCTTCGACGACCTATCAGCTCGGGGACGCGACGAGTTCGGCGCGCTGCGCGCGACACGGGCGACACCGCACGAGCAGCTCATCAGGCCTGGCGACCTCATCAATGGCGCCTACCTCGTGCTGAGGGGGGCGCTCCGCGTCTACTACGTCACCGACGAAGGTCGTGAGGCCACGCTCTACCGTGTAGAGCCGGGTGGCGCTTGCATCCTCGCCCTGAGCTCGACCTTGCTCGATCAACCGTATCCCGCGTGGGTCGACGCGGGAGCAGGGGGCGGTACCGTGGTGCGCGTGGCGAGCCCGGCGTTTCATCGATGGATGGACACCGAGCCGGCGTTCAGAGGCTTCGTCCTGAACGCCATGTCGACCCGCATCTTCGAGCTCATGCGCACGCTCGAGGAAGTCACGACCTCGACGATAGTCCGCCGCGTTGCGGCATACCTCGTCCGCAACGCCGGTGACGACGGCGAGGTCGCGATCACGCAGACACGGCTCGCCGTCGAGCTCGGCACGGCGCGCGAGGTCGTCTTCCGCGCGTTGCGCGAGCTCGCCACCCAAGGCCTCATCGCGACCCGGCGAGGCCGCGTGCGCATCCTCGACGTGCGCCGCCTCGCCCGCTTGAAGTGATCTCAGACTTGCGCCGTCGAAGTTCGCTACCGCAACTCACCCAAGCGCTTCAGGTTCGTCTGCGCCGCAGCGTACCGCGGCTCGAGCTCGAGGGCGTGTCGATACGCCTCTCGGGCATCGCCGGGGCGATCTGCTTTCTCGTAGGCCACGCCGAGGTTGTTGAAGGCGCGCGGGTTCTCGGCTGCGGTGGCGACGGTGGCCTCCCACAGCGAGACCTCGCTGCGGTAGTCAGCGTTGCGGCGCGCGGTGAGTAGCACGAGCACCGCCGTGAGGAATGCGGCCGCCGCGCGGCGCCAAGTTGTCGGGTGCCACGCCGCTTGCCACGCCGCTCCCGCTGCAAGGAACAGTCCGGCGTTGGCTATGTAGGCGTGGCGCTCGTTGATGACGTCGACTCGGGGAAGGAGCAGGTAGGGGAGGAAGGCGTGCAGCAAGAACCAGGCGGCGCCGAAGCTGACGAGGGGGCGCTTGCGTCGTTGCTGCACGGCGAGGGCGAGCAGACCGAGCACGACTGCGGCGCCTAGCGCTGCGTCGGAGGGCGGCGGGCGCAGCCACAAGCCTGGATCGATGCAGGGCCACTGCAGCAGCAGCAGGCGTCCGGCGAGGTAACGCATGCCGCCGAGTTGGTACCAGAACGAATCGGCGAGCGACCGCTGCCCGACCACACGATACAGCAGGTTGAAGTAGCCGGGGTGCCACAGCAAGAAGGTGAACGCCGCGATCCCGGCTGCGATCCAGGGCAGCTGCCTACGCCAGAGCTCGCGCCGGCCGGCGCGCTCGATGAGGGCATCCCAAAGCAGCAAGCCGAGTGGCAGCACGGCGCTCGTTTCTTTGGTCAGGATGGCGAGTGCGAAGGCGAGAGGGGCCCCGATCAGGCGGTAGCGATGTCGTCCGGAGCGCACGCCGTGCGCGTGGAACAAGACAGCGAGCAGGACGAACATTGTCGCAAGCGACGAGGACCGCCCGCTCACGTAGCTGACCGCTTCCGTTTGGATCGGATGCAGCGCGAAAACCACGGCGCTCACCAGCGCTGCGGGCATCGCCGCCGCGGTCAGCGTGAACGGTCCCCGCGAGCTGCGCTCGGCCGCCACGGTCAGGCGCAGCACGAGCTCGACGTTGACGAGGTGCAGCAGCAGGTTGAAGACGTGGAAGGGCCAGGAAGCGCCGCCCAGCGCCCAGCATGCGGCATAGCTGGCCTTGAGGACCGGGCGCAGGCCACCGCCGAGGTCGCGCAACAAGGCGCTCAGCGAGTGGACGGCTTCTGCCTGGACGACGACGCCGCGATCATCGAACTGAAATGGGCTCGCGAGCGAACTCGCGTAAGCCGCGATCGTGAGCCCGAACAGTAGCAGGCGCACGCCGCGGCCCGAAGGCGACCTCGCAGGCGAGAGCTCGATCACTCCCGAGCCCGCGCCAAAACTAAGGGGTTCTGCCGTTGATGAAGCGATCGACCAGGAGCGTGAAGCGATTCCACAGCCCGGATGGGGGAGCGGCCGGCCCCTTGGCGCCGGGCACGGGGGGCAGCACGTTGGGTTCGGGCTCGGGCGGTGCTTCCTCGGGGAGCGGATCCCAGGTGCACTCCATTTCGGGGTCCGCCGGATCGCTCGCTTGCAGATCTTCGATGGAGTTGGAGAGCGAGTTGTTGCCCATCGTGTACGAGATGATCTCGGAATCGGCCAAGATCATCGGATCTAGCGAGTTGCAGAAGGAGTCGGGCAACACGCCCGCTTTGCACGCCACCTTCCACTGGAGCACGTTGGCGAAGCCCGCAAGCAACGTGGGCCCGTGCGTGAGCTCGTGAGTGACGGTGGCGTCGATGATGTCTTTGCAGAAGGCGTCGCAGAAGCAGGGGTCGAGCGTAGCTGCGCCGAGGCTCGGCACGGCCGCGATCTGCTTCAGGCTGTTCTTCTCAGCGTCGTAGCCGGTACACGACATGAACTGTCGGCTGACGCGGTCGTCACCCATGAAGCGGGATTCGAACAACGCCTTGGCCTCTTCCATCGATTGTGGGCCACCTTCGCTGAAGAGCTCCGCGCGCACGCCGATCCAGATGTCGCGTGCGTTCTCTTGATTGCGGAGGAACACTTCCATCATCGGAGCGTCTTCGCACTTGCACTCATCGCTCATGCACTCGTCCGAGGGCACGAAATCTTCCGGGTTTTGGGCGCTGGCGAGCGCCGCGCAGGCCATACTCGCGAGGAGTGCCGCCAAGCTCGGGCCGAGCCGGCGCGCGGCTCGAGAACTGGTGTGCTTCACTGCGCACCTCCCACTTCGTAGGTCACGACCTTGCTGGGCCAGTCACTAGGCGGAAAGTCGTCCACTTTCTTGTAGGTGGTCGTCGTGATCGTGCTCCACGTCGAGCCAAAGACCTGCTGCGCATTCTCCGTCAACTTACCGTCTTCGATGCTGTAAGAGTGCGTGCCGTCGGCGCTCTGTACGCTGTAAAACTCCCCGCTGACCGAGATCGCGGGCTCTGAAAAGCGATAGTAGGCGGAGTCGCCCTCCGAATACGCGTAGGTGATTCGGTACTCGCCCTCGAACTGCACGTAGACTTCTACGTCGCGTCCGTCGCCGGGCCCTGCCACCTTCGCGGGGATGTCGACCGTATGTGACTCGAAGCCAGCGGCGTCGTTCGCGTCGAGCACCAAGAGCTCCGCGCTTTCGGCCTGCCACACCGAGGAGAAATCGCCCGGCGAGCTCGACCCGCCGCTGCCCCCGGAGGAGCTGCCGCCGGAAGACGTGCCGCCGTCGCCGCTCGTAGACGTGCCGCCGTCACCATCCGAGGACGGGTCGCCGCCGCTGCCGCCGGCCGAGTCGGAGCCACCCGAGCCGCCGCCTGCGCCGTCTGTCGAAGCGGAGGAGCTGTCATCGGAACCGCACGCGACCGCCGCCCATAGCGCGACACCCGCGATGCATACGCTGCTCAAGCCGCGAACGCGCCGGCGTGAGAACCAAAGAGAAAGATCGCCTAGCATGCGGCGCGGACACTATCGCGGCGCGCCCATCCGGTCAAATCGTTGAAGCGCCCTTGTACGGTGAGCGGCCGCGTCTCAAACCGAGGCGGCTCGGTCGACGCTCCCACCACGAGGCGATCGCTCGTCGCGCAGCGGGAGCATGGATCGTGCAGGATGTCAGCTATGGAGTCGTCACCGGCTCACACGTGTAAGCGCTGGACGCCGAATAGGGCCCGACCAAGACCGTATAGACGCCGCTGTCTGGGCAGGTGAAGAACGCTTCCGGACACAAGCTGCAGGCGTCGTCCACGAGTGCGAGAGCGGATGCCGCCGAGCACGCACCGCTGCCTTCGCAGACGCGGATCATGGGGTCGCCGCCACAAGTTCCGCCGCCGGAACAGCCGCAGCCTACCAGGATGCCCTCGCCTGGTGTGCAGCTCGCAGCCTCGAACCCGGATGCTATGTCCCAGCCGCAATCGCGGTAGGAGCCCCCGCTTGGATAGGTGCAGTCCGACAGCGGACTCGGCACCTCTTCTACCTCGAGCACGATCTCGAACGAGCCATCGTCGATGACGACCTCATCCTCGCCCGCGCGGAAGCGGAGCGCTACCTGCGTGCTCTCCTCTTCGACGACCGCAAACGCATCGGGGTTCGGTGAAAGCAGATCCGCCTCGACGAACTCTGTCGTGCCTTCCGGAAACAGGCGCTCCAGTTGCCAGCCAGGTTCGAGATAGCTGGTGTAGTCTCCGGGTGGAACCGTAGCACTCAGGCTCACTCCATCCGGATCGCTCTCGGTATCGAAGAACACGCTGGCTTCAGGGCCATCCACCCATACGAACCCGTAGCGCAGGCGATAGACGTTGCCGGATGGGGCTTGACCAACCAGGTTCATCTCCACGTTGCCGAGCGGTTCTTGCTCAGGTGCGCCGTCACTGGAGCAACCCAAGAAGAGCAGCGGGCTCATGGCCAGGCACAACTTGATTTTAGACAGATCGATATTCGTTGAGAACATGTTGCCTCCTGTCCCGAACGAGCTTCGGCCCTTGGTTCGCTACCCCGCGCAGAGCCCGAGTGTCGACGCGCTGCGCGTACTGCTGGCCCCGCACCGCATCCGCGTTCGGGAGGGGACGAACACGAGCGGGTTCGATCTGACTCTGCAGCCCAAGC